>Ga0209169_10002024_pt1 | contig 12325 bp, 8 predicted proteins | sample HubBroMetageWRM4_FD_188346 | JGI IMG/M metagenome (GOLD analysis project Ga0209169, IMG submission 188346) | Warmed soil microbial communities from the Hubbard Brook experimental Forest, New Hampshire - Hubbard Brook CCASE Soil Metagenome WRM 4... | ecosystem: Environmental > Terrestrial > Soil...
AGGTCGGCAGCTTCCAGCGCAACATTCAGTTCGGCTTCACCGAGCCGTATCTTTTCGATCGCCCGATCTCCACCGGCTTCACCATCTTCACCAACAAGTTCGATTACAACCAGGCCAAACAGGAAGGTTTGCTGCTCGGCCAGGAAATCGCGATCAATCCCGCGCTGCAGGAAAACTACACGACGAACTCGAAAGGTTTCACCGCGTTCGCTAGTTATCCTCTGCGCAAGCTGCGCTTCACGCGCATCGGTTTGACCTACGGCTACTCCACCACCAACATTCAAACGTTCAGCACTTCAGCGCAGTTGCTCTTTGAAACTGTGCAGTTCACCAGCCTCGCCGGTCCATCGCAGCTCAACGGCATCGAATCCAGCAAGATCACTCCGACAATTTCTTACAACACGGTGGACAATCCGCAGAACCCGACCAAGGGCAAAAGCTTCTACTTCGGTGCCAGCCTGGAAGGCGGACCGCTACAGGGCAACGTCAATACGGTCAGCTACTCGTTCAATAGCACCTATTTCCATCCGGTCAACCATCGCAAAAATGTGTTCGGCTTGCGCTACATGTCCGGATTGATCACCGGTTACGGTGGCAAAGATATCCCGCCCTACAGCCGTTTCTATTTGGGCGGTGAAAACGACGTGCGCGGCTACAACTTCTACACGATCTCGCCGTTCGTGGAGATTCCGTTCGCCACATCCACCACGGTGGAATACTTCGATCCGCACCGGATCAATTCGCTCGGCAACCCCACCGAGGTTGCGCTCACTGTACCGATTCTCCAATACTATCCGACGCGTCCTGGCGGCGACTTCCAGAACGTATTGAACCTGGAATACCGCATCCCGATCGCCGGCCCCGTCACGTTGACGCTCTTCAACGACGTCGGCATGAACGGCATTCTGCGCCCGTCGCAATTGGCGCTGAACCCGCAGGCGCTGCAGCAATTCCAGCAGCAATATCCGAATCCGGATTTCCCGAACCTGCACGTCGCCAGCAATCTTTCGATCGTCAACGGCACAAACTTTTTGCCGCACACTTCGGCGGGTGCAGAAATCGACGTGGTGCTGCCCATCGTGAACGCGCCGTTCCGCTTCTACTACGCGTACAACTATCACCGCCTGAATCAGACCATCAGCGGAAATCCAGGCGGCTACTACCTGAGCGAAGCGGTGAAGAATTCGTTGCCGCCGGGCGTGCTTCAGACCCAAATCGCTCCGGAACTCAACACGCTGCTGGAAGAGCAGCGTCAACAAATCCCGGCTTCGTTGCTTGAACCCAAGCACACTTTCCGGTTTACGGTGGGCAAGACCTTCTAAGTCTATGGAAGCGCCGGTGGGCGGCGCTGTTCCTCAGGCATCGAAGTAAAAAAAGCGGGGGCGCCGCGATTCAATTGTGCGGGCGCCGCGAAATTTGCAGAGAGGTAAGGGAAATGGGGAAGAGAATTTTGGGAACACGAGCGGCAGCCGCGATGGCCGCTCTCGTTCTAACTACGATCGCAGGATGCGGCTCGAACTCGACGCCCGTGGGCGTGGTTGTCGCGCCCTCCACGCTGACGGTGAAATATAGCGGCCAGCAGCAGTTCGGCGCCACGGTCACCGGTTCGGCGTCGTCCACGGTCACTTGGCAGATCTGCTTGCCTCCGAATACGGCTGGCACACAGCCGGTCACCTGCAATCCGACCATTCCCGGCCTCGGTCAGACGCTGCTTGGCAGCGGGTACGGCACGATCACCAGCGGTCAGGGTGGAATTGGCGGCGGCCTTTACACCGCGCCGGCGGGTGCTCCACCGACCAACCCGTTCTTTGTCGTCGCCGTCAGCACGCAAGATCTGAATGCATTCGGAACGGCGACCGTGAACATCACCTCTGGGATTACCGTCACTGTGGAACCAACCACCGCGGCGATGGCCACCGGCGAAACGTACCAGTTCAATGCGAACGTGCAGGGAACGCCAAACAACGGCGTCACCTGGTCCGTTACCGGATCAACCGGCGGTCCCGTGGTAGGCGGCAACTCCACCATCGGATTTGTTTGCCCAAGTAGTGGCATTACGGTGCCCTGCACGCCGGGGGAGTATTTTTCGCCAGCGATTTCGCCCGGATCGGTAACCGTCACCGCGACGTCCGCCGCCGACTCTTCGAAGTCCGGCTCCGCGTCGGTCACCATCACCAGCAGCGCGTTGTCCGTCGTCACCGCCATCCAGCCGAATTTAGTGAGCGAAGGTTCGGTCTATCAGGAAATTTACATCACAGGTACGAATTTACTCTCGACGAGCAGCGTGATGGTCGGCAGTAACACCGCCGCGGCTGTCGCTGTACCTACAATTTTCGTGAGCCCTACTCTGTTGCGGGCGAAAATTCCGGCAGGACCGCTTTCCAGTGCGGGGGCGCTGAAGATTTACGTCCAGTCGCAAAATGGCGACATCTCTAACATTTTGCCAGGCAGCCAGGGACTCACTGTAAATCCCACGCGCCCAGCGATCGTTACAGCGTTGCCCAATACGATTACGCCCGTGCTCAGCGCCACCAACATTAATTTGAACGGCGGGTTCTTCTCATCGAACAGCGCCGTGCAGGTCAATGGACAACCCGTCGCTAGCACGGTAACCAGCAGCCAGCAGCTTCTCGTGCCCTTGGCCGCAAACTCGTTGCCGATCCCCGGATCGTACCCGGTGATGGTGCGCAATACCGATGTGGAAGCGCCCGCTCCGGCACTTGCATCCATTAACATCGCCGTCGAACCGGCACAGAGCACCATTCCCGCCGCGCCAACAGGCTCCATCTCTGTCGGCGTCGCGCCACAGGCCATCGCGATCGATCCGTCGCTCGGCCTTGCTGTGGTCGCGAACTCAGGTGACAACACCGTCAGCATCATCAACCTCACCACGAAAGCAAACGTCGTCGCCCCTCTCGGCGTCGGCAACACGCCGACCAGCGTCGCGATCGACGATCAATTGCCGCACCACATCGCCGTCGTCGTGAACAGCAAAGACAACACTCTCTCCACCATCGATCTCACGTCGCTTTCCGTCGTCGGCTCCGCTTACCCGCTTCCGAACCCTAACGCGCCATCTCTGAATCCACCGATTCCGTTCGCGGTGGGCATCAATCCCGCCACGCACCAGGCCATCGTCGCCAATCAGACCGCCAATTTCGCCTGGATCGTGGACTACTCGACCGGAGTTCCGAACCCAACTCAACAACCCGAACAAATCGGCGGAACGCTTACGCCGTTCAGCACCGGTTTGAATCCCACGATCGCCGTCGATGAAGGTCTGAACTGGGCGGTAGTTACTCCCGGCGGTCTCGGCAATGTCAACGTCGTCGAGCTGGGTCGCAAAGCCGGAACCGGCGGCAACACGCAAGACCTGGGCCGTCCCGCTTCGGTCGTCGCAGTGCTCACGGCCTCCACCTCAATTCAAGGCGTTGGAATCAACCAGCAGACGCACACCGCATTGCTCGCCGATCCCACCGGTCCGGCGTCAACCTTTAATCCGTCGCCTGCTCTCTCATCGTTCAGCTTGATGAACCAGTCCATCTCCAGCACCACGTTTACGCAGAACAACACTCCGTTCGATCAAATCGGATTGACGGCGTCCGCCGTGAACTCGCTCGCCAATATCGGCATCGCCGTGAACTCGAGCGCTAACAACGGCTACGTGGTCGATCTTGCGAACGACGCGGTTCTGCAAACTTTCGCCGGACTCAACAATCCGGTCGCTGTTGCGGTGGACCAAGCGACAAACACTGCCTACGTCGTGAACCAGGGAAACAACACGGTCTCGGTTGTTTCGATGGGCAATTCGTTCAACCCATTGCAAATCACCGCGACGAATCCGTCGTTCACGCTCGTCCAGCCTACACCGGCACCGGTCACGCTCACCGTCACCGGCATCGGATTCACTGGCGCCTCCAAGGTTTATCTCGACGACACGGCGATCACGCCTACACTCATCAATTCGCGGTCGCTCAGCGCAGCCGTGCCGGTTAGCCTGCTCACCGGACCGCGTCGCTTCAGCGTCTACGTGGAGAACGGAGCGGGGACGACGCCTTCAAACGTCAGCTACCTCGACGTGATTCAGCCCATCAACGTCGGCATCAACCCAGTCGGCGTTGCGGTAGATTCGTATCTGGATCAAGCCGTCGTCACCAACGCCGCCTCGAACTCGATCTCCGTGATCGACCTGCTCACCAGCCTGCCCGTCCCGATTAATAATCCCAGCGCTTTCTCCACCGGCACCACTCCCGTGGGCGTGGCGATTCTGGAACGCAAAGCCCTTGCGGTCGTCACCAACAACGGCAGCAACGACGTCACGATTCTCGACGAAAAGGGCGTGAACGCGACCTTTCAACCGCCCGCCGAAGTAGCGCTGTGCGGCATCGGCTGCACTTTCCCCACTGGCGTTGCCGTTGATTCCGATCAAGCCCGCGCGCAGGTCGTGGAGACTTACTGCCCGACGCCCACTCCCGGCTGCGAAACCAATATCGGCGGCATCAGTTCGCTCGCCGTGGACTTGAGCTCAACCGGTTCCGCCGTGCAGGGCATCGACTTCATTCCCGTCGCAGTTGCCGTCGATCCGGATGAGACCATGGTTGGCATCGCCGTCGCAGGACAAACCAGCGAATTCCAGCTGCTTCCCGCCGGCCCGTATTGCTCGAAACAAACGGTGAACAACCTCCAACTTCCTACCGGCGTGGTGTGGGATCCCGTCAACCAGGATTTCCTGGTTTCGAACAGCACCGTCAACTCCATTACGATCATTCCGGCGTGCTCCAATGTTGTACAAGGCAGCATCGCCACGGGCATCAACCCGACGTCGGTGGACTATAACTGGAACACGTCGTCGCTGGTCACTTCGAACGCTTCCACCAACACGATCTCGGTGCTGAATTACGTTTGCCCGCCGAATCCGAACGGTGTCACTTCGTGCCCAACGCCCGCGGTTCGCAGTGTCGTCGCCGCCGGTACGCCGCCTCCCAGTTCTTCGGTGGTCGTCGGGCCGAATTCGATCGCGATCGATCGGCGCCTGAATATTGCCGTGCAGGTGGACCAGATCAACAACCGCATTCTGGTGGTGCCGCTGCCGCAGTAAAGCTCGAGTAGGAAAGGGTTGCCCCGCGGCAACCCGCGACTTTCGCGGGGCATCCCAGTTGTTACCGATCGGGACGTAGAATCGCCCTTGTTTTCCGGCCTACCGCCCGCGAAACCAATTGATTCTTTCGTTTCCCCACGTCTATAATTTCGGGTTTGTGTTTGTTAGTTTTTACGGTACGTACAATAGAGGAGTGAGAATGAAGATTCGATTGGCAGTTCCGGCCCTCGCGGCGTTCCTGATGGTTCCCGCGGTGTGGGCACAGGGCAGCGCGCCGGCGCCCAGCAAAGTAGGTGTGATCGACGTCCAGGTTGCGATCACCAGCACGTCGGAAGGCAAGCAAGCGGCTGCGGAATTGCAGTCGAAGTTCGCTCCGCGCCAGACCGAATTGGCGAATTTGCAGAAGCAGCTGGAAGATATTCAGACCCGCCTGCGCACCGGCCAGACCACGCTCAGCGACGATGAGAAGGCCCGCCTTTCGCGCGACGGAGAGAATATCCAGCGCTCCTATCAGCGGAAATCGCAGGACGCGCAGGACGACTTCCAACAGGCGCAGCGCGATATCGTGGACGGCATTGGTCGCAAGATGATCGACGTGCTCACCAAGTATTCGCACGACAACGGCTATGCCGTGATTCTGGACCGCTCGGGTCAATCGACGCCGGTGATCTACGCCGCGAATTCCACCGATGTCACCCAGGACATCATCCGCCTCTACGATCAGACCTACCCGGTGAAGGCATCCGCCGCAGCCGGTTCCCCGGGCGGCGCGACGCGCCCGGCAGCGAAGCCAGCCACGCCGCCGGCCACCAAGCCGCAGCAGTAGTTGGATTTGCGCATCGCCCTGTAATTAGGCGGTTCGCTTTGTTTTTGGCAAAACCTCCCGGGATGTTTCCGGGAGGTTTTTCTTTCTGGGAGCATTGCAGCAGGCCGAGCATCAAATGTTTGTGCGGCCGCTTTGAGCGGCTTCGTATCGGTGGCAGCGGGCGGGTTGCGTTTTCCTGGCCGTGCACTTATACTGGGCTGCATCCAGAGAGGTCGCGTGGTCGAGTGGGCGCGAGCCCACTTTTTTGTTGGGCCCGAAGAAAAGCCCACTGGGTCGGGGTATCGACGGAGGCTGTCGCCGTGCCCTTTGTCCGGCGGCCAGCTCCGGTGGAAATGGAACGGATGGACCTGGAAAAGATTCGAAAGGCGGCCGAGCGGGTAGCGCATTCGCTGGGCCTCGAAGTTTTCGACGTCGAATTCAAGATCGGCAAAGAACGGATTCTCCGAGTTTTCATCGACCGTTTGCCCGGTCCGGAGAACCCGCAGGATTTGGGTGTCACCCATAAGGACTGCGAGAACGTCAGCGTCCAATTGAGCGACATCCTGGACGTGGAAGAGTTGGTTCCCGGCCCGCACTACGTGCTCGAGGTGAGTTCTCCGGGTCTCGACCGGAAACTGCTCAAGCCCGCCGACTATCAGCGGTTTGCGGGACGGCTCGCAAAGATTTGGCTCAACGAGCCGCTCGGCAAGCAGGCTTATTTTGAAGGACGTCTCGCCGGTTATTCCGACGGGAACGTGAAGTTCAGCGTGAAGGACAACGAGTTGTCCGTTCCTTACGCCTCGATCAAGAAGGCCAACTTGATCGTCGAGCTGTAACGCCACCGCACGCGAACGTGACGGTGAGAAAGCGAAGGGCGCCGCACCCAGCCGCAGCGGCCTGAGTTTGGGAGAAACGCGAATGGCGAGTCAGCTGTACCAGCAAATCGAGCTGATCAGCCGGGAAAAGCACATCGATCCGGAGATCATCGTCGCTGCAATCGAAGATGCGATGGTGGTGGCGGCGCGGAAGTATTACCGCACCGAGGAAGACCTCCGCTCGAAATTCAACCCGGCCACCGGACAGGTGGACGTGTACGCCGTTCACACCGTTGTGGACGAAGTCGCGGACCCGCTCCGCGAAATTTCGCTCACTGACGCGCGCAAGCGCCAGCCCGACGTGGAAGTCGGCGGCGAAATTACGGACGCGAAACCCACCGACGTGCTCGGACGCATTGCCGCGCAAACTGCCAAGCAAGTGATCTTGCAGAAGGTGCGCGAAGCCGAGCGCGACACGATTTACAACGAGTACCACACCCGCGTCGGCGAGCTGATCAATAGCGTCGTCAAGCGCATGGAAGGTCCGGATATCATCGTCGATATGGGCCGCACCGAAGCGCGTCTTCCGAAGCGCGAGCAGTCGCGCCTGGAAGCGTATAACGTTAGCGATCGCCTGCGTGTCACCGTGCGCGCTGTGGAGCGTGCAGCCAAGGGACCGCAAGTTGTCGTGTCCCGCGCCGATCCCGCCTTGGTTCAGCGCTTGTTCGAAATGGAAGTTCCGGAAATTTACGACGGCACCGTTCAGATTCGCGCCGTGGCTCGCGAAGCCGGCGAACGCACCAAGATCGCCGTCGAGAGCCGCGACAAGGATGTTGACCCGGTCGGCGCTTGCGTCGGCATGAAGGGCATGCGCGTCCAATCGATCATCCGCGAATTGCGCGGCGAAAAAATCGACATCATTCCCTGGAACGAAGAGACTGTCGCGTTCGCGCAGAAGGCTTTGAGCCCCGCGAAAGTTACGCGCGTGCAGATCGTCGATCCGGAAGAGAAACGTCTCGAAGTCATCGTCGAAGATACGCAGCTGTCGCTTGCGATTGGCAAGAAGGGGCAGAACGTGCGCCTTGCCAGCAAGTTGATCGGCTGGAACATTGACATCAAGAGCGAAGAAGAAAAGCGTCGCGAGATCGAAGCGCAGATGGCCGCGCTCACCGCTCCCGGCACCTCGCTCACCGAGCTTGCAGGCGTTGGTCCGAAGACGATCGAGAAGCTCGAAGCCGCGGGAATCACTTCCATCGAGAAGCTCGCGGATATGACTCCCGAGCAGCTCGTAGAAATCCCGGGCATTGGCGAAAAAATGGTGGAGAAGATTCACCAGTCCGTCGCGCTCTACTTCGAAAACCTCGAAGCGCAAGCCGCGCAGGGTGCGGCTGACGCATCGGCCAGCGACGAATCGGTCGTCGAAGCCGAGCAGGCCGTCGAAGCCGCCGAACCGGCAGCCGAGTCTGGCGAGGTTGCAGCAGAGGCTTCCTCCGAAACCGCGGCTGACGCTCAGGCCGAAGCTGGCGAAGTGGACGCCGCCACCGAAGAGGCCACCGAAGAAGTTCGCGAAGCCGAAATCGGTGAGACCGAAGTGAACAAGACCGAGGAATAGCGGTAACCGTTACGAAGATAAACATGAACCTAAGCGCGCAGCCAAGAATGGCCTCGCGCCGCAACACATAAGAGGCGAATGGCAGATCCGAATCAGGTACGAATCAACGAACTGGCGAGAGAGCTGGAGATCAAAGCGAAAGTTTTGATCGAGTACTTGCCGGAAGTCGGCGTCACCGAAAAGAAGACGCACTCGAGTTCGATCGACAACTCGCACGCCGAGCTTGTGCGCAAGCACTTCCTCGGCCTCGCGAATGCCGAAGCGCAAGCGGAAGCGGACAAAGCCGCGAAAGCCGCCGCTGCAAAAAGGCCCGCTGCACCGGCCGCGCCGCCCGTCGCTGCGAAGCCGGCCGCACCGGTCGCCACTGCACCCCCAGCCACTGCGCCTGTTGCCGCGCGTCCTGGAGTTGCGCCCGCTGCTACGGCTGTGCCCGCTTCGCCCACGCTTCGTCCGGCCGCGCCCACAATTCGTCCAGCTGGCGCCGCGCCAGCGGCGCCCGCTCAACTTGCCGCTCACGCTCCGGGCACTGCGCCCGTTGCTGCGCGTCCCGGAGTTGCGCCTGCCGGCACCGCTCCTGCTGCACCCGGAGCCCCGCGTCCCGCTGGAGCGCCCGCTGTTACAGGTCCTCCTCCCGGAGTTCCTCTGCGTCCGCAAACGCCGGGAGCCCCAGGTCAACCGTCCGCCGCGGCAGGAGCACCACGCCCGGCCGGAACGGCTCCAGGTGCGCCTCGCCCAATGGGCACTGCGCCCGGAGCTCCGCGTCCCGCTGGAGGCCCGCCGCAAGGTCAACGTTATCCAGTTCGCCCCGGAGCGCCGATGGGCCCCGGTGGTCCTCGCCCGGGTGGTCCGCAAGGTCCTCGTCCCGGTGCGCCGCAAGGTCAATACCGTCCCGTTCCCGGCACCACGGGCCGTCCGAGCGGACCCAGTGGAGCGCCGCGTCCCGGCGGTCCGCCGAATCGCTTTCCGCCGCGCCCAGGTGCACCCGGTGGCCCGCGCGACAATAAACCTCCGATCGGCAGCCAGCGCCCCGGTGCTGGTGTTCCCAAAGCAGAGCCGGGCAAGCCGCTCTACGCGCGCAAGCCCGCTGCACGCGGCCGTCCGCTCATGGAAAAGCGCTACGCCGAGGGCGAGCGCAAGCTGCATCCGGTTCGCCCGCGCGCAGGCGCAGGTCCGGGTGGGCGCATGGTCGTCGAACAGCCCGCGCCGATTAAGCGCGAGCCGCGACTCATCACCATTACCGAAGGCATCACCGTCCGTGAACTGGCGGAGAAGCTGGACATTCGCGCGAAGGAATTGCTGAAGACCCTGCTCGATCGCGGCGTTTTTGCCAGCATCAACCAGGCGCTCGATGTGCCGACAGCTACGAATCTCGCCGAAGCGTTCAGCGGCGTCGTAGAAGTCGTAACATTCGAAGAGCAACTCGTTCAGGAAGAAAAAGAAAAGGTCAAAGAAGAACGCACCGGCAACGAAATTCCGCGCGCTCCCGTGGTCACCGTTATGGGCCACGTGGACCACGGTAAAACGAGCCTGCTCGACGCGATTCGCGAAGAAGACGTCGCGGCGGGCGAAGCCGGCGGCATCACCCAGCACATCGGCGCGTACGAAGCGCACGTCAACGGCAAGCGCGTCGTCTTCATCGACACGCCGGGTCACGAAGCGTTCACGCGTATGCGCGCACGCGGTGCAAAGGTCACGGACATCGTCGTGCTCGTCGTTGCTGCTGACGACGGCATCATGCCGCAGACCGAAGAAGCCATATCACACGCGCGCGCTGCGAACGTGCCGATCATTGTTGCCATCAACAAGATCGATAAGCCCGACGCTCAGCCGGAACGCGTGAAGCGCCAACTCGCAGACAAGGGCCTCATGCCCGAAGAGTGGGGCGGCGACACCGTGATGGTCGAAGTTTCGGCGAAAGCAAAAAAGAATCTGCCGAAGCTTCTCGAAATGATTCTGCTGGTCGGCGATATGCGCGAGCTGAAAGCCGATCCGAAGATTCCAGCGAAGGGTGCGGTGCTCGAATCGCGCGTCGATAAGGGCCGCGGTCCGGTTGCGACCATGCTCGTTCAAAATGGCACGCTGCACGTTGGCGACGTTTTCATCGTCGGCGCCGTCTACGGAAAAGTCCGCGCGATGTTTGACGATCACGGCGGCGCCATCAAGGAAGCCGGCCCGTCAACGCCCGTCGAAGTGCTCGGCTTGCAGGGCGTTCCCGAAGCAGGCGAGCAGTTCCAGGTGGCCGACGAAGCCAAGGCGCGTCACATCGTCGAATACCGGCAGGGCAAGCAGCGCGACGCCGCTCTCGCGAAGTCCGCAAGCAGCCGCCTCACGCTCGATCAACTTCACGAACAGCTCAAGGCTGGCGACGTGAAGGATCTGCAGGTCGTCGTGAAGGCAGACGTGCAGGGTTCAGTGGAAGTGCTCAACGAAATGCTGCCGAAGCTCTCGAACGACCAGGTGAAGCTGAAAGTTCTTCACGCCAGCGTCGGCTCGGTGAACGAATCGGACGTGCTGCTCGCTTCCGCATCGAACGCAGTCATCGTTGCGTTCAACGTGAAGCCCGAACGCAAGGCGCAGGAACTGGCGCAGCGCGAAGGCATCGAGATCCGCACGCACAGCATCATTTACGAACTGCTCGACGAGCTGCGCCTCTCCATGGCCGGCCTGCTCAGCCCGATTCTGAAGGAACAGCACCTGGGCCGCGCGGAAGTTCGCAATACGTTCCGCGTAAAGGGCGCAGGCACCATCGCCGGTTGCTACGTGCTCGACGGTCTGATGAAGCGCAACGAAGAAGTTCGCGTGCAGCGCGGTGGAACTGTCGTTCACACCGGCAAGATCAGCTCGCTGAAGCGCTTCAAGGAAGACGCTGGCGAAGTCCGCACCGGCTTTGAATGCGGTATCGGCGTCTCGAACTTCAACGACGTTCAGGTCGGCGATATTCTCGAATGCTTCAAAATCGAGAAGACCGTTGCCGTCATGAATCCGGAACAGGGCCGGCCGCCTCAGCGGCAAGATCGCGCGTCGCGCCAAGACTCGGTATAAGCAGAGCAGGGTCGCGCGCCCGGCCTCGAAGCCGCGGCGCGCGGCGTGAGAGCTTCTCGGGAAGTATTGTACTGTTGGCTTGGTTCACGAGGCGCGCAGCCCCGTTCGCGGCGCGACGACGGAAATGCCAATCGGTCTCCTCACCCTGGAAATTCACATCCTCGATGCGCAGTCCCTCAAGGACAAGCGGCAGGTGTTGCGTAGCCTGAAAGACAAGCTGCGCGCGAATTTCAACGTTTCCGTGGCCGAGCTGGATTATCAAGATACCTGGCAGCGTTCGCGCGTCGGCATCGTCACCATCGCGAGCGACGCGGCGTTTCTCGAGAAATCGCTCGCCGAAATTTCCGAGGAATCGGAGCGCCTCCTCGGCCGCGACCTGGTTTCGCAGCAGATCGAATATTTTGAGGAAGAAAGCGTATGACCGTGCAAGGGCACCGCGCAGAACGCGTCGCGGAAGAAATTCGAAATGAAGTGAGCTTGATGCTCGCGGGTGAACTAAAAGACCCGCGCATCGCCGGAGACGTCACCATCACCGAAGTCCGCATCGGCGCCGGCATGCGCACGGTCCGCATTTTCGTCCGCGTCGATGGCTCCGAGGAAGAACGCAAAAAGACGATCAAGGGCCTCGAAGCCGCGCGCGGATTCGTGCGCCACGAACTTGTCGAGCGCCTGCACATGCGCCGCGCGCCGGAAATTATCTTCGCGCTCGATCAGACCGAGGAAATCGAGAAACGCATCAACGAACTGCTGCACAAACCCAGCTCGCCGGAGAAGCCATAGCCCGCCCCGTCTGCTAAGGCTGCGCAGCGGGCGGAACGGACTTCGCGAGTTGCGGATCGTCTGAAATTTCCGCGCACGCAACGCCAGCCTGCGAACCACCGTTTCGAGCCGAAAAAGAAAATGCCACGCCCACCCAAACAGCCGCCTGTCGACGGCATCCTGATCGTCAATAA
>Ga0209169_10002025_pt1 | contig 12322 bp, 6 predicted proteins | sample HubBroMetageWRM4_FD_188346 | JGI IMG/M metagenome (GOLD analysis project Ga0209169, IMG submission 188346) | Warmed soil microbial communities from the Hubbard Brook experimental Forest, New Hampshire - Hubbard Brook CCASE Soil Metagenome WRM 4... | ecosystem: Environmental > Terrestrial > Soil...
GTCCAGCACCTTGTCCGAAAAACAAATTCAAGAGATGCCGAATCCCGGAAACGACATAACGTTCAGCGCGCAATTGGCAGCCGGTTCGGTCTCCAACACCGCAGGCGGCGGCCTGGGAAATTTTTCCAGCTTCGGAATTTCCGCCACCGCGAATCTATTTACGCTGAACGGCATGGACAACAACGATCCGTTTCTCAGCCTGAATAACTCCGGCGCGACTAACCTCACGCTGGGAAATAACGAAGTGCAAGAAGTATCCGTGACCACCAACGGCTATTCCGGCGAGTACGGAACGCTGGCCGGCGCGAACGTGGCATTCGTCACCAAGAGCGGCACCAACCAGTGGCACGGAAAGGACACCTACTATTGGAACGGTCGCGCGCTCAACGCCAACAGCTGGTTCAACAACGCAGGCGGGGTTCCACGTTCGTTCGTCAACGCCAATCAATGGGGCGCCGACATCGGCGGACCGATTGTGAAGAACAAGGTGTTTGGATACTTCAATACCGAGGGTTTGTATCTATTCATTCCCGCGGGCGGCAGCACCATCTCCATTCCCAGCCCGCAGTTCGCGGCCGCTACGCAGGCTTTCATTAATTCCACCTACGGTGCGTCGTCTCCTACGGGCACGTTTTACAACAACATCTTTTCGCTCTATGGCGGAACTCCGGGCGGCCCGGGTACGCCGGCGGCGCCATCCACAACGGTGAACCCGCAGACCGGCACGCTGCTGGGAGGCGGATGCGACGCTTCGGCGGCGGACATTGACGCAGCCACGGGAACCACACATTTCGCGGGCACTGCCACGACGCCAGGTACTCCCTGCGCCAACACTCTTACCTCGGTGGCCAGCAATATGACGCACGACTGGCTGGTCGCGGGCCGGGTGGATTGGAACCTCGGAAACAACGACCGAATGTTCACGCGCATTCAGAAAGAACACGGCTTGCAGGCTTCGGTTACCGACCCGATCAATCCCATCTTTAACGCGCAAAGCGATCAACCCGAATATCAGGGACAGTATCAATGGACGCACGCGTTCGCGGGGAGCGCGGTAAATCAGTTCATCGCCTCCGGCCAGTGGTATTCGGCGGTGTTTAACAATGTCAATCGCACCGCGACTCTCGCCGCGTTCCCGACGCTGCTGAATTTCGGCAACGGAGCGTTTCAGACGCTCGGCGGATTTTTCGGCTTAGGCAATGCCCTGCCGGAGGGACGCAACGTCACGCAATATCAGGTGTCCGACGACTTCTCCAAAACGATCGGCGCGCACACGCTCAAGGTCGGTCTGAAGTTCCGGCGCAACGATGTCACCGATTTCGATCTAGGCTTGTTCACTGACGGAGTCGTCACGCCTTCCAACTTGGGAGCTTTCTTCTTCGGAGGCTTTGACGCCGGATCCATCGGAGGCGTCAGCAACCTGGCGCAGGCCTTCACCGACTCCACCAAATTTCCCGCCGCTCTTTACAATTTAGGCGGCTATGTCGAGGACGACTGGAAGATAAAGAGCAATCTGACCCTCACTCTGGCGTTGCGCCTGGAACATAATTCCAACCCCATCTGTACCACAAATTGTTTTGCATCTCCGTTCGAACCATTCCTCTCCCTCGATCACGATGTGAATACTCCCTACAACGCGACGATCCAAACCGGACGGCGCCAAGCATTGCCCTATCTAACCACCGTCGCGCCACAGCCCCGCTTCGGTTTTGCCTACACCCCGCATCTTTTTGGAATGCACGGGGAGACGGTGATCCGCGGCGGCATTGGCATCTTTTACGACGCGTTTCCTGGCATCGTAGTGGACAATTTCGCGCAGAATTCTCCTGCGTTTAACGCCTTCGCCCTCAATTCGTCGCTCGCCACTCCCAATATCGCTCCCGGCGCCGCGAACAATCTCTTCACCGCGGTGGCCGCATCCAACACCGCGTTCCTCGCCGGTTTCGATAACGGCGCGACTTTCCCGGAGATCAGCGCTTCCGTTCCCGGATTTTCTCCGCCAGGATTGTTCTCCGCGTCGCAAAAGCCGCTCAATCCCCAATACCAGAAGTGGAGCTTGGAGGTAGAACGCAGTTTTGGTCAGAACATGTCGCTGGATGTCCAGTATGTCGGTAATCACGGCGTCCACGAACTGCTCTTTGACAATGGCCTGAACGCCGCTGTTCCGCTGGGCACCCCAGGATTCGCGAATGGCTTCAGCGGTCTGCCGCTCACGCCGCTCGACCAGCGTTTCGGTACCGTCACGCAAACAATTTCTGGCGGCGTCTCCAACTACAACGGTTTGGCGATGACCTTCACCCGTCGCTGGGGCAGTGGCATCGTTCAAGTCAATTATATTTACAGCCACGCCCTGGATGATTACTCCAACGGTGGAAACCCGGGCGTGCCCTTCGTTAGCACGGCGTACGGCGCCACCAACAGCGGGATCATTTTCCCGGAGAATCCGTTCAATCCCCGCGAATTCAACTATGGCAACGCCGACTACGACGTGCGGCACTACCTCAGCGCCGACTACGTCTGGACGTTGCCGATTCGCCGATTGCTCCGCGATCGTGGCTGGCGGCCGCTCACCGACGGGTGGCAGGTTTCCGGAACTGTCTTCGCCCGCAGCGGATTGCCCTTCACTCCAGTCGATCTCAGCACCAGCGGAGCTCTTCTGGGCCAAGACTATCCCGGCACCATATTCGCCAACCAGATCTCCTCGGCCAATCTGTACGTCACCTGCCCTGCCGGTCAACCGCAGCAGAAGATCTGCCTCAACACGAGCGATTTCACCACGTCGCCTTCCGGCTTCGGCAATGTCACGCGTAACCAACTCCGCGGTCCCAAATACTTCGACAGCGACTTCACCTTGATGAAGCAGACCAAAATTCCCGGCTGGGAAAAAGGCCAGATTGGATTTGGGGCGCAGTTCTACAACGTATTCAACCATCCCAATTTCCAAGCCCCGGTTGCGGACGTTAGCAACCCATCCTTATTCGGAAGCGTCGTGGCAACGGTTAATCCGCCGACGACGGCCTTCGGATCAGGGTTGGGCGCCAACGCATCGCCGCGAATCATCCAGGCCAAATTGCAGTTCAGCTTCTAAGTCCCAGGACGCCACGGCGCGTTCCAGCAAAAAGGGCGGTCCCGCAACCCGGGCCCGCCCTTTTTCCGTTGCTGCGACGGACCAGCGGACACGGTAGATAGGGGGCGAACCGGAGAAGCTTCGGTATAATCGCGCACGATGACTCTGACAGCCGGAACCAGATTGGGCCCGTACGAAATTATGGCGCCGCTCGGCGCAGGCGGAATGGGCGAAGTGTATCGTGCGAAGGACACGCGGCTGGGGCGCGATGTCGCCATTAAGGTGTTGCCGACCAAGTTTTCCTCGAATCCGGAATTGCGCGAACGGTTTGAGCGCGAGGCGCGGGCAATCTCTTCGCTGAACCATGCGCGCATCTGCACACTGCATGACGTAGGGCACCAGGACGGCGTGGACTTTCTGGTGATGGAGTACCTGGAAGGCGAATCGCTGGCGGAGAAACTGCGCAAAGGCGCGCTTCCGTTAAGAGAGACCCTGAAGATCGGCATGGAAGTCTGCGAAGCGCTCGATGTGGCGCACCGCGCGGGAATTGTTCACCGTGATCTGAAGCCCGCCAACATCATGCTTACCAAAAGCGGCGCGAAGCTGATGGACTTTGGCTTGGCCAAGGCCAGCGCTACGGCCGGCAGTGCGAGCAGAAACGCGCCATTGCTTTCGGCCGCCGAAACCATCAGCGGGCCCAGCCCGATGTCGCCGCTGACCGGCGCGGGCCAAGTGATCGGAACCATTCAATACATGTCCCCCGAACAGATTGAAGGTAAGGAAGCGGACGCGCGCTCGGATGTGTTCGCGCTGGGCGCGGTGCTTTACGAAATGACCACGGGCCAGCGCCCGTTCGAAGGCAAGAGCCAGATCAGCGTGGCCAGCGCCATCCTGGAAAAAGACCCAACGCCAATTCGCCAACTCCAGCCCTTGACGCCGCGCGCCTTCGAGCGCGTTGTGAGCACCTGTTTGCAGAAAAATCCGGACGAGCGTTTCCAATCTGCGCGCGACATTCGATTGGAGTTGCGCTGGATCGCAGAAAATCCAATCGCAGAAACTCCAGCCGCCGGCACCAAACCGAGCGAGCTGTCAGCGGCACAGAAATCGCTGCGCCTGTTGCCCTGGGCGCTTGCGGCCTCTCTGGCGATCGCCGTAGCAGCCGGCGCGTGGCTCTACCATCACAATGCAGGCCGCGCTGTAATGCCTGCCTACCGGCAGGTGACGTTTGAGCGCGGCTTTGTATATGCCGCGCGCTTCGCACCGGATGAACGATCGGTGGTGTACAGCGCGAGCTGGGAGGGCCAGCCCTTGCAGGTTTATTTGACGCATCCAGGCAGCCCGGAATCGCGCGCGCTGAATCTCCTGAATTCCACTTTGTTTGCGGCCTCGGAAAAAGACCTGGCCATTTCGATTGGCTGCAGGAATCGCTACATCGGAGATTGCCAGGGCACGCTCGCGCTGGTGCCGATTTCCGGAGGAGCGCCGCGAGAGATCGCAGAAGAAGTAGTAGCCGCCGATTGGACTTCGGATGGAAGTGACATGGCCATTGTTCGCCATTCCGAGGGAAAGTACCGCGTGGAATATCCGCGTGGCAAAGTAATTCACGAGAGCTCTAAGCCGCTGGGGTTTGTCAGGATCGCACCGGACGGAAAGTCACTCGCGTTTGCACAATATGTAGGCGAGTGGGGAGATGCGGGTCAGGTGTTCGTGCTGGATAGAAGCGGCAAGGAGCTTACGCATTCGCAAATGTATGTGAGCCTGGAAGGAGTCGCCTGGCCGCCTTCCAGCGAAGAAGTGTGGCTGGCCGGAACCACAGACACGGGCTGGGCCGACGCGATTTTTGCGCTGCGCATGAACGGACAGGAACACGTCGTGCTGCGCTTGCCGGGGATGCTGCGCTTGCACGACATTTCGCGCGACGGCGCAGTCTTGTTGTCGAAAGACGTCTGGAGATCGGACCTGATGTATCGTGGCGCGAACGACAAATCCGAACGAAAGCTCTCGTGGCTGGACTACGCGCAAGCGCGGGACATCACCGACGACGGGAAGCTGGTGTCCTTCGCGGACTGGGGGCAAGCGGCGGGGACTTCCGCACTTGCGTTTGTGCGCAGCACCGACGGCTCTCCCGCAGTGAAGCTGGGAACCTGGGATGAGCCGGTGCTGTCACCAGATGGAACCCGAGTTTTGGCTGTCGAAGGAATCACAGTCGGGACGGGGAAGCCGTCGGTGGTGCCGATCGGTGTGGGCGAAATTAAGAAATTTGAAGTGGGCGAAATCCAGGACGTTCAGTCAATGGGTTGGATGCCGGACGGGAAGAGTTTTTATTATGGAGCCGACGACGGCCATGGATTTCGCATGTACTTGCAGGACCTTGCCGGAGGGAAGCCGCGCGCCGTCACCCCGGTCATTTCAGTGAAGTCCTATTATTTTGAAACTCATTTGGCGTCGCCCGATGGGAAGTTTCTGTTTGTGCGCGATACCAGCGGAAACGCGAAGCTGTTTCCCGTGGCCGGCGGTCCTCCACAAGACGTCGCGGGGTGGATGCCCGACGATGTCTGGATCACCTGGGCCAAAGACGGAAAGCAAGCGTACGTGTTTCACGACGAACAATCGTCGGCGAACGTCTACCGCCTGGACGTCACCACCGGGAAACGAGGGTTCGTCGCGAAATTAGCCCCAGCCGACACGGCGGGAGTCACATCCATCTCAAGCGTCCTGTACACCCCGGACGGAAAAGCCTACGCCTACTCCGGCACCCAGGAGCTGTCAGAGTTGTTCATCGTAGACGGCGTGAGGTGATTGCAACTGCAAAATGGATTAGAACAAAATGCGCGGGTAGCGCTGGCCCTGCGGAATAGGCGTCTGCGATGGTCTGACTGTGGCCAGGGTGCTGTTCATCCTCTTACCGGTTACGTTGACGGCTAGCATTCTCCCCACTCTAACAATGGCGAGCATCGACCCGGCAATACATTGCGCAAGGAATAGAAAAGACCTGACATCTCGCGAAAACAACACGACCAAGGCCTAGAGATCATCTCCCCCGGACGCAAAACAGCCTGCACGTCAACCCCTGTTCTTGCGCCTACTTTTTCGATTTATTCCTGAGACAGCGCGGCAAATTTCCGCCACAATATTCGGGATGGTCATCCTGGGCATCAACGCGTACCACGCCAACGCCTCCGCAGCGATTATCGCGGACGGCCGCCTGCTCGCAGCCGTCGAGGAAGAGCGCCTGAACCGCGTGAAATATGCGGCCGGCCTTCCCGTGCGCGCGATCCAATACTGCCTGGACCAGGCTGGCGTAAAACTTTCCGAAGTCGACCACATCGCCATCCCGCGCAACCCCTGGGCGCGCCTGGGCACGAAATTGCGTTTCGCGATGCGCATGCCAAGGTTCGCCCTGGATCGCGCCCGCGTGATGAAACGCTTCGCCGGAATTCACCAAGATCTCGCCGCAGCCTTTGCAATGCCGGTCGGGAAAATTCGCGCGCAGTTCCATCGCATCGAACATCACAGCGCGCATCTGGCCAGCGCCTATTTCGTCTCGCCCTTCGAACGCAGCGCTGTCCTTTCCGCCGATGGCCTGGGCGATTTCGCCAGTTCGATGTGGGCGCTCGGCGAAGGTCCGCGCATGAAACCGCTCGGCGAAATCACTTTTCCGCATTCGCTCGGCATGTATTACACCGCGCTCACGCAATACCTCGGCTTCTGGAAATTTGGCGACGAATACAAAGTGATGGGCCTCGCCGCCTACGGCCAGCCGGAATTTCTCGATGAATTTCGCCGCATCGTTTACGTGGACGCGCCGCTTTCATTTCGCCTGGGGCTGGAATATTTCACGCACCAGTCGCAAGGCGCGGACATGACCTGGCGCGACGCCGATCGCACTCCGCTCCTCGGCCGCCTTTTTTCTTCGTATTTGGAGAAACGTCTTGGGCCCACGCGCCAGCCCGATCAGCCGCTGGAGCAGCGCCACCACAATCTCGCGGCCAGCATGCAGGCAGCGCTCGAAGAAGTCCTAGCCGCGCACTGGACCGCCCTCGCCCAAAAAACCGGCGAAAGATCGCTGTGCCTGGCCGGCGGCGTCGCGTTCAACTGCGTCGCCAACGGGAAAATATTCGATCACTCTCCGTTCGAGCGCGTTTATGTGCAACCGGCCGCCGGCGATGCTGGACTGGCCGTGGGTGCCGCGTTCGCTGTGAATCACCAAGTCCTGGGGCGGCCGCGCGAATTTTTGATGGACCAGGCCGGATGGGGTCCGCAATTTTCGCCGCAGGAAATCCGCGCGGCCGTGGACCAATTCGCCGCCAGCGACGGCGACGTGCAAATCGCCGAACACCTCGATGAGGCCGCATTGCTCCGCACCACCGCGCGCCACATCGCCGAAGGCAAAGTCCTCGGCTGGTTTCAGGGCCGCGTTGAGTGGGGTCCGCGGGCGCTCGGGCAACGCAGCATTCTCGCCGACCCGCGCCGACCCGAGATGAAGGACATTCTGAACCGCCGCATCAAGCACCGCGAAACTTTTCGTCCGTTCGCGCCTTCGATCCTCGAGGAAGCCACCGGCGAATATTTCGAAAAAAATCATCCGTCGCCGTTCATGACCTTCGCCTACCAGGTGCGGCCGGAAAAACGCGCCGTGATTCCCGCCCCCACGCACGTGGACGGCACCGCGCGTCTGCAAACCGTCAGCCGCACGGCGAATCCGCTCTACTGGAAACTGATTCGTGCGTTCGGAGATCTCAGCGGCGTGCCGGTCGTTCTGAACACTTCATTCAACGACAACGAGCCCATCGTATGCCGCCCCGAAGAAGCTCTGGATTGTTTTCAGCGCACACAGATGGACGTCCTGGTGATGGGCAATCTCGTGCTGGAGAAAAAATCCGTCGCCGCGGTTGATGGAGAATCCGCCCTGCGCGGCGCCACGCGCGCAAAATAAATCGCCCGCATGCACATTCTGCTCCTGAACGAATACTATCCGCCCGACACTTCGGCCACCGCGAAAATGGCCGCGCAAGTCGCCGAAGCCTTAGCGCAGCGCCACCAGGTTACTGTCGTCGCTGGCCGGCCCTCGTACGATCCCGAAGCGCGCTACCCGTATGCCCTGCTGCGTCGCGGCACGGGCAGCAAAGTCACCGTCGAATGCGTTGGCTCAACCGCCTACTCGCGCCACCAAATGCCGCGCCGCGTTGCGAATTATCTTTCTTACCTCGCGCTTGCAGTGCCGCGGGCGCTCGCGCTTTGTCCGGATATTATTCTGGCGATGACGGACCCTCCTGTCGCGGGGATCGCCGGGGCGTGCATCGCGCGGCTGGCCGGGCGGCCGTTCGTTTACAACATCCGTGACTTGTATCCGGACATGGCTGTCGGCGGCGACATTGTGCGCGCGGGCCAATGGGTGACGCGGTGGGAAAGCTTGCATCGCTGGGCGCTGCAGCAAGCGGCGCGTGTGATTGTACTCGGCGACGACATGCGCGAGCGCATTTTGGCCAAAGGCGTCGCGGCGGAACGCGTTGTGGTGGTTCGTGACGGCACGGCGCCCGCGCCTTCGCCTGCGCGGATGCCCGAGCGCAGCGACCCGATCGTACAAGAGATTCGCCACGGATTTCCCTTCGTGGTGCTGCATGCGGGAAATCTGGGATTTTACGGGGCTTGGGACGCTTTGCTTGCGGCGGCGAAAATGCTTAGCAACGAAAATACTGGTTTCGTGTTCATAGGAGATGGCGCGAACCGCGCGGCGCTGGAATCTGCGGCACGCAATTTGCCAAATGTAAAATTTGCGGCGTTTCGACCGGTGGAACAAGTCGCGCATGTGATGATGGCGGGCGACTTGCACGTCGTCACGGTAAAACGCGGACTGGAGGGCGTAGTCGTGCCCAGCAAATTATATTCGACGCTTGCGGCGGGGCGTCCAGTCCTGGTCGTTGCGCCGCCGGAATCGGACGCTTCGCGCATCGTTGTCGAGTCCGGGTGCGGCGTCGCTGCGGATCCCGACGATCCTGCGGCCGTCGCTGCTGCGATCCGCGAATTGCGCGCGCAGCCGGCGCGCTTGGCCGAAATGAGCCGGCGCGCGCGGGAAACGGCGGCCAAATATGCTAGAGTTGATGAGCTGAAACGTTTCGTCGCCATCATAGAATCGGCAGTCAAAGCCTGACCTCATGAACGAGCCACCACTGCAATGTCCCAACACTCGGAACTGATCGCCTTCGCTGTCGCGCTGCTTGCTTCGCTGTGCCTCACCGTGCCCATTCGACATCTGGCGCTGCGATACGGGATGGTGGATAAACCCGGGCCGCGCAAAGTTCATCTGAATCCGATTCCGTTGCTCGGCGGTATCGCCATTTACCTAGGCTTCGTTCTTGGCGTGGTGCTCACGCGGCACGACGCGCCTTTGCAGCAGATTATCGGCATCCTTGCCGGCGCCACTCTGCTGGCCATCGTCGGCTTTCTTGATGATGGCGGTCTGCTGCATCACCAGGTAAAACTTTTCATCGCGATGCCGCTTGCCGCCGTTTTTCTGATTGCTTCCGGCATTCGCGCGCAACTTTTTTCGCAGTACATTCCTGGCCTTGCCGGATTGATCGTCGACTGGTGCCTTACTATTTTTTGGGTCGTCGGGATCACCGCGGCGTTCAGCATTCTGGATCACATGGACGGCCTGTGCGCGGGAATCGCCGCGGTGGCCGCCGGCTTCTTCACATTTTCGGCCTGCGCCAACGGACAGACGATGGTGTCCACGCTGGCCGCCGCTACTCTGGGCGCCGCGCTTGGTTTTCTGCGCTGGAATTTCAATCCTGCGAAAATTTTTATGGGCGACGGCGGCGCCATGCTCCTGGGTTTCCTGATGGCCACGCTCGGGCTGAAAATTCGTCCGGACGGAGCGTTGTTCCCGCACACATGGCTGGTTCCAGTGCTCATCCTCGGCGTGCCCATTTTTGACACCACGCTCGTCTCGATTTCGCGTGCGCGCCGTGGGCTGCTACCCTTCACTTCTCCTGGCAAGGACCACACCGCGCACCGCCTGTCGAATCTAGGCCTGGGCCATCGCGGCGCCGTCCTGGTGCTCTATGCGCTCGCAATGATTCTCGGCAGCCTGGCGCTGGCCGTCCCGATTCTTTCCGCTACGAAGGTTTACGCGCTCGCTGCCCTTTTGGTAGTTGGCGCGCTTGCCGCTGTGTTCATCCTGGAAGCTTTGCCCTACGAACGGCAAGTCAAGTTGCATAAGCCCACCTCCGCGTCCTGAGTCGCCGGCAATAGCTCAGGCCAATCTCGCCTGTGCTCCTTTCTGCAAACCTGTCGAGTTTCGGTGCGCCGCCATTCACCACCGAAGAGCACAGGCAAGGGTGCTTGTCGCCCCCAACGGCGGCAACTTGGCGGAAACGGCTTTGGATCGAGTGCTAATGCTCTTCACAAAAAGGGATCCAGCCTCGCGCTTCCCTGTGGTAGCCTGCGCGCCGCCGGCTGCGCTACGGTGCTTCTTCTTGCGCCGTAACTTCCGGAAAACATAATGATTGGGTTCGTGTTTGCATTGCTGTGATGCGTGTTCTCGGCTGTGTGCACGTGCGTGGGGAAGAATCGGGCTGCCGGCTACGGTGATTGGTGGCGGGAGGCCGCTTCTATGGCTTTTTCCAGGTCGCTGCCGATGCGGGATTTGGCGATGTAGGCGCGGACGCCGGTTTGCGCCGCGTAGCGGGCTAGGTCGAGCGATTCGAAGTGAGTGACGATGAGGATTTCAGAGTCGGGGGCGTCGCGGCGGATGATTTCGGCGGCGGACAGGCCGTCCATGGCGGGCATGGAGATATCGAGCAGGATAACGTCGGGCTTGAGTTCGGCGGCTTTTTTTACTGCGTCCTGGCCGTCTTCGGCTTCGCCGCATACGGTCCAATCGGCGTGGTATTGCAGGAGCAATTTCAGGCCGGCCCTCACGGTCGGGCTGTCGTCTGCGATCAGGATTCGAACTTCCGCCATGGGCACTCCGTCCGCACTGCAAGGTACTGTGACTGCGAGTACTCTACAAAGGCCGCGGGGAAATGCAAATCGGGTGTTCCGTGTAGTACTTGCACGCCGGACAGAGAGGTTGGGCCTTCCCCGCTTCTGAGGGATCCGGATGACCGCGCGTTGGCTCGGGATGCCGGGCAGTCGGCGCAGTTCGACGGCGCGTTGGGTGGCGCGCCGTGTGCGGCGGCGGGCGAAAAGCGCGAAGAGTTTCGCCGTGCCGGGCGAAAGTGTGGCGCTGACTGCTGTCTTGCGCTTTGGAGCGCGTCCGATGCTGAGATATACTTCTAGGCCGGTCGAAGGGCGCGAACCGCTTCTGTGCGGTGTGGAGCAGATGCGCTGCGTGCGACGAGACTGTGTCAGCGAACGGAACGAGGCGACTGGCCGGCTGCCGATGAATTTCTTTTATATATTTCGCAATCCTATTCGGTCATAAGGCTGACTGCACAAGTACATTATGGCGCTCGATTCACGCGGAACGAAAAATATATCCACGCCCAAAATTGAGGCGGCGGGCGGAAACGCTGCGCGAGGCCCTGCCGCGAACGCGAGCAAGAACGTTGCGGTGGTGGGCGGATCGGCGGCGGGGTTGCTAACGGCTGCGGTGCTGGCGCGGCAGGGCGTGGCAGTGCGCGTGTATGAGCGCATCGAGACGCTGGAGCCGGCCGAGCGCACGCTGATTGTGACGAACCGGATGCGCAGTTTGCTGGGGCGCGCGGCGGAAGGATGCATCGTCAACGAGATTCGGCGGTTTGAACTTTTTACCGATGGGCGGTCGGCGACTTTTGAATTGAAGCAGCCGGATTTGATTATCGAGCGGCGCGCGTTGATACAAGGATTGGCCGATGAGGCGCGGCGGGCCGGCGCGGGATTGGAACTGGGGCGTCGCTTCCACGCGCTGCATTCCAATGGGCGCGGGCTGGTGCTGGAAGTCGAGCGTTGCACGGACGGCAGCCGCGAGGAAATTCACGCGGACACGATTATCGGCGGGGATGGAGCGGCGAGTCGCGTGGCGCGCGCCGCGGGATGGTCGCCGCTGGAAACCGCGCCGCTGGTGCAGGCGATTGTGCCGCTGCCGAAAGATATGGCGCCGGACACCGCGCGAGTGTGGTTCGTGCCACAGGACACTCCTTATTTTTATTGGCTGATTCCGGAATCGCCGACGCGCGGGGCTTTGGGATTGATTGGGGAGACCGGGCCGGAGACGCGGATACTTTTGGAAAACTTTTTGGAGAAGCGCGGCTTGACACCGGTGGAATTGCA
>Ga0209169_10002028_pt1 | contig 12316 bp, 13 predicted proteins | sample HubBroMetageWRM4_FD_188346 | JGI IMG/M metagenome (GOLD analysis project Ga0209169, IMG submission 188346) | Warmed soil microbial communities from the Hubbard Brook experimental Forest, New Hampshire - Hubbard Brook CCASE Soil Metagenome WRM 4... | ecosystem: Environmental > Terrestrial > Soil...
CGTTCGAGGTGGAGAGTCGAGACCGCAACGGTCATGTTGTGCCAGATCCATTCGTATGACGCATCAAAGGGCTTTAGCTCATCAGCGTAAGCCGCGGCGCCCAGCGACAACGCCAACACCCCCAGGCTGGACGAGAGCCCGAGCCGGAAAGATCCGCGCGCGGAGTGCGGTTTCGCCGGATGCCGTCGTTTATTGACGCGCGTGAACACTTGCAGACTCCATAGGGGCTTCGAGAATTTTACCGTCCAATCGTACGCGACCGTCGTCCCACGCGAGTCGTCCGTCCGCCATCATCCCGATCACTTGCGGGTAAATGATGTGTTCGGTGGCCTGAACACGGGCCGCTAAACCGGCCTCAGTGTCACCCGGGAGAATGGGGACTCTCGACTGCAGAACCAGGGGGCCTCCATCAAGTTCCGCGGTCACGAAATGCACGCTGGCACCGTGTTCTCGATCCATCGCCTCGAGGGCGCGGCGATGGGTGTGCAGGCCCGTGTATTTCGGCAGCAGCGAGGGATGGATGTTCAGCATGCGTCCAGCGTAGTGAGCAACGAATGCCGGTGAAAGAATACGCATGAATCCTGCAAGCACGACGAGGTCTGTAGGTTGCGCGTCAAGGGCCTCCGTCAGCGCGCGCTCGAAACCCTCTCTGTTGCCCGCGCCCGGCCACGGTATCGTCAGAGCCTCGATCCCCAGCTCGCGAGCTGAGGCGAGGCCGGCCGCGCCCGGACTGTCCGATATGACGACTCGTACCCGCGCGTTGATCTTGCCAGCGAGGCAGGCGCGCGCGATGGCTACCATGTTGGAGCCGCGGCCAGAGATCAGGATCGCGAGTTTTAGCGGCGCGCGACTGCCGGCGCTCATTCGTTGATAACGACGCCGTGTCCGCCTTTGCGGACTTCACCGATGATCTGTGCGGTTTCGCCGTGCGAGTTGAGGAGCGCGACCGCCTCTTCCGCTTTGGCTGACGGCACGATAGCGATCATGCCGATGCCGCAATTGAAGGTGCGATACATCTCGGTCTGCTCGACGTGACCGGTACGCTGCAGCCAGTCGAACACCGGGTCGCGTTGCCAACTGCGGCGCTCGAGGACAACTTCCAACCCATCTTGCAACACACGGGGAATGTTGTCGGTGATACCGCCGCCAGTAATGTGCGCGAGGCCATGTACCGGTAGCGCGCGTATCAGCGCCAGCAGTGACTTCACGTAAATCCGGGTCGGCGCCAGGAGCCTGTCGAATAGCTTCCGGCCCTCGAGTTCGGTGGTCGCATTCGCTTCCCCGAGGGCCACGAGCTTCCGAATCAGCGAGTAACCGTTCGAGTGCGGTCCGGAGGAGGAGAGACCTATGACCGTGTCTCCGACCTGCACCTTGGTCCCGTCGATTATGGCTTCCTTCTCGACCACACCCACGCAGAAACCGGCGAGATCGTAATCGTCGCCGTAGTAGATCCCCGGCATCTCAGCCGTCTCGCCGCCGACCAGCGCCGCGCCCGCCTGGGTGCACCCTTCGGCGATACCTCGGATCACCGCTTCGGCAACATCGACACGCAATTTGCCGGTCGCGTAATAGTCCAAAAAGAACAACGGCTCGGCGCCCTGGACCACCACGTCGTTGGCGCACATCGCGACGAGGTCGATGCCGATCGTGCCGTGACGGCCGGCGTCGATCGCCAGGCGCAATTTCGTCCCTACGCCGTCCGTACCGGAGACGAGAACGGGTTGTTTGTAGCCCTTCGGCAGTTCCACGAGCGCGCCGAAGCCGCCGATACCGGCCAGGACCTCGGGTCGGTGGGTGCGCTTTACAACGGGTTTGATGCGCTCAACCAGCTCGTCGCCGGCATCGATGTCGACGCCCGCGTCTCGATAGGTGAGACCGGAGCCTTCTTTCATAGCAGTAGCTTAGGATCGTCCGCCGTGCGGAACGGGTGCGTGTGGTATTGTACATACCGCTCGGCGCCGTTGCGCGCGCGATTCAAACATCTCGGATGCCTGTAGCTGCGAAACACCGCGCGCGCGGTTCCCTTGCCTGCCTGGCGCTGCTTCTGTGCGGCTTTTTGCCGTTCTCGGCCTGGGCGGCGCGGGCGGTGCGGGTCTACGAGGTCGACGTCAGTGGCCAATCGACAACAGCCCTGCAAGACGCCATGCGCCAGGCACTTGTGCGCGCCACGGGTCGTCGCGAATCCGCTAACGATCCTGCCCTGGCGAGCCTGATTGAGGACGCGCCGAAGTATGTAAAGTCGTACTCGCCGGGCCCCCGTGGCGAAACCCAGGTGCTTTTCGACAGGACAGCGGTCGAGCGTTCCATCGCGGCGGCCGGGCGCAGCGTTTGGGACCCCGAGCGACCCTTTACGCTCGTCGTGCTTTCTCCCCCACCCGCTCGTGCCGAAGGTGACGCGGCGCGTGCCACGCTTGAGCAAGCGGCCGCCTCGCGTGGGCTGCTCATAAGCGTCATTCCCCTCAGCATTGCCGATGCAAATGGCGCCGAGCTCGGGCGCGATGCAATTCTCGCGTTGGGACAGCGCTACGGTGGCGACGAGGTGCTGGTCGGCCGCTCGGACGGTGCTCCGGTCGGTCAATACCATTGGACCCTCTACACCAATTTCTCGAGCCAGAGCTGGAGTGGCCCGTTGTCGTCCGGAATCGACGGTACGGTGGACCTGTTGGCGCCGCCGCAGGGGGCCTCACTCGCGCAGACGGAGGCTAAGGTTCTTGTCGACGTCAACGGAGTGGGAAGCCTCACGGATTACGCGACTGTGCAGCGGATTCTGGAGTCGGTTCCTGGTGTTCGTGGCGCCAACATCGAGCGCGCGGGTGGTAACTCGGTGACGTTCGATATAACAGCGCGCGGCGGATCGGACGCGCTCGACAAGGCGCTGGCGGGGGCCTCACATCTCGTGCGAGCTGACGCATCAAATGCGCGCCTCGTCTACCAATATCATCCGTAGCGTCATCGCTTCTGCAGACCCGTTGCCGGGCAGTACCGGTTGCGGCTCTCATCTCTCGCCGTGCGCCACCTACCGAATCTGATCTGTCTCGTCCGGCTTGCGCTGGTCTGGCCGATCGCGGCGGCACTGGCCGCCGGAAATTTCCTGCTGGCACTCGTCCTCTTCATGGTGGCGGCCGTCTCGGACGGGCTCGATGGGTATCTCGCCAAGCGGTTCAACTGGACCTCGGAGCTCGGGAAGTTTCTCGATCCGCTCGCGGACAAGTTGTTGCTCATGACAGTGTTCATCGAGGCGGCGTGGCTCGGTCTCGTTCCGTGGTGGATCACCGCTGCCGCCGTCGCCCGCGATGTTTTGATCGGGCTGGGGGCACTCGTTTTTCGAGTGTGGTTCGGGCCGTTGCACGGGCGCCCGACGATCATCAGCAAGATCAACACTGCCGCGCAGCTTTTGTATCTCATGGCCATGATGTTCAGCGCCGCCGTGGGCTTCCCGCCGCATGAGATACTGGACGCCCTGGCGCTGATTACCCTGGTGACCATCGTGCTGTCCGGCTACCACTATATGGCCACGTTCACCCGGCGGATCTGGTCGCCTCCCGCGCAACCGTCCTAGGTCGGGTTAGCTCCCCTCATGCAACAGCTTCCGCTCGGTGTTCGACTTCCCGATCGCGCGGTGTTCGCGAGCTTTCTGCCTGCGCGCAACGGGCAGGCGGTCGATCATCTGCGTCAGGCTGCGGACGCGCAGCTTGCGGGGACGAGCTGGGTGTGCGGCCCACTCGGTTCGGGTAAGACTCACCTGCTGCAAGCGGTGTGCGCGCAAGCGAGTACCCGGATGAGTGCCGGGTACGTGCCGCTCCGCGAGCTCGGGCGACTCGGGACGGGCGTGCTCGACGGACTGCGGCAGCTCGAGTGTCTCTGTCTCGATGATGTTGATGAAGTGGCTGGGCAACTCGAGTGGGAGCGTGAGTTGTTCGGCGTTCTGCGCGAGATCGAAGAGAGTGGCGGCCGTCTCGTTACGGCCGCGGAGGCTCCGCCGGCCTTGTTGCGATGGGCACTGCCGGACCTGGGCTCGCGCTTTTCGGCCAGCGCCATATTCCAACTTCGGGTGCTGGACGAAGCGGAGCAGCAGGCTGCGCTTCAGTTGCGCGCGCGACTGCGTGGCTTCGAGCTCCCCGAGGAGACATCGCGTTGGCTACAACGACGCTACCCGCGGGACATGCGCAAGTTGTATGAGCTGCTCGACACACTCGACGAGGCCGCCCTCGTGGCGCAGCGGCGCCTAACTGTGCCATTCATACGAGAGGTACTAGGAGCCTCCCTGACTGATGATCGCCGTAGCGAGGGCGACCCCCATTGAGTCGATTTCTCTGATCGTTTCCCGCGCATAGCGGGGACTATGTAAGGGAAAGGATCAGAGAAATCGGCCAATGGGGGGCGGCCGCAGTAGGCGAGCATCAGTCAGGGAGGCTCCTATGCGTCCTCCAAACGGACGGCCAACGCGGCGACCCTCCTTCCTAACGCCTGCGCAAGCGCGCGCTCGTGGTCCGTTAACGAGGAGTCGTCAAGCGCACCAGCCACGTGAGACGCTCCATAGGGCGTGCCTCCTCCGCTGGTCTCGTTCAATGCGCGCTCCGTGTAGGGGAGGCCGACGAGGTACATCCCGTGGTGTAAGAGTGGCAACATCATCGAGAGCAGCGTGGCTTCCTGGCCTCCGTGGATCGTCTGTGTCGAGGTGAACACTCCGGCGGGCTTTCCGGCGAGCGCTCCCGAGACCCACAGGCTCGAGGTGCAGTCCAGGAAATACTTCAACGGCGCCGCCATGTTGCCGAAGCGCGTTGGACTGCCGAGGACGAGGCCATCCGCATGACGCAGGTCTTCCAGGGTCGCGTAGGGCGGTCCGGTCATCGGCACCGGTTTGGCGGGTCCTTCGCTCTCGGCGCTCACAGGCGGTACGGTACGTAGCTTCGCAACCGCACCCGGCACGGCTTCGACGCCCCGGCACACCTGGCGCGCCAGTTCCGCTGTCGAGCCTTTCCGCGAGTAGTAGAGGACCAGTATCTCTGTCATGAACCCTTCCCATGTTGCTATCCGCAGACGGGGCAGGGCCCCCATCCGGGCCCGCGCCGCCGGGGTCTCGAAGTAAGTTGCCACAGTGCCGTCACTCCTTCCATGGTCGCCATCCGAAAACGTTCGGCGCCAGTGTGAACTCCCCCGCGACCGTTGAGCAGTCCGCAAATCGGGTGTCTTCGTGCAGAAATTGCGGCAGTCGGGCTACTATTCGCCAATGATCTGTAAACGATGTCTAGTCGCCGGCCGGGTGCAGGGGGTGTTCTATCGAGGCACCGCTGCACGCCGTGCACAGGAGCTTGCTGTGCGTGGCTACGCGCGAAATCTCGCCGACGGTCGCGTAGAAGTGCTCGCCTGCGGTGAGGAGGAATCCGTGCGGACGTTCGTGAGCTGGCTTTGGACGGGGTCGGCCGCGTCGAAAGTTACCTCGGTTGATGTGATAGATGTGCCCGCCGATTCAGTGCCGACCACCGCGAGTTTCCAGACGTCTTGACCATGCTCAACTTCAAACTCCGCCTGGGATGGCCAGTGGCCGTCGCGTTGCTGCTACTTGCTGCGCTGCCCGCACAAGCCGGCCTCCCGAACATCCCAGGACTGCACCGGCATCCGAAGGCGGACGCCGCTAAGGGTCCTGCCGTCGTTGTCGCAGCGAATCCGCTCGCAGTGGATGCCGGCCTGGAGATACTGAAGAAGGGCGGTAAGGCGATCGACGCCGCGGTGGCCATACAGGCAATGCTCGGCCTGGTCGAGCCGCAAAGCTCCGGTGTGGGCGGCGGCGCGTTCCTGATGTATTACGAAGCGAGTACCGGTGTCGTTACCGCGATCGACGGCCGCGAGACGGCCCCTGCCGGCGCCACACCTGAGATGTTCCTGGATGAGCGCGGGAAGCCGATGCCGTTCGTCGAAGCGGTTCGCAGTGGACGCTCCACCGGCGTGCCGGGGGCGATCGCCATGCTCTCCGCGGCACATGCGCGGCTGGGTGCGCGGCCCTGGAAGGAGTTGTTTCAGCCGGCCATCCATGCCGCCACTCAAGGCTTCAAGGTTCCCGAGCGCTTGGCGTCCTACCTCGGCGAAGGCTCGCCATTTCCGCCCACGACTGAGATCCGCGCGCTGTTTTCGCAGCCTAACGGCGAGCCACTGAACGCGGGGGATCTTTTCAAGAACCCGGCGTATGCGAAAACGCTCGGGCGCATCGCGGATGAAGGTCCGCGCGCGCTCTACGAAGGCAGTATTGCCGAAGAGATCGTGAAGGTGACGAACGAGCCGCCTTTGCCGGGCACTATGACGCTGAAGGACATGGCGGCCTATCGCTCTAACTGGGCGAAGCCGATCTGCGGTCCCTATCGGCAATACACCGTGTGTGTGCCGCAACCGCCTTCCAGCGGCGTCACGCTGCTCGAGATGCTCGGCATACTTGATAAGACCGATATCGCGGAACGTGGCCCGACCGATCCACAAGCGTGGTTTCTGTTCGCCCAGGCGAGTCGTCTGATGTACGCCGATCGCGACCACTATGTCGACGATCCGCAGTTTACGGCGGTGCCGTCCGATCGGCTGCTGGAACCGGCGTATTTACGCCTGCGAGCCCAACTCATCGGGGAGAAAGCGGGACCTGCTCCGCCGCCGGGAAACATCATCGTCGTGCCACCGCATGGGAAGGATGCAACCCACGAGTCCGCGGGCACGAGCCACTTCGTCGTGGTGGATGCGGCCGGGAACGTCGTGTCCATGACCACTACGGTCGAGTCGGTGTTTGGCTCGAACCGCGCCGTGGGCGGCTTCGTCCTCAACAACCAACTCACGGATTTCTCGTTGGCGCCGAATGACGAGAATGGACACCCGGCGGTGAACCGGGTCCAGGGTGGCAAGAAGCCGCGCTCGTCGATGTCGCCGGTCATCGTCCTCGACCACGAAGGGCAATTCGTGGCGGCACTCGGCTCGCCCGGGGGCTCGGCGATTCTCGACTACAACGCCAAGGCGCTCGTGGCGTTGTTGGCCTGGAAAATGTCGATCAAGGCCGCGATCGAGTTGCCCAACCTGATTGCGCGCGGCGACGACTACGCAGGCGAGCTCGATCGCTTCTCACCCATTGTGGTGGCGGGACTGCGGGAGCGCGGTATCGAGCTCAAGTCCGGGCGGGCGGAGAATTCCGGCTTCCACGCCGTAGTGCGCCATTCCGACGGGACGTACGAGGGCGCGGCGGACTCGCGCCGCGAAGGCGTCGTGAAAATGTTGCCGGCGCAGAAGTAGGCAGCGCGCTAGTGTTGGGCGGGAGCGGTCCGCGTCTGTAACGGTGGAAATCCCAGGTCATCCGCGCCGTTCCATCTCGTCCAGGCGTACAGGACCTTGTCGGGATAATCACGGCGGCCGATGCTGCCGTTATAGCGTGCGAGCGCCTTGCGCACGTCGTTGTGCTCGTATTGGAGATAGAAACGCAGGATCGCGCAACCCATGCGGATGTTGGGAGCGACGCGGACCAGCTCGTAGCGGCGCATGCCGAGCTTCTCCGGCCAGAACGGCATGACCTGCATGAGCCCGACCGCTGCGGCGGAGGAGACGGCGTAACGCTCGAAGCGGCTCTCCACCTCGATGACACCCATGACCAACCCGGGCGGCAGGCGCGCCTGGCCGGTGCGGTGGGTCTCGCAGTAGACCTGTTTGAGAATCTCGAGCCGCTCGTCCTTTTCCTTGACGATTTTCCGCAGGCGCGGCTCCATGAGCATGTACCAGACGGCCGAGTCGTAGTGATCGGTGAAACACTCGGCCTCACCGATCGCCTGTTGCACGACAGTCTTGAGCCCAGGGTCCTGCTGTTGATCCGCGTGCGCGAAGCTAACAGGCAGCAACAAGGCCAGCAGCGCGCTGACCTTCAGGCCGGCGCCGGCTTTAGCGACCCATGCGCGAGCGGATGAACGGGATGGCATCGTCGAGAGCGAACTCTGTGCTTTCGGCATCGCGGCGTCCGCGATATTCGAGTTTCCCGGCTTCCAGGCCGCGATCGCCCACGACAAGCCTGTGAGGAATGCCGAGCAGCTCCGCATCGGCGAACTTAACGCCCGGGCGGGCGTCGCGATCGTCGTAGAGAACCTCAATTCCCGCTTCCGTGAGCTCGGCATACAGACGGTCGGCAACCTCGCGCACGCGCGGGGACTTATGTTGGTTGAGGGGTACGAGCACCACCTCGAAAGGGGCAATCGGCTCCGGCCAGATGATGCCCTTCTCATCGTGATTCTGTTCAATCGCCGCAGCAACGATGCGCGTCACACCAATGCCATAGCAACCCATGTAGAGCGTCACGTCCTTGCCGGACTCATCGAGCACCGTCGCCTTCATGGGCGTGCTGTATTTCTGGCCGAGCTGGAAGATGTGGCCGACTTCAATGCCGCGCGCGATCTTCAGGTGTCCCTCGCCCGAGGGGCTGGGATCGCCTTCAACCACGTTGCGAATATCCGCGGCAGTCGGGGTCGGGGCATCCCGCTCCCAGTTCGTGCCGGTGTAGTGCATGTCTTTTTCATTCGCGCCGCTCACGAAATCCGCGAGCGCCAGCGCCGAATGATCGGCGTACACCTTACAACGCAGCCCGATCACGCCGATGTAGCCCGGGTCGGTGCCAGTGGCTTTCCGGACGCTTTCAACACTCGCCATCTTCAGCGGGCTCACTACGCCGGGCAGCTTCTGCGCCTTGACCGCATTCAACTCGTGATCGCCGCGGATCACGAGCGCAACGACGGTGTCATCGGTGCCTTCGACAATCAGTGTCTTGATGGTGCGTGCAGGCTCGATTTTCAGAAAGCGCGACAGGTCCTCGATCGTCTTCGCGCCCGGAGTCGACACCTTCTTCAGCTCCTCCTTCGAAGCGGGGCGCGGTGTCGTGGGAGGCAGCGCGGCGGCAGCCTCGAGATTCGCGGCGTAGTCATCTGCATCGGAGAAAACGATAGCGTCCTCTCCGGAGTCGGCTAGGACGTGAAATTCCTGCGATACGTCGCCGCCGATCGCACCCGAATCGGCGCGGACTGAGCGGAATACGAGGCCCGTTCGCGTGAAAATCCGCGTGTAGGCGTCGTACATTTTTCGATAGCCTTCCTGCAGGGAGGGCTCGTCGGCATGGAATGAGTACGCGTCCTTCATGATGAATTCGCGTGCCCGCATGACACCGAAACGGGGGCGCACCTCGTCCCTGAACTTCGTCTGGATCTGGTAGAAGTTCACCGGGAGCTGGCGATAGCTCTTCAGCGCGCTGCGCGCGATATCGGTTATGACCTCCTCGTGCGTCGGCCCGGCGACGTAGTCGCGCTGGTGCCGGTCCTTGATGCGCAGGAGCTCAGGGCCGTACTGGGTCCAGCGACCCGACTCCTGCCACAGCTCGGCGGGCTGAAACACGGGCATGACCAGCTCGAGAGCCCCCGAGCGGTTCATTTCCTCGCGGACGATCTTTTCCACCTTCCGCAGTGTGCGCAGGCCCATCGGCAGCCAGCTGTACAGCCCGTTGGACAGTCGCCGGATGAGGCCGGCCCGCAGCATGAGCTGGTGGCTGATGACCTCGGCCTCGGCGGGGGTTTCCTTGACGGTGTTGAGCGGGTACTGGGAAAGCCTCATCGCGGGTGCTTCAACTAAGGGAAAAAGGGGTTGGCATCTTAACAGCAGGCCGCCTGATAAGATGCGCCTGAGCGATGTGCGCAGACGCCGCCACGCCCGGCGTCGTTACAGTGGAGAGCCTTGAACACCGTGGAGCCCGAAAACCAGGAAGCCGCCGAGCCCGTCCCGGAAGGTCTCAAGCCACGCCGCAAGGGCATTTATCTGCTGCCGAACCTGATGACCACCGGGTGCCTGTTCTCGGGCTTCTACGGCATTGTCGCGGCCATCGACAAGCACTTCGACGCCGCGGGCATGGCCGTCTTTATCGCGATGATTTTCGACACCCTGGACGGCCGGCTCGCCCGGCTGACGAAGACCGAGACCGCCTTCGGCAAGGAATACGACAGCCTGGCGGACATGGTCTCTTTTGGCCTGGCCCCGGCGATCATTGCCTACCAGTGGGGGGTCGTCCGCATCACCGAGTTCGGCAGCTATTGGGGCCGGTTTGGCTGGTTGGCATGCTTTTTCTACGCTGCGGCCGCCGCGCTTCGCCTGGCGCGCTTCAATGCGCGCTCCGCGACTGCCGATAAGCGCTATTTCGAGGGTCTTCCGAGCCCGTCCGCGGCCGCTATCGTGGCGGCGTTTATCTGGTTTGCCAGCGCCTGGCCGGAGCCGGGGCTCAAAGGGCTCATCGGCGCTTTCCTGATTACAGCCTGTGCGGGCGCGCTCATGGTGAGCAGCTTCAGCTTCCCGAGCTTTAAGCAGTTCAACCTCGATCGCCGTATCAAGTTTGTGTACATCCTGCTCGTGCCGCTGTTTTTCGTGCTCATCGCGATGGAGCCGTCGACGATGCTGTTGTCCCTGTTTGGAACCTACGCGCTGTCGGCGCCGGTCCTGTGGATCGGCCGTCGTTTACGGCGTGCGACGCGCGGCGCGCCGGCGGCGGGCGCGGGCTAAGTCGGTGGACTCGCAACGGCGTAACCGGTACCTCGATGCGATGGGCGTCGATGTTTGGGTGCGGCGGCCGGGATCGCCACTGGCCGGCGTCGGGACGTGGGATGCGCAGGCGTTGGCGCAGGCTGGGGAGGGGGCGCAAGCGCCTGCGATAACCGAAGCCGTCGCCGGGCCGGCGGTCATGGTGCGAGTCGCCGAAACACCGGGGGTCGCGCGAGCCCCCTTCGAGCCGGCCACCGGCGATGTCGCGGCCCGTTGGGACGCATTGCGCTCCGAAGTTCTGAGCTGCACCAAGTGCGCTCTCCATCAGGGCCGTACCCAGGGTGTCCTGGGCGTCGGGCCGCGGCGAGCCGACTGGATGGTGATAGGTGAAGCACCGGGTGCCGAGGAAGACCGGCGGGGCGAACCGTTTGTCGGGCGCGCCGGGCACCTGCTCGATGCGATGCTTCACGCCATCGGCCTCAACCGGGGGACCAACGTCTACATCGCCAACGTGTTGAAGAGCCGCCCGCCCGGCAACAGGGACCCCAAGCCGGAAGAGGTCGCGGCCTGCCTGCCTTACCTGATGCGGCAGATCGAGCTGCTGCAACCCCGGCTCATGCTGGCGGTCGGCAGGATCGCGGCGCAGAACCTTTTGAGCACGGATCTGTCGCTGGGCCGGCTACGGGGCAAGGTGCATCACTTCGGTGAGCTTAATACACCGCTGATTGTCACGTATCATCCGGCTTATCTCCTGCGGACACCGGCCGACAAGTCGAAGGCGTGGGAGGACCTGAAGTTTGCACGCAGCGTGTTCCGACAACTGACGGATCGCGTAGGTACCGATGGCGACCTCTCCTGAGCTACTGCAATCTGCTCCTGACGTTGTAATCCGCCCCATGACCGAGACGGACGTGGGCGGCGTTGTCGCGCTCGAGAGAGGGGCCTACCAGTTTCCCTGGAGCGAGGGGATCTTCCGTGACTGTTTGCGGGTCGGCTACACCTGCCGGGTGGCGACCTCGGCAAACCGCCTCATCGGTTATGGCGTCATGAGCGTCGGAGCCGGTGAGGCTCATATTCTGAACCTCTGTATCGATGAGGGTTTCCGCTGTCAGGGTATTGGCAAGCGCATGCTGGAGTATCTGCTCGACAAAGGCGCGGCAGCCGGCATGAGCGAGGCCTTCCTCGAAGTCAGGCCTTCCAACACCGCCGCCATCCGTCTCTACCTGTCGCTCGGTTTCGACCAGGTGGGCATGCGACGGGGCTATTACCAGGCCGTCGGCGGCCGGGAAGATGCCGCGGTCCTGAAGCTCGCTCTGCGCGGACGTCGCGGTCGCTCTACTCCTTGAGAGTGAGCTATGACCGGCTCTCTGGCGGCCCTGGAGGTTCGAGCGGCGACCGAGCGTGATGCGCCCCGGATGGCCGAGCTCGACCGGCTGGCGTTCGGGGCTGCCGGCATGGGTCACTACGGCGAGAGTCATGTTCGGTGTTGGCTGGAGGTTAACCCCGAGGGTTTGCTCCTGGCCTCGCGGGACGGTACGGCGGTCGCTTGCTGTTACTCACAGTATGTCGACTTCTCGCCTGATGATGTGGCGCTACTGACAACCGACGCCGCGTTCACCGATTCGGCGCTGACAAGAAAAACGCACCGGCCGCAAGGAAACTCGATCCACGTCGTTACCGTGAGCTCGATCGCTCCCGGCGGGCGCCGTGCTGCCCACGCTGGCCGGGCTCGTCGGCAAGTCGCTCCTCACCCGCGACGACTCTCGAGGGGACAGCCATGAGCCTCGCTACC
>Ga0209169_10002029_pt1 | contig 12314 bp, 8 predicted proteins | sample HubBroMetageWRM4_FD_188346 | JGI IMG/M metagenome (GOLD analysis project Ga0209169, IMG submission 188346) | Warmed soil microbial communities from the Hubbard Brook experimental Forest, New Hampshire - Hubbard Brook CCASE Soil Metagenome WRM 4... | ecosystem: Environmental > Terrestrial > Soil...
GCGATTTCGCGGGCGGCGTTGTGGCCGCTCGCGCCGGTGACGCCGTTGCCGGGGTGGGTGCCGTTGCCGCAGAGGTAGAGATGTTTTACGGGGGTGGCGTAGCGGGCCCAGCCGAGGAGGGGGCGCATGGTGAAAATTTGGTCGAGGGCTAGTTCGCCGTGGAAGGGGTGGCCGCCGGTCAGGCCGTAGGTGGATTCGAGGTCGGCGGGCGTGAGCGTTTGGACTGCCAGGATTTTTGGGACGAAGTCGGGCGCGTACTGGCTGACGGTTTGGATGACCGTGTCGCGGAGAGCGTCGCGATTTTGCTGCCAGTTGCCGGATTTCAGTTGGTAGGGGGCGAACTGCATGTAGATGGACATGACGTGCTTGCCTGCTGGGGCCAGGGTGTTGTCTTGAATGGTGGGAATGGAAATGTCGAGATAGGGGGCGGTGGAAAATTCGCCGTATTTGGAGTGATCGAAAGCGCGCTCGAGGTAGTCGATGCCGGGGCCGATGTGAATGCGTCCGGCGAGGGAGGCGGCGGCATCGGTGGCACTGGAATTTTTCAGCGCGGTGAAATTGGGAAGCGTGTCGAGGGCAATATTTAATTTGGCGGCGGTGCCGCTGGCGCGGTAGTTGCGCATCTTGACCACGAAGCTGGGCGGAAGGTGGACGGGATCGAGCAGACCGAGCAGGGTGCGTTGCGGATCGGCGCCGGAGACGACGGCTTTCGCGGCGATTTGTTCGCCGCCCGCGAGCAGGACGCCGGTAACTCTTCCGTCTTTGACCAGAATTTGGGTGACTTCGGCGTTGGTGCGAATTTCGACGCCGGCTTCTTTCGCGGCGGCGGCCATGGCGGCGGTGAGGGCGCCCATGCCTCCGCGGGGGTAAGCGGAGTTCCCTACCGGATACGGATCGGCGGCGGCGCGCAGCAGAAGCAACAGCGTGGAGCCGGCGGACCAGGGGCCGAGGGCCGCGCCATAAATTCCGCGAGCGGCAACGGCCGCGCGGAGCAGGTCGGTTTCGAAAAATTCAGCGACGAAATCCGCAGCGGCCATGGGGCCCCAGCGGATCAGGCGCATCATTTCTTTTTTGCCGAGGCCGCGGACTTTGCGGCCGACCTTCAGAAATCTCCAGATGTCTTCCTTCGAGGGCTTTTCGATCACCGGTGGGGTGAGTTCCATCAGCTGCGCGGCAAAATAGAAACCCGCAAGGCTCTGCTGAAGCTCGACGTACTTCACCGCGTCCTTCGTCGAGAATTTTTCAATCTCTTCGGCCGAAAGCTGCGCATCGCTGTAGAGAGTAAGGGCGCGTCCGTCGGGATTGGGCGCGAAGATGCGGACGGGCGATTCGAGTTTCTGCAGGCCGTGGCGGGCCAACTGCATGTCTTTGACGATTTGGGCGAGGGGCGGGCCGCCGGCATGAGCGACGGTGGAACATTTGAAGCCGGGATGAAATTCCTCGGTGACGGCGGCGCCGCCGATGATATGGCGGCGTTCGAGGATGAGCGGCTGGTGGCCTTTTTTCGCGAGGTAGAAAGCGGCGACGAGGGCGTTGTGACCGCCACCGAGAACGATGATGTCGCGCGGAGAGGCCACGGCTAGCTTCTCCCCGAATCTTTTAGAATTTCGAGCGCGGCGAGGCGGCCGGGCGCACCCATGATGCCGCCGCCGGGATGGGTGGCCGAGCCGCACATGTAGAGTTTTTTAATGGGGGTGCGGTAACGGGCCCAGCCCGCGGCCGGACGCAGGAAGAAGAGCTGCTCGAGCGACAACTCACCTTGAAAAATATTTCCTTCGGTCAGGCCGGTGGTGCGCTCGATGTCGAGCGGAGTGATGAACTGCTTACCGACGATCAGACTTTTCAGATTCGGGGCGTATTGCGAAATGGTGTCGATGACGGTGTTGCCGAAGGCTTCGCGCTGATCGTCCCAGGTGCCGGACGCGAGTTTGTACGGCGCGTATTGCACGAAGCAGGACAGGATGTGTTTTCCGGGCGGCGCGACGGATGGATCGGTGAGCGAGGGGATGACCATGTCGATGTAGGGACGGCGGGAAAATTCGCCGTACTTGGCTTGATCGTAGGCGCGTTCCATATATTCCATGGAAGGCGAAATGGAAATGGCGCCGCGCAGATGATTTCCGGGGCCGGGTAGGCAAGTGAAATTGGGCAGGCCATCGAGCGCGAGATTTACTTTGCCGGAAGAGCCGCGGAATTTGTAGCGGCGGACGTCTTCGAGGAAATCGCCGGGAAGGTGGCGCTCTTCGATAAATTTCAGGAAGGTGAGATTGGGGTCGACGCTGGAAGAAATGACGTCGGCGTGAATTTCTTCGCCGGAACCTTCGAGGACGACGCCGCTGGCGACGCCATTCTTGATCAGAATTTTGGCGACGGAGGCTTCTTTGCGAATTTCGACGCCGGCTTCGACGGCGGCTGCGCCGATGGCGTTGGAGATGGCGCCAGTGCCGCCGCGGCTGAAACCCCAGGAGCGGAAAGCGCCGTCGATTTCGCCCATGTAATGGTGGAGCAGAACGTAGGCGGTGCCGGGCGAACGAATGCCGAGGAAAGTGCCGATGATTCCGGAGGCGGACATGGTGGCTTTGAGCGCGTCGGTTTCAAACCACTGGTCGAGGAAATCGGCGGCGCTCATGGTCATGAGCTGGACGAGATTGTATTTGTCTTCGGCTTCGAGATTCTGGAAACGCTTGCCGAGGAAGGCGAGTTTTTTCAAGTCGCGCGGATCGAGCGAGGTGGGATCAGGCGGGATCATGGCCAGAATTGGTTTGACGAAGCGGCACATGGCGACCATGGACTTGCCAAATTCTTCGTAGGCTTCGGCGTCGAGTTTCGAGTGGCGTTCGAGTTCGCGGCGGGTCTTGCCGTGATCGTTCTGGCGCCAGAGGTAATCGCCGTTGGACATGGGGGTGATGGTGCCGTCGAGCGGAAGAATTTCCAGGCCGTGGCGCGGGAGATCGAGGTCGCGAATGATTTCGGGGCGCAGCAGGGAGACGACGTAGGAATAGACGGAAAATTTGAAGCCGGGAATGATTTCTTCGGTGACGGCGGCGCCGCCGAGGACGTAACGCTTTTCGAGGACGAGGACTTTTTTGCCGGCTTTGGCGAGGTAGGCCGCGTTGACCAGGCCGTTGTGGCCGCCGCCGATCACGATGACGTCGTATTTTTTAGCCATGAGAATTTTTGGTGTAGCCGCGGGCGCAAGGGCACGGAGAAGAACGCGCCGCGTGGGACGTGACATTCTACAGGTGCGGGCGAGGAGTCACAAGAAGCAAGGGGTGGGACTGACTTCACGGCTGAGATAGTGGCTGACATCGAAGAGAGATCCTTCGTCGCAGAAGACGCTCCTCTGGATGACGGCCAAGTACGGTTTGGGTAATAGGACTGGAATTCGGCGAAGAAGCGGATCGATTACCCCCGCCGGAAAAATTTGGAAGATGGTTGCATCCAAAATAGATGTATATACATCTTATCTGCCATGAGCCAACTACAACCATCAGCCAAGCCGAACCTGCCAGCGCTGCCCTGCCTGTGCAGCAGCTTTCGGCGGACGGCGCGAGCGCTGTCGCAAGTGTATGAGGAGGCGATGCGGCCGACGGGGCTGCGCATCACGCAGTTCACAATTCTGCAGGCACTGGCACGCACCGGAGAAGTGAAGCAAGGGCGGCTGGGAGAAATTCTGGTGATGGACAGCACCAGTTTGACTCGCACGTTGAGGATCATGCGGCAGCAGGGCTGGATCGCGGAGCGGCGAGGCGAAGACCAACGCGAGCGCTGGCTGAAGCTTTCCAAGGCGGGCGAGGCGAAGTTGAAAATCGCGACGGCTAGCTGGGAAAAAGTGCAGGCGCGACTGCAGGCGAAACTGGGCGAGGCTGGGTGGAAGAGTGTAATGCAGTGGACGAATCAAGTAACGGGAATGGCGGCGGATTTAATTTCGCAAGAAGGAGGCTCGAAATGACTCGGTACGGAAAAATCAGCGTGGCGTTGATTGCGGTGTGGTTTGCGGGAGCGATTGTTGCAGCGTCGGAATTACACATTTTTCAGAATGCTGCGAACCGGCTGGGCCCTTCGGTGGGGATTGCGTCGACGGTGCCGATCCTTTTGTTTGCGGCATGGTTCGCCTGGTCGAAGGGATTCCGGGAATTTGCGATGGGATTGAGCGCGCGGTCGCTCACGCTGCTGCAGATCGGAAGAGTGATGGGCGTGGTGTTCGTGATTCTCGGGGCGCGCGGAATATTGCCGACGAGGTTTGCGTGGCCGGCGGGATTTGGAGACATGTTCATTGGGCTGACCGCCGGGTTGGTGGCCTGGAAGTTGGCGACGGCCGAGCATCGAGGGAGTTTTATTTTCTGGCAAGGGCTGGGAATGCTGGATTTGGTGACGGCAGTGGGCCTCGGGGTTACGACCGGGCTTGTTGATCCGCATGGAATAACAATGGAGGCGATAACGGTGTTCCCGTTGATCCTGATTCCGACATTTTTCGTGCCGCTGTATTTTATTATTCACATTATTTGCATTGCGCAGGCGCGCGGGTGGGCGGCGGTTTCGGGGGCAAGGCGGGAAGCCGCTGGGCTGGCCGTCTAGGCGCCGAATCTGGCGGCGGAGCGGGCTTTTAGTTTGGCGGCTTCTTCTTCGCGGTTTTTGGGCGTCGCGGTGGTTTTTAGGGAGTGGAGGAGGCGAGTGGAGGCGGCGGCGATTTCGTCGACGGCGGCTTCGAACTGGGGCTGGTTGGTTTGGGAAGGCTTGGTGAAGCCGCTGATTTTGCGGACGAATTGGAGCGAGGCGTTGCGGATTTCCTCGTCGGTGACCGGCGGGTCGAAATTGAAAAGAATTTTTATATTGCGACACATGTTTGAGCACCTCTAGATCATTAGACGCGTTTTTGTCTGGCAGCGATGGCCTGCGGCCAAGTTCCCTTCCTACATATTACGAACCTGCGGCTTCGACCGCACTTTTCAGCCGGGCTGCGGCGGCGGGCCTTTTGGCCGGCATCGTGGTGATGACGATTACGCTGACCAAGATGCAGAGCGAGCCGAGAATGGTGCGGGTGGTCAGCTCTTCCCCACCGAGGAAATAGCCTACCAGCACAGCCACGATCGGATTGACGTAAGCGTAGGTGCCCACCTTGGTGGGCGATTCGTGATGCAGCAGCCAGACGTAGGCGGTGAAGCCGATGATGGAGCCGGCGACGATCAGGTACAACAAGGAGAGCCAGACGGCGCGGGAGACGACGGCGGGATGGAAGTTGTGAAATTCGCCGAGGGCGGCGGCGAGGATGGTGAGGAGTATGCCGCCGGTGAGCATTTGCGCGGCGGAGCTCATGAGTTTAGAGGGCGGCAGCGGGAGCTTGCGCGAAAAGATGGAGGCGATGGACCAGCTGATGGAGGCGAAGATCAGGGCGAGGGCGCCGAGCTTATCGACGGGGGCGCCGCCGAGGTTGAGCGAGTGGGCCATGAGCACGGCGACGCCAAAGATGCCGATGAGAAGCGCGACGACGAGGCGGAGCGTGAGGCGCTGGGTGCGCAGGAAAATAATTTCGGAGAGCGCCATGAAGACGGGAATGGTGGCGAGCATGACGGCGGCGACTCCGGAGGGGACGCGCTGCTCCGACCAGAAGAGCAAACCGTAATCGAAAACGAAGATGATCAAGCCGAGTAAGGAGGCGGAGCGCCATTCGCGGGCGGTGGGTTGTTTTTCGCCGCGCGCGGAGATCCAGGCGTAGAGGGCCAGGCCGGCGATGGAGAAACGGATGGCGGCGAGGATCAGCGGGGGGACTTCGCGGACGCCGACGCGGATGGCGAGGAAAGTGGAGCCCCAGACGAAGTAGATGATGGCGAAGGCCAGGAGAATTTTCCAGGCGGCGGGACGGAGTTCGGTGGCCATGGATTATGGGAGCGTGAAGGGGGATTTTGGTCAAGAGCCAAATTGTGCGGGGCCGATGTGGCCACTCGGTTAGGGATCGAAGAGCGAGAGCAAATAAGCGGTTGGGCGAATTCACACGACGAAGCGAGAGTCGGTGGCGCTTCGCGCGGGGATGGGGTGCTTGGACTTGACGAAAGCTCGCGCGAGAAGGCCGCGCGAAAGGAAAGGCGACGTAAAGCATTTTTCTTTCCCGGCCCTTACGGGCCGGGCTACCTTATGCCGCGCCTCCCGCGCTGGTTTGTTGCGATTCGGGGTGATCGCTCGTGGTGAGGGTGGTGACGTCGCAACGATTCCATGTAGGGCCGCGAGATTTAGTGAGGGGGTGGCGCAGGGCTCGAGGGCTTTTCCCAATTGGCGACGTCGTCTTTCAGGGATTTGATAGTTATCGTGGTGACTTCCCTGGCAACGCCGTGCTTGGATTCGAGGAAGGATTCGAGTCGGGCCGCGATGTCTTTCTCTGCCTCAACCTGCTGGACGAGAAACGAATGAATCTGGCTCTGGTGCTGGGACTCATCGGCAAAGAGATGAAGAACCTCTGGATGGTCTCGAGCGACCAGGTAGTGTGTCCACCAATACGCGAAATCGTAGTCGACTCTAAAACCTGGAATCTGTGCACGAGATTCCAAGGCGGCGACGATGAGATCGGGGCGGGTAGATGATTCCAGAAGAGGCTGCCCAATTATCTGCTCGCCTCCAAGACTGGCTGTCGAGCGAATATCTTCGAGCGATAACATGTCCATCCGGCGCACTCGTTCGGCGATGGCCGCCGGCGTGTCTAGAGCGTTTAACGCCTTACGGGCTAGCGCCAGCTGCGTTTGATCGAGCTGGTTGGCCCGAGCTTCGTATTTGGTGGTTTCGGGATCGAAATGGTCGATGCTCTGTTCTAAAGCGTGGTGATCTGCCAAAACATGAGGGTCACTTAACTTCGCCAGTGTTCTGGAGAGACGTTTGGCGTCCCAATCGGGATCGTCTGGAATGATTGTTATTTCGAGAATGTTCGAAACGAGACGAATCTTGCTGGTGTCAAAGTCGAGATATTTTCTGCCTTCTTTGAAGACCCGCCGAGTGGTGACGAAGAAACGGTAGGTGCCGGGTTTATCGAACCGCAAGTAATCCGTGAGTTCCCTTTCGAAGCTGATCGGATTTTCAGAAAGGTAACGGAGATCCGTGGCGCAGCAGACTACTCCGTAACTTCCCGCTTCTCCCCAACTCAAAAGGACGGCATCCGGCTGGTCGACGTCAAATGTGTGCCAGTGCCCGGCGAAATTCATGGTCTCGTCCATCTCGATGGCGAAGGTCGACGGTCGGGAACTGCTGTAGGCCAATACGATGGGAATGGTTTCGAAGAGATGAAATGTGTGATTTCCGTTCTTGGTTCGAAGGGAGAGTTTGACGCCTGAGGGGTTGTGATGGAGTGCGTTCGTGTGGCGCGTGTCAAAGTCAGTTTGTGCGGAGCACCAACGGGGACACGAGAACAAGGCCACGACAAATAGGAGCGAAAACCGAATGACGCTTCTCATCGTTTTATAGTTTGACACCGCTTGTGGACTCAGGGTTCCGACGGGAAGGCGCGTTGCGGCAAGGGTTGGGGCGTGTGTGACATCGAAGAGAGATCCTTCGTCGCAAAGGACGCTCCTCTGGATGACGGCCAAGTACGGTTTGGGAGTTAAGACTGGAAGACTAGGTGAAGAGGATCGGGGTTCATTGGCTCGCTCGGGATGACAATTTAGGACTTATGGCTTAAGAATACGGCGCGATTGGGAGTTGGGTTCGCCTTGCGGGGGTGGTTGGGGGCGAACTATAATCGCGCGCTTGGTTTTGTGGCGTTTTCCACTTATTTTGCTGGTCAATTTGTAGACCTGGAGTGAATTGTGCCGATTGGGACTGCGGTGCACGACCGGACTTCGAAGCTTTGCGAGAGCATGAATTATCGCGAGTGGTCGGGATTTTACGCGGTGAGCGTGTACGAGATGCACCATGACCACGAGTACAACGCGATCCGGAACGCATGCGCGATGATCGACGTGTCACCTTTGTACAAATACCGGATCACCGGGAGTGACGCGACGAAATTCGTGAACCGGGTGATCACGCGGGACATTAATAAGGTGAAGGTCGGGCAGGTGATTTATTGCTGCTGGTGCGACGAGCAGGGCAAGGTCATCGATGATGGGACGATTTCGCGATTGGAAGAAAATGTGTATCGCTGGACGGCGGCGGACCCGAGCATTCGGTGGTTCCACCAAAACGCGCTGGGGTTGGACGTAAAGATTGAGGATATTTCGATGGAAGTGGCGGCGATAGCGCTGCAGGGGCCGACGTCGGGGCGGTTGTTGCTGAAGGCGGTGGAAGGCGGGGACGTCGCCAACCTGAAATATTTTCGTTTGACGCACGCGGCGATCGCGGGCGTGCCGGTGGATATATCGCGGACGGGATATACGGGCGATCTGGGGTATGAAATCTGGATGCCGTGGAAGGATGCGCCGAGGGTGTGGGATGCGTTGATGGAGCACGGACGGCAATTTGATGTGCACGCGGCGGGGATGTTGGCGCTGGATGTGGCGCGGATTGAGGCTGGGCTGATCATGATCGAAGTGGATTACACCAGCAGCAAGCGGGCGCTGATCGAATCGCAGAAATATTCTCCGTACGAATTGGGGCTGGGCAAGATGGTGGATTTGAAGAAGGAACATTTTATCGGGCGGGAGGCGCTGGCGGAAGAACACAAGCGCGGGCCGAAGCGATTGCTGATGGGGCTCGACGTGAATTGGGACGACGTGGAGCGGATTTACGATTCGGTTGGATTGGGGCCGCAGGTGCAGAGCACGGCATCGCGGACGGCGGTGCCGGTGTATCGGGGCGGATTGCAGGTGGGCAAGGCGACGTCGACGACGTGGTCGCCGACCTTGAAGAAGATGGTGGCGCTGGCGAGTCTGGCGCGGGAGCATGCAAGCGCCGGGACGGAATTGCAGATGGAACTGACGGTGGAGGCGGTGCGTCATAAGGTGCGGGCGGTGGTACGGGAATTGCCGTTTTTTAATCCGGCGCGGAAGATGGCGACGCCGATTGGGTAGTGGGGCGAACGGATGAGGGTCAAGAAGGGATCTAAGTGGAGGCGGGGTTGAGGGTGAAGAATTTTTCGGTGGTGGTGGCGGCGTTGAGTTTGGGTTTGATTTCTTTGGCGTGCGGGAGTGCGGTGAAAGCGCAGAGTGCTGAGGGGAAGTGCCCGCCGGTGACGCGGGTTGAGGATGTAAAGGAAACGATTCACGGCGTGGTGGTGCACGATCCTTATCGCTGGCTGGAGGATCAGGACAGTGCGGAAACGCGGGCGTGGATTGCGGCGCAAAATATTTGCACGCAGAAGGCGCTAGGCGATTTGCCGGGGCGCGAGGCGATCGCGAAACGGCTGGGCGAATTGATCAAGGTGGATACGATCAGCCAGCCGGTGGAGCGGGGCGGGCGGTATTTTTATGCGAAGCGGCTGGCGGGGCAGGATTTGTACGTGCTTTATATGCGGCGAGGGCCGACGGGCGCCGAGGAAGTGCTGGTGGATCCGGCGGGGTTGAGCGCGGATCACACGGTGAGCGTGAATTTCGAGGGATTTTCGGACGACGGGAAAATGGTGGCGTACGGAGTGCGGAAAGGCGGCGAGGACGAAACCTCGATCCATTTTCTGGATACGGATACGCGGAAAGAGCTGGCTTATGTGCTGCCACGCGCAAGATACTCGGCGGTTTCGTTCAATCGCGACCAGAGCGGGTTTTACTATTCGGAATTAGGAGCGGAGGGGCCGCGGGTGCTGCATCACACCTTCGGAGCCGACCCGGCGGCAAAAGATCCCACCATATTCGGGGACGGGTACGCGCAGGACAAGATTATCGACGTCGGCGTTTCGGAGAACGGACGCTATTTGATGATCACGGTGTTCTACGGATCGGCCTGCGAAAAATCGGAAGTGTATTTTCAAGATTTGAAAACGGGCGGGGCGATTACGCCGATCGTGACCACGATCAGCGCGTGTTTCCAGGGAGCCATCGCCGACGATACCCTTTATTTGCAGACCAACTGGAAGGCGCCGAACTGGAAGATTTTGAGCGTGCCGCTGGCCCAGCCGACGCAGGAAAGCTGGAAGGAAGTGGTGCCGGAGGGACCGGCGCGGCTGGAGGATTTCCGGCTGGTGGGAAAAAAGATCCTCGCGCAGTATTCGCACAACGCGTCGTCGGAACTGAAAGTGTTTAATGGCGACGGGAGCGCGGCGGGGGAAATTGCGCTGCCGCAGATTGGCAGCGTGGAAGGAATTACCGGACGGTGGAAGAGCGATGAGGCGTTTTTTGCGTTTCAGTCGTTCGCGGTGCCGTCGACGGTGTATCGCTACGACCTTGCGCGGCACGATTTGACGGCGTGGGCCAAACCGAATGTGCCGGTGGACGCGAACGCGTTCGAAGTGAAGCAGATCTGGTACGAATCGAAAGACCAGACGCGGATCCCGATGTTTCTTTTCTATAAGAAAGGACTGAAACTGGATGGGACGAATCCGGCGTTGATGACGGCGTATGGCGGGTTCGACGTGAGCGAAACGCCCGCTTTCCGGGATGATGCGGTGATCTGGGCCGAACATGGCGGCGTGTTTGCGTTGCCTTCTTTGCGGGGCGGCGGAGAATTCGGCGAGGACTGGCATCACGCGGGGATGCTCGAGAAGAAGCAGAATGTGTTCGACGACTTTTTTGGGGCGGCGGAGTGGTTGATCGCGAATCGCTACACCAGCGCGGCGAAGCTGGCGATTACCGGGCGCAGCAACGGCGGGCTGCTGATGGGCGCCGCGATGACGCAGCGTCCGGATTTGTATGGCGCGATTGTTTGCGGGTATCCGCTGCTGGATATGGTGCGGTACCAGAAATTTCTGGTGGCGCGCTACTGGGTGACGGAATATGGATCGTCGGATGATGCGGCGCAATTCCCTGCCCTGTACGCGTATTCGCCCTATCATCATGTGGTGAAAGGGACGAAGTATCCGGCGGTGCTGTTTTTGACCGGGGACAGCGACACGCGGGTGGCGCCTTTGCATGCGCGGAAGATGACGGCAGAAATGCAGGCGGCGCAGGGCGGTGACAAACCCATTTTGCTTTTATATGACACCAAGCTGGGCCATAGTGAAGGCAGGCCGGTGGGTAAGATTATTGAAGAGGACACCCAGGTCCTCGGGTTTTTCTTTTGGCAAATCGGCGTGAAGCTTAATTAGGGCTTGGGTGTGTCCCTCAGGGGTTAAAAGTGCTGAGGAATGGCGCGGCGAAAGCCGCGGATCGCGGTTTGACGGTTGAGCGCCTGGGTGGGGTTGGAATCGAAGAGAGATCCTTCGTCGCGAAAGGCGCTCCTCTGGATGACGGCCAAAAACGGTTGGATGCTTGGACGGGGCGGCTAGGAGAAGCGGATCGTCAGGGACGGTGCGGCGAGGAGAAGCGGATCGTCAGGGACGGTGCGGATAGGAGAAGCGGATCGTCAGCGGTCGCGCTGATCGTTGGGTGTTGCACTCGGCGCAAAATGATTTCGAGTTGGGTCACGAGCATACGAGTTTGGGCCTTGGAGGGTTCATGTTTGGAATGATGCGGAAAATGGGAGTGGGCGTGGCGGTGGCAGGCGTGTTGGCGATGACTTGGGCGCCAAATGTGCGGGCCCAGGCGCCGGCCGATACGCAGAACGCGGCGCCGGCGGCGCAAAGCGAGCCTGCACCGACTGCTGCGCCGGCTGGACCGGCTGCGATACGTTTGGCGGTGGACGCGACGCAGGCTCCGCAGAAAATTCTGCATGCGCACATGCAGTTTCCGGTGCAGGCCGGCGCGATGACGCTGCAATACCCGGAATGGATTCCTGGCGAACACATGCCGGATGGGCCGATCATCAATGTTGCCGGAATTAAATTCACGGCGGGCGGCCAGGTGATTCCGTGGCGGCGCGACCTGGTGGAAATGTTTTCGATTCATCTGAATATTCCGGCGGGAGTGACGACGCTGGACGCGGATCTGGATTTTCTGCTTTCGGCGCCTTCGGGAGGATTTACGGGCGGCGGGTCGGCGACGGCATCGCTCGATGTGTTGAGCTGGAACCAGGTGCTGCTCTATCCGGCGGGCGCGCCGGCGAAAGACATTCCGTTCGCGGCCAGTTTGAAACTTCCCGCGGGATGGAAATTTGGGACGGCGTTGCCGATGACCAAGCAGGATGGCGACACGATCGAATTCGCGCAGGTGCCGCTGACCACGCTGGTGGATTCGCCGGTGATTGCCGGGAAATACTACCGGGCGATTCAGTTGACGCCGGGGCAGACTCCTTCGCACGAGATCGATATCGCCGCGGACAGCCCGGCGGCGCTGGCGATGACGCCGGACACCGAACTGCATTTGCAC
>Ga0209169_10002030_pt1 | contig 12303 bp, 12 predicted proteins | sample HubBroMetageWRM4_FD_188346 | JGI IMG/M metagenome (GOLD analysis project Ga0209169, IMG submission 188346) | Warmed soil microbial communities from the Hubbard Brook experimental Forest, New Hampshire - Hubbard Brook CCASE Soil Metagenome WRM 4... | ecosystem: Environmental > Terrestrial > Soil...
GCGAAGATTCGGATGACGCGCCACCCGCCGGGCTCCGGAACCCGGGGCCGCGAATCGCGCTTTGGCTGGTGCGCTCCTCGTTGCTCCCCTCGAGGTTGGCCCACTCGAGGTGAGCTGTTCTGGAAGAAGACTGGAAACCACGGTCCCGGCACCAACCCGGCTCTCGAAATAGCCTTCCGCCAGCAGCTGGGCGTAGGCATTCAGGACCGGGAACCGCGAAACCCCCAATTCCGTCGCCAGCACCCGGGTTGACGGAATTCGCTGCCGGGGGCGGAGGCTGCCCGTAACGATCGCGGTGCGGTATGCATCATAGATTTGAGTGTGCAAAGCTTTCGCAGCCTTGCGGTCGACCGCGATCATGGGAAGAATTCCGGAGGCTGCTCTCTTCATGACGGCGGATCATAATGGCTATGCCTAAATGCCGTCAAGTGGGTATTGTGTCCGACCACTTTCGGGTCCATGATGGCATCCGTGATCGTCTGAATCGAGGACTTCGGCATCCATGATCTTCCCTGCCTTTCGGACGGAGCCCAAGTAGGAGGCCTATGGGAGTCGCAATTGTTGCAAAGAACGCACCGGAACAAATCGCGAGCCTGGTTGAAGCTTTTCCCCCGTTGCAGCGGTTCACAAGCCCCAGGGAGCCGCGGATTGCCTTTAAGGTAAAGGGACGGATTCTCTTCCTCAATCCCGGCGATGTGGTCGCAGTGCAAGCTGAGGGCAATTATGTGTCACTGCAGCGGGAATCGGACTCCTATCTGTTGCGCGAGTCAATCTCGATGGTGGCAGAGAAGCTGAAACCGTACGGATTCATTCGCATCCATCGATCTGCGCTCGTGAATGCCTCGTTTGTGGTAGAGATCAAGCCGTACTCGACGGGAAAGTGTGGTCTCCGCGTTAAAGGGGGGAAAGAATACGCAGTGACCAGCGGCTACAAGAAGAATCTCAAACCCCTCACAGAATTCCGCATCGGCAGCGGCGCGTTCCTCGCGAAATAGCCTACTCTTTACGCGCCATGAAGCTGAGCACTTGGCTCTAGAGCCAGCCGTGAAGCGGTGACCGAACCCAGTGAACGGCGGGAGTCTGGCGACCGATCCTAGATCCCACGAATATGCTGCAGAGCCTCGCTCCGCCCGGACGGCCCGAGGGCGTCCACCTACACGTTTTCTTCGTTTGAGTCGACCTTAAGAATGAATCTTGGGGGGTGGCGGGAGCATCTCATAAGAAGATATAAGTACTGTTTTTGCTTGCACTTACATTTCAGGAGATACAGCCGTGGCGACTACTCCGAGAGTGATTACTGCAGAACCCATTGCGGTTCGTCCGCTGGCTTCCAGCCAAGTCGACGAGCTGCTTAAGCTCCAACGGGCAGCGCAGAACATCAGCTCGATTCTCGACCTGGATCGGTTGATCGACAAAGTCGTGAACGATGTGGCGCCGTCTTTCGGATGCGTTGATGCGGATATCTATTTGCACGACGAAGAGCGGGGCGAACTGACTCTGGCCTGCGCGCACGGTTGCGCCGGCTGCGCAGTTTGTGGCGTCGGCAACAGCCTGAAGATTGGAAAAGAGGGCATGGTCGGTTATGTTGCAGCGACCGGCCAGATGCGCTATGCGCCCGATGTGCGAAAAGATCCCTACTACATCGGATGTGAAGAGTCGACGCTCTCCGAGGTCGCGATTCCGTTGCATGTCGATGGCAAGTTGATTGGCGTGTTTACGGCCTCGCATCCCGAGCTGGACGCGTTTCCCGCCGATCAGCTTCGGCTGCTGCAGGCGTTGTCCGGCTACGTGGCGGTGGCGGTGCATAATGCGCGGCGCTTTCAGGAAGAGCAGCATCAGCGGCAGGAGATGAGCCGCGAGGCGAATGAAGCCCGCAAGATTCAGCAGGCTTTGCTGCCGCGGTGCTTGCCTTACATTCCGGGATTTGCGATCTCGGGTTTGTCGACTCCGGCGGGCGCGGTCGGCGGAGACTGGTACGATTTCATTCCGTTCGACGATGGGCGCTGGGGATTGGTGCTGGCGGACGTTTCGGGAAAAGGCATGGCGGCGGCGCTGCTGATGTCGGCCACTCGCGGCATGTTGCGCTCGCTGGCAGATGCTTGCTGCCCCAGCCAGGTATTGACGAAGCTGAATGAGTTGCTGGTGAAAGACTTCCCTTCCGGCCGATTCGTCACTATGGTGTATGGAATTCTCGATCCGGCGACGCGGGTTTTGAAGTTCGCGAGCGCGGGACATTTGCGTCCGCTGTTGATCGAGAATGGCGAAGCTCGATTCCTCAACACGGAACGCGGTCTGCCGTTGGGCATTGGGCTTGGAGATTATTCCGAGGCTGAAGTGCACTTGGCAGAGGGTTCACGGCTCTTGTTCTACAGCGACGGCATTACTGAAGCGACGAGTCCGGAAGATGAAGAGTACGGTGCGGATCGCCTGGAACAGCATTTTCAGCGGAGCGAGGCGTCGGCGGAGAGCATTCTTGCGGATGTCCGCTCGTTCGCTAACGGAGCTGGTTTGCGGGATGATGCGACTGTGATTCTGGTGAAGGCATAGTCCGACCGAGTTCGCTTCGTGTCATGAAATTCAAAGGCGTTAACCACAGAGGACTCGGACGTACACAAAGGAGTGCGCGCAATGAATCAGCCGAAGAGGGCTTTGTGATCTTTTAGGATGCAACGGTCCATGATTACGAAGATCCCGGCTTTCCGCGCTTTGTCGGCGGCTTTTTCGTTGATGACTTCTTCCTGCATCCAAATAGCGGGAACTTTGCGTTGGATCGCCTGATCCACAACCTCCTCGACGAACTCGGGCCGGCGAAAGATATTCACGATATCGATCTGGTCGGGAACATCGAGTAACGACGAATAGGCCTTTTCGCCGAGCGCACCTTTAATTTCAGGATTGACTGGAATAATGCGGTAGCCGTTGGTCTGCATGTAAGCGGAAACTCCGTAGCTCGGGCGGAGCGGGCTGTTCGAGAGTCCGACGACGGCGATGATCCTGGAGCGCTTCAGCAAATCTGCGATGGGATCGGGCTGGGGCAACGAGGACATAGGAAAAATATTGTAGCAGTCGGGGAGTGTCGCTTTCCCAACACTGAAACGCGGGGAGGGGAGTGTCCTCTCTTTCGTGGACGCCAGCCCTTAGTCTTTCGAGGATGATTCGGATTTCTGTCTGAGCATTCTGGTCGCCATTTTGCGCACAGTGTCGGAGACTTCTTTGTTGCCGCTCAGATTTCTCAGGTCCGGGGTCAGCAGGTGCTTAATCAGAGCGAGCGAAACATCGATGGGAGTGCGGGGATTGAAGGTCAGATTGCGCATGATGGCATATTGCTTAATGAAGCGTCGCTTCAATGCAATGCCGCGCAGCACGGTCTCGAGCACATTCTTCTGATTGGCAAACTTCTCGACTTCGCTGTCGGTGATTTTGGGTGATTCGAGGACTGCTAAGGCCACGACTTTTGTGCCGTCGCGGATGAGAATCGAGCGTTCCTCTTTGCTGCCTTTCATCGCGAGCTGGATGCGTCCTTTGATGTCGAGCCGGTTGATTTTCTGAAGAGCACTGCCGCGCTGATCTTCTAGGCTCAGTAGGGCCTTTTTCACCGGAGATCTACGAGCGGCCGCAGCTGCGCCGCTGGCCGCGCTGGATGCAACCGCTTCAGTCTGGGTTTCGGCAGGTGCAGGCGGCGGTTCTTCGACAGGCGCGGAGGCAACCGACGCAAGTTCCTCCATTCCGCCGATCGGCTGAAACGGTTTGTCGGCTTCGGCGGAGATTTCGGCGGCGTGGTCGGTGAGGTAGGCGACGACCGTTTCCTCGGGAACATCGCCCGAGGCGACTTCAGGGCTAGCTGTCCCAGCGGGAGCGGCGGGCTTTGCAGATTCCGCCGGAACTTTGATCTCAGGCGAAGCCGCGGTTTTAGTTTCAGGCGTGGCGGCTGGGGGCTCGAATGTAGAGAGCTTTTCCGCGATGGCCGCTGATTGAGTTGGGTTCAGATGCGGATTGGAACTGAGTGAAGTCAGAATTGTTTGGGATTGATTCATCCGCGGGCTGCTGACCAAAGTTTCCAACATGTAGCGAGATGCGGTCGCGGCGAGTTCGGCCAGCGATTGCTCGGAGACCGCGGGATTTTCCAGCAATGCCGGAAGGAGCGTCGGCCGCAGATTCCCCGGCGCGATCATGTAAGCCAGAACTTCTTTTGGAGTCCGCGGATCGGCTGCGGCTGCCCGCGAAGAGGCTTCATCCCATCCCGCTAATGTCAGACGTGCGCGCTCAGCGAAGATTTTGGTCTGAGTTGCAAGGTAGACCAGGATTTCGATCATCTCCTGCGGAGGCACGTGCAGGGCGCCGCGAGCGGCGGTTTGCATCACGCTCGAGGACGCCGCCGACGAGCGCATTAGGTCGATCATTCTTGGCATAGATATTGGTCAACTCCGAAACGCTGGACACTACAGGATCATGCCGTGTGGGGGTGTTTTGCCAGTGATTTCGTGGCTGGCCAGGTTACCAAGGGCACTGAGTACGGTCAAAACCAGTCGCTGCGATAGGCGATCCACCAGCTTACGTAAACGATGGGGATGGTCGCTGCCAGGGCCCACCATAGAGGCAGGATGAAATCCGCGGCCAGTCCGAGGACGGTGAAGCTGATCCAGAAAATCTTTCGCTCCATGCGAACATTTTAGCCCCTGCTTTCCTTTCCCGGGGCAAACGTATAAAAAGGTGCCATGACGGTTTCGAGTGGGCATGCGGTGAAAGAGGTCGCTGAGTTTGTGCGGGCTCGCGTGGTTGGCGACGAGACGGTGCGGCTGAGCGGGATATCGAGCGTCGTATCGGCGGGGCAGGGGGATTTGATTTTCGTAGACGATGAAAAAAATCTCGGTTTGGCTGTCGAATCCCACGCCTCGGCGATCATTGCGGGGGATTTTGCTGCGGGAAAGACGAAATCAAAGCCGTTGCTGCTCGCCGCCCAGCCACGCCTGGCCTTTGCCCGCGCGGCGCAGCTTTTCTATCCGCGACCGAAGCGAAAGCCGGGTGTGCATCCGAGTGCGATCGTACATCCGTTGGCGCGACTTGCTGACGATGTTACCGTCGAAGAGCGAGTCGTGATCTGCGAGGGTGTGAGCATCGGAGAGAGTACGTGGATCGGCGCCGGAAGTGTGATTGGCGCGAATGCAACTGTCGGACGCGATTGCGAAGTTTATCCGAACGTCACTGTGTATTCCGGGGTGCGGATCGGAGAGCGGGTGATCGTTCATGCTGGTGCTGTGCTCGGAAGCGATGGGTTTGGTTATGTGCGGGATGGCAACACTGGGCGCTATGAAAAATTTCCTCAGATCGGACGGCTTGAAATTGAAGATGACGTGGAGATTGGCGCCAACGCCACCATCGATCGCGGAGCCCTCGATATAACTCGCATCGGCCGGGGCGTGAAAGTCGACAATCTGGTGCACGTCGGCCACAACTGCCAAGTCGGAGAAAACGTTGTGATCGCCGCACAAAGTGGGCTTTCCGGCAGCGTTATCATCGAGAAGGATGTCGTTCTGGCGGGGCAGGTGGGCGTCGCGGAGCACGCCCGCATCGGAGAAGGCGTAATGCTTGGAGGACAAACCGGCGTCCTGCCTCATAAGATTCTGCGCGGGAGAGGAATCGCATTCTGGGGAACGCCGGCTCGGCCGCTGCGTGAAGTTCTGAAAGATCTAGCGACTTTGGCGCGTCTGACGAGGAAAGAGTAGGCGCGACCACGGAACCGGATTTATATGGCGATCGTTGTCATCGGCGGACATTCGCGCAGTGTGGGTAAGACCAGCGTGGTGGCTGGCCTGATTGCAGCTTTGCGTAGTCACCACTGGACCGCGCTGAAGGTCACGCAATATGGTCATGGCGTTTGCTCGCTCAACGGGGAATCGTGCCACTGTGCCACCGACGATCACAGTTGGGCGATTTCGGAAGAGAAAGACCGTTCGGGGGATTCCGACACATCGCGCTTTCTGATAGCTGGGGCGGTTCGCGCGCTCTGGGTGCGCACCGAACAAGGGCGCCTGGCGGAGGCAATTCCGACTATCCGGCGGCGAATTGCGGAATCGGAAAACGTCATTCTCGAGTCGAATAGCATACTGAAGTTTGTGCGCCCGGATCTTTACCTGACGGTGCTTGATCCGGCGAATGCGGATTTCAAACGGTCGGCTCAGGAGTTTCTTGATCAGGCTGACGCGGTTATTTTGCACACTGCGAACGCCGCGGCTTGGACTGGGGTTTCGCTGAAGCCGGTTGTGGGCCGTCCGATTTTCGAGATTCGTCCGCCGGAGTATGTCACACCTGAGATTGTCGAGTTTGTCAGGAATGCTTTGACTTCGTCTTGCGTGTAGGCCGATTGTTGTCGATGAAGCGAGAATGCCTTGCGAGTCACTTGCTGGGCTGGTCGGGTAGGGATCCTTCAACTGCAATTCCGCTTCGCTTCGCGCCACGAAAATCCTCCGCTCAGGATGACAACCTTGCTTGGGTGACCTTTGCTATTCTGCTTAGGTGCACATTCATAAAAGTGCCTGGCTGCTGGTTCTGTTCTCTGCCCTTTTACAGATCCTGATTTTTCCGCTTCCTAATCTGTACATGTTGAGCTGGTTTGCGATTACGCCGCTGCTGATCGCGCTGCTACGCGCTCGACAACCGGAGACGCTGCAGTTGCGCGCTGGAATCAAGTTGCTGCCGGCGAAGCCAGTGCAGGGATTCTTGCTCGGGTATGTGTGCGGAATTTTGTGGTACGCCGGCACTTGCTATTGGATTTATAGCGTCATGCACCAATACGGCGGAGTGAATACGCCGGCGGGAATCGGCATCCTGATTTTGTTTTGTCTCTACCTTGCGATTTACCACGGGCTGTTCGGTTTATTGGTGAGCCTGCTGGCGGGAAACGATCCATCCAATTTAAGAGTGTTGGTGCTTTCGCCGGTGGTCTGGGTGGCCGTGGAACTTGCCCGCACCCGCGTTACCGGCTTCCCGTGGGACCTCCTCGGCACCACCCAGGTGGATAACATTCCGCTGGCGCGCATTGCATCGGTGACCGGCGTCTACGGATTGTCATTCGAGATCATGCTGGTGAATGCAGCGCTGGCGGCGGCTTTTCTGGTGCCGCGTGAAAAGCGAAATCAGCTCTTGCTGGCGAGCGTCATCGCGGCGCTGATTTTGCAGGCTGGCAGCCTGGTTCCAGCGCCTGCGAGTGCTGCCGACCGCCATGCAGTTTTGGTGCAGGCGAATGTGCCTATCCTCGATGGCTCGGATTGGACAAAACAATATTTCAACGAGACGGTGCGAGATTTAACTGAAATCAGCCTCGCACCTCAACAATCGCGCCCCGATTTAATTGTCTGGCCGGAAAATCCGGCGCCGTTTTACACCAGCGACCCGCTGTTTCGCGATGCAGTCAGCAACGTCGCCCGCCGGGCGAAGGCCTGGGTGCTGGCGGGCGGGATTGGGATTCGGAATGCCAGCGCGACTGCGGAGCAGAAGACGGAAATCTACAACTCGGCCGCGCTCGTGAGCCCGAGTGGCGAATGGGTTTCGCGCTACGACAAAATTCATTTGGTTCCATTTGGCGAATACGTGCCGTTCGAGAAAATCTTTTCTTTTGCGGGCGGCCTGACCAAGGAAGTTGGAGATTTTTCTCGCGGTGCTTCCCGTGCGCCGCTTAATACCGGCGAGGGCAAGCTCGGCGTTTTCATCTGCTACGAATCCATTTTCCCGGACGACATTCGCCAGTTTGCGAACAACGGCGCGCAGGTCTTGGTCAATCTTTCGAATGACGGATGGTATGGCGACAGCGGGGCGTGGGCGCAGCATCTCAAGCAGTCGCGAATGCGTGCGATCGAGAACGCGCGCTGGTTGCTGCTGGACACGAATACGGGATTGACTGCGGCCATCGATCCTAACGCACGAATTGTGGCGAGTGCGGCACGGAAGACGCGCACTGCTTTATCTGTCCCTTATGCGTTGTCGGACGCAACCACTTTCTACACGCGGCACGGCGACTGGTTCGCTTATCTGTGTGCGATAATTTTATTAGCGGCGCTGTTGGTAAGGGTGTTTGTTCGCAGGGGAAGGAAATAATTATGGTTGAAGAGCTGGAAAAAGAATATGCGGCGTTGAAAGACAAAGTTCACGAACTTCGGGAGTATCTTTGACGCGGGCAATCTGCGTGAACGGCTGAACGAGGTCGAAAAGCAAGCCTCGAATCCGAATCTCTGGTCGAACCCACAACAATCTCAGACTGTCATGCGCGAGAAAAAGCGCCTGGAGGATATGTTGGCCAATGAGACCAACCTCATCCGCCACAGCGACGATATTTCCGCGTACTTTGATCTGGCGCGGGAGGGCGAGAGTGTTGACGCCGACTTGCGGCGGGAAATCGACTCGCTGCGCCAGCTTGTGGACCGACTGGAGACTGAGACTCTGCTCTCGGGCGAGAATGACGCACGCAATGCGATCGTGACGATTCATCCTGGCGCTGGGGGCACGGAGTCGCAGGACTGGGCCGACATGCTGTTGCGAATGTATCTGCGATGGGCAGAGCGCCAAGGTTTCGAGACGGTGCTGTACGATTACCAGCCCGGTGAAGAGGCTGGTCTGAAGTCGGCGACCTTCGCGGTCAACGGAGAATATGCCTTTGGGTTGCTGACCAGCGAAATCGGAGTGCATCGGCTGGTGCGGATTTCTCCATTCGATCAGGCCAAGCGGCGGCATACTTCGTTTGCCAGCGTTTATGTGTCTCCAGAAATTGACGACAGCATCGAGATTGTCATTAAGCCCGAAGACCTGCGCATTGACACGTATCGTTCCAGCGGTAAAGGCGGGCAGCACGTGAACACCACGGACTCGGCCGTGCGCATCACGCATATTCCTACGGGAATCGTGGCTGCCTGCCAGAACGAACGTTCGCAGCACAAAAATAAAGACCGCGCCATGAGCATGCTGCGGTCGAAGCTCTACGAAAGCGAATTGGAGAAGAAACGCGCGGCGACGAAGAAGATTGAAGATTCAAAACTCGACATCGATTTCGGGTCGCAGATTCGTTCTTACATTCTGCAGCCTTATCGTCTGATTAAGGACCATCGCACCAAGATGGAAGTCGGCGATGTGGATAAAGTAATCGATGGTGATTTACAACCGTTTATTCGGGCTTATTTGCAGATGCGGCGCGGGGAGAAGCAAGCTTAGTGCAGTGGGTTGCGAGAAACATAAGGTCCCTCCACTGCGCATCTCATCCCCTTTGGTGATGAGATGCTCCGGTCGGAGATGATAGTTTCTCCTCTAATAAAGTGGCGCCTGGCCTTCGGGGCGGGTCTTCCAGCGGCGATGCACCCACAGCCATTGGTCTGGATAGCGGCGGACGTAATCCTCGATCACTTTGGTAAACAGAGCTGTATTAGCAAGGGCGTCGGCATCGTCGTCGCCGGTGCGTACCAGGGTTATCGCGGGATCGAAACGCAGCCGATATTTTCGCAGGGCGGGATCCCAGATGGTGAAGCCGGGGACGACCGCGGCGTCGGTACGCAAGGCGATTCTCGCCAATCCGCTGGCCGTACAGGCCGCGATTCCGAAAAAGTCCACGAAGACGCCTTGCGGCGGAGTCATGTTGGTGTCCATCAGAATGCCTACGGTTTCTCCGGCTTTCATGGCGGAGAGCAGGCCGCGGACAAAATCATCTTTGTCGACCATGGAGTTGCCGTGCATGGTGCGATATTGGCGGGTGAGACGGTCGAGTGGGATGTTGTCGAGCGAGCGCATCACGACGTGCAAAGGGTGTCCGTGAAGGGAATGCGTGAAGGCTGAGAGCTCCCAGGCTCCGAGGTGCGCGGTAAGAAAAAGTACGCCTTTGCCTCGGGCGAGGGCGCGTTCGAAGTTCTCGAATCCGTCGTAGACCACTACTTTGCTGACATTCTCGCGGGTGTACTTAGGAAAAAGGCAGACTTCGGCTAACTGACGCCCGAAAGATGTGAAAACGCCGCGCAGGATCTTGGCTCGCTGATGGCGGGTCTTATCTGGAAATGCGAGGGCGAGATTATGCATGCCTACGCGACGCAACCTGATGTGGAGCAGGTAGACCGTCCACGCGAGAGTGATTCCCGCGGCGCGGGCCAGCGGACGAGGCAGGGCTCCGATGAATTTGATGATTAGCCAGGCGAGCGCGTACTCGAGTCGCTGACGCATGCGGGGGAAACGGTGACGGTAGCACCGGGAAACTCTTACGTCAAACCTAGTTGCAACTGATTCTAAAGGATTTTGGAGGTTGGGAGAGGCTGGATGGGAGGCGAACGATGTGCGCTATTGCTGATTCAGGCACGTACAAAAAAATGCGGGGTTGGCAACGGTGACCCTAATCTCCGCTCCCAACCCCGTCTCCCAGGTTCTGTGGTAGGTGAAGCGAGTATGCGTCAAGGCTGGAAAACCGACAAGATTACGGGGGTCATTGTACTTAAGTAACCTGGAAATGCGGCCCTATTTCGCCGCGACCAGGTTGTGCGTAATCGCGTGTACCGAGAGCGCAATCCGGTTCTGTACTCCGACTTTTCGCATCAGCTTGGCGACGTGGGCTTTTACGGTGCGTTCTTCGATGCCCAGCGCGGAGCCGATTTCCTTGTTGGAGCGGCCCGCCACCAGCATTTCCAGAACTTCCTTTTCGCGATCGGTAAAACTCACGCGGCCGGCGGGAAACACGCGTCCCGGCGACGACGACACACGCTCAATGAACATGGAGAGTACGCGCCTCGGCGCCCAAACCGAGCCTTCATTCACGATCCGGATGGCCTGCACAAACTCGGTTGGCGAGGCAGCCTCGTCGACGTAACCCTTGGCGCCCGAGGCGATGGCCTTCAAAATGGTTTCTTCATCGATGCCGGAACCTGTCACAATGATGCGCAGGTCGGGGCGGGTAGCCTTCAGACTGGCCATCAGGTCGAAAAGATTCTGGCCGTTACGATTGCCCAGCAGGACGAGATCGATCCCCTCCAGGCTGCCGATGTCGGGCAGCGAAGCGGAGATCAGCTCGAAGTCCGACTCATTGTCAAACAGGGCCCGGAAACCTACGAAGCGCAGTGGATCACTCTCCACTACGGCAATACGGATCGGCGACTTTTTTGCGAGTGCAGCTTTGGCAGCCATTGCAGATTTCATATCTTTCCTACTTGGTAGATGGAGTTAGCATATCTACAATGGCGGCGGATGCAAAGCTCAGTAATGGTTTCACAATTACGGCGGTAACATAGAAAAGCACGGCGAAAGAGGCGGAAATTGATGAAGTTACCCTATCCAAAGCCAGTTATCGGGATCGCACAGCTGCTGGTCGCGGCGACGCTGTTTGCAGCGGCCCAAACCGCGTACCAGCCAAAGTTCAAAGGGGATCCGGCGCGGTCGGAGTCTGAGGCTAACGCGCTCGGATACATGCGCACCGTCATACGAGCGCAGCAGCAATACTACAAAAAGAACGACAAATACGCCCCGACGCTGGCGGAGTTAGTGCATACCGGGTCATTCACTCGGCGCATGACCGAGACCAACCGCGGAGACTATACGGTGAGTTTCCACTCGCGCAAAGATGGCTACGAGCTGACGCTGACGCCCAAGCAACAAGACGCCGAGCATCGCGCGTTCTATGCCAATGAGGATGGAGTCATGCACGCGGATGAGCAGAAGGCGGCGGATGAGAATTCTCCGGCGGTGAAGTGAGGCAGGCGATTCACGAGGCAGGTCCGGGCTTGACTTGGGTTGCCTTGTCGTCGTGGAAAGTGACGCTGAGTGGATTGCCGCCGTTGGGATAGTTCACCGTGCGATTCCCTGGCTCGCCTGAACTTTCCGGAATCCCCAGTCCAACGGCGAAATCGGTTTGGAGTTCGCTCATCCCTGGTTTGACCTGGTGTTTATCGATTGCGTCCCAAACATCTGGAGGCCAGTGCTTGTAGAGTTCGTGGGGATCCTCGATGAACAGCATGTCGTCGGAGTAAAACTTGGAGTCGATCCCTTTTATCGACCCGATCGAAAAGGCATAGGCCTTGCCATCGTTTTCAAACACCGCCATCACCTGCTTCTCACCGGGGGCTTGCGGAGCGTCGGCGGTGATGACATCGGTGATTTGTAACTTTTCCAGAGGCAGCAGCTTCCCGGCTTCGTGCGAGAAGTCCACGCGATGGCCAGCCACATCGTAGGGATAAAAGGTGTAAGCGTAACCGACCTTGACCCAAACGGGCTGTTGGGTCAACTGGCGGGCCGACTTCAAATCGTAGGGATATAGTTTTTTCGGAGTGACGTAGAAGTCGGGATTCAGCG
>Ga0209169_10002033_pt1 | contig 12302 bp, 6 predicted proteins | sample HubBroMetageWRM4_FD_188346 | JGI IMG/M metagenome (GOLD analysis project Ga0209169, IMG submission 188346) | Warmed soil microbial communities from the Hubbard Brook experimental Forest, New Hampshire - Hubbard Brook CCASE Soil Metagenome WRM 4... | ecosystem: Environmental > Terrestrial > Soil...
GAAGTAGGGCGCGAGGAACCTTTGCCGAATGGGAGCGAATACAACTTGCAGACCAACTTGTTGCTTAGGAAGTCGACCGCAATGTCGCCAAACTGAGCGGTACTGTTTCCCTGACCGCGCACGTCTAAGTTGACTCGGGGATCAATCTACACGGTGGTAGCGGCACGTCCGTGGCCAATTCGGTAGGCTGATATCTTTCCGGCAACGCGGTTCTCGAAGCCATGCGACTGGATTGCGCGTAACCGTGATCTGCGTGATTCGCGTTCCAGTGCGATTTCACCTCTGTTGTAGTCGGCGTTCATGCTAAGTGAATTGCCTGACGAGAGTGTTCCGCGGCAATCCTGTTCTCGCGAGATCACAGTTCAATGATGCCGCGCTTCAAACCGATCGTCACAGCGTGGGCGCGATCGTTGGCGCTTAGCTTGGAAAGTATGTTTGTAACGTGACTCTTCACAGTTGCTTCACCGATCGATAACTGGCCGGCAATCTGCTTGTTTGAGTTGCCGCCGCCGATCAATCTCAATACGTCAATTTCGCGCCTGTCAACGAGTCCTCGGTGGAGTGATCCAGTCGCCTCGATTGCCCTTATTCGCGGCCGGGCAACGGGCAATGGCAGCGAGATCACTCTTGCCTGCGACATGAGTTTTGCCAGCCGCGAAAAGACCATCATCTCCCAATGGGAAGTGGGGGTAGGGATGGTTGCCGGCGGCGGGCCCATGGCGCGGCTGCCCCAACTCATCGGCCGAAATCGTGCCCTTGAGGTGCTGCTGAGCTCGGAAGACATAAGCGCCGATAAGGCCGAGGCCTACGGCTACGTGAATCGCTCACTGCCCGACGCCGAGCTGGACGAGTACGTAGATGCGCTCGCGACCCGGATCTCCAAATTCGATAAGTGGGCGATCGCCAACACCAAACGCCTGGTCAATACCAGCCTGCCGCCCGACGTCGAACTCGGCGCCGGGTGGGAAGCGTGCATCGCTTCTCTGGGACGACCTGCCGCGCAGGAGGGAATCAAAGCGCTAATGGCTCGCGGCTTCCACAAACCAGGAGATGTCGAAAATCGCCTCGGATACTACGTGGAGCAAATTCATCGCTAAGCATTGGCCGAATGCGCTGGAAATGCGGAGCTTGTGCCCACAGGCTCCGCAATTGTTTTGGTCGATTGTCATAGGACGACATTAAGCGGAGGCGACGGCTATTCCGCCTTCAATGGCGGTTGAGATTCGTATTATCGAGTCGGAAGGGCGAGACGAGGAAAACAGGAGGAAAGATTTGGCTTGGCTGTGAAACACAAGTTGTGTCTGTAATGGCCGCAAGGCGCGAGGTCTCGCCTCGCACCATCACGATCCCGATGTTTTCGCCAAACGGATCAATTATTCCCAGCCTCGAGCTTATTAACTATGGCCGCGCCCGCCTGGCTGACGATTTCGTCCTGAGAATCCGTGCCTCCCGAGCAACCGATGGCGCCGATAATCGCCCCCTGCTCGATCAGAGGAATGCCGCCGCGAGACGCAATGACGCCATCAAAGGCCAGCAGATAATTGAAGTGCATAAGCTGGACACCGTCCTCGAAGACTTTCGTTGGACGCCGGAAGGTCGTGGCTGCTCGTGCCTTGTGTTCCGCGATCTGAATTGAGGCAAGCATCGCGCCGTCCATTCGTTGGAAAGCAACCAAGTTGCCACCGGAATCGGCGACTGCCACGTTCATCTTCCAATTCCGCTTCTTGGCTTCTGCCACGGCAGCCTGAATCACCGCCTGGGCTAGGTCGAGTGAAATTGGGGCCCCATATGGCACATCGAATGGAATTTCGTCTGGGACGACATCAAGAGGATTCGCGAGCCTTGCGTCGATGGCGATTTCTGTTTTGCTGGACATATATTTTCCTCCGCAGGGGTTCAACCACTCCGCCATCAAAACAGAAGAGTAAGGAAGGAACAATTAGACATAGTATTGGCGATACTTTGCATAGTCGTGCAATCCCTCGCTCGCTGCAATGTCTCTCTCGCCAGGCGTTCGATGGTGAGGATCTACTTCCTAAAGTCTGGCTCAATCAGCCTAAAGTTTGATTGCTTAGAGTCGGGCAACCTCGTTACCCTAGCCGCATGCGCGTGGGCCGAACGTCGAAGTAAAACCGGCAGCCGCAGATGGAATGAGGTCGGAAGTCGGTGAGCGCGAACGGGCCGAGCGGATCGCCAACGATGGGAAATACACGGAACTTTGAAATGAACGCGCCGCTTTTCGTGATACCAGCCGGCCGGGGTCCGGTTTGGTAAGATTCTCCGCCATGGTTGCCCATGTCGATTCCATGTTACCCCGCGCCATGTGCACCTCGCGAGCCCGGAACTCCCATGTTTTGCGATCGTTTCTGGTTTGCGCGTTATCGCTCTGTCTCGCGCTAAGCGCGGCTCACGCCCTGGACCCCAACAAACGCCTCACTCAATACGCGCATACGGCGTGGCGGATACAAGACGGGTACTTGCCGAACACTCCGTTTTGGCTTTCACAATCAAAAGACGGCTATCTCTGGGTAGGCGGCAAGCGTGACGTGTGGCGTTTTGACGGCATCCACTTTACTCCCTGGTCGCCTCCGATCGCGGCTTCACGAATTCGCAGACTCGCCAGTGTGCGAGTTGGAGAATTTTGGATGGCCACTCAAGGCGAGCTCGTTCACGTTAGGGACAATGTCGTGATCTCTCGTTACGATGTTCCGGTGATTACCGGCATCCACGAAGATTCTGACGGATCTGTGTGGGTCCTTTCTTTAGCGAGTACGGACCGAATTCTATGTCACGCAACGGATGCGAAAATCAGCTGCTTCGGGAAAGCGGAGGGTATAACGTTTCACAACCCGAGTTCAATCATTCCTGATGGGGAAGGAGGAGTTTGGATCGGAGGCGACACGTCGTTGCTCCATTGGAAAACAGGTGCAGCCCCAGAAATGTACAGCCCTCAACAGCTTCGATCAAACGTGGGGCAAGTCGGCATTCACAGTCTTGCCAAGGATTCCGACGGTTCCTTATGGGTCGGAATGGAGGCGACGGGGCCGGGACTTGGGCTTGAAAGATTCCGCAATGGTGTTCTGACGCCAGTGGTTCTGCCAAATTTCGACGGCAGTAAGCTCAATATCGAGGCGATGATCGAAGATTCCGATAAGAACCTCTGGATAGCGACATACGGAAATGGCATCTATCGCATTCACGGCCAAACCGTTGACCATTTTGGGCGAGCGGAGGGCTTATCCAGCGACGCCGTCTTCGATCTCTACCAAAGCGACGACGGTATCGTTTGGGCCGCCACGTCCACTGGGATCGACAATTTTCGCGATCTTCCGGTCACTACCTTTTCGACCACCGAGGGGCTTGGACGAGATGGTGCCAATTCGGTCATGGCCACGAAAGACGGAACGGTCTGGGTTGGAAATCTCCGCACTCTCGATTTCATTCGGAACGGCGCTGTTTCCTCGATTCGCGTGCCCGGAGAGCAAGTCACTTCATTGCTCGAAGACCGCGCAGGCAACATGTGGGTGGGCGTCGACGACGGGCTTTTCCTTTACCAGGACGGTCGCGGTAAAGATGGGCGCTTCCGGCCTATTTTGGGGTTTGATCATCACCCGCTGGGTTTGGTACTCGGCATTACCGAGGATGTAGATGGCAATATTTGGGCGGAATGCAAAGGCGCTCAAAGAAGACTCATCCGCATCCGCGATTTCAAGGTTCGCGAGGAGTTCCCCCAGCCTCCCGTTCCGCCCGCTAATGCTATTGCGGCGGATCCGAAGGGTGGAATTTGGCTGGGCACATTCACGGGTGACCTAGCGTTTTTCCGCGACGGTGTTGTGCGTACATTTCCCTTGAATCTGAAGGGTTCGTGGACAGAGAAGACTGCCCATCAGATTGCAGTCGATCCCGATGGGTCAGTGATCACCGCATCTGACAATGGACTTGTGATGCTCCGCGCCGGGAAAGTTCAGCGCCTGGGCAAAGAAAACGGACTTCCTTGCGACGGGGTCACTGGCTTCGTCGTGGACGATAAGAGAAATCTATGGCTCAACACGCCCTGTGGATTTATAGAGATTGCGGCGTCGGACGTCCAACGATGGTGGATTCATCCAGATGCGATCGTTCAGGCCCGAGTATTCGATACGCTGGACGGAGCTCTACCAGGTCCCGTGACGTTCAACCCGGCCGTGAAATCTCGCGACGGGCGCCTGTGGTTTGTAAACAATGTGGTTCTTCAGATGATCGACCCGTCCCATCTCTCCGGTGACGGGGCTGTTTCGCCGGTCTACGTCGAGTCTGTTGTTGCGGACCGAAAGCAATACAAACCAGAAGCGGGCCTTCAACTTCCGCCTTTGACTCGTGATCTCCAAATTGGCTACACCTCGCCGAGTTTTCTCATTCCCCAAAAGGTAAAGTTTCGCTACAGGCTTGACGGGCACGACCGAGAGTGGCAGGACGCGGACACTCGTCGCGAAGCTTTTTATACGGACCTGGGTCCGGGGAAATATCGATTTCGTGTAATCGCGTCTAATGCCAACGGGGTCTGGAACGAGGCAGGAGCATCCCTCGATTTCGTCGTCGCCCCGGCCTTTTACCAGACCGAATGGTTTCGTGCTCTATGTGTGGTCCTCTTCCTGGTAGCTCTTGCTGGATTTTATCGCCTTCGAGTCCGCCATTTGGAGCGTCAACGGGATGCTTCTCGCCGGGGTGAAAAAGAGCTGCGCGATGTGATCGATACGATTCCTGCGACAGTGTGGAGTACTCTGCCCGACGGCTCCAATACGTGGGTGAACAAGCACTGCGTGGAGTACTCGGGGTTATCCGTGGAACAGATGGCGGGATCAGGTTGGAAATCCGCAATTCACCCCGATGATCTTGAGTTGCATGTGAGCAAATGGGCCGAATCGGTTGCTACGGGCAAGCTTCTCGAGAACGAGGCGCGCTTCCGCCGCTCGGATGGACAATATCGCTGGCATTTAGATCGCGGAGTGCCGCTCCGGGCCGAAGACGGAAACATCGTCAAGTGGTATGGGGTCGTGACCGAGATCGAAGATCGCAAGCGCGCTGAAGAAGCGCTTCAGCGAAGCCAGTTTTATATCAGCGAAGGCCAACGCGTTGCCCATATGGGAAGCTGGGCTTATAACCCCTCTGGGTTTTTTGAGTACTGGTCGCAGGAGCTGTTCAAGATTTATGGACTGGATCCGCAGAAGGGAGCGCCCACACTTGAACAGTATCTAGCCACTTTGCACCCCCAAGACCGGGACTCTATGGCGGACACCATAAAGAGCATGCATGCGGAACGCTCCGGCTGTGATGTAAGAAAACGAATTCTTCTCCCGAACGGTGAGGAGCGATACATTCGCTGCGTCGGAATTCCCGTGGTTGAAGGCGAAGTGCTTAAGGGCTTTCTCGGAACGGCGATCGATATTACCGAGCAAGAACTGCTGACCCGGGAATTGGAGCGGCGGCAAGCGCACCTTGCCGAAGCGCAGCGGCTCACGAACACGGGTAGTTGGACGATTAACGTCCGTACCGACGAGCACTTCTGGTCGGAAGAGATCTTTCGCATTTATGAGTTAGATCCGAACTCGAAGCCTGCCTGGTTTCTCGTTCGCGATCGAGTGCATCCCGACGACCGAGCAAGCCTTGATAAGCGAAAGCAAATGGAGCTCACGGAAACGGGGTGGACTGACTCGGAGGCTGATCTTCGCATCGTTCTTCCGGATGGGAGGATCAAGCACCTTCATACCATCGCCCACCCCGTACGGGATGCCTCGGGCCAAATCGTTGAAATCATCGGCACAACCATGGACGTAACAGAACGGAAACGCATCGAGGATTCGCTGCGCCGGAGCGAAGGCCATCTTGCCGAAGCGCAAAGGCTGACACATACGGGCAGCTGGGTGTTGCGTCTGCCGGATCGCCGCGCTGTGCACCTCTCCGAGGAGTTCTACCAGATTTACGGCTTCGACCCCGATGGCGGAATCCCGACCTGGGAAGAATATTTCGAACGCGTTCACCCGGAAGATCGCCTTCGCTGGAAGAGCACAATCGAACGCGCAATCATGCAAAAAGCCGAGTACGACCAGGAGTTCCGTATCCTTTTGCCCAATGGGGCATTGAAGTGGATCCGCACGGTTGGCCATCCAGCGCTCTCCGATGCCGGAGACTTGGAGCAGTTCGTCGGCAGCTCGACCGACATCACAGCGCTCAAATCTGCCGAGCAAGAGCGCGAAAAACTCCGACAACTCGAGGCCGATCTGGCGCACATCGATCGTGTGAGTACATTGGGCGAAATCGCGGCGTCACTGTCACATGAGATCAAGCAGCCCATTGCTGCCGCAATCACCAGCGCCAACACCTGCATTGAATGGCTGGCCCACGATCCACCCAATCTTGACCGGGCCCGCGCGGCGGCGGCCCGAATCGATAAATATGGGAATCGCGCGGCTGAGATCATCGACCGTATGCGTTCGTTCTACAAGAAGTCTCCTCCACAACGAGAGCTGGTCGAAGTGAACGGGATTATCCAGGAAATGTTCACGCTGCTAAAGGGTGAGGCTACGCGATCCTCAATTACCATGCGCACGGAGCTTTCCGCGGACCTGCCCAAGATCATGGTAGACCGTGTGCAGTTGCAGCAGGTTTTCATGAACCTCATGCTCAACGGCATTGAAGCTATGGAAGAATCTGGCGGAGAGCTTACGGTGAAATCGGAACTGCGGGACGGTCAACTCCAGTTCTCAGTCAGTGATACGGGCGTGGGATTGCCAACGGATAAGGAGCATATCTTTTCTGCGTTCTTTACCACCAAGCCGCACGGCAGCGGCATGGGGTTGGCCATCAGCCGTTCCATTGTGGAATCGCATGGCGGGCGGTTGTGGGCAAGCGCCAACACTGAAGGCGGCGCAACTTTTCATTTCACCTTGCCGATCCAGATCACCGATTCACCGTCGTCCGTTGCCTGAGACTCAAAGCCGAGCGTGAAAACATCCTTACTAAAACTCAAACTTAGCCAGAAACTGCAGCGATCGAGCCGGGAGTTGGTTTGTGATTCCCGTCAGTGGCGTGCCGAGAGTTGCCGGCGCAGTTGCGCCGTTTCCCCACGTCGAGACATAGCCGACAAAGTTCGGATGATTGAAAACGTTGAATGCTTCGACGCGAAGATTCAGCGAGGTTCGCTCGGAAAATAACTTGAACCGGCGTTCGACGAATGGAGAGACATCGTAAATCGATCTTCCGCGACCCGCGTTGCGCGGAATCACAACACCGTTGACGACGGGGCGATCCGTAGTCGCTCCGGTATCGCCGCTATTAGTCGTTCCGGTCGTGATGTTGTAGGGCAGCCCGCTTCCGAATGTTCCGATACCGCCAAGGTTGATATCCAAAGGTGCGACAAAGGTTCCACTCAACACGAATCGGTTGCGCTCGTCGTAAATTGCCGGTCCATATTCCTGATATCCGGTAAAGTTCGGGTCATTCGGATTCTGGCTCGGAATATCGGGATCGACATTGTCAGACGCATGAGACCACGTGTAACTGGCTAGCATCTGTAGCCGGTGGCTGAAGCGATGATTCAGGTTCACATTCATCGCATTGTAGAAAGCAAATCCGTCATTCACGTCCGATTGAATGACCGAATACGCCGGTATCGGAACTGAAGCCGATGTTCCTTGAGTACTTGTGCTGTCGCATATCAGACCGTTTTGCGTGTAAAAGGCGATCCACAGCGGTCTCGTGCAATTTGCCGCTTGCGGCGTACGTATTTCTCCAGGAGTCGTCCGGACGAAAGGTGCGGGCAGATCGACATCCAGCGGGCGATTGACCTTCAACGTGTGCGACCCAACATAGTCCAGGCTCAAAACCCATGTTGGCGCGACGACATGCTCAAAGCCGAAGGTCCACTGTTCGGTATACGGACTAAGCAATGCGCTTTGATATCCGAGTAACGTCGATGTGGGAAAGTATTGATCGTAGTAGCCGCTGCGACCGGGCCGAATGTAAAGACTTCGCAACGGAGTCTGAGCCCCAGAAGGAAACGCGGGCAGAGGAGCATCGGCGACGCTGGTTGGGAAGCCGATTTCGCCCGGAGTTGCTGTGTAGTTAAAGACTCCGGTCGGTCCGGTCAGCGCGTAATTAGCTTCAGAATTGTCGACGATCTGTGAGTAGTAAATTCCAAACCCGCCGCGGAAGATGCTGGCTCCATCGCCGCGCATGTCCCAGACAAAGCCCACACGTGGAGCGAAATCTTTGGTGGAGTCGGTAAAAGTTTGTCGCTCATAACGCAGCCCAAGGTTCACAGTAAGGTTCGAGCGTAAGCGGATGTCGTCTTGCACAAACAACGCCCAGAGCGTGTCGTCCACGGTGTAGCTCGCATTGCCGTAGCTCTGGGTGTAGCTCTTCACATTGCTGATGTCGTCAAGATAGGCAGGGCTTTCACAGGTGGCAACGGAGTCCGTGCAGGCGTTGTAAATGAATTCTCCCAAATAGATCGGGCCGCCGAACTCTTTGCTGTCTCCGCCGGTGTGCGCGTGGACGATCTGCGCGCCGAATCGCAAATTGTTGCGGCCGCGCATGGTCGAGACAACATCATTCACCTCAAATTGGTGATTCAACAGTAAGGCGGACTGGGACGTGCCGCTGGTAAACGTGGCTGCGCCTTGAATAGGCACAGAGAATTCAGTGCTATAAATCACCGGGGTGAATTGCGTGATCGGGGAAGCCAGCTGGAATTCCGCGCGTAGATTGTTCAACCAGTTCGGACTGATCGCATCCGTCTCGCCCAACTCTGCTGTGTAGGTTCGACGCGTGAAGACGCGATCCACGTTCGGCAAGTTGTTCCCACCCACAATGCCGTTGGGATTGGTATCGACATAGTGATCGGCATTGAGCCGGAGAAATACATTATTTTGTTGGTTGAGCTGGCGATCAAGGCGCGCCAGCGCCATCCAGTCGCGGTACTTGCCTTCAAATCCGCCGGGAGCAAGCGCGTTTGTGACCGGCGAAACTTTGTTCTCCCATGAATATTCCCCGGCCGTAAAGAAATGAGTCAGATGGTCCGCGCCGAGCGGCCCGCCAAAGGTAAATGCGGGCTGATACAGTTCATCGCTGGTCAACTGATTGCCGCTGGTTGCGGTGCCGGCAGTAAAGCCTGACAAGTCGGCCGCAGTTGCCGATGGGCGAAAATTACCGACGACGCTGCCATGGTACTGATTGCCGCCGCTCTTGGTGACGATATTGATGGCGCTACCGGCGCTGCCTCCATATTCCGCGGAGAACGGACTTGAAAAGATATTCATCTCATCCAGCGTTTCAACCGGCAGGTTCGTAAAAATTGTTTGCCGTCCCCACATATCGACTGAGTTTGCGCCGTCGACTTCGAACCACGCCTGCCTGCGTCCCGTTCCGTTCGTGGTGAACAAATCCTGATTCATGAAGACGTCGCCCTGATTGATAGCGGGACGATTTGCCGCGTTGAGCAAAGGCAGATACGTAATACGATTGTTCAGCAGCGGTGTTTCTTGAATTTGCAATGTGTCCAAGTGATCGCCCAACTGTGGCAAATCAGTTCGGATCGTACCTTCCGCTCCCGTCACAGTGACCTCGGTCTTGTCAGCGGCCGGAGCGAGTTGGAAGTTTAAATTCGCCGTGGCACCGCCGATCAACGTCACGCCTTTCGTTTCCGCGAGCGCAAATCCTTCTTTGTGCGCGCTTACGTCATAGTCGCCCTCAATGGAAAGTCCAGCGATCGCGAAATTACCGGAGCCGTCAGTGTGCGCCACATGCTTCATCCCAGTTCGATTGTTGGTGACCGTGACTTCCGCTGCTGGCACCGCCGCGCGACTCGAGTCAAGGACTGTACCTCGGATGACACCTGTATCCGGTGTTTGCGCGCTGAGAGTTAGAACTGAGGCGAAAAAAAACACTGCAGCGAACCGAAGGGCGTGAGGGATTTGCATATCGATCAGACTATCCAACAATCTCTATCAACTACTATGGATCGTAGTCGCCGATTCCACCTACGCCTCATGCCGAGCCGCGAGTGAGTGATACGCGAGTGAGTGATATAAGATCACGGCATGCTTAAACGCATATTTATCGCGTCATTGTTGTTATATGTTTCGTCGTTGGGCTTCCTGTCTGCGAGTGGGCGGTTCGCGCAAAATAACGGAGCGCAAGGTGGAGAGCGAATCGTTTGCATTGGGCAGGCATATAACGAAATGATCTATGCGTTGGGCGCGCAGGCGAATCTTGTCGGCGTGGATTTATCGAGCACCAATCCCCCGGAGATCAAAAATCTACCGACTGTCGGCTACCATCGTGCGCTAAGTGCGGAAGGTATTCTGTCGCTTCATCCAACGTTGATCATCCATGACAACAACATCGGTCCTGATCAGGTTGTGCACCAGTTGCAGGATCTGAACGTCCCGATGAAGACATTCAATGCGAAGGACGAGTCGATCGACGGCGAAAAAGCTTTACTTCGCGAGATGGGCGCGTACTTTCATAAGGAGCAACGCGCCGAAGAGTTATGCGCCAAACTCGATAAGGAAATGGCCGCAGCTACCGAGGCCGTGAAGCAGTATAAAGATCATCCGCGCGTTGCAGTCATCCATTTTGGCCGTGCCTCGAATGTGTATCTCGTCGTCGGAAACGGTGGCGGCGGAGATGCCGGATCGGCCGGACACATGGTGGAGTGGGCCGGCGGCCAGATGGCCATCGACAAAAGCGGCATGCAGCGCATGGCATCCCCGGAAATCATCGCGAAAAGCAATCCTGATGTGATTCTGATGACTGAATTTGGTTATGATCGCCTAGGTTCGGTGGAGCAAGCGAAGACGCTTCCAGGAGTTGCGGAAACCGATGCCGCAAAGAACAACCGGATCTATCGCGTGCCGGAACATGAATTGATGTACTTCGGTCCAGACACCGGGCAGAATGTGATTGAGGTCGCGCGTATCATCCACGGCAAATGAAATCCCAGCCGAGCGATCGCGTGGTGCTGGTGGTGCTGTTTGTTCTGATGATTCTCACCACTGCGGCTTCTATTCGTTTTGGCGCAATGGATTTCTCGGCGCATGACATGCTCTCCTCAGTTTCGGGCACATTGTCAGGCGCAACCGACCTTACCCTCGACCAGCGAATATTCATACGACTGCGTGTGCCTCGCGCGCTCTTGTGTCTGCTGGTTGGCGCGTGTCTCGGGGTCGGCGGAACTCTCATGCAGGCGCTCTTCCGCAATCCGATTGTCGAGCCGGGACTGGTCGGCACTTCATCCGGTGCGGCCTTCGGGGCCGCGCTCTTCTATGTGTTCGGCGCCATGTTGAAGATAAATTTCGGAGGGTGGACGCTGCCCTTAGCAGCATGCGGCGGGGGCGTAATTTCCACGTATCTCGTGTTCGCCTTGGCGCAAACTAAGCGGGAAGGACGCAGTTCGATCATGCTGCTGCTTCTCACGGGGCTGGCGATCAATGCGCTCTGTATGAGCGGCATCGGATTTCTTTCCTATATCGCTCGCGATCCGCAAGCGCGCTCGATCATTTACTGGAACCTGGGAACATTGTCAGGGGCCAACTGGAGATCGGTAGCAATTGTTGGAGTAGCGACGATCGCTGGCACTCTCATGTCACTCTCCTATGCCAAGCCGCTGAACGCATTGATGATTGGAGACAATGAAGCGCTTGCGCTCGGCATTAACGTCGGCCAGTTGAAGTGGATCGTACTTACCATCAATGTGCTGATGGTTGCGGTGGCCACGGCATTTACCGGTGTGATCAGCTTTGTTGGGCTGATCGTACCGCATATTCTTCGTATCATCCGCGGTCCCGACAACCGCTTTCTGATTCTCGGCAGCGCCCTGCTTGGAGGTACGCTCCTCAGCCTGGCCGATCTCATCGCGCGAGTGGCGTTTCGTCCCGCAGAGTTGCCCATTGGAATCGTAACCTCCGTCGTCGGCGTGCCCGTTTTTCTCACGCTGCTTCGGCAGCGGCGTTACATGTTCTAGATCGATTCCGCGATGCTTACGGCGATCAATCTCGTGTACAAAGCTGGCGGGCGCGCACTCGTCGACGGCGTTTCCGCTACATTCGAACCAGGTCAATTCCATCTCATCGTTGGACCGAATGGGGCAGGGAAGTCCACGCTGGTGAAACTGCTCGCCCGTCTTCTGCAACCCCACGCCGGGTCGGTAGTGTATGAAGCGGCCGATGCGAAACGTTGGAACGAGCGCGAGTTGGCGCGCCGACGCGCGACTCTCTCGCAGGCGATCGATGTTGCCTTCCCGATTCCTGTGCGTGAATTGGTCA
>Ga0209169_10002034_pt1 | contig 12301 bp, 9 predicted proteins | sample HubBroMetageWRM4_FD_188346 | JGI IMG/M metagenome (GOLD analysis project Ga0209169, IMG submission 188346) | Warmed soil microbial communities from the Hubbard Brook experimental Forest, New Hampshire - Hubbard Brook CCASE Soil Metagenome WRM 4... | ecosystem: Environmental > Terrestrial > Soil...
GCCACCTTTCGAGCAAACGGGCTCGACGGCGAGATCATCGTCGTCGACGATAACTCGCCGGACGGCACGGGTGAGCTCGTCGACCAGCTTTCACGCCGGCTGCCCGTGCGTGCTCTACACCGCAGCGGCAAGCTGGGCTTGTCGAGTGCCGTGATCGAGGGTTGGACGATCGCACGCCCGGAGTCGATTGCCTTGGGCGCCATGGACGCGGACTTCAGCCACGACGTCAACGCGTTACCGAAAATGGTCGCCGCACTCGATTCGGGTGAGCACGGGTTGGCCGTCGGAAGCCGCTACGTCGCCGGAGGCGGCATCGCGAACTGGCCGCTGCGCCGCGTGATTACTTCGCGTGTCGCGTGCTGGCTGGCGCGCCCGCTGACCCACGTCAAGGACGTGACGAGCGGTTATTTCTTGGTTCGGCGCGATGCACTGGAAGGCGTTACGCTCGATCCGATCGGTTTCAAGATCGGCCTCGAGGTCATCGCGAAGGCGCACTACGGGAAGGCGATCGAGGTGCCGTACGTCTTTAGGGATCGAGAGGCGGGTGTTTCGAAACTCAACCAAGGCGAGATTTTCAACTACCTTCGACAACTCAGGCGGCTCTACGCGGCGTGGCTCGTGCCGCAAGCCGCAAAAGGACAACGCTAGCCCTTATGCCGAGACCGGAGCGGTTTGCATCGCGGCACGCGAAAACGGCGGAGGGTAACGACGCCGCCTTGTGGAGCAAATGCCCGAAGTGCGGCGAGGTGCTCTACAGCCGCGATCTCGCCGCAAATCTGTACGTCTGCACGCGTTGCGCGTACCACTTCCGGATGAATGCCTACGACCGCATCGAGTCGATCGTCGACGGAGAGTTCACCGAAATCGGCGGCGACGTCGTTTCCGGCAATCCGCTGGGTTGGTCGGATAAAAAGCCCTATGACGCCAAGCTGAAGAGCGACCGCGAGCGCAGCGGGCTCTCCGAATCGGTCATTTGTGGATTCGCCGAGATCGGCGGCCATCCGGTAGCGCTCGCGATCATGGACTTTCACTTTCGCGGCGGTACGATGGGACGGGTCACCGGCGAACGGATCACGCTGCTGCTCGAAGAGGCGCGGCGCCGCAGCATTCCCTGCATTATCTTTGCGGCATCGGGCGGTGCCCGCATGGAAGAGGGCATGCTCGCGCTCATGCAGATGGCCAAAACCACGGGCGCGGTTACGCGGTTCATGGATGCCGGCAACTTTTTGCTCGTGGTGCTCACCGACCCGACGACCGGCGGCGTCTCCGCCTCGTTCGCCTTTCAGGCCGACGTGATCGTCGCCGAATCGAAGGCGATGATCGGGTTTGCCGGACGGCGCGTGATCGAGCAGACCATTCGCCAGCGGTTGCCCGATCAGTTCCAAACCGCCGAGTTTCTGCTCGACAAAGGCGCGATCGACATGGTGGTCGACCGCCGAAAACTGAAAGAGACGCTGGTGCGCCTTCTCGAATATGTGTCGGCGTGAGCAATAACGTCATCGTCGAGCGCGAGAAAGGGCTCCTCCAGCTCGAGCGGCGCATTGCCGAGCTGCGCGAGGCTTCGGCAGCGCAGCCGCTTGACATGTCCACCGAAGTTGCCGCCCTCGAGCGGAAGTATCAGGAGATCCTGCGCGAGCTATTCGGCGAGCTCTCGCCATGGGAGAAGGTGCACATGGCCCGCCATCCGGCGAGGCCTACGTCGCTCGATTACATATCCCGCTTCGACCGGTTCGACGAGCTACACGGCGATCGCCACTATCGCGACGATCCCTCGATCGTGGGAGGCTTTGCGCTTTTGCGCTCGCGCCGGGTAGTCGTGCTCGGCCAGCAGCGCGGCCGCGATACGAAAGAGAATCTGCGCCGCAATTTCGGGATGCCCGCCCCGGAAGGCTACCGTAAAGCGACACGGCTGGCGAAGCTCGCCGCACGGTTCGGCTTGCCGATCGTTACCTTCGTCGACACGAAGGGTGCAGACCCAGGGATCAGTTCCGAGGAGCACGCGCAATCCGAAGCGATCGCAACCTGCCTGCAGGCATTCACGACCGCGCGCGTTCCAATCGTCGCAACGATCGTTGGGGAGGGGGGGTCCGGCGGTGCGTTAGCGCTGGCAATCGCCGACCAGGTGCTAATGCTCGAGCACAGCACCTATTCGGTCGCATCGCCTGAAGGTTGCGCCGCGATCCTCTGGTCCGACGCTAGCAAGGCGGAAGAAGCCGCGTCCCGGTTGAAGTTGACCGCGAGTGATTTGCACGGATTCGGTATCGTGGACGAGATCATTCCGGAGCCGCTTGGCGGGGCGCACCGGAATGCCGAAGGCGTCGTTGCACGGACCCTCGACACGGTCGACGCGGCGCTGACGCGTTTAGCGGCGTTCTCCGGGGAAAGACTATTGGAGGAACGCTATCGAAAGTACCGGCAATTGGGAGAGTGGCAAAGTGAAGGGTTGGAACCAATAGGAAGCATGCATTGACGCGTCGCCGCTCGCCGGCGCTACGGTTCGCCGGTCGCGTTACGGCGCTGGCGATTACGTTGCTCGTCGTTACGCTCGTCAGCATCCAATTCGCGCGCGCTATTGGAGAGAACCTCGCCGCCGCCCACGAGCTCGCGACGATTCGTTCCGACATCGCGGCACTGCGCGTGCGACGCGTCGAGCAGCAGCAAGAGCTAAAGCGCCTACGCAGCGCAGAAGGCGCCGTACCGGAGATTCACGATCGCTTGCGTCTCGTTCGCCCGAACGAAGCGCTCATTTTTGTCTCACCTCAGCCGGCGGCGCAGCCGTCGGATGTGCCGTGAACGGCACGTCGGGCGGTATCGTGATCAATCTCAACGCGTACGGGGCGACCGTGCGCCTCGACGACGGCGACCTCGCAAGCGCGAGCGCGCGCGACGTCGAGACGCATCGGGACGAGTATCAGCGCTCGCTGATGCGTCGAAAGCGTTTGGCATTTGAGGTGCGGCGCGAGGGGCGGCGCTGTGCCGTTTCGCTTGCGCCACAAATTCGCGACGAGACCCTCGAAGAACAAATTGCCTCATATCTGCGCAGCACGGAAGAGTGGGAGCCGGCCGACGGCGTTCCCGCCGCCGAGCGTCACTTCTTGCGTAAGAAGCGGCGCGCTGCTTTCTTCGAATCCAAACATCGTTGACCAAACGCTACGCGATCGTTTCGATCGGCACCAACTCGACGCGCTTACTGCTTGCGGACGTCGCACCCGACACGCCCCGCGTCGAAGTAACGCGTTCGACCGGCACGCGCATTGGTGAGGGTCTCGGTGAGCAGGGTCGCCTCGGCGACGAACCGATGCAGCGGACGCTCGACGCGATTGCGCAGTACGCGCGAGCGATCCGCGGCCATTACGTCCGTCTCTTCGCCGTAGCGACGAGCGCGCTGCGGCGCGCCGAGAACGGCGACGAGTTCGCGCAACGCGTTTCGGCTTTGCTCGGCGTGCCGCTGCGCGTGCTCTCCGGCGAAGAAGAAGCGGCGGCTTCGTATCGCGGTGCGCTGACAGCCTTCGACAACCCGCGCGCCGAGCGAGCCGGCGTGCTCGACGTCGGCGGCGGAAGCACCGAATATGCGACCGGCGATTCATTGCAGCCCGACAAGGTCGTGTCGTGCGAAATCGGCGCGGTGCGATTAACCGAAGCCGTGCCGGCGCTCGCCGGCCGCGAAGGTGCGGTCGGCGATGAAGCGGTCTCGCAGGCGCGCGAACTCGCGCGCGAAGCGTTAAAGCCGATCGGCGAGTTGGCCGCCGTCGAGCGAGTTGCCCTCGTTGGAGGGAGCGCGACAACGACCGCCGCGATCGTTCGCGGCCGTGCCACCAGGCCGACGGCCTACCGTCTCACCCGCGCCGATTTGCAGCACACGCTCGAGCGTTTATTAAAGATGAAGCTCGACGAGCGTAAGAGTGTGCCCGGCATGCGATCGCAGCGCGCAGACATTCTTCCGGGCGGGATCATCGTGCTCGACACCGCGCTCGAGATCATCGGTCACGACGAGGCCGTTGCGACGACCGCTGATTTGCTTCTGGGCATTTTGATGCAGGAACGCGATGCGACGGGAGGACCGGTTCAGCCGATGCGCGCAGCTTCCGGGACGCGAAGAGGATTCCGTCCATGAACGACACGCAAATACGCGAGCACATCGCGAGCCTCGTCGAGGAAGAGCATCGACTGCACGAACACGGCGAGCACGGCAAGCTCACCGATGAGGATCGCGAGCGTCTCGAGACAATCTCGGTACGCCTCGACCAGTACTGGGATCTCTTACGCCAGCGCCGCGCGCGTCGCGACGCGGGCCAAGATCCCGGCGTCGCGCACTTGCGCAGCGGCGAAACCGTCGAGCACTACCGGCAGTAGTCTTAGTCTGTCATCCTGAGCCCTTCGACTCGCTGCGCTCGCTCAGGATAAACTACGCCGCGTAGCGGCGTAGTCGAAGGACGACGGGCGAAGGACGAAGGACGACGGGCGAGGATGCGAAAGGCGACCGCTACTTGGGATGGTGGTGGAATAGGTAGACACAGCAGACTTGACAATCGGTTGAGCCGTGGGAATCGGAAACGGCCCGCGGGATGCGCTCAAAGTCGGCGAACTCTTTGTCGCGTGACGTGACGACGCCGAGCCAAGCTCCGACGGAGGAGAAGGTGTAGAGACTGGACGGGCGCGGCCTACGTGAGCGTTCGCTCATAGGGTCAAGGCACAGTCCGGACCACAAACGCAAACAAGCGGTGGCGAAAGCCATAGTGGTGCGAAAATCTGCAGCCCGAAAGGGCGTCCGGGTTCGACTCCCGGCCATCCCAAAATTTCGCCCTTATTTCACACGGCCACTTCCGGAAGACGCTTTCCAGACCCGTCTTCGTTTAGGAGGTACGAGAAAATGAGCGAGTTAACGTCGTCTGCCATTCCTCCATTTGCCATGAGCGGATTGAGCGTTTTGGCCTCCTGCCGGTACGCGAGGACAAGCCTGTCGGACGACGGTGCGTCGCGCGCAAACCCGCCAGCGCCAAGAGCACTGCGGTAAAGAACGACCGACTACGCATTGGCCCATATTTCCAACGCTTCATGGATGGCCTGCTCTTCTGGCATTGTTGCACCGGCTGCCATGAGGTTCGCGACCGTTTCGTCATCCATCGCATCCCGCAGCACGGTGACGACTCGATCGTATTGCTGCTCCTGAACGGGCGCCCGCGCCGATCCCATGGCCGCAAGTCGAGCGCCAACGAAGCCCAAAATCCGGGCGGCTTGTGCTAATACCGTAGCCCGGCGTCCTGCTAGGACTTGCGGTCGCAGCGTTGCGATTGCTCCAAAATGATCTAGGGCGAATGCAAGGGTGACGCCGTGCTTCTGCTGACGCGCAACCTCGAGCGCTTCGCGCGCGCATTGCTCGGCCTCATCATACCGAGCCAGAGAGATGAGATATGCCGACATATTGGTAAGAACGTAGGCGACCTTTCGCTTTTCGTTGAGCGTACGCAGAGCTGCAAGGGCGTCAGTCGAATTTCGAAGGGCCAGCTCCGGATTGCCCGCGCGAAACTCGAGCTCACCAAGGTCATCGATCGCCAACGCGACGGTGAGCTTGTTACCCATCGCTTCCAAGATTGAGAGTGCTTCGGTTATGTAGCCACGAGCCGCGACAAGGTCACCGTCAAGAGTGCCGGAGTATGCGAGAAGACGCAGTATAAAGGCGGCAAGCTGGCCGTTGCCCAATGTGCGAGCGTCTGCTAGGGCTTCTAGCAGCCGTGTTTTAGCCTCGGCGGTTTGGCCAAGAGACGCAAGCGCATGAGCCGCCCGGCTCTGTGCGCGAGCGACTCCAAGTAGGTCACCCGCGGTACGGTAGTGCAAAATTGCTTTCTCGCTGCTCGCAAGCTCCAGTCTGTAGTCGCTTAGCGCATGAGCGATCGTCGCTTCCGCATAAGTGAGCGCTGCAAGCACGGTCGTGGGCGTTTTCTCATCAACCAGCTCGAGCGCAGAAGCCAGCCAACGCCGTCCCTCGAGGGCGAAGTTTAGCCATACCACGCTAAGCTCGCCAACCAGGCGTTGCCCCAAGACGACATCACCACGGTTACTTAGAGCCCACTGCAGCGCTGCCCGCCAATTGTCCAACTCATGTTGGATTAGCGTTCGCCAAATCCCGTAAGGCTCGGTGTCGAAAGCACGGTCGAGTTGCTCGGCCAGAGCGAGACACACGCGCGCATGCCGGCGCGACACGACTTGCTGTTCGCCGCGCGCCATGAGCTTCTCGCACGCATACTGCCGGAACGATTCTAGGAGCCGATAGCGCGGCTCACTCCCTTCGAGATCGGCTACGATCAGTGATTTGTCGACCAGCGATGCAAGCAGGTCGACCACGTGCTCCTCTCCGAGGTCCTCGCCCACGCAGACCTTTACTGCGGTCGTCAGGGTGCAGCCGCCGGCGAAAACCGAGAGGTGCTCGAACAGCCGTTTCTCGCCCACAGCGAGTAACTCGTAACTCCAATCGATCGTCGCGCGCATGGTCTGATGCCGCGGCAAGGCCGTACGCTTGCCCCTCGCGAGAATCCTAAAGCGGTCCTCGAGCATCTTTGCGACCGCTTTCACAGATAAGAAGTCCAATTGCGCGGCGGCCAGTTCAATCGCCAGCGGAATGCCGTCTAGGTGTCGACAGAGCGCGGCCACGGTCGGCGCGTTCTCGTCGGTGAGAGCGAAGCGGTGGTTGACGGCCCGAGCACGATCGGCAAAGAGAACGATCGCGCCATACGCGGCGGCTTCGGCTGCGGTCAACTGTTCGGCTGCCTCGGGCGACGGCAGGGTCAGCGACGGCAGCCGGTAGGCGCGCTCGCCGGCGGCCCCGATTGGCTCCCGGCTGGTGGCAAGGATTCGAACGCGCGGGCAGTCGGCCAGCACCCTCACCGCAATGCTCGCGGCTTCAGTAATAACGTGCTCACAGTTGTCGAGAATTAGCAGCAGCGATTTTTTCTTGAGATACGCAAGCAGTGTCTCGCGCAGCGGGCACCTCGGTACTTCCTGGACCCCGAGCGCCGAGGCGACCGCCGCTTCGACCAGCGAAGGATCGCCTACCGGCGCGAGCCCGACGAAGCAGACGGCATCGTCTTCAGCATCGCTCAGTGCTCTAGCGACCTGCAATGCCGTCTGGGTCTTGCCAACGCCGCCTGACCCAGTCAGGGTGACGAGTCGATGTTCGCGCGCAAGCGTCGCAATCTCGGCGAGCTCCGGCTCGCGCCCCACGAAACTCGTCAGCGCAAGCGGCAGGTTCGACGTCGCCGCATCGGGCCACGGGCCGACCGTGACTGAGGCTCCGTCTCTTTCGCGCAGCAACACCCAGCGCGCAGCGGCGCCCTCGAGCTCACGGCGCTGATCGTCATCGAGCGCCAAGGCACCAGCCAAGAGCGCGAGCGTTGCGCGTTGTGGAGTGCGTCGATAGCCACGCTCGAGCACGCTGATTCCTTGCGGGCTCATGCCCGCGCGTTCGGCGAGGGCCTCTTGCGAAAGTCCGACCGCGAGTCGGTGGCGCCGCAGGAGAGTCCCAAAGTCTGGCGAGCTTGGAGCTCGCCTGGCATCCTCCACGGTATTTGCAGGCTTTCGCCCCGTGCTCCAGCGCACCCGCAGGAGCTACGCTACGGTAACTTGTGCGGGTTGTTGTACCTTATCGGCGCCCCCTTTTGCTGCGACGATGATTCGGGGCAGGCACCTTGCCGTGCTCGCGAAGGGAGCATCTATGCGGGGAACCATGAAAAGGCTCGTACCGATCGTGCCGACGATTGCACTTGCGGCCTGCAATGCCGGCAGCCGCAGCGTGCCGTGGACGATCAGCCAACCCACCGCGCAACAGGCGATCCCGCAGTGGCAAGCGCAGCACCTTGCGCGGCGAGCTTGTCGGGAAGCCGCTCACGGCGACGTGCAGTGCGAGGCCCTGATTTTAAACAAGAGCCCTCACGGCAAAGAGCCGGGGTGGGGCGCCCAAGATATTGAGGCGGCCTACAACCTCCCCTCGGCGACCAGAGGCTCGGGACAGGTCGTCGCGATTGTCGATGCCTACGACAACCCCAGGGTCGCCAAGGACCTCGCAAAGTATCGCTCGCACTTCGCGCTGCCGAAGGCAAAGTTCTACAAATACAATCAAGACGGAGAGCAGAGCAACTATCCCAAAGGCGATGTCGGCTGGGGCGTTGAGATCGACCTCGACGTAGAGATGGTTTCAGCGAGCTGTCCAAACTGCACGATCTATTTGGTCGAGGCGAACAGCACCGACGCGAGCGATACGGTAACAGCCGAAGACCAAGCTGTGAAGCTGGGCGCACACATCACGAGCAACAGCTTCGAATGTTACGGTTTCACCGGCTGCAACGAGAGCCAAGGCTTTGAGACTCCCGGAATAACCTATGTCGCTGCCGCCGGGGACAAAGCTTATGGAATCGGGGCGCCGATGGCCCTTGCGAGCGTCGTCTCGGTCGGCGGCACCCTGCTGTCGAAAAGCGGCTCGACTTATGGTGAAGTCGTCTGGCCCGACACCGGCGGCGGCTGCGCGACGCAAGTCGCTAAGCCTTCCTGGCAACACGATCCTGGCTGCACTGGTCGGACAGCCAACGACGTGGCTGCCGTTGCTTGGAACCTCGCGGAGTACGATACGTACGGTGGCTACACTGGCTGGGTCATCATGGGAGGCACGAGCGCCGCCACCCCGATTGTCGCCGGCGCGTTCGCGCTTGCCGGCAACGGCACCAAACAGGACGGCGGCAAAACCTTCTGGACGTTAAAGAGCAAGAAGATCCAGAAGGATTTGCACGTCATCAGTAGCGGCAACGACGGTTGCCCCCCGAGCCTTGGCGGCAGCTACCTCTGCACCGCGGGAACCACTCAGTTCGGGACTTACTCGGGCCCAACCGGCTGGGGCACACCCAATGACGTCGGCGCTTTCTAAAAACACTGTGAAGGAGCACTCTTTTATGAAGTTAATGTCAAGTTCAATCACGCTAGTCGCGCCGCTCGTCGCCACTCTTGCGATCGCGGCATGCAATGCAGGCGGCTCGCCCAACGTACCGGAAAAAGTCGGCCAACCGCCGTTAGAACGTTCCGCAGACGCTGCCGTCGCCGCCCAGTTTGCCTATGTGGCGAACTACGGCTCCAACAACGTTTCCGCCTATACCATCAACGCGTCCACCGGTGCGTTGACTCAGGTGACGGGGTCGCCATTTGGCGCGGGTACTCAGGCCTACGATGTGGCGATCGATCCCAATGGAAAGTTCGTGTATGTGACCAACTACGGCTCCAACAACGTTTCCGCCTATACCGTCAACGCGACCAGCGGCGCGTTGACACAAGTGGCAGGCTCGCCGTTTAGCGCAGGCACCCAGTCACTCGGCATTGCAGTCGATCCCACCGGCAAGTTCCTCTACGTGACCAACTATGGCTCCAAAAACGTTTCCGCGTATACGATCGACTCAAGCAGCGGCGCGCTAACGCCCGTTACCGGGTCGCCCTTTAAGGCTGGCACCAAGCCGTACGCCGTGGCGGTCGACCCCAACGGCAAGTACGCTTATGTGGCCAACTTAAACTCCGGCGACATTTCCGCTTATAAGATCGCGGCGAACGGCGCGCTGAAGAAGGTTAAGGGATCGCCATTTGGCACGGGCACTCTTCCCGTCAGCATGACGGTCGATCCCACGGGCAAGTTCGCCTATGTAGCCGCCAACGGGTCCGACGTTTATGCCTATACCATCAGCGAGTCCAGCGGCGCACTGACGCCGATGACTGGCTCGCCGTTTACGGACCCGGGAATCGGAGCCCAAGATGTAATTATCCCGCCTACGGGCGGGTTCGCTTATGTACCTAACAGTACGTCGAACAATGTTGCCGCCTACAGTATTGCGGCGAGCAGCGGCGCGCTGACGCCGGTAGCAGGGTCACCGTTTGCCGATCCGGGCTCTGCTCCCCAAACTGGTGCGGTCGACACTAAGAGCAAGTTTGCATACGTTACAAATGCCGGCTCCAGCACCATTACCGCCTATACGATCGACGCGGGTAGCGGCGCGTTGACGCCGGTGACGGGCTCGCCGTTTGCTGCGGGCAGCATACCCGTGGGCATGGCTACGTGCCGAGTCAACGCCAGCAAATGCATTCCGCCCCAATTGTAGTTGGACCGGTTCGCCGGCTTGAGAATGAGAAAGATTGACGCCGAAGCGAGTGCCCGTCAGGCCGGGGGCGTATCCGTCGATTTTCTAACATTTTCTAACGGAGCGGTCGGGAACGGTCGGGAACGGATGGTATCGGCCGGGAAGCTGGCAGCGAAAAAGCCATACAAAATAGCACTATTCGGTAACGACGGGACTATCCGGAACCCCCGAGTGTAGGTTCGACTCCCGGCCATCCCATAAAAACAGGCCTGATATGGGATTTCAAGGGCAGTCAAAGCGCGGCGGTGGCCATTTGGTGGCCGCGCCGTGTCACGATCCGCCGGATTTGGCCCGACCGAGCCGTTTCGCGATCACCTCGACCGCCCGAGCTTCGGAGCCGGGCATGACGTGGGCGTAGGTGGTCAACGTCGTAACCGGGCTGCTGTGACCGAGGATGGCCGCCACCGTCTTAACGTCAACGCCATCTTGAAGCAACCACGTCGCGGTACTATGCCGAGCGTCGTGCAGCCTAGTCTGCGAAGAGCGTTTCGCGCCATGGGCGCAGGTGATGATGATCCCATCGAGTTTTACATTGCGCGCGCGCCTGAAGCTGCGCTCGAATGGCTTCGACAGAAAGCCGAGCAACGCAGACCAAAGCTGATCGCCATCGATACTTTTCAACGGTTCGCTCGGCTACAGGATCTAAACGACTACGCTCAGGTCACGAACGCTCTCGATCCGTTGACGCACCTAGCTAGCGATTGTGGAGCCCACGCTTCTTGCTACTGCGGAAGTCACGATCTCGTCGAACGAAGCATTTTCAGCAAGAATTTTTGCCTGCCGTGTCCGAGAAAACAGTCGCGCCCGGGCTGCTCCCCTGGGAGCGAGCGGCGTGGCGGCGAACCTCACCGGGCTGCTACCGTTTACCTACCCGGAGACTTCGCACATGAGGACCTTAGCTCGTTTCGCACTTAGTATCGGCATCGCCGCCGCATTTCTCGCAGGCTGCGGTGGATCGCAGCCGCTGATCAGCGCGCCGGGCACGATCCCGCAAGCCCCGGCGATTGCGGCACGCGCCACTAGTACGAACTACAAAGTCGTGTATAGCTTTGGCGGCTCCCCCGATGGGAGCGGTCCCCACGCCAGCCTAATCGACGTGGGCGGCACGCTCTACGGCACGACGGCGGGAGGCGGCTCGTATCCCGGCTGCGGGTTGTATCGCGACTGCGGAACGGTCTTTCGCATCACGACGAGCGGCAGCGAGAAAGTGTTGTATAGCTTTGGCGGCACCCCCGATGGGGGCGTTCCCCTCGCGAGCCTCGTCGATGCGGGCAGCACGCTCTACGGCACGACACAGTTTGGCGGCTCGTATATCTCGTGCGACTACTTCTATACTGTCGGCTGTGGGACGGTCTTTAGCATCACGCCGAGCGGCCAGGAGAAAGTGCTGCATAGCTTCGGCAAGGGAAGCGATGGCTTTTATCCTAGCGCCTCCCTGATAGAGGTAAAAGGCGTGCTCTATGGCACGACGAAATTCGGCTACCTCGTTTACGGCCATTACGAATGCAACAATAGCCAGGGCTGCGGAATCGTTTTTAGCATCACGCGGAGCGGCAGGGAGAAAGTGCTGCACAGGTTCGGCAGTGGCTCCGATGGTGTGCAGCCCGGCGCAGGCCTCATCGACGTGAAGGGCACGCTGTACGGCACGACAACACAAGGAGGCGGCGCATACTGCACCCCGAACGGCGGCTGCGGAACGGTCTTTACCATTACGCCGAGTGGTGTCGAGAAAGTACTCCACAGCTTCAACGAAACCGACGGTGCTGGTCCTCAGGCATCCCTGGTCGAGTTAAAAGGCAAGCTCTATGGCACAACAACAGGCGGCGGTGAGTATCATGATGGCACGGTATTTAGCATCACGCCGGCCGGCAAGGAGAAAGTGTTGCACAGCTTCGGCGGCGGAGCCGATGGCGCCACTCCCGTCGCATCCTTGACCACAGTAAAAGGCGCGCTCTATGGCACGACGGAAAATGGCGGCGCGTATGCCTGCGGCACCGTCAGCTGCGGGACGGTCTTTCGCATCACGACGAGCGGGACGCTAACCGTGCTCCACACCTTTGGCGACAGCAGCTCTGATGGCCGTTTCCCTTACGCGGGCCTGACCGACCTCGGCGGAACGCTGTACGGCACCACCAAAA
>Ga0209169_10002039_pt1 | contig 12277 bp, 12 predicted proteins | sample HubBroMetageWRM4_FD_188346 | JGI IMG/M metagenome (GOLD analysis project Ga0209169, IMG submission 188346) | Warmed soil microbial communities from the Hubbard Brook experimental Forest, New Hampshire - Hubbard Brook CCASE Soil Metagenome WRM 4... | ecosystem: Environmental > Terrestrial > Soil...
TCCGCCAAGCACAAAGACGAACGACGGCGAGAACGCCACCAGCGCCGCGAGCAGCCCGCCCCCGACCCCTGCCGCCGCGTACCCCACGGCGGCCACCGTCTGCACCACCGGCCCCGGCGTGATCTGGCCAAGCGCCACCGCGTTCAGGAACTGCCCGCTCGTCATCCACCCATGGCCGACCGCGTCCGCCCGCATCAGCGGGATGATCACGAACCCGCCGCCAAACGACAGCGCCCCCACCTTGAACGCCACCCACGCCACCGACGCCAGCACCCCGCCGCCCGCCGCCGCCGCCCCTACCTGCGCCCCCACTCGCACCGCCCGCCCGAGTCCGCCCGCGTGTGTTACCCGCGTTCCCGCCGCCAGCACCGTCGCGCGCACCTGCCCCACCGCCCGCCCCAGACCGCCCGCGTGTGCCCCCGCCCGCGCCGCCCGCGCCAGTCCGCCCGCGTGTGCCCCCGCCCGCCAAAGGCCGGGGGTCACCGGAACCAGCGCGGCCGCGTGCGCGGCCCCGGGCCGCGGCTCGCCCCGGCCCTCCCGCCGGATGACCAGCTCGGCGGCCCCGCAGCCGAGCAGCACAAGGACCAGCCACGGCCCGATCGTCGCGGCCGCGGTCCCGCCGGCGATCAGGTACCCCACCCAGCGGGCGCGCCGCGCGGCGGCACGTTTCCAGCTTGGCGCCAGCAGCGACCAGCCCGCCTGGATCGCGACCGCCGCGACCGCGGCCCCGGCCCCGGCGCCCAGTCCCCGCACCCACAGCGGCGGCGAGCCGGCCAGGAACAGGGCCGAGAGCGCAAGGATGACGATCAGCCCGGGCACGATGAACGCCACGCCGCCCACCAGCGCGCCCGGCCGGCCGCGCACCCGCCATGCGCAGTAGATCGCGAGCTCGGTTGAGGCCGGCCCGGGCAGCAGGTTGCACGCGCTGATCGCGTCCTCGAATTCCGGCGCGTCCAGCCATCCCCTTTGGTCCACGCAGAGCCGGCGCAGCAGCGCGATGTGCGCCGGCGGCCCGCCGAACCCGATGCAGCCGATCCTGCCCCACTCCCGCAGCACCGTGCCCAGGCTCGCCTGGTAGCCCGCCCGCGGACCGCCGTCGTCGGCTTCCGCTGGCCCCGGGCCTGCGGTTTCCGGTTCGGGCGGTGCGGCCACTGTTACCCGGGCTCCCCGCCGGGACCGGGCTCCTCGCCGGGACCGGGCTCCCCGCCGGGACCGGGCTCCCCGCCGGGACCGGGCCCCTCGCCGGGACCGGACGCCTCGCCGGAACCGAGGTCCTCGCCGATCCGCCCGAGCAGGAAGCCGATCCGGATCCGCAGGTCGGCCGCGATCTGGCCGAACACCGGGTAGGTCTCCTCGTCGCTGCCGCCCGCTGCGGCCGGGTCGGGGATGCTCCAGTGGATCGTCTCCGGCGACCCGGGAAACTCCGGGCACACCTCCCGTACCCGGTCGCACAGGCTGATCACGTAGCCGAACCGCTGCCCGGCGAACGTGTCCAGGTGCTTGGCCTGGCGGCCGCCGATGTCGATGCCGTGCTCGCGCATCACCAGGACCGCGTTCGGGTGCAGCCGCTTGGGATGGCTGCCCGCGCTGGCCGCCCCCACCGTGCCGTCCGACAGGTGCTCGAGGAACGCCTCGGCCATCTGCGAGCGAGCGCTGTTCCCTGTGCAGAGGAACAGCACCCTGGTACGCGTCCCGACCGCCGCCGCGGGCGCGGGGACCAGCCGCAGCCCGGGGTGCAGCGCCGTCCCGGCCTGCGCAAGCAGCTCGCCGCAGCGGGCCAGGTCGACGCGGTAGTAGGCGTCCCGGCGGTCGGCCGAGCTGCGCTTCGCCGCCACCAGGCCACCGTCCCGCAGCTGGCCCAGATGGTAGGAGACCAGGCTCTGCGGCTGTCCGATCAGGGCCTCGAGCTCCCGGACCTGCCGGTCGCTGCGGGCCAGCTCGGTCAGCAGCCGCCACCGCACCGGATGCCCCGCCAGCCGCAAGAACCCTGGCGGCACGCTGTCCTGCCGGACGGTCATGCCGTCACCATACATCAATCCAGATTGATCAATCAATCCCGTTTGTTGGAATTGCGTCACGCTGGTGCTGAACCTTCCCAGGCCACCGTCCGTAGTGTTCAACTGAAGGCACATTGACCAGGCGAGGTGCTCCCGTGTCCGCTACGCAGCTCCAGGTGCGAGCAAGACTTCGGCCTGCGTGGTGGCGACGCGTGTACCCGGCCTCGTTCGTGCTGGCCGGGATCACGGCGCTGATCCTCTGGGTGGCCATCGCCGACCTGCTCAGGCAGGGCAGCCTCGAAAACGTGCTGTCGGCGGGCCGGGCCGAGCTCGCCGCCCCGCTGCTTATAGCGCTCGTCGTGGCGACCGGGATCTGCGAGCGGATATGGCCGGCCGAACGTCGTCCGGTCCTGTCCCGCGGCCACGTTCAGGACGCGTGCTTCCTGGTCCTGCACGCGATCGTGGTGATCCCGCTGATGACGTTGCTCAGCGTGGGCGGGGCGACGCTGGTCGAGGATCACCTGCCGTGGATCGAGCTGCGATCCACGGCGCACTGGCCCGGCTGGCTGCTCGTCCCGCTCACGATCGTGGCCATGGACTTCGCCAACTGGCTGGCGCACTATGCCGATCACCGGCTTGACCCGCTCTGGCGCTTCCACGCCCTGCATCACAGCCAGGAAGAGCTGAGCGTCCTGACGTCGTTCCGCGCGCACCCGCTCATGCACACGACCGGGTTCCTGCTCGCGACGATCCCGGTCGTGGTCCTGATGCCGACGCGCGCGATAGCGCCGGTGCTGATCACGGTCTACGTCTGCGTCGGCACCCTGCAGCACGCCAACATCCGGTGGACCTTCGGCCCGCTCGGCCGGGTGCTTGTCAGCCCCGCCTACCACCGGCTGCACCACGCCCCCGACATCCAGGACGTCAACCTCGGCGTCGTCCTGACGATCTGGGACGTCCTGTCCGGCCGCGCCAGGTTCCCGACCCGCGGCGAGAGCCTGGGGCGCACCGGCCTGGACGGCCGTCCCGTCCCCGTCGAGCAGGACGCCCCGGCGACGTCGCCCCTGCTGCTGATGGCCGAGCAGCTAATCGAGCCGTTCCAGGCTCAGCGCTGAGGGCCTCGTCCCCGGTCGAGGTGGGGGAAACCCCAGGGCGCGGACGGGTGCTAGTCGCATTCCGCCTGCCTGCCCGGATCCATACCGTTTCCGTTAGTGGTTGACGACACTTTCGGAGGCATGATGGCCGCAGAGCGCCAGGCTGAGATCGCCGCATCGGTAGCCGCGCTGCAGGATCTTGGCCCCGGCTATGACCAGGCACTGGCCGAGGGTCTTGTGGAACGCATCGGCGCGGAGATCGACAAGCGGATCGCGGCCGAGATCGACAACCGGGTCACGGCGGAGGTGGACAGCCGCATCCTGACCCAGCTGGACCGGTACGCGGGATGCAGGCACCAGCGCCGCCGGGCCAAGCGCATGAGCCGGAACGAAAGGCGCATGATCCGGGCCGAGCGGGCCGACCGCTCCGGTTGGCAGTCCATCATGTTCGCCCTCGGGTCCATGCTGGTCGCCCTGTTCGTGACCGCGATCGTGCTCAAGGGCTCCCCGGGCCTGGCCGCCATCATGCTGATGGCCCTGATCTGGGTCGTCGTCGGGTCTATCAACGTGGTCTACGCCGTCCGCAAGCACCCGCAGCAGCAGCAACAGCAGTAGCCGCCGCCGGCCCCGGCCCGTCCACCAGGTAACCTGCGCCCGAACGCTCAGCCGGACTCGCGGCAATAACGAGTTAGCAGTAACGCGATGAGCCGATGGGATGAGGGTGGATACCGACAGCGTGCTGATCGAGCGGTCCATCTACGGCCGTCCGGATGCGTTTACCGAGGTCGTGCGGCGTCACGAGGTCGCAGTGCACGGTTTCCTCGCCCGCCGGGCAGGCCGCCAGGTCGCCGATGACCTGCTCGCGGAGGTGTGGCTCCGGGCGTTCGCCGGCCGGGGCGGGTACGACCCCGGCCGGCCGGATGCGCGACCGTGGCTGTACGGGATCGCCAGGAACGTGCTGCGGCTCCACTGGCGCAAAGACCGGGACGACGCTCATCACGCCGTGACGGACTCCCACGACCCGTGGGATGACGTGGTGGACCGCCTGGACTCGACGGCACGGGCCGGGGCGCTGCTACCCGCGGTCCGCGCCCTGCCGCCCGACGAGCGCGACGTGCTGCTCCTTGTCGCGTGGGAGCAGCTGACCCCGGCGGAGGCGGCCGAGGTGCTCGGCATCCCGCAGGGCACCGCGCGCAGCCGGCTGCACAGAGCGCGCGCCGCGCTGCGCCCCGTCCTGGCCCGCACAGGTCACGCCGAGGAGGACACATGACACCAGCCGAGCACCCGGCACCTGACCTGGACCTACTTGCCGCGATCGGGCAGGTCGACCCGCCGGACCCCGGCGTGCTTGACGCCGCCCGCGAAACGCTGTGGTCGGCCGTGGCCGAGGAGATGCTGGGCGGCACCGTGGCGGAAGCCCGGACCCGAGGGACGGACCGCGATCAGGCCGAACACCACCACCGCGAGCACCCGGGCCCGTGATGCCGGCCCGGGCGCGCCGCCGGGGCGGCCTGCTCTGGCACCGGAACTTCCGGCTGCTGTGGATCGGCGAGACGATCAGCGGGGCCGGCAGCTCGATGGCCGCCATCGGCGTCCCGCTGCTTGCGGTGACCGTGCTGAAAGCGAGCACCTTCGCGGTCTCGGCGCTGACCGCGGCGGCCTACCTGCCCTGGCTGGTGATCGGCCTGCCGGTCGGTGCCTGGGTGGACCGGCTGGCCACCCGGCCGCTGATGATCGCCTGCGACCTGATCTCCGCGCTGCTGTACGCGAGCCTGCCGGTCGCCGCCTGGCTCGGCGTGCTGGACACCGGGCAGGTCGTCGCCGTGGCGCTGCTCGCCGGGGCAGCCAACGTCTTCTTCGCCACCGCCTACCAGGTCTACCTGCCGTCGCTGGTCACCGCGGCGGACCTGGTAGAGGGCAACGCCAAGCTGCAGGGCGGCGCGCAGGTGGCCTCCATCGGCGGCCGCGGCCTGGCCGGCCTAGCCGCCGAGGCGATCGGCGCCGCCCCCGCGCTGCTGTTCAACTCCGCCAGCTTCCTGGTCTCCGCCGCCTGCCTGCTCCGCATCCGCCCCCCGGCCAAGCCCGCCGCTCCAGACCCACCCGCCGGGCCGCCGCGGCGCAGCCGCCTGCACGAGCAGACCTGGGAGGGCATCCGCTTCGTTGCCCGCGACCCCTACCTGCGCTTTTTCACCATCTATGCGGCGGTTTCCAACCTGGCATACGCCGGCAACCTGGCGCTGGTCGTCGTCTTCCTCGTCCGGGTGGTCGGGCTAAGTTCCGCGGCCGTCGGCGTGCTGACCGCTACCAGCGGGCTCGGCGGCCTGCTCGGCGCGCTTGTCGCCCGCAGGCTGACCCGGGTGTTCGGCACCGCCCGCACGCTGCTGCTGACCACCCTGGGCTCCGGGCTGACCAGCCTGCTGATCCCGCTGACCGCGAAGGGGCCGCGGATCGCCTGCTACGTGGCGGGCTCGGCGCTCGTGGCGGGCGGCATCGTGATCGGCAACGTGATCCTCGGCAGCTTCCGCCAGGCATACTGCCCGCCTGCGATGCTCGGCCGGGTGACCGCCAGCATGCGCTTCCTCACGTTCGGCGCGATCCCGCTCGGCGCCCTGCTCGCCGGCGCCCTCGGCACGGTCCTCGGGATAAGGAACGGCCTGTGGGCCGTCCTCGCCATCTTCGCCGCCTCCGGCCTGTTCCTGCTCAGCCGCGACATCCGCACCGCCAGGGACCTGCCGCTCACCCCATCAGCGCCAGCAGCGTCTGCGCGTCAACCGGAATACCGCCGCTGAACAACGGCGGCGCCAGCGTATGCGAGTCGGCCGCGACGATCCTGACGTCCGCCAGCCCGATGGTCAGCTCCACCGGATCGGCCGCCAGCCTGTCCCTGACCGCCGCGGCCGCCCGCTCCAGCGCCCCGGCCGGCGCGCCGTCGTGGTGACCGACCACCAGGTAGAGGTCGTCGTCGACGTCCGCGTCTCCCCGGTGGTACTTATGCAGCACGTTCGCGGCGTTCATGTCCCGCCGCAGCCGGTCCAGCGGCCTGCCGTCCCCGGCCAGCGCCAGAGCCGGCCACCCCGCCAGCACGAACGCCCTGCCCTGCACCGAGAAGCCCCGCTCGTACAGGTGCTTGCCCTGGCTGCGGAACGGCACCGGCTCATCCGCCCCCCACCCCCCGAACCGCACCGCGAGCGGCGCGGCGAAATGCGAGGCCAGGATGCGCATCACCCGCGGCAGGTCCATCTCGACCGCGGCACCGGCGTGCTCCAGGAAGTACTCGTTCACGATCGTCCCCGTCGCCGGGTCCCTGACCCCGTTGAGCGCGATCAGCGTCGCGTGCACCTGCTCAAGCGAGTAAGGCCGGAACCACTCCCCGCAATGCCGCGCGAGCACCTCCTGCACCTCGCCCACCAGCCCGCCCAGAACCCCCGCCTTCGCCCCGTAAAATGCCACGGCTGAAATAAAACGGCTGTCCATGAACGTGACAACCTACCCGACTGGGCCATGACGTCGTCACAACCATGTCGCCCAGCGGGGCAGGACCGACGCTGCGTATCCGCTTTGATATCCCGCTGTGCCGCGTAGGCCACTCGCCGCCGGTGCGCACCGCTATCGTTTGTACGGTGCCTCCGATCCTGCTGCTAGCAGCCAGGGTAATGGTCGCCAGTGCTGCCACCGTTACCGCGCTGCGGCGCAGCCACAAGAGGACCACGCGGTGAGTGATCGCAGCGGTGCCGGGCTGGTGGAGCTGGCGGTCTTGCAGACGCTGGAAGCGCTGACCGCCGGACGTCCGCGGGCGCATGTGTCAAGCGCCCGGGCACTGGCCGGGATCGAAGAACGCATCGGGCTGGGGCCCAGGTATGGCTACGAACTGCTGGCCGACCTGGCCCGCCCGTGGATGATCCCGATCCGCACCGTCTCCGGGCTGGGAAACTTCGGCGACCGGGACTTCCCCCAGCCGTCCGAGCCGCCGTACACCGTATGCCGGCAGTCGCACGTTGGCCAGCTGATCCTGGATGCCGAGGCCCGGCGGCTGGCGCCGGTCCCGGTCGGGCTGATCAACGGCACCACCTACCGCGGCGGAACCCAGCCGTCGCTGGAACCGTTCCGGGTCCTGGCCACGCTGCGGCGGCTGCTGGACCACCCGCGGACGACCGACGCTGACCTGCTCCGCGCCGTCGGCCCGCCGTACTCGGTGACCGGCTGCGATATCACCGGCGACCTGGACGCCCTGTTCAAGGGGCGCCGCACCGTGATCCGCGAGACTGGCCGGGTCATCATTACCGGTGTTCCCGTCCCTGAGCTCGCCGCGGATCGGCCCGTACCGCCCGGCCGCCGCGGGTGGACCGGCTCGTCGCCCCGGTTCGACCCCCCTGTGCACCTGATCATCGAGTCGCTGCCCGCCCAGACCTCCACCGCTGATGCTGCCGGCGCGATCGCCGACCGGGCCAAGGCGCGCCGCTGGCACGCCTCCCATCCGGAACTGGCCCGCCGCACATCCCTGCCGATCACCGAGGTATACGACCTGTCCACCCACTACCAGATCCGCATCGGCGTGGTCCTGGAGCCGGGCACGGACCCGACGGCCGCGCGAGACCAGGTCGCTGCCATCGACGGCATCACCCTCGAGCACACCCTGGCGTTCCCGGCCCCGCTGGCCAGCATGCTTCGCTCCTGGGTCGATCGCCATGGCCTGGAGGACATCACGGCGAGCCTGGACCGGCTGCGCGACGCGATCCGCCGCGACCGCCGCCGCGAGCTACGGAACCGCTGACCCGAGCGCGCCGCGGGCGCTGCGCTGACGGCATGCTAGAGCCATGACGTCGTCACAGCGATGTCGCCAGGCGGGAGGAGCACCGAGTGAAGTTCGGGGTCATCTACAACACGGCGTACTACGGGGTTGACCCTGACAACCTGACCGCCGTCGCCAGGCACGCCGAGGACTGCGGCTTCGAGTCCTTCTACACGCCAGAACACGTCGTGCTGTACCCCGGCGCAAAGGTCGGCCTAGTCGAGTTCCCGCCCGGCCTGCCGATCGCCGATCCGCTGGAATGCCTGAGCTTCGTCGCGGCCGCCACCGAACGCATCCTGCTCGGCACCGCCGTCCTGCTGCTTCCCTACCACCATCCGGTCGTGCTAGCGAAGCGGCTGGCCACACTCGACCTGCTGTCCAAGGGCCGGATGAGCCTGTTCACCGTCGGCGTGGGCGCGCTGCCCGGAGAGGCGGCGGCGACCGGCGTCGACTTCGCCAGCCGCGGCCGCCGCGCCGACGAGGCCATCGACGCGCTCCGCCTGCTCTGGGCGGGCGACGAGAGCGGCGTCAGCTTCCACGGCGAGTTCTTCGACTTCACCGACGCCTGCAGCTTCCCCAAGCCGCACGCCGCCCGGACCCTCCCCATTCACGTCGGCGGCTCGAGCCGGCCCGCCGCCCGCCGCGCGGGCCTGCGCGGCGACGGCTACTTCCCCGGCGGCCGCCTCACCGAGCAGGAACGCGCCGACCAGCTCGAACTGATGCGCGCGACCGCCCAGAACGCCGGCCGGGACCCGGACGCCCTCGAGTACACCCGCTGGGGCTCGATCGACATGTCCGCCGACGACGTCGAGTCCCACGCCGCCCGCGGCACCACGCGCCTGATCGTCGCCCCCGCCTCGGCCGACCCAACCGAGCAGCGCGACCAGCTCTCGGCCCTAGCCTCCCGCCTCAACCTAAGCTGACCCGCCGCCCCAATTCAAAAACAACAAATATTGGGCCGAACGAGCAGTGGCTCAACCCCCGCGCCCAGATCTCAGTCCACCGGTCCACATACACGGCTGCGAAGCTGAGGCAGTCATCAGGTCCGCGCTCATAGGCCCCGTGCTGAGCAAGGCCGTGTCCCTCGTGGCACCCTTCCTTTTCGAGCGCCGAGACGTCGCGCTGGCCTATGGGGACGGCCCAAACACTGGTACGACTATGGCCTGATCAGGATTCAAGGTCACTTGCAGAGCAGGACAGCTGCCTGCCCCCTCGGTTACGACTACCGGCTCCTCCCACGTGCCGCCAATCGCGACCCCTTGTAGCAGGGTCCCCCGGGGACACAACCTACCGAGGCCCTCACCGATAACCCTGATGCTGACCCGAGTCGGCTGCGTGATCGAGAGGGGCTGCGGCTTTCCGAGCTTGGGAGCCGCCGCGAAGGCGCCAGCCCCGATGGCGACGATGCCCCCGCCGAAACAAATAGCAAATATAAGCTTCCGGAACCTTCGCTCCAACAATCTCTGATTAGCCAAGGAAATCATAATACTCACGGCTCTCTCAAGTCGGTCCCGTCGCCAGTCGGCCCTCTCGAGCAGCGCTTGACTATCGCCGGCTTGAGTCAATTCTTCAGTGCGAGAACTTGTTTCTGGAGTCGGCAGGGAAGCCGGGTTAGGAGATGTTACCTCACCGCCGATCCTTTCTCCGCGAATGGAAAGAATCTCTTCGTCGGCCTCCCGCAGCGCTCCAAACAGATCATGGATATTGTCTGCTATGCCCTGGGTAAAGAAGTAGGCATTTTGATTCAAGTGGTCAATCAGCACGTCGATCCGGACGTCCTCGACCTTGGCGTAGCGACGAGTGAGTATTCGAACTGCCTTCATCACGGCGATGACCCCGGTAGCGAGCAAACGCCGCGTGCTCGACCGCAGTATCTGGTAGAGCCTCTCAGGTGTTGGCTGCTGCTTCATCTTGGCTGCGTATAGTCGTTCTATGCGGTCAGCCCACCACGCCTCCTTATACCGCTGGCGTTCGAACTTTACTTCGGCGTCCAGGTCCGTGATGCTGCCGAATGTGGTGTATCCCGGTGCCAGAACGCCAGCCGCGCGATAGAGGACGAACGCCACAGCCAGGAGCGCAGCGCCGACCCCAAGCAAGGCCACCAGGGTGGCCACGGAACCACGGGGTAGGTCCCTCAGCTGTAGCCCGGCAACTACGATAGCGCCGACGGCTCCCGCTGCGGCGACAAGCCACTTGGTCGCGTCCCGCATAGCCGTTTGAGAGCTCTCCAGTTGTGCGAGGCTCCGCGCCGGAAGATGCCCTGTCTCAGCGGCAGCGGGCTCGTGTACGGGTTCAGTAGTCGCGTTAACGCTCCGCTGATCCCTAGCCCCCGGAGTGACCACCCGCGCCCCCCAACTGCTCGTTTTCTCCTGTACGACGGCCACATCCGCGCGCCGAGCAAAGACGCCGAGCAGCTCCCGGTGAATCTATGGACCGTAACGTACGAATGCGGATCTAGGGATTACGCCAAGTATTGCGGATATGGTTGCGCACTCACTATAACAATGCTTAGCCAGAACCCGCGCCCAGCAGGCACTCGACCTGCCGGAGGCCACCCTTCAGCAAGTTCCGGACCTGACCGGGCGGGGCCAGCCTGACCGCCGGTGCCTCAGCCGATGAACGCCTTGAAGTCCTTGATGAGCTTGGCTTCGATTTCCACGTTCCAGGCGGTCTCGGCCACATCCACGGGCAGGAACAGCATCGAGATAAGCAAGGTCTCGATCGCCGCCGTCGCGATGTGCTCGATCCACTTGCCGATGCCGACGCGGACCGTGAAGTCGGCGGGGGTTCCCTGGATCATGATCGTCAGCGCGCGGTCCGCGTCGATGAATCCGGCGAGGAATCCGCCTTTCCTAGCCTGGATGGCCGTCCCATGAGCGTAGCCCCGGCTAGAGCCTGTCCCGTAGATCTTGGAGGGTTACTTCCGGTTGGATTGTCCTCATGGATGAGGACAGGCTGAAGAGGCATGATCTCAGCGATGCGGAGTGGGCGCAGCTGGAACCGTTACTGCCACGGCATCCGCGGCAGGGGCACCGGTGGAATGATCACCGGCTGGTGGTCAACGGGATCTTCTTCCGGACCCGGACCGGGTGCCCGTGGCGGGACCTGCCGGAACGGTTCGGGAACTGGAAGACGGTCTATAACCGGCACCGCCGCTGGTCAGCGGACGGGACCTGGGAGATGATCCTGGACCGGCTGCGCGCCGGGTGCGACCAGGCCGAAGGCCCGGCGTGGACGGTCGCGGCGGATGCCACGGTGGTGCGGGCACACCAGCACGCGGCCGGGGCGCGGCGCGCGCCGCCGGCCGACGTGGACCCGGCGCGGCTGGCGCCGGCCGCGCTGAGCGACCCGGTGCGCCTGCGGGGCGCAGGGGAGTTACGCAGCCGGGAGGCGCTGGGCCGGTCCCGCGGTGGTCTGACCAGCAAGATCCATCTGCTCGCGGACTCGGGGTGCCGGCCGCTGGCCCGGGTGACCAGTGCCGGGCAGCGTCACGATTCGCTTGCGTTCCTGCCGCTGATGGGCCAGCTGGCGATCGCGCGGCGGTGCGCGGGGCGGCCCCGGACCCGGCCGGGACGGGTGCTGGGCGACAAGGCCTATTCCAGCGCCGCGATCCGCGCGCACCTGCGCCGCCGCGGGATCAGGGCCGCCATTCCCGAGCCCGCGGACCAGGCGCGCAACCGGCTCAAACGCGGCAGCCAGGGCGGCCGCCCGCCCGCCTTCGACGCCGCGGCCTATAAGCAGCGCAACGTCGTCGAGCGGGCCTTCTGCCATCTCCGCCAGCACCGCGCCGTCGCCACCAGGTACGACAAACGCGACTACATCTGGCGGGGAACCGTCGACGTGGCCTCTATCCGGATCTGGCTCCGTCACCCCGTCTCATGATCTACGGGACAGGCTCTAGTGTGGCGGCTCGGCCTATCGGCCCTGACGCTCCCGAACGCCGCGCCTGGCTGCTGGAGCGGGGGGCGGTAGGCCGCCTGTGCGCTCCGGTAGAACGGCTCCTGGCCAACCCGAGAACTCTTGCGGCGGCCGCTCGCCTGCTTCTGGACCGGCACTTCACCCCAGTCCTGGCCGAGTTGATCTGCGCTGCGGTCGACCTTGATGTCGCCTCTCTCGACCTGGCCGGGAGCGGGGGAGCGGCTTACGGTCCCCGTTCCCGGCAGCGACGCCGCGGATTCGCCGAAGAGGTCCTGCGCGCCTACGCGTACCAGTGCGCGATGTGCGGATTCGACGGAGCGCTCGGCCGTCACCCGGTCGGGATCGAGGCGGCGCACGTGCGCTGGCACAGCCAGCACGGCCCCGACGAGACGGCGAACGCGCTGGCGCTGTGCGCGCTGCACCACGCGCTGTTCGACCTGGGCGTCGTGGGCATCACGCGGGACCGCCGGATCCGCGTG
>Ga0209169_10002040_pt1 | contig 12272 bp, 8 predicted proteins | sample HubBroMetageWRM4_FD_188346 | JGI IMG/M metagenome (GOLD analysis project Ga0209169, IMG submission 188346) | Warmed soil microbial communities from the Hubbard Brook experimental Forest, New Hampshire - Hubbard Brook CCASE Soil Metagenome WRM 4... | ecosystem: Environmental > Terrestrial > Soil...
GGGCCGACGACGGGATCGTCCAGCGCGATCTGGATTGCGAGCCCGTCGAGCAGCGAGCAGAGCAGGATCGAGAAGTTGTCCGCGTCCGCCACCCGGAACTCGCCGGCCTGCTGGCCGTCGGTCACCAGCGAGCTGATCATTTCCCGCCAGCGCTCGTCGTCCCGCTGCCGCAGCCCGGCGACCTCGGGATTGCGCGCGGCCAGCGTCCAGAAGTCCAGCCAGAGCGTCCACGAGCTGCGCGGCTCGGCGTCGGCCTCGGGGAGGCAGCTCATGGCCACGATCTCCTCGATCCGCGCCGCCGCGGTGGGCAGCTCGGCCATCCGGCGCTGGCCGACGGCGTACCAGATGTTGTCCAGGTACCTGATCGACTCGGTGAGCAGCTGGTCCTTGGTCTTGAAGTAGTAGATCACCAGGGCTGGGCTGATCCCGATCCGCTCGGCAACGTCGGCGATCCTGGTATCGGCATAGCCGCGCTCGGCGATGACCTCGAGCGCGGCGCGCAGCATCTGCTCGCGTCGGCTATCGGCGGTACCCAGCCCGCTCGCGGCCTGGGCCGTATCTGTCACCGCGACATCCCTCGACATCCCGCCTCATTCATTTGACCTCTTGTGGACACGTTAGCAGGTTTCTAGACTGAACATTCAGTCAAAGATGTAAATGCGGCCAGGGCCCCACCTGGCCGCAGCGGACGAACTCGCGGAAGGCGGACTCATGGCCGCAACATACGACGCCATTGTCGTTGGCGGAGGACACAACGGTCTTGTCGCTGCCGCATACCTGGCCCGATCCGGCGCCAGGACGGTCGTGCTGGAGGGCAGGCACAAGACCGGCGGCGCGGCGACCACGGAGGCGCCATGGCCAGACGCGCCGGAGTTCAGCGTCACCCGGCTCTCGTACGTGATGAGCCTGATGCCGCCGACGATCATCAACGAGCTCGACCTCCCCCGCCATGGGTACAGGATTTACCCGATGGGCCCGTATTACCAGGCATTCCCCGAGGGCGGGTCGATCAAGTTGTACGCGGACGACGCGAAGCGCAACCACGACGAGGTGTCCAGGTGGTCCAAGAAGGACGCGGACGCGATGCCGAAGTGGGATGCCTGGCTCGAAGGGCTCGCCGAGGTGCTCGGCCCGCTGCTGCTGACCGTCCCGCCGGCGATCGGGTCCCGCAAGCCGCGTGACCTCGCCGAAACCCTGCGGCTGGCCTGGCGGCACCGCGGCCTTGACGTGCGCACGATCGCCGACGTGACCAGGCTGATGACGATGAGCATCGCCGACCTGCTCGACGACTGGTTCGAATCGTCGCAGGTCAAGGGCGCTCTCGCGGTCAACGGCGTGATCGGGACCTGGGCCGGGCCGTACGAGCCGGGAACCGCGTACGTGATGGCGCACCACTCGATCGGCGACGTCGGCGACGGTCACCTGGGCAACTGGGGGTTCCAGGAGGGCGGCATGGGCGCCGTCTCGACGGCGATCGAGCGGGCGGCCCGCAGCCACGGCGCCGAGATCCGCACCGGCGCGCGGGTGGCCCGCGTGCTGGTCGACGGCGGCCGGGCCACCGGCGTGGTGCTCGACAACGGCGACGAGATCCGCGCCAAGGTCGTCGTCTCCACGCTGCACCCCAAGACCGCGTTCCTCGAGCACGTCGGCAAGGAGAACCTCCCGGAGGACTTCGTCGGCGATATCGAGCACTGGAAGTCGCGCAGCGGCGTCGTGAAGATCAACCTGGCGCTGGCCGAGCTGCCGGACTTCACCGCAGATCCCGGCTCCAACCTGCAGGAGCACCACACGGGCTCGGTGGAGATGGCGCCGACCATGGAGTTCATCGAGCGCGCGTTCCAGGACGCACGCGAGGGCCGCCCGGCCGCGCGCCCGTTCAGCGACGGCGTGATCCCCACCGCGTTCGACAAGACGCTGTCCCCCGAGGGCACCCACATCATGTCGCTGTTCACCCAGTGGGTGCCGGATAACTGGAATGAAGAGCCGCACACCGCCGAGCTCGAGGCTTACGCGGACCGGATGATCGACTGCTACAACGAGGTCGCGCCCAATTTCAAGGCGTCGATCCTGCACCGCGACATCGTCGGGCCCTACGAGATGGAGCACGACTACGGCCTGATCGGCGGCAACATCTTCCACGGCGAGCTGTCCCTGGAACAGCTGTTCCACATGCGCCCGGCGCCCGGCTACGCGGACTACCGCACCCCGGTGGACGGCCTTTACTACGGCAGCTCGGCAACGCACGCCGGCGGCGGCGTGTGCGGTATCCCCGGGTGGCAGGCGGCCCGGGCCGCCATCGCGGACAAGAAGGCGGCGCGGCGGACCGGCCAGGTTCGCAGGATCATCCGGCGGTCATGACCATCCGACACCGCCCTGAACGCGACGCCACGGCCAGTCAAGCGGACGCGGCTCCGCCGACGACTGTGGCGCCGTCCGCGGCCGGGGCGGCCAGCGCCGACCGCCCCGGCCCCCCACCCGGGGCTGCCGGCGCCGACCACACCGGGCCGCGACCCGGCCGCGTTCCCGGCCCGGACCTGACGCCGATGCTGGAGGCGCGCAGCATCGCGCTCGTCGGCGCCTCGCCGCGGCCCGGCACGTTCGGGCAGCGGATGCTCGACGAGGTGACCAGGAGCCCGGCCAGGCCCGAGGTTCACCTGGTCAACCCCAGGTACGCCGAGATCGGCGGGCAGCGATGCGTGCCATCGCTCGCCGACCTGCCGGGGCCGGTCGACCTGGTGCTGCTCGCCGTGCCCGATGCTGCCCTCGAGCAGCAGCTCACGCTGGCGGCCCGGCGCGGCGACCGCTCAGCCGTCATCTTCGGCAACGCCCATGAAACCCCCGCCCCCGCCTCGGCTGGACCACCCCCAGCCCTCGGCCACCCGACCCCCGGCCACTCCTCCACAGACCACCCCGCCACCGGTCACCCAGCATCCGCCTACCCCTCCTCCAGCTCATGGATGAACCAAACGACGGGTCATAACCCGTCGTTTGGTTCATTCATCGCCGAGAGCTCGGGACCAGTGGTGCCGGTGGGACTGGCGGGGTCGGCCGGGCCGCTGCGGGAGCGGCTGGCGGCCATCGCCAGGCAGGCGGGCATGCAGTTGTGCGGTGCCGGGTGCATGGGGTTCGTGAACGTGGCCCGCGGGCTGCGCGCGATCGGCTACACGGAGCCCGATCCGCTCCCGGTTGGCCCGATCGCCCTGGTCACACACTCCGGCTCGGTGTTCTCCATGATGCTGCGCACCGGCCGTGCGATCGGCTACAGCCTCGCGGTGTCCTCCGGCCAGGAACTCGTCACCGCGGCACCGTCCTACCTCGACTACGCGCTGGGGCTGCCCGAGACCAGGGTGCTCGCCCTGGTCCTCGAGGCGATCCGGGAACCGGCCCTGCTCCGCCGGGTCCTCGCCCGCAGCGCCGAGCGGGACATCCCGGTCGTGCTGCTCACCGCCGGGCGGTCGGACAGCGGGCGGGCACTGGTCACCGCCCACTCCGGAGCACTGGCCGCGGACGACGGCGGCTGGGAGGCTCTGGCCCGCGCCTACGGCGTCCATCGCGTTGGCGATCTCGCTGAACTCGCCGACGCCCTGGAGCTGTTCGCGATCGGGCGCCGCGCTGCCCGCCGCAGCGGCCGTGGCGGGCAGCACGGCCCATCCGCCCAGACGGGCATCGCGACCGTGCACGACTCCGGCCTGGAACGAGCGCACGCGGCGGATCTGGCCGAGGATTGCGGGGTGCCGTTCGCGGCCATCAGCCCGGCGACCAAGGCCCGGCTGGCCGACATCCTGGACCCCGGCCTGACCCCGGCCAACCCGCTCGACGTGTGGGGCACCGGCGCCGACACCCGCGGCCTGTTCACGAACTCGCTCGTGGCCCTCGCCGGGGATCCGTCGGTGGACGCGGTCGCCCTTGCCGTCGATCTGGTCCATGAGCTGGACGGGGACGAGTCGTACCGGCTCGCCGTGCTGGATGCGGCGGCGCAGACCACCAAGCCGCTGGTTGTGCTCGGCAACGTGGCCAGCGCCGTCGACACCGACCTCGCCACGCAGCTGCGGCAGCACGGGGTTCCGGTGCTGGAGGGCTTGCGCACCGGGCTGCTCGCCATGCGCCATCTGCTCGACCACGCCGCCCGCTCCCCCGCCCCAGTGGTGCCGGGCCCAGTGGCGCCGGGCCCAGTGGCGCCGGGCCCAGGCGATCCCGGCGAGCCCGCCGCGGTCCGCGCGCGCCGCGACCGCGGCGCCGCCTTGCTCGCCGCGGGCATCACCAGCGGGCCGCCGCTGCTGGCCCTGCTCGCCGAGTACGGGATCACCACGGCCGCCGCGATGGAGGCTGGCGACGAGGCGGGCGTGCTGGCAGCCGCGGAGTCGATCGGCTACCCGGTCGTGCTCAAGACGGCGGACCCGGCCATCGCGCACAAGTCCGACGTCCGCGGCGTGATCCTCGGCATCCCAGGCCCGGCGGAGCTGGCCCGTGCCTATGCAGACCTGTCCGCCAGGCTGGGCCCCTCGGCGCTCGTCTGCGAGAACGTGTCGGGCGGCACCGAGCTGGCCGTCGGCATCGCCCCCGACCCCGACCTCGGCCCGCTGATCGTCGTCGGCGCGGGCGGCGTGCTGGTGGAGTCGCTGGCGGACCGCGCGGTCGCCCTTCCCCCGGTCGACGAGCGCACAGCCATGCAGATGATCAGCGAGCTCCGCGTGCACAGGCTGCTCTCCGGGGTGCGCGGCGCGCCCCCGGCCGACCTCGCTGCCGTCGCCCGGGCGGTCGCGAGCGTCTCGGCGCTCGCGGTGGACCTGGGCGACAGGCTCCTGGCGCTGGACGTGAACCCGCTGATCTGCGGTCCCGACGGCGCGGTAGCCGTCGACGCGCTGGCCGTGCCGGTCGATGCGCTCAGGCGGACGTGAACGTCCACTGCTGGTTGGTCCCGCCGTTCGCGGCCCCCTGGTCGAGCAGCGTTCCCGCCTTGGTGGAGGAACCGGGCACCTCGATCGGATCGAGGCTGTTGATGCTGGCGATCGTGAAGGAGCCGGCGCTGTCCCTGGCGATGATGAACTGCTGGTTTCCGCCGCCCCAGTAGTCGTCCTGGTCGACCTTGGCGCCGTTGGCCGTCGACTGGCCGTTGATGTCGATCGACTCGCCGTCCATCGCGGATTTGATCGAGTACAGCCCGCAGCCGAGGCTGGCGATCTTCCACTTCTGGTTGACGCCGCCATTGCCGGGCCACTGATCCAGATCGGTGCCCTGGGCTGACTTGAACTCCGGGATGTCGACGACGTCGCCGCTGCGGGAGTTCTTGATGTAGTAGGTCCCGCTGGCCAGAGGTCCGGCCGGGCAGGAAGGCTGGATCGTCTGCAGGCCGGCCAGCAGCGACGCCCGCGAGGCGGCATCCCATCTTGTGTTCAGAATCCCGTAGGTCTCGGTCTCGCCGTAGCTGATGCCCTGCCCCGCCGCGCCGTCCGACTTGGTCCCGTTGACCGCCCAGTACGACCAGTTCAGGTTGTGGTAGCGCAGGTAACGGGTGAAGATCGCGAACCACTTGCCGAGGTCTGCCGTGCTGCCGCTGGACACGCAGTCGTCCGAGGTGTTGCAGGTGCCGAACTCGCCAACCCACAGCGGGACCTTGCCGACCAGGTAACCCCACTTCGGCTCGATCTTGGAGACCCACTCGTTGTAGCTGGTGACAGTCGTGTCGAAGCCATAATCGTGCGCCGAGTAAACGACATGATCGGCAACGTTCAGCCGGACCGGCAGGCTCGCCGCGTCGGCCAGGTCGGTCGCGTAGTTGGTGCCTTCGACGAAGACCAGCAGTTTCGAGTCGACGCTCTGCACGGCGTCGCCGCCCAGTTCGGCCGCGGCCTGCCAGTTGGTGCTCGAACTGCCGCCCCAGGTCGCCGCGCCCCGCGGCTCGTTGCGCAAGTCCACGCCGATCACCTGCGGGACGCCCTCGAATTCGGTCACCACCGATTTCCAGTCCGACAGCCAGGCCGACTGCGGGTAGGCCGAGTTGTACCAGAGCGTGTTCCCGTCGCTGCTCGAGCAGCACCACTCGGCGTTGCTGTTGTGATCATCGAGCACGACCATCAGCCCGGCGTTTGCGAGATCGCGCACGACCTGCTCGAAGATGGTGCGGGCGTGCTCGCCCTGGAACTGCGGGTTGGCGGTGAGCACGCTGGCGGAGACCACGGGGTTGGACTGCCACATCTGGTTCGACCAAGGCAGGCGCACGCCGTTGAAGCCCATCGCCGCGATCTCGTTGATGATCGTCGTGACCGGCTGGTACTTCAGCCCGCCGGCGACGTAATCCGGCGACTCGGCGCCGTACCAGTTCACCAGCTTGAGCTTGACCGCCTTGCCCGCCGCGTCCACGATCGAAGCCCCGCTCGTGTGCAGCGGGAACGCGATCCCCGCATCGGGGGCCGAGGCGGCGGAGGAGGCACCAGGCGCGGGTGACGCGGACGACGGGGACATCTGGACCGTCGATCCCACTACGGCAACCGCCGGGGTGTCAGCCTGCAGCGCTGGCGCGGGCGACGGCGACATGGTCGGCTGGGAAACGGACGCGCGTATCACAGTGCCCGGCCCGGGCCAGGCCAGCGCGGTCGTCACGGCCGCGACCGTGAGCAGGGTTGCTGCCGCAGCGACTGGGTGACTTTGCAGTATCCGGAGCAAGCCTGATGCCATGCTGGCGTGCGCGCCCGACCGGGGCCGTCGTGTCATTGGCGCAGATTATCATCTTATATACGTAAAAGTAGGGCAGCTCGGCTGTAAGCCCAGAAACGCCGCGGCCGGCCCGGTGGCCCGGGCCGGCCGCTGATCACGGAGCAGATCCGGTCAGGTTCCTTGGTTCCAGGTGACGTTGAAGTTCGCGCCGCTGTTGGTGAGCGCCGACGGCGTTGCCATGGTGCTGCCGGACTCGTCCTGCATGATGATCTTGGTCGAGGTCCACAGCTTGCTGGCGGACAGCGTCCCGCGCAGGCCGTCGCGGGCGGTCACGAGCGACGTGTTGAAGCTCACCGTGCCGAAGTCGGCCAGGTTGATCCCGCCGGCCGCGGACCCGCCCGGGTCCTCCTCGATCACCTCGGCCGAGTTGCGGTCGCAGGTGCTGCCGCTCGGGCATGGCTGGCTGGTCTCCATGGAAGAGCCGGTGGTCTCGTCCCTGAGCGCCAGTTGGTACTTGTTGGTGCTGCTGTTGAAGTAGACCGCCACGAAGATCGTGTCGCCCGGGTTGACGCCGGAGAGCACGACGGGGTTGAGGGGGAACATCTCGTACCAGGCCTGGTTCGTGGCCGCGCCGGTGGTTGAGTTGCAGAACGAGTCGACACCGGTCTGCTCGACCGTCTGGCTGTTGAACCCGTCGAGGCCCACCCACTCAGCCGCATAGGTCTGCCCGCCCGACCCGATCTGCACCGCCGAGCAATTGACGGTCGGGACCGTGAACGTGCTTTGCACGTAGCGCAGCGCGACGTTCTTCTTCGCGTCGGCGGCATAGCCCGACCAGTTCTGGCTGTCCACGGTGGCGTTCTTGGCGAGGTGCGGCAGCACCGTGCGCGGCAGGCGCGCGTTCGTCACCAGATGGAAGCCGTGCAGGTGAAGGCTGGGAGCCGAGGTCGCGGTCGACGCGCTTGCCGACGCGGCTGGCGCCATCGCGAGTGCCGCGGCCGCGGCACCGATGGCGATTAGCGGTCGTAGGTTCACGTTCGGGCCCTTCTGGGGGACTTCAGGAGATGACATTGTGCCCGAGCAGAAGATTTGGCCGCTGCGTTTCCCAATAAACGGAACTAATGTGCCAGAAAGCGCACAAAAGAATTCACCGGGATTAGAGCATCCCTCCGAGACGGACGGGACGGCAGTGATCAGTGTTCCTGGTGAGGCGCCTGCGCGGGCCTGGCTGCCGTGTGCGCGGACGTAGCCGTGTGCGCAGGCGCAGCCGTGTGCGCGGACGTAGCCGTGTGCGCAGGCGCAGCCGTATGGGCAGGCGTAGCTGTGTGCGCGGACGTAGCCGTGTGCGCAGGCGCAGCGTGTGCGCAGGCGTAGCCGCGTGCGCGGGACGTAAGGCGCGTGCGCGGACGTAAGGGTGGTGCGGCTGCGGTCAGAAGATCACGTAGAGCTTGCGGATCGTCTCGTGGATCTGCCAGGTTCCCGCCCAGCCGCGCGGGAAGACCGCGGTGTCCCCCGGGCCGATCTCCTGCGGCGCGCCGCCATCGGGGGTCACCGTCATCCTGCCGGACACGATGTGCACGAACTCGTTGGTCTCCAGCTTCCAGTAGGACGGTCCCGGCGTGCACTCCCAGACCCCGGTCTCCTGCTCGCCGTCCTGCCACAGCGTGAAGCCGGAGGTCTGCATCGGCTCGCCGGTCGCCTCTTCCAGCGGGCCCCAGTCCTCGAGCTCGACGGTTGCGGCTGCGGCCAGGAACGGAGTCGCTGAACTGGTCTCGGTCATGTCTGGGTTGTCCTCTCTGCAGGTTACGGAAGGGCGCGTGGGTCGAGAAACGGGCAGCTCGCCGGCGCCTACGGCGCGCTCGACGGGAACGGCAGCGCGATCGGGTCGGTCGCCAGGCGGCTGTTGCCCTCGGCATCGAACCGGTCCATGCCCAGCGGCGCGGTGTCTACCACGTCGGAGCTGCCGGTCAGGGCGACGTCGGCGGCCGCCTTCGCGACACCCGGTCCCCACATCATCCCGGCCCCTCCGGCACTGGCCACCGTCACCCCGTTCAGGGCGGCATCGCCTATGAGCGCGGGCCCGATGATCGGCAGATGGTCGGGGGTGTAATCGATGGTCGCCGCCCAGATCCGGCGCAGGCCAAGCCCACGGGTGACCGGGACCAGCTCGGCGAGGCGCTCGCGCATCTTCGCCAGGTACCCGTCGTCGATCTGGGTGGCCGGGCCGGGGGGCTCGGCCGGGTTGCTCATGCCGAACAGCAGGCCCTTTTCCTCGGGCCGCCAGTACAGGCCCGCGGTCAGGTCGAAGACCATCGGCACCCGGGCGGGATCCAGGTCGGGGTGCGGCGCCGTGACCGCCACCTGGTGCCGCACGCCGCCGGCCGGCACCTTGACCCCGGCCAGGCCGGCGACCTCGGCCAGCTCGGGCCCACCGGTGAGCACCACGAGCGGGGTGTCGATCCGGCCCCGGCTGGTCTCCACGCCGGTGACCCCGTCGCCGCTGGTGACCAGGCCGGTGAAGGCCGTGTGCTCGCCGATCACGACTCCGCTGATTGCCAGCGCCACCGCGTAGGCGGTCACGTTGCGGGGCGGAGTGAGATAGCCGTCTTCCGCATTGAACGTGCCGCCCAGGGTGAGCCCGGGCGCCAGGGTGGGGTTCAGCCGGTCGACCTCGTCGGGCTCGAGCCAGCGGACCGGCAGGCCGAGCGCGTTCTGCATGGCCAGGCGCTCGTGTGCGGCCGTGACGTCGGCCTCGGTGAAGCAGGGCAGCAGGTATCCCTGCGGAGTGAACCCGGAGTCGATCCCGAGCTCCTCGCGCTGGCCCAGGTAGAACCGGCGGGACCACTCGCCGAGGCGGACCGCCCAGCTGGTGCCGCCCTGAGTGCGGACGATGCCTGCGGCGCGGCTGCTCGCGCCCTGGCCGAGGGTGCGTTTCTCCAGCAGAACCACCTGGTCGAGCCCGGCTTGCCGGAGGAAGTAGGCGCACCAGGCGCCTACTGTGCCGCCGCCGACGACAACCGCGTCGGCCGAAGCTGGAACGGCGGGAAGCATTGGCACGGCCTCGATGCTGGCATAGACTGAACGTTCAGTCAAGACTTACCGTTGTCCGGGCAGAAAGCAGGATGTCGATGTACGGCCTGTCAGACGAGGACCTGGAGATCCAGGCGCGCGCCCGGACCTTCACGGACGAGTTGATCCCGTTCGAGGTGACCGCCGAGATGAACGGTGGCGACCTGGCGAAGGACGTCGTGGCCGCGCATGCGGAGCGGGCCAGGGAACTCGGGCTCGCCGCGGCGAACATGCCGCACGAGCTCGGCGGCGGGGGCTGCACCTCGCTGCAGCAGGTTCTGATCCAGGAACAGGTGGGCCGCGTCACCAACGCGCTGGCCTGGTCGGCCTCCACTCCCCCGTCCTGGCTGCCCTCGGTCGCGACGCCGTACCAGATGGACCGGTTCGTGCGGCCGACCGTCAGCGGCGACCGGGAAGAGTGCTACGCGATCACCGAGGAGGGCGCGGGCTCGGACGTGGACGCGATCGAGGCGACCGCGCGCCGGGACGGCGACGGTTACTTGCTCAACGGCGAGAAGTGGCACGTGACGTCGTACAACTCAGCCGACTACGCGTTCTTCCAGGGCAAGCTCGTCGGTGGCGCACACGACGGCGAGCACGCGATGCTCCTCGTCGACCTGCCGAGCCCGGGCGTCCAGGTCGTGCGCACGCCCGCGTACTCGCACACGATCAGCCACCATCACCCGATCGTCGCGTTCACCGACGTCCGGGTGCCGGCCTCGCACCTGGTCGGGGCCGAGGGCGATGGCATGACGTTCGCGTACGAGTGGTTCCGGTTCGAGCGGCTGATGGTCGCCGCGCGCTGCCTCGGCGCGGCCGAGCGGCTGACCGCCGAGATGACCGGCTTCGCCACCGGACGTCGGGTGCAGGGCAGGCCGATCAGCGAGCTGGGCCAGATCCAGGCGATGCTCGCGGACAGCCTGACCGAGCTGTTCGCGGCGCGATCGCTGACCTACGAGACCGCGCGCGCGATCGACGCCGGCGCGGACGTGAAAGTGCAGCACGCCCAGTGCTCGATGGCCAAGCTGTACGCGTCGGAGATGGCCGGCCGGGTGGCCGACCGGGCGGTCCAGGTGTTCGGCGGCCGGGGCTACATGCGCGAGAACGTGGCCGAGCGGTTCTACCGCGAGCTGCGGGTGGAGCGGATCTGGGAGGGCACGAGCGAGATCCAGCGCGCGATCATCGCCGACCAGATGGTCAAGCGGGGTCCGGCGGCGCTCGCCTGACCGGCCGCCGGCCCCGCCGACTGCCATCTCCTGCCACCGACACCTCCCGGCTGCAGGCTGCCGGCTCCCGGGTCGGCACAGCGGTTCAGGTTCGTCCGGTTCTTGGCGGACAAATCGAAACCGCAATCGCTTACCCCGGTCTACTCCGCCAGGCTGTCCTCGATCGCGGCGACGATCGCGGGGTCCTCGGGGTCGGTGCGCGGGCGGAACCGCCCGAGCACGGCGCCGTCGGGCCCGACCAGGAACTTCTCGAAGTTCCACTGGATGTCGCCGGTCTCGCCGTCGGCGTCAGGGACTGCGGTCAGCTCCGTGTAGATGGGGTGCCGGTCCGGCCCGTTCACCTCGATCTTCTCGAACATGGGGAACGTCACGCCGTAGTTCACCGAGCAGAACTCGCCGATCTCGTCGGCGGTGCCCGGCTCCTGGCCGCCGAACTGGTTGCAAGGGAAGCCGACCACCGAGAACCCGCGGTCGCTGAACCGCTCGTGCAGCCGCTCCAGTCCCTCGTACTGCGGGGTCAGCCCGCACTTGGAGGCGACGTTGACCACCAGCAGCGTCTTGCCGGACAGATCGCCGAGCGAGCCAGGCTGGCCGGCCAGGGTGTTCACGGGGAAGTCGTACACACTCACGTGACTAGGTCCTTTGCTTTAAGGGCGAATGTGCCAACCTCAACAGCACCGCCCGTCAGTCTCTTCCGGGCCGCCCACAGCGCCCCGTCTCGGCGGTCAGCTGGCGGCCACGGCCTTCGCGCCGGGGTTCCAGACCGGCTCGCCGCGGTAGCCGCGGGCGACCATGGTCACGAACTGGTACACCGCGTCCTCGTCCGGCGACAGCGGCCCCGGGCGCGAATGCTCCGAGGTGAGCCCGCGCTGCACCGACTCGCAGGCACCCCAGTCCTGCTGGTTGGTGATATCCCAGAACTCGACCGCGTAGCCGGGGTCAAAGCCCGGCTTTTCCAGTGCCTCGGGGGCAAAGGCCCAAGTGCACTCGATCATGGTCCGGTTCACGGCGATCGGCGTCAGCCGGTGGGTCATCACGTAGTCGGGATGCAGGCTCAGCAGCACGTTCGGGAAGATGTTCAGGTAGATCACGGTGCGCAGGCCCTTGGCGTCCAGGCCGCGCAGCGGCACCCCCAAGCTCGTGCCGTCCAGGGACATCGTGTCCATGCCGTCCCGCAGGTCCATCCAGCCGCCGACCCACGTGCCCTGCGCGGGGTAGTTCTCCCCGCTCTTGGGCGGGCTGACCCGGCACAGCTCGGGGTGGATCATCGGGCAGTGGTAGCACTCGTGGTAGTTCTCGGTGAGGATCTTCCAGTTCGCCGCG
>Ga0209169_10002042_pt1 | contig 12254 bp, 14 predicted proteins | sample HubBroMetageWRM4_FD_188346 | JGI IMG/M metagenome (GOLD analysis project Ga0209169, IMG submission 188346) | Warmed soil microbial communities from the Hubbard Brook experimental Forest, New Hampshire - Hubbard Brook CCASE Soil Metagenome WRM 4... | ecosystem: Environmental > Terrestrial > Soil...
CGAGGCGTACTTGACGGAATCCTTAACCATGAACTGGATGTTCGTGGGTGCTCCGGCAACGAACGACTGTGGATCGCCAAAGACTTTGTCATTTTCGGCGGACGCGGTGTGTTTGTAATGCAGGGCGGCGATAATGGAGCCGTCGGGATACGGGAGCTTGCCATCGCGGAAGGCCTGGAACGCCACGTCATTCGCCAGAACTGCGCCGATGCTGTGGAGGTTGCCTTCTTCGTGGGCTACGGAGATGAACTTCCAGTCTCGATATCCGGGCGGAATTTTGATTCCGTAAATTGGGGCAGCCTCGCCGCCGCCTTGTCCTGAGGCAGGAGTTATCGACAAGAAAAGGCCGGCGGCCGTTGCGATCGTAACAAATAGTGAAATGATCCCTTTCATTGGTCTCCTTTTGAACGCGTATGCGTCAGATTCGCAGGCTTGCGCGGTCCGACCGCGATTTGCTGCCAACGGCTGAAAACGGCCGAACGGCAGCAGAAACAATCGGACGTTTGATGCGTATATAGATTGAACGATGCTCTATTTGTTTTTCTGATATCAGCAGTGGTACCTAGAAGTGGGCCAAAATCTTCAGGAGGATGTCACGTGAATAAGAGGCTTTGTTGTGTCTTGACTGTAGTAATGGCGATTCCAGTTGCGGTGTTTGGGCAGGATAAATCACCGGCGCAGGGGGCGCCGCCGGCGAATCCGATTACGGCTAGCGAAAAGGGTTTCTATTCGTTTGTGAGCCAGGCGGTCGTTGCTGCGGCGGTGAAGATGCCTGAGGAAAACTACTCCTTCAAGCCGACGCCGGAGGTTCGCAGTTTTGGGCAGCTGGTCGGCCACGTGGCGGATGCTTCGTACATGTTCTGCTCGCAAGCCATAGGTGACGCGAACCCCGGGAAGCAGTTCGAAAAGACAAAGACATCGAAGGCCGATCTGGTCGCCGCGCTGAAGGACGGAGTTGCGTATTGCAACAAGGCGTTCGACAGCATGACCGATGCAAAAGGGAGTCAGATGGTGAAGTTGATGAACTTCGATCTGGCGAAGCTCACGTTGTTCTCGATCAATACGGCGCACACGGACGAGCACTACGGGAACATGGTGACGTATATGCGGCTGAAGGGCATTGTGCCGCCGACGAGCGAAAACCAACCGCCGGCGCCGCCGACGAAGTAAGAGTCGGCAACAACGCAAATCGACGCAACGGATTTCTGAGTGGGGCCACGACTCGGCCGGCATCGTCTTAGGGCGAGGCTTTCCGGCGTGGCCTCTGCTTTTTTGAAATCGATCGAATGATCAGCTTACCTTTGCCGGTCCTGGGCATGGGGCTTTCCGCTTGTGCGACGGCGGCAGCGATAAGTTCCTCGACCTCTGGGCGCGCAAGCGTCGCCACGGACTCGATCCTGATAAAACGGTTTTGGCTGCCGCTACCCTGGAGCAATTTATGAGGATCAGGGAGAGTGGCTCCATAGTAGAAGGACAGGCCGATTCCGTTGGCGCCGGCCGCGATGGATAAGATGCAATCGGACGGTCGCTCCGTCGAGCAGTATCCGATCACGAAAAAGTTGTAGTTGTCATAAACCAGCTCGTTGGCGCTGGGCAATCGTTTGCGCAACGCTTTGCGCACGGAACGGATCAACGCCGCGTTCTTCGTGTCGAATTTCTCGATAAAGCTCGCGAGTTGCAGCTCGGCTGTCGCGGAGGCCTGGGAAGCAATTCGTTTGGTGGCCGTCATGGACAGTGGATCCCTTCTTCTGCCAAGTTGACCGCGAATACGTCAGGGTAAGATCTGAATTTCAAGTTCCATCGCGCGCCCATCGCGGATTGAAAATGCCCGGATGGGGGAGGTTGCGTATGGCCGAGGGGTGACGATGAAATGGATTGCGTCAGGTAGACAGGCCAGCGCGATGTCTTTGACCGAGGGCTCGTTCGTGTCCATCCAATTCGGATGCGAGTGGTAAATGCCGAGGAATTCGAGACGCCGCTGGCGGAGTTCTCCCATCAGACGCGCGATCTCGTCTGGGGCAATCACGTAATACCGAACAGGGTCGGCCGCGACATTCTTCGCCGGGAATGCCCGCGTGATGACGCCGTCCTGACCTGCCAGAATTCCGCAGCATTCTCGATGCGGCTGCCGGCGGGCGTGCTTCAGGAGTTGGCCGTATATTTTGCGGCGACTTCGGACCGCTCGGTTCATTCGATCATTATATGACAAGGATATGACGAGGCTTCCAGCGCTTGATAAACGCTGTGATCCTATTTTTTTGCGGCCGGGCGGTTGTCGAGAAACGTGTAGTCGCTTGGGATTGTGAAATAGTCGGGATCGGGTTCGTTGCGGGAGATGATTTCGACCTTTCGGAGAAACGTACCGGAGCGCGGGTCGGATTTCTTGATCAGCACGTCCAAATCCAGTTCGGGCGAATGCCATAGCTCTCTGGTGATGACGAGCGGCTTGGAATTGCCGTAAGCTCCGGCTGCCACCGATGTGGTTTCGCGAGTGCCTTCTACTGTCAGCGCGTCGATCACGCTCGTACCTAAACTTGCCGACGCCATCGTCGAGGCTCGTGGAGCTTCCTCGGAACCTTGCGATTTCGCATAGGCGGCGCGCAGGAACGCGTTGATCCGACAGGATTTCGTTGCGACGTAACACGTTGTTCGCGTCTCTTCCTTTGGGTCGATGATGATGAAATTCCACCTGGGCTGAAACTCGCCCGAGTCCGTTTGGGTCCGGCGGCTTTCGAAATAGATTTTGCCGGACGAATCTCGCGCCACCATGCTCATGAAGGCGACGTGGGAGGAAGACTCATCCTGGCTCGTCCAGGTCACCACTGATTTCGCCGTGAAGGGCTGTCCTGGCTTGGGCGGGACGTACATATTTTCCACGCCAGGCATGGCGGCGACGTCGGGATTCCTTCCAGCAGGGCGTGCGGCAGCAAAGGGTTGTTGAGCGGAAAGAGGAGTCGCGAAAACGATGATCAATGCGAGTGACAAAACAAGCCACGAAGCGCGGAAGCGGATCATGGGTACCTCCAGTGCTTGGCCGATAATACACCACTTGGTTACGCACTGCTCATTCGAATGCTAGCTGGACGACAGGGGAATTGCGGCGGGACATAGATATCTCAAGGCCCGATAAGTTTGTGGCGGGAAGATAAAAGTTCGCGGAAGGGACGCTACTTTCGACACGATCGCGGGCGAATGAACGGTATCGATGCCGAAATAAACTCGCATGGACTGCCCATCGATTTATCACTGACTGAAACTGAATAGTTTCTCGAAAGGGCGCGTCTAAGGGGACGTTGCGGCAGACGTGAGACTGGCGATGGTTCTTTTTCGTTTGAAGAACTCGACTGGTTGGCAAATGCGCGGACTCGGTTGCGCACGGCTTTGCACACAGAGGAGACAATGCAAATGAAGCGATCATTCGGATTGGCGTTGGCATTTGGGTTGTTACTGGGTCCCGCTGCGAATTTGGCGAAGGCGACGGCGCAAGCTCCGGCGGCGAGCGGACCGGCGCAACCGACGGATAAGACAGCGCCGAGTTATGACATGAAGGCGCAGTCGCTTCTGGACTTGCAGGACATGCAGAAGAAATTCACGAGTTTGGCCGAGGCGTTTCCCGCCGACAAGATGACGTGGCGGCCAGGGAATGGGGTGCGCTCGGTGGCGGAGATTTTCATGCACACCGCCGGCGCGAACTATGGAATCCCGAACATGATGGGGGTGAAGACGCCAGAAGGTTTCGATGGGAAGACGTTCGAAAAGTCCACGACGGACAAGGCCAAAGTCGTACAGGCATTGAATAAGTCGTTCGACGCTGCGATTGCGGCGGTGCAGGGAATGACCAATGCCGATTTTGCCAAGCCAGATAAAAAGCTGGGACCGGAAGCGAATGATGGGGACGTGGTGTACATCCTCGTGGTGCATGGACACGACATGCTGGGGCAAGCGATCGCGTATGCGCGTGTAAATGGAATCGTGCCGCCGTGGACTGCGGAAGCGCTGAAGAAACAGCAGGCGGGCGCGAAGTAAAGCCACGCGGCTGCATTGAGGCGGTCTTTCTGGGAAAAGCGCGTCACGTTTCGGTGAGAATTTTCATCGAAACTGATATGGCGAACCAAACAGTGACTCGCGCTGCTGAATCAGATTTAGAACCTGACAGGGTTTACACCGTGCTCGCGGAAGCGAGCAACATTCCGAAATGGGCGCCGGTCTTTGCTGACGCAATTGAGCGCATCGACGACGTCAACCATCGCGTCACAAAGAATGAGGCGACTTTCGGTATGCAGGTCTTGTCGCATCCCTCGGCTGGCACCGTCGACTACATTCGAGACATGCCGAATGGCAAGCGGGGTGGCGCATATTTGCGTGTGACGCCGCGGCCGCTCGGCGGTTGTTCGATAACCATGACAGTGCCGATCGGGCCGAATACAAATGAATCCGAGGTTGCGAAGGTTCTGGAACAAGAACTCGCGGATCTCATGCAACTCGCGCGTCGTTAACGACTCGATAGTCGCCGGGCCCGAACCAGGTCAAGACCGAGGCTTCACGGACAAGTGAAGCGGGGTGTGATTGAACACAAGCGCTTGACACGGTTATCCCCTATATATAACATTCCTATATGTAGGGAGATATTCTATGATTGCCTCGGGTATCAAGCGGGGAACAGCCGAACTTGTTGTACTGAGCATCCTTCAAGAGGGCGCTCTGCACGGCTACGAAATCGCCCGCCGCATCGAGCAAGAAACCAACGGCTCGCTTCGCTTCACTCTCGCGGCGCTGTACCCCATGTTGTATCGGCTGGAAAAGCAGAAATGGATTCGCGGCAGTTGGGAAACGAGCGTCAACGGCCGGCGTCGCCGTTGTTACCGCCTCACCCCTAAAGGCAAACAGAAGATCGCTCCGCTGCGCAAGGAGTGGTCCGATCTGTTCGCGGCCTTACATCGCCTGGCTGGAGTTTCCAATGCCTGATTGGCAGGAACTTCTTCGCCAACGGTTGACGGGGCTCGAGTTGGATAGCGCCGAGTCGGCGGAGGTGATCGAGGAGCTCGCCGGCCATCTTGAAGATCAGTATCAATGTTTGCTTCAGGATGGCGTTTCCGAAAAAAGTGCAATCTATTGCGTCTTAGAGAACCTTGCCGACTGCCGCGATCTGAAATTCAAGATCGAATCTTCCCGCAAAAAGGAGCGACCCATGAACAGCCGCGTCTCACAATTCTGGCTTCCCGCGTTCTTGACGATTCTTCTGGCCATGAGCTTCCTCATGATTGTCGAGGCGCTCGGCTTCGAACCTTGGGTTTCTGCAGCGTGGGGTGGGCCGCAGGGCACAGTCCCCGTCGCCGTCGTGTATCTTCCTTGGCTCATCACACTGCCGTTCATCGGCGCGCTCGGGGCTTATCTATCGGGTCGCGCCGGCGCTCGGGGCTGGACGGTATTTTCTTCGGTGATCTTTCCAACCGTTCCTTATTTGGTGTTTTGCGTGATCGGCTTGCCCATTGCAATGATTCTCGACGGCCACATCGCGCACAACATCATCCTTCCCGCTTTCTTCGTCGGATTTGGGGTCTGGGTGCTTCTGCCCGCCTTAGCTCTCCTGGCCGGTGGAATGCCCGTTCACTATTTTTCTCGAAGAGCGGTCTCGTAGCTCAGACTGGCCGCCTGGCGTCTGAAACGAGACAATACTGCGCCTGTTGAAACAATAGGCCTCGAATCTCGTATACATTAGGTCTGCGAGAGGGCCTATGTTCTATTCGCCCATACTCTTTCTTCATATTTGCGCTGGAACCTTAGGGTTGCTGTCGGGGACTGTCGCAATTTTCTTTCGCAAGGGATCCCGCGGCCATGTGCTGGCCGGAAGAGTGTTCGTCGTGTCCATGCTCACGATGGCCGTAGGCGCCGTTTATCTCGGAGTCGTGAAGCACCAACCGAATAACATCGGGGGCGGATTTTTAACTTTTTATTTGATTGGGACGGCGTGGCTGACCGTGCGGCGCAGAGACTGCGAAACGAGTCGTCTGGATTGGGTATGGCTTCTGATTCCCTTGGCGATTGGCGCTACCGGGTGGGCGAACGGTCTAGACGCGCTACGCAGCGGGACTGGGGAAAAATACGGCGTTCCGGCGGGTATGCACATTTTCATGGGTTCGGTGTGTTTGCTGGCGGCCGCGGGGGACGTTCGCATGCTGCTGCGCGGCGGTGTTTCCGGAACTAAGCGCATCTCGCGGCACCTCTGGCGTATGTGTTTCGGTCTCTTCATCGCGGCTGGATCTTTTTTCCTGGGTCCGTCAAACCGCCCATTGAGACTGCTTTCGGATGTGGGGATTGGAAGGCACCTGCCTCCCGCACTTTTCAGCACGAGCCTTTATCTGGTTCTCACTCTATTTCCTTTGATCTTGCTGATTTTCTGGCTCGCTCGAGTTCGGTTCAAAAACGCACACTAGGAACAAGATTCGCGCCCTGCAACGCGGCGAGAGAGAGCGATGCGACACAGTATCGAGAACGGGAGTGAAATATCGTGCATCCATCTCGGCGGCCAGGACTCAAACCCTTGTCGGAAGAATTGACTGGGGGATCTGGATGGGACGGAGAGATAAGGTCGCGATATTGCTGGTGGTGCTCGCCGTTTTCACGGCTGCGGTCGGAGCTGCGGAAGACAAGTATTCGTTGAAATCGCCGGACGGGGTTGCATTTTCCGATTTCAGGGGATATGAGGATTGGTCTGTGGTGTCTTCGGCGCGCACCGACGAGGTGCTCAAGGTGATCGTCGGAAATCCGGAGATGATTCGTGCCTACAAGTCCGGCGTGCCGCTGAATGGCCAGGCTTTTCCGGAGGGTTCCAAGATCGTAAAGCTGCAATGGAAGCCGAAGAAAAGCACGGAGGCGCAGTTCGCCGTGGATGTGCCGGATGTATTCAAGCAAGCATTCGTGATGGAAAAGGACAGCAAGAGATTTCCGACGACGGGCGGATGGGGATATGCGGTGTTCAACTACGACGCGGCGTCGGATAAGTACACGGCTGATTCGGCCAAGGCGGACTGCGGAAACTCATGCCATGTTGCAGTGAAGGCGAAGGACTACATCTTTCATCCGTACCAAAAACGTTGAATCAACGGCCAGATGTGACTTTGCCAAAAACGCGGCAGTAATTGCCTCCACCGATTTTCGCGATGTCGTCTGGTGAAAATCCTTGCGCGAGCATTTCGCCAACGACTGCCGGGAAGAATCCGCCAGTCAGGCTCGGCCAGGCTCGATTCGTACCCGATCCGACCCGCGACGACAGAAGATCGGTGTCGCTCCCGATACCGACGTGCTCTACCCCGATTGCGTCCGCCATCGTCTTGATGCTCTCCACGAACTCTTTGAGCGAGTCAGTGAGGTGAGTCCACACGCCGATGACGCCGCCGGCGTCGGCGATAACCTTCGCGTGATCTTTGCTGATCAAACGCGGCTTCATCATCTCCGCCATTTTAGGATTGCTGCCGGTCCATGTGTCGAGGTTGGTGTGTGACACGATGAACGGCTGAGTGGCGATCTTCAGCGTGGCCAAAACGGTCTCGTGACTGGCGTGCGCCATGTCCACCACGATCCCGAGACTGTTGCATCGCTTCACAACGTCCGCGCCGAACGGCGTTAGGCCGCCGAGATGCGCCTGACCGGTGTTGGTGTCGCCGAGCGGCGTCACCATATCGTCGCGCTCGTGAAGCAATTGCAAATGCCGGAGGCCGCGTTTGTAAACTTCGTCGACGCGATCGAGATGGCCTTCGATGAAATGCGAACCTTCGACGGACTGAACAATCACTGGATGATGCTGCTCGCGAGCCGCCTGCAGATCGTTCAGCGTCAGCGCGTGCCGAATGTGTCCCTTTTCAAGTTGCACGTCAACTGCGTCGAGCCAATGCAGCAAATTCGTCCGCGCATCGCCCGGCTTCTCATTGTGCGCAAAATCTAAAACGAAGCTGGCGCAGACGGCCGTCAGACCTGACTGTTTGAGTTCGTCCACGAGCGAGAGTTCGGGGCCCTGCTGTTGATCTGGCGGCGGCGAGCCAGCTTGAGTACCGCCACCCTGCGGCCCGCGCTGAGGATGCGGCTCTGTGCCCGCCGGATAGACATGGTTGTGCATATCTACGCCGATAGTTTTCGAGAGTACCTGCGCGACGCGAGGATCGATCGCCTGCGCGTTCGCATTCCACGTCGCCGAGCCGATCAATAGGGAACTGCACGCACCCGCTGTAGTTCGAAGAAAATCTCGACGAGAGGAATTCGAGTGGTTATTTGTCAGCATGTCGCTCGCGGGCCTCGCTTGCTTCGGCACGATTATCCCGCGAAACCCGAGATTCTACGCTGACGATTTATTCGAGGCAGGAGACGAACGCAGCGGATTGTAGGAACTCCGATCATCCTGCAGTGTACGGGCACAGCGATTCTGCGCCCGTACACGGAACTCACCGACGATAAAGCAATCCGATCGACAAGCTCAATGTGGATTGATGTGATCTTGGCCGCTGAGGTGGACGCGGTTGGCCTCCCCAACTTGCGACATATCGGAGATGATCACACGGTCGCCCTCCTTCAGTCCGGACAATATCTCGATGGTGCTCACGGACGAGCGCCCGAGCTTCACCTTCGTCCGTGTCGCATCATTCCCGTCGTTGTCGAGCCTGAAGAGCGAAATTTCTGTGTTCGCGGCTCCGTGTACTGGCCGCCCGACCTGCAGGGCGCTCTCGATCTTTTCAATGTCGACGAAAGCGTCGATGTCGAGATTTGCGGTAACGCCTTCGGGTTTGGTGTCGAGGGCGATGTCGATCATGCGAGTATCGTCGGAGCCCGATGGCCCAACACTGAGTACGTGACCGGTCGAGATTGGCCCCTTTTGCGAAGCGATCGATGCGCTTTGGCCGGGCTTTACGTCAACGGTCAAGAACGTTGGCACCGTCACTTGCGCGATGAGATTTGCGGAGCCTGGCGCTCGAACGAGCTTTCCCAGCCCGCGGATTTGCCTCACCATCGGGCCTTTTTTGACGGTGTCGATCCAAATGGTAGAGGAGTCCACTTGCGGTATGTCCGCGGACGCGTATTTCGTGAGCGCGCCATTGATTCCTCCATTGACCCCGTCACTTACGCCGCCTTCGACTCCCCCTTCGACTCCGCCGACGACGCCTCCTGAAATTCCATCCGAAGGGCCGCCAGGAACAATGACATTGGTTGCCGTGGAATCTGACTGACGCGGAGCGCGCTTCAGTGGAAAGCTCCAGGCGCTCAAACCGACAACGATGCATAGACAGCAGGAGATAACCCCGACCGAGACGAGCAATCTTCGACGAGACATGTGAACCTCCTTCGATATGAGTGATATGCGTTCGACGAGTTGATGTTGGGTGAGAAAAGGCGGCGCGGGAACGGCTGCAGTCCGTGCTCCGCGCTGCGTGAATTCGAGTAGAGCCTGCAAGTAAGCCTTGCGCGCATTCGTGACGCGAACGACTTCGAGGTCAACAATCTGCTCTCGCGCCATCCTTATGCGTGAGACGAGCCAGAGAATGGCGGGATGGAACCAGAAAACCGCCCGGACAATTTCTTCGGCGAGGTGCTGTGGCCAGTCTCGACGGCGAGCATGCAGCAATTCATGGCACGCAATGACGGACTGGAGGCGCGCATCGGTCGCCAGGAAATTTTCGGGCAAGAGAACGACGGGCTCTATCAAGCCGAACGTCACTGGGGAATCGACATCGGCCGAGAGGCGAAACTCTGCCCTTACGCCCACTTTGGCCAGCATCTGAGCGAGCATTGCAGCGGATGCTTCATGGCCCGGGGCATGCAGCGCTACGGAGGTGACCGGCACAGAAGCCAGCCGGAAACGGCGCAGTCTTAGAAGCCCGAGCGCGAGGAGCACGAACCGCACGGCGATTCCGCCAACGAGAATGATGGCGGCCCCCTCAGCGAGAACCGGCATGTCAGGAAAGTGCCAGTCGGAGACAACCGTTGTTGGCCCTGTGGAATGTATGGCGGAAGTGTCTGACGAAGGCGTTATTGGCGTGACTCTCGACAGTCTGTGCCATGGCTGCAGAATCGGGAGAGCGAAACTCAAGAGCAAGAGCCCGCGAAAGAAAGTCAGCCGCACGCGTGGATGGCGGATCGGGAAGACTCGCAGCAAAACTCCAGCGATCAGGCCGAGTAACGCGACCTGCGCGCTGAAAGCGACGAGATTTGAAAACCAAAGCGGCATACTCGTTTACCTGCGTCCGTTTGTTCTTGTTTCTTTCCCGATCATTTCGTCTCTTCGACGATGCGGATGATCTTCTGTAAATCCTTTTCGCTGATGTGCCGTGATTTCACCAGGTGCACAAGAAGGGGCTCCGCCGCTCCATTGAAGACTCGGTCGATGAATTCGCGAATCATTCCACCGATGACCTGACTCTTTGGGCGCACCGGCTGGTAGACGAAGGCGCGATCCTGCCGACGCTTCTTTAAATAGCCCTTTGTCTCGAGAATTTTCATCATGGTCATGACCGTGGTGTACGCGATTTTGCGCTGCTTCAAGAGCGCTTCGTAAACGTCGCGCACCGTAGCGCTGTCGCACTCCCATACCACCTTCATGATCTCGAGTTCTTGCGGCGTCAGTGTTGCGTGTTTAGGTCTCATGTCTATCCGTCTTATAGTACTAATTAATTCGTAGTGTCAAGCGCAAAAATAAATCTTTTTTGGCGAAGGCACCGATTGCCCGTAGCGTGGCGCTGCCGAGGGTGCGACCCACGGCCAGACGGACGGCAGCCCGCCAACAGACTCAGGCAACTGTTTCAGGTGTCGGCCGCATATAAACGCTCACCGGTCGGCGTAATCACTTCAGGAGGGAACGCGCATGCGAAGAATGTTTGCCCAGAGTTCGATCGTCTTTCTGATTGTCTTGCTGTTTGGCCAGTCCAGCGCGAGGTCCCAAAATGCGTCCAACGCCTCGCTCACGGGAGAATGGGAACTGACTTCGGTCGAAATGGGGATTCCTTCGTCCCAGCGAATGCTGCTGACGGATTCGGGAGGTCATGTCGAAGGGAGTGTGACTGGACACTGGGTCGTCAAAGGCACAGTCAAACAAGGTGAACTGCGCCTGGACTTTTCGAAGAGCGGCGATACCAAAATATATTCCGTGTACAGCGGCAAGGTTTCAGGCACCGGGATCTCCGGGACGTACAGCGAGGACGGTAAGGTCGAAGGGACCTGGAGCGCAAAGAGAGCGCCGACGGACAAGCCTGCGTCGCCCCGCACACTGGACTTCAAACCAACTCAGTTTTACCGAGAGCTGTCCGGCGATGTTGCTCCCGTTCTGCACATCTGGCCGGGTGACACGGTGCGCACGAAGAGTGTCGATGCCGGTGGCGAGGATGAAACATCGGTGCAACGAGTGCAGGGAGGTAATCCGCTCACCGGTCCTTTCTATGTCGAAGGTGCGATGCCCGGCGACGCTCTGGCGATCACCATCAAGAAGCTGCGGATCAATCGTGATTGGGCGGGCAGCGACAGCGGGTTAGTGGATCGGGCAGTGACCGCCGACTACGTGTCCGGCGCCAAGCGGGAATGGAAGAACGTTCGATGGCACCTCTATGCGGACAAGCAAACCGCTTCTCCGGAAAATGGATTGGAGCATCTCAAAAATTTTTCGGTGCCGATTCATCCCATGCTGGGTTGCGTTGCCGTCGCGCCGAACCCCTGGGACGGCTCGCTGAACACGCGGGATTCGAGTGAAGCGGGCGGCAACATGGACTTCAACGAGATTGCTGAGGGCTCCACGGTCTTGTTGGGAGTGCAGCAGCCTGGCGCGCTCCTCTTTCTCGGTGACGCGCACGCTGTTCAGGGCGATGGGGAACTCAATGGCAACGCCCTGGAGACGTCGATGGACATCGAATTCAGCGTTCAGGTCGTGCGGGAGAAAGAGATTGGAACTCCGCGGGTAGAGAACAGCGAGTACCTGATGGCGATCGGACTGTCGGGATCGCTGGACGATGCCTTTCGCATTGCCACTTCGGAATTGTCCTCGTGGCTTCAGGACGACTACCACCTCACGCGCGATGAGGCCGCGATTGTTATGGGCAGTTCGATCGAATACAGGATCGCGGAGGTCGCAGATCGGAACGTGGATGTCGTGGCCAAGATTCGAAAGAGTCGTCTCGCGTCTTTGTCGTCGAAGCAGTAGCGGCTCCCGAGTTAAAGAAAAGCGACTCGCAAAAACTTCACTCGTAGCGCAGCGCGATCAGAGGGTCGACACTCATGGCGCG
>Ga0209169_10002044_pt1 | contig 12243 bp, 6 predicted proteins | sample HubBroMetageWRM4_FD_188346 | JGI IMG/M metagenome (GOLD analysis project Ga0209169, IMG submission 188346) | Warmed soil microbial communities from the Hubbard Brook experimental Forest, New Hampshire - Hubbard Brook CCASE Soil Metagenome WRM 4... | ecosystem: Environmental > Terrestrial > Soil...
GAAAAATTGGTACCCGGGGTGGGAGTCGAACCCACATGAGGAAAAATCCCCGGAGGATTTTAAGTCCTCAGCGTCTGCCATTCCGCCACCCGGGCGCCGTGCCTCTATCTTATATTGTTTTTCCATCACTTTTTGTCGCTTTTGGCGCTGCCGCGGTCGGTAATCGCCGCCAGGATCGCGGGCAAAAGAGTCTCTTCGCCCCAGTTTTGCGGCGCATAACCCAGGCGCGCGACCACCAAATCCAGCGAAGGTACGATATACAGCCGGCTGGCGGTAAAACCTCGGAACGCGAATGCGTCTCGCGGCGCGCTGGGCCAAAGCACGCCGTCGGTATTGACCCAGAATGTGTAGCCGTAGCTGGGATTGAGCTGCTGCGAGCTCTTCGTCGCGGTTTCGATCCACCAGTGCGGCACGATCTGCTTGTCTTTCCACTTCCCGTCGTGCGCCATCAGGTATCCGAGGCGCGCGAAATCTCGCGCGGAGAACCGCAAACCGCTGTGTGCGTTGGTGTGAGGTCCGATGTTGCCCGCCACGCCGCCTTGCCAATCCCAGCCGACGTTCTGAATGCCGATTGGATCGAAGACGCGCTCTTTCATGAAGTCGAAAAGCTCGCGACCAGTGGCGTGATAGAAAAACAGGGAGAGATGCGCGAAGCCTGCATCGGAATATTCCCAGTGAGTGCCAGGTTCGGCGACGAGTCTTTCTGCCGAATGTCCAAAGCGATTCGGCTGCCTTCCCAACGCGATCTCGTAGTCGCCGCCTCCCGGCGTGTCGCTGAGACCAATCAATCCGTGATCTTCCCCGGCGATGCCGGACGTCATCGAGAGAACGTGCCGCAGCTTGATTTTCTTTTTCTCCGGATCGGAGAGTGGGAAACCTTCCGGAACATAATCGTAGACAGGAGTATCGAGATCGATCTGAGCATCGTGCGGAAGTTTATGGTTGCGGCTGTCCTCCATCAGCAGACCATACGCGATGCCCGTCGCTGACTTGGTGGACGACCAGCCATCGAATGTCGTGGTCGGCATCGCGGGAAGCCCATACCACTCCGCAACGAGATACCCATGATGGATGATCACGATTTGCCACGGCCCGGCGAAAAGCGCCAGTTGCGCCTCGCGCAAAATTCCGAGCTGTTCGGGATCCATTCCGCCGAGCGAGCGCACCTCTTCGGGAGTCTTGCATCGTCGCCAGCCTCCGGCCGATTCCGGCGCAGGCGTATACGCATCCTGAGCCACGACAGTTGGTGCGACAAAAATCGCTAAAATCAGCCAAATCGTGAGCTTTTTCGTCATTTTTCTCCCGCGCAGATTCCTGCCGGAGATTCGGATAGCGAGATTTCGGAATGGCAGATCATTTTCACAATTGCCTCCGCTCAGTGATCCGCCGGGTCGCGGAAGCGCCGGTTGTCGAGCAGATTTGGATACCCGTGCAACGTCCCGTCGACTTTCACGGCGAACGTTTTCGTATACGCGACGCCATCGATGCCCGGCGCGGTCAGATGAACCTCGTACGTTCCCGGCACAGTGTAGGTGTGCGTCACTTTTCGTCCTGTTTGGGTAATTCCGTCACTGAAGTCCCACGAATAGGAGAGGGCCGGAACGCCATCCGCATCGGCTTCCGCGGAAAGATCGAACTTCGCTCCGGTTTTCGCTTCGGCGGGAACCCTTGCGGTCACCTTCGGAGCTGCCGCGGTCACCTGCTCATCGATGATTTTCAAAACCCGCACAGATTCAGCCGGCTGATTCTCGATATGCAACGTGCTGCCGGCGTACGAGACCTTCACGCTCGGATCGAAGACGTCAGTCACAGTGAACGAATCGCCGGCGACCAAGCCGAGATCGGCGAGTTTGAAGGTATGCGATCGCGGCGCCTTCGTCCAATTGAACACCGTCAAAATGGACTGACGTGCGCTCTCGCGCAGAAAGAAAATACTCGGCAGTTCGTCTTCCGGCTCGTACGTCAGCAGATCGACCGGAGTAGAAGCACGCCCCACTTTCGCAATATTGAGCAGGTCTTCATTTTCAATCAGCGCGAGCCGATCTTTCTGTGCGCCCATGACGACCATGTCATCGCCGATCTCATACATTCCGCCGCTGACCGCCGACAGCGCCACCGAAGCCTGCGCAAGATTGAGAGGATATTCGCCCGACGCCCGCGTGCGATCGGCAAACGTCTCGGCAACCGTGTTGAACGCATCGGGATCGTCGATGAAATAATTCCGATGCATATAAAAGCGTGCCGCGATTCCTGGCGCCGCGGTCCTCGTCCCTTCGAACGAGTGCGCCGTATCCGCCGAGATGCGTCCCGTATCGACCAATCCGACCGGCGTGAGCATCGGGCTGCCGTCTTTGTCGAGAATCACATCTTCGCCGACAGCATCGCGAATCACTTGCAAACCGATGCGCAACGCTTCGAGCGCCGTCGTGTGCGGGCGATACATGAAGCCCTCGATCGCGGTGCTGTCCATGAAATCAAGCTTGATGAAGCGCACGCCCCACTCACGAACCAGCGTGCGATACGTCTGTCGCAGATATTCCTGTGCGCCGGGATTGGTCGTGTCGAGTGCATAGCGTCGGTCGGATTTTTGGCGCCATAACATCTGCTCAGGAATCGGCTCGCCCTTCACGTTATGTACCAGCCAGTCTTTGTGATTCTCGTAGACCCACGCGCGCGTCGTCACTTCAAACGGAGCAGTCCATACGCCGAACACCAATCCGTCGCCGACAACGTGATGTCCAAGCGCCCGCATGCCGTTCGGATATTGCGTCGCATTCGGGGTGATGTATTCGCCGCGCGCGTATTGATAGCCTTCATCAACCTGCAAAAAGTTGTAGCCGAACTTCTTCAGGTGCGCGGCTTGCCAGTCGGCATTCACTAACGTCTCGCCTTCGTTGATGTTGGCGTAGTACGCCGTCCAGCTCCACCAACCCATCGGCGTTTCATCCGGAATGCGCGGATGGTGCAGTTTGCGAATCGCTTCGCCGTACGTTACGAGTTGCTTTTCGTAATCAGCACCAGCCTCGAACATAAGTTTTTCGGAAACGAACTTTGCACCCGGCTCGACCGGCAGGCTGACTTCGAGCTGATTTTCTGGAGATGCATCCTTGAGGTCAAAGTCCCTCTGAATCTCGGTAGTTCCCGAAAAATCGGCGTTGAACGAATCGATTTTCGTCTGGGGTCCGTCGCCCGAAGCCTGAATATGAAGATAGATCAGCAATTTGTCGGCAGTGAGCGCGCCGATGAAAAGACTCTGCTTGCTCTCGCGGTTGTAAACCATCTGGCTGCCGACGGCGCGATGCATGCCCTTCGGCGCTTTACCGAGATCGTAGAGCTTCATCGCCGGCCGGTCTTCGCTGAAGCTGTCCGAGATTATTCGGTCGGCGGCGGCCGAGCCACCGAGATTCAGCAGCGAGTCGCCCATAGCATCGATTGCGCGCGCGGATTCAAGCTCGAACGTTTTTTTCGCGTGATTCTCGACTTGTAACTGCAGCGTGGCATACGGCGCATTCTCATAAACCTGAATCATTTCAATCAGGTCCGGCTTGTCCGCCAAACCCGAATTCTTCAACGTGATCAATCGTCCAGATCCAAGTTCGTCGCTGAACTTCGACTCGCTCACCTCGTGGCGTGGATAGTCTGTCGAACGTGTCCACTGATGATCAAGCTGCACACCCGTGCGACTCGTAAAAATCGTCTGACCACCGCGCGAAGCCACCGAATAGCTTCCGTCGTTGCTGCTCATATTCACAGACAACGCGCCATTTTCTATTTTTTGTGCCGAAAGGTTCACGGCAAGACACAACGTTCCCGAAACGAGCAGCACACCGACTAACGCTGGCGCAACAAATTTGTTATTCACAGCGCCCCCTATACATCACCAATTCTTTTTGGCTCGCAAAATTTGGGCTCACCAAGGCTGCGAACGCAAATACACGTCGCCATCCGGCCATCGCGCTCCACCCAGCGACTTCCACATCGATTCCAGCGGCAGCACAACCGATCCGTCCGGCTGCTCTGCCCACGTCGCTCCCAAGACTTTTCGCCATCCGAGCGCGTCGTACCACGACCGCAACGCCTCCCGGCAAAACAGCAGCATGAATTCAGATTTCCATTCGCGTGCGACGAACGCCTCCGCAGCCTCCATCGCCGCCCGCCCGTATCCGTGGCCGCGCTCGCCGCTGCGCACCAGAACTCCGCCGACTCCCGCAACATCCAGAGACGCACCGGAAATCTCAACCACTTGGCGCACCAATCCGACGTGGCACATTTTTCGACCTTCGACGGCAGCAAAAATGTGCGTCTCCGTTGGACGCCAGCTCAATTTGTATGGGTGAGTACGGCTTGGATCGTCTTCGCCGCCCGCAAGATCGCGTTTCACTTCGAGCGGATACGACGCCGCAACTTCAATCTCGATCGCCGGCTCAGACAATCCGGATGACGCGGACGACTCAGGAGGCTTTGATATCTTCGGAAATTCAGACGATTCCACTTCGTCGCACGAAGCTTCTCGGTTCTCTTCCGTTTGCATCGTGATGCTCACAAACCGCCGAAATCACACCGCGCCGCAAACTACATCGTCGAACCCGCTATCAATGCTGCCCGCTAGTGCAGCGAAAACGGCTGCACCACGCGCGTAATCACACCGTCCGGACTTGGACTATCCGGATCGAGATCCGAAGCCAGGCTCAAGTGGTACGCAAGTAGTTGCGGGAACACAATCTCAAACGGCCCGCGCAACTCATCAGGCAAATTCGGCGCCATTGCCGGTACAAAATCCTGCCCGAGCGCGGAATCCGGCTTCGTCGCGCCGACCACGATCACATGCCCCAACTTTTTATGCTGCAACTCGTGCAGCAAATCTTCCTCAAATCGCCGCCGCTCCGGATCGGATGAAAGCATGCACACGACGTAAGAATCCGGCCGCAAGAAACTCAGCGGCCCGTGACGCACGCCAAGAAAAGTTTCGCTCTCCGCGACAATCCTTCCCGCCGTCATCTCCAAAACTTTCAGGCGCGCCTCGCGCGCCACCGGTTCGAGCCCCGCCGACGTCATCACCATAAACCGATCCGAAAATTTCGCCGCCAGCTTTCGTCCCAGCGCATCGAACTCCGCAAACGCTCCGTTCACCGAAGCTGCAATCGTAGGTAGTTGCTGCTTCAACACGTCAGGCTGGCCGATCAGCATCCCCGCCAGCAGCAAATTCGAAAACGAACTCGTCATCACCAGGCTGCGATCGTTCGTCCGCGGATCGAGCACCAGCGGATTCACGCCCGGCAGCTGCAGCATCTCGCCTTCTTCGTTGCAGGTGATCGCCAGATGCGCCACGCCTGGAAACATCTGCTTGATGCGCTTGATGACGCCCACGCTCTCGGGGCTGTTTCCCGACCGCGCGATCGAAACCAAAACGCCATTCGACACAAACGCTGGCACAAGCCGGAACAAGTCCTGCTTCGAGTAGAGCAGCAAATCCGTCGTCGGAATCGCCGTCGCATTCATCCACGAAGCCGCAACGCCCGACGACGCATACGCCGACGTCCCCGCGCCGCAGATCACCGCGGCCCGCCCCTGCACGATCTCGCGCGCATTGCTCGCGATCACGCGCTCGACGGTCGTCGCCCATAACTCCGGCTGCTGGCGAATTTCCGCATAGGTGATTCGCCCGCGTCCGTTCACGTTCACATTCGCGTTCACTTGATGAGAGTTTGAATCCTGGCTCGCTGCCATGAACCGTGTTGCCTTTCTAGATTCGTCCGTATCGCACTTTGATGCTCGCCAAACGTGGGCCCCGAAATCTTGCGTCCAAACTTCTCCCGTCGCGCAAACAAGCGAATCCCCTCAAGGATTCGCTTGTTACGCTCGGTTTTTAAACAGGCTGCTCGTTAAAAATACAATTTAAGTGCAAATTGTATTTCGCGCTGGTCGTTCTGCCCGTCGCGCGTCGACGTAATCGTGCCGAAGCTGTTGCTCGTGTAATCCAGGGCTCCGGGGGCCGCGGTCACGCCGTTGCCGCCGAATCCGGGATTCGAGAAATTCGGATGATTCGTCAGGTTGAAAAACTCCGACCGAAATTCCAGACGGAACCTCTCCGAAAGTTGGAACACCTTGAACAGCGAGAAGTCCAGCCGGTGGAATCCGGGACCGACGAAATTGTCGGGGCCTCCGCCGAGCGGGCTGTAATCGCTCTGCCCGATCGTCGTCGCCGTCGGCGGCGTTGCAAACGCCGCTGGGTTGAGCCACTGGTTGACGTTGTGCGGTCCTGCGTTCGGGTCCTGTCCAGTTTTTACCGCAAAGCAACCGAAGCCCGACGTCGTGCTGGTTGCGCACGGCACCGTGCCGGGCTGCCCGTCCTGCAAGGTAAGAATCCAGTTTGTCACCCAGCCGCCGAGAATCGCATTCACCGCCCGGCCGCTGTCGTGCAAAAACATCTTGCCCCGACCAATCGGCAGCTCGTAAATGCCGCTGACGTGAACGACTTTGTTGATGTCGAAGTCGCAGCGTCCAAAGTCCTTATTGATGCCGAATCCCGGCAGAAACGGTGCCCGGTATCCGGTGTTCGAAGTCGCGTTCAGCACGTCCACCGCGTCCGTCATGCAGTTCGACCATGTGAAGTTCGCCAAAACGCTCAATCCTTGGCTGAACCGGTGTTCATAGTTTGTCTGCAAACCGTTGTAGTGGCTGTTGCCCGCATACGAGGTGTACGTGATGCCCGAGAAATCCGGGTACGGCGAAAACGCCAGCGAATCCAGGCCCAGCGGCAAAATCTCCCGCGGCGTGTTTGGATTCACATACACCGCCAGGTGATGCACGGTGTTTCCGACGTAGCCGATCTGAAGAGTGTCGTTGGCCGCGAGCTGATATTGCGCCGTCAAGTTGTAGCCCTGTGTGTTCGGCGTCTTATTGTGGAAGTCTTCGCCGATGAAGGCAACGCCGCCCGGCTCCACTGCCGCCGATGTGAGCGGAATGTGCGCCAAGCCGTTCTCGATCGTGGCGATTGAGCCGTCCCCGAAGGTGATCGGTGCGTTGGGCACGAGATTCGGGTAGTCCAGGTTGAACTGGAACGGAAAATCGTTATACGTCAGCAGCGCCGAGTTTTCGAAGCCGCCGTAGAAAATTCCGTAGCCGCCGCGCACCACCAATTTGGGCTTGACCTGGTAAGCGAAGCCAACACGCGGAGCGAAGTTCGCCTTCTGCGGAACACCGAGGCCCGACTGGCCCGTGCACTGGAGCGCGATATTGTCGGTCGCCAGCGCCGATGTGAAGTCCGCCGAGAATGGCGTGTTGCAACGCTTATTCGTCAGGTAGAAGGTCGAAGTCCCGCCTGCGCCTGCGGTCGCCGACGGCACGAAGTTCGACTGCGCTCCGTAGTTTTCCGTCAGTTCTCCGAAGTATTCATAGCGTAAGCCGAGGTTGACCGTAAGTTTCGAAGTTACCTTGATGTCGTCCTGCCCGTAGCCGGCGTAGTAATTGCGCTTCATCGACGTCAGCGCGATGTTCGACGCCTGAACCCCGTCTGCGCCACCTACGAAATCCGCCGCGCCCGGTACCGTTCCCGGAATCGGCGTGAGGAGCAATTGAGCAAGGCCCGTGTTGCCGCCGGTCGTCGACGGAATTTCCGAATAAACGCCGCTGAAGCTCCACGCTCCGCGGCCTGAAGGCGGCTGTAGAATGTTGAATCCGAGCCGCTGATACTGGAAGCCCACTTTGATCGTGTGACGTCCCAGCGATTTTGTCAGGTTGTCAGTCACCTGCGATGTCGTGCTCAATTCGATCGACGGCAGGAACTGGTTGCTGCCCAGTTGGTTCAAACCACTGATGAAAAACGTGCCCAAGCCGCCGTTGGAATTCCCTTGTTGCACGCCTGCGATTCCAAACTGAGCTGGAATTCCTGTCGTGTCCGCGTTTGGCTGCAAACGCGAAGACGCGATGCGGTTGTAGCCGGCGCGCACCTCGTTGATTAACGTCGACGAAAACGCGTGTGTTTCACTGAGCACCGAATTCCACGACTTCGCTAACTGGTCGCCGGAAGAGAACGACCCGCCGTCAGCGATCCCGCCAAACGGGCCGGGAATGAACGTCGGATTTTCCACGAAGCTCAAGCGCCCGAAGATGTTGTCTTTCTGGCTGAACGAGTGATCGACGCGGACGTCAAACTGGTCCACGTTGTTGGCCAGGGCCGGGTTGGATGCGAAGTTGTTGAACAAACCCGACGAGTTCGGCGCGGGATACAAATTCAGGAGCTTGATCGCGTTGGGATCGAGCCGGCCGGCCGGAATGATGTTGCCGGCGAACGGCTCGCGCACAAATCCAAGCTGCGTGCCTGCGGGATTCGACCCGCACGGCGCGGTGATTCCGCTAACCGGATCGGGAACGCCGCAAGTGACGGCGCGCGTCGTGGACGGATCGAAAATCTGCCCGAGTGCGTACGTGCGCCCGAGAACGTCGGTTCGCGTACCACCTTGCGTCAGCAGCTCAGAAAAATTCGTATAGCCGCTGCTGCGTTCGAGCGCGGTCGGCACAGTCGAAGTGTAAGGAACTGCCTGGCGGATACGCGTTCCTTCATAGTCCATGAAGAAGAACGTCTTGTCCCGCTTGATCGGTCCGCCGAACGTGGCGCCAAACTGGTTCTGGCGGTATTCGCCCTTCGGGATGCCGCCGGAGTTTTCAAAGAAGTTCGCGGCGTCGAATTTGTCGTTGCGCAGAAATTCCCAGGCGCTGCCGTGATATTGGTTGGAACCCGACTTGATCGTCGCGTTGAGCACCGCGCCGGCCGATCGGCCCATCTCGGCGCTGTAATCGTTGGTCTCGACCTTGAATTCCTCGATCGCGTCGACCGGTGGCCGCACCGCGTAGGCCGTGCCGTTCAAAAAGTCGACGAGGTTCGCGTTGTTGTCCAACCCGTCGAGCAAATAGTTGTTCTGCGCGGGTCGCAAGCCGTTCGCTGCGAAGCTGCCGCTCTGGCCCAGACCGCGCGTGTCGGCCTGATCCTGCGTCACACCTGCGGAAAGCTGCGCCAGAAATGTGAAGTTGCGGCCGTTCAGCGGCAGCGACTTCACTTCGCGCTCTTCGATAACCTGGCCGACCGATGCGTCCTGCGTCTGCAACGCCGGAGGCGCTTCGTTCACAACGACCGTTTCGTTCGCGGCGCCGGCCGGCAGGGTAATATCGGCGGTCGCCTTTTGCTGCACGTCGACCGTCACGTTTTTCTGCTGCACTTTCTGAAAGCCTTTGAATTCAGCCGTGATCGAATAGGTGCCGATCTTGATCGGCGTGAAAATGTATTCGCCGAGGCCGTTCGTCGTCATCACCTGCGTGACGCCGGTGTCCTGGTTCGTGAGCGTCACCGAGGCGCCGGCGATTGTGCCGCCGCTCGTGTCTCTCACCGTGCCCGAAATCGATCCCTGGTCGACCTGCCCGAACGCCTGCATCGGCAAAGCTAGCGCGAGCAAGAACAACGCCAGGATCGAGCACAACTTATGATTCGAAATAAATTTCAACATTTCTCTTTCGCTCCCAAAATTCCCGCTACGTAAGTACGCGGTCCAAAAGTTGACTGACGGCCCTGTGTGATTCCATGTAAGCGTTTCTGTGATCCATCGCTCCCACCAGATCGCAGTGAGAGAAAGCGATGCGTCCAAAAGGACCGTTGCGCATAGCATCGCGCGCAGCGGGCTTCCCGTCGCTCCCGAAAAAGAATCCGGGCTGCGGATTGATAAAGGCATGGCCGAATCGATTCATGACAATTCCGGCGATGTCGCGTTTTGCGTCGAAGCCCGTCTGCGCAAACATTTCAGTCATCTGTTCGCGCATGCGGCGCTCGTAGTCGGCAAATGGCGTGGAGAGAATTTCGGCGCGTCCGAGTTGCCCTTGTGCTCGCGCCGGCATTCCCGGCTTGGTGAAATCGATGAAAAAGGTCAGCACCGTCGGCTGGTCGGGACCAACGGTGTCCGTATCGACGCCAAACAATGCGTTTTTTCGTACATTTACGTATCGGCCGAAGCCGTCGAACCACTGCGCGCTGGAAATTCCCAGGTTATAGAGGAATCGCCAGTTGCGCACTGCGACGTTGACCGTCATGTACGGCGAGTAGTTGAAGGAATCGTAGGCAGCTTTGCGCGTTTCGTCGAGGTCGCGGACGACGTGTTTCGTGATCCAGCCGCCGCCGGCCATCACGACTGTCCGAGACTTAACGCGATAGAGCTTGCCGTCCTTGTAATAAACAACGGAAACGAATTCAGCCTTGGCCGGATCGCCGATGTGTTCGACGCGCACCGCCGTCGAATCGAGGCGAAGTCTTACGCGCTGGCCGGCATTATCGAGCGCGGCGTAATTCACGTGATTCTTCCAGACCGCTTCCATCGTGCGCGGTCCTTCGATCGCATTCGGAATCATGGTTTTCACCATGAGCCGAGTGAAGCCGGAATTCCCCCCGGGAAACATCTGGATTCCCGATTCCATGCTGTCGTCAACGGTCGGAATAATTTTCGACCATTCGTAGAGGAGGTAGGCCGAAAGCGCATCGGGACCGAGCCCGAATCCGCCCGCGGCTTCGCTAGCGTCCATGAGCCGCACGGTTTCTTTGCTCACCCCGTAGGTGCGGCAGAAATAGTCTTCCAGCGTCATGCTGTCGAGCTGGCGCGCAATCGCGTCGCCCGGATAGTCGTAAACGAGCGGCGGCACGATCGGTTTCTCTTCGTGTCGCGCGATCATTTCTTTTTTGAGAGCGTCCGGAAACGGGGTGCCTTCGAGTTTCTTGCCCCATGGATCGGTAACCCACACGCCGGGTTTGTGGCCGTATTTCTCGCCGAAATAAAATCCGAGCGCCGGCTTGCCGTTGATCGATCCTTCGCCGTACGGACTGCGCGGAACCTTGATCTCGGGACTCGGACCTTGCCACTTCTGGTAGGTCTTGAAGGCGTCCCAATCGAGACCCATCGTCTCGTACACGCCGTGGAGGAAGCTGTTGGGATATGGCGGCTGAAAATGGACCGAAGCCTGCGGAGCATAGAGCGTGTGGCCGTCGACGACGAATTCGTTGCGCTTGGCGACGCCGCCGAAGATATGCGCATTGTCGAGGATCAGGCAGGTGCGCTTGGCGTCAGCCTGCTTGTCGAAAAACATGCCTGCCGATAACCCGGAGTGACCGCCTCCGACCACGACGCAGTCGTAGACTTCATTTGTTTCGGTGAAGTCGGTGGGTTCTTTGTCGAATTTGCCGTCGCGGACGCCGTGCGCGCCCTGAAGGACTTGTTCGGTGTTGCCGGCCGACCCTTTGTAGTCGCCTTCGCCGGAATAGCCGGTCCAACCTGCTACGGGTGCGGGTCCTTGTGTTGGGGATTGTCCTTGCGCGGCCAGTGGGAATGGGCATGCCGCTCCGGCGGCGAACGCCGCGGACGTCATGAGCATCCCGTCGAGAAAATCACGACGCGAAATGGGCTCGTTCAGACCAAGAATCTGGTCGCGACGAGGACAGTGGGCCATTCGCCGTTCTCCTCAAGCCCGACACTCGACTCTATCGGGAGACCGCCCTCATCGTCGCGCCTCGACGCGCGACGATGCTTTACTTTCGTTTCGTAACCAATGCTTTCGTTTTGGGTGTAGTTGAAGCGAAGTTAGGGGAAGTGGGCTGTATTGTCAAGGGAAAACGAATTCTGGGAGGACTCCAATATTCGCTGCGCTGTATTGGTCAAATTGATGGAAATATGCGGGGAACGCGCTGTCGGCGCGCTTGAGTGTATCGGCGGGTCATTGCTCGTTTAGCGACGTTAACGGGAGGAATATCGCCGGTGTTTCGATTTGTTGCGAGTTGTTTCCTGCGCCGGAGAGTTGGCGGCGTGGTAGGATGCGCGTCGGAACCGGGGCAGTGGGCAGCCGCGGCATAGGCGAGTTCAGCGAGCGGGGAGGTGCCATGAAAAAATCCATCGGCGACAACATGATTCCCAAGGGCTGGTCGTTCGAGCGCGGGCTCGAACTGGTGAAGAAATCCGGATGGGACGGCATCGAGCTATGGCTTGGCGACGTGCCGTGGTTCCAGATGGAGACGACGGACGCGCAGGTGACGGAGTTGCGGCGCAAGGTGGAGAATGCCGGGCTCGTCGTATCGAACGTTTCGACCGGGCTGCATTGGGAGACGCCCCTCTCGTCGCGCGATCCTGCGGTGCGCGCCAAGGCGATCAAGATTGTGGAGCGCGAGATTGAAACGGCGCAGCTGCTCGGATGTGATGCGATTTTGGTTGTCGCAGG
>Ga0209169_10002045_pt1 | contig 12241 bp, 11 predicted proteins | sample HubBroMetageWRM4_FD_188346 | JGI IMG/M metagenome (GOLD analysis project Ga0209169, IMG submission 188346) | Warmed soil microbial communities from the Hubbard Brook experimental Forest, New Hampshire - Hubbard Brook CCASE Soil Metagenome WRM 4... | ecosystem: Environmental > Terrestrial > Soil...
GAAGAGCATACACGTAGGGCAGAACCCAGCTGGCCACAACAAAGTCGGGCTGCTCGCCAGGCTGTCCAAGCAGGTTCAGCCTCACGGCTACATCGTCCAGCTCAAGTCGCACAAGCAGCTCTTCAGCCAGTTGAATATGCTTTGGATCGGGAGTTGCATTCTGGTGTCCGGCCACGGCCTCAACAAACGACGGCGCAATCGACGAAGAAAACTGTCGCCGGGGCAGAAAAAGACAAAGCCCAGTCTCTTCAATCCAGGTCCGGGCGTCCTCAAGGGTGAGCGCTCCGTGTCCGTTGTGGCGCATCCGTTCTGCGCGCGATGCTTCCAATTGCTCTGCTGTCAAAGAAAAACCTCACTTCCAGGCTGGCGTTAAGCCAAAACCGGCAACTTTGTTTCCTGATTGCCTCGCGAAAGTTTGCCTTCCCGGAGTGCGGGTCGGCTTCTGGTGCGGCGGCTCGGGGATACTTGGTCCCTGGTTCAGCTTTTCGCCGGGCAAGCTCAGCTCCTGAGAGCGGAGAGTTGCCACTTTTCTCATATTACTAGTCTTTCAGATGCGATGGAAGGCCCGCTGAATCTCCTTCCAAGAATACAGCAAAGCGATTGGGCGTCCATGCGGGCAACTTGTTGGGTGGCTTGTTTTTGCCAGCTCCAACAGTAACCATTCCATTCTCACCGGGTCAAGAGCAGTGTTGATTTTGATGGCGGAGTGGCATGCGATGGAGGCGGCGATGCGCGTGCGCAGAGCCGCAAGATCCTCATTCTGCTTCACTTCGTCAGATTCATGGCTCGATTGTTCGATGACCTCGGCGAGCATCCGTTCGAGTGCAGGGCCTTCCAGGCCAACCGGAGCCGCTTTGACCGCAAGTGTCTGTGGGCCAAAGGGTTCCACCTCGAAGCCGTTGAGGTCCAATTCTTCGGCAATCCGCGCGAAAACCACCATCTGGGATGGCTTTAGCTCCACCAGCATGGGCATCAGTAACCTCTGACGCTGCACCTTTTCCACCTGGCGATCACGCAAAATTTTTTCAAAAAGCACCCGTTCGTGTGCAACGTGCTGATCGATAATCCACAGGCCGTCATCGCCGGCGGCCAGGATGAACGACTCGCGCAACTGGCCCAGCGGCCGGAGCGAGCCCAGATGGTTGAGCGTCGAGGCCGCCTGCTCGGCCTCCACCTGGGCGGTTGCTGTTGCGGGACTAAGCCCGTTTCCCGATTGAATGTTCAGCTCAGGCGAACAGCCATCGACAGGCGCGGGCTGCGGCGGCTGAAAGAGCGCCGCCGCAGCCGCACCCCATGCCTCCCGGCCGTTCCAACCTCCTGGATTCAAACCGCTTGCGTCGAAGGGCAGCTTGCCGGGAATCGGCGCTGGCTGCCGCGGAGTCAGCTGAAAACATTCAGCTTCCGCGACAGCAATCGGTAGCTCCGTGCTCTCCGACTCGGCCAACGGTGCTGGATCGGGCGCGCCCGGAAGCCTCGATCCAGGAGGTGGCATCAGCGACGGGCTGGCCAGCGGAGCCGAGTCAAGCGCTGCCAGGAACCCAGCTGCTGGCCGCGCCTGGATCAGCGCCGTCCGCAGGCTGTCGCGGACAAAGTCGTGAATCAGGCTCTGCTGACGAAAGCGCACTTCCGTTTTCGCCGGATGAACATTTACGTCCACTTCTTCCGGCGGCATCTCCAGAAACAGCAGCACGACCGGAAAGCTGGTGGGCGGAATCACGTTACGATACGCCTCGGTGATTGCATGGATCAGCAGCCGGTCGCGGATAAGCCGCTTGTTCACAAAGATATAGATCGAGTTACGATTCAGCTTCTGGAGTTCGGGCTTGGAATAGAATCCGGTCAGCCGCATCGTTCCCGGGTCGCGGACCGGTTCGTCTGGGTCCTTCTTCCACGGCGGCGGCTCAGGCAGGCCAGCGTGGGCCAAAGGCGTTTCGGCAGCCACGGGAAGCAGCGCGGCAAGCGTGTCCTTGCCGAAGATCTGGTAGATGCGCTCAGCCGTGCGCCCCACCGGCGGCGCGGAAACGATGGTGTGCGTGGCCGAAACCAGCTCGAAATGCTTCTCCGGATGCACCAGCGCATAGTGGGTCACAAGCGCTGTCACATGAGCGAGTTCCGTGCTCTCGGCGCGGAGAAATTTGCGCCGGGCCGGAGTGTTGAAGAAGAGATCCGCGACGGCAATCGTCGTCCCGCGCGGCAGGGCGGCATCGTCGACGTGCAGAATCTTGCCGCCGGCGATCTCAATCCGGGTTGCGGCGGCGTCTTCCCCGGTCGCCGTTTCCAGCGTCACGCGCGCCACCGAGGCAATCGACGGCAGCGCCTCGCCGCGAAAGCCAAGCGTCGCGATGGAAAGCAGGTCGTCGGCCGTGCGCAGCTTCGATGTCGCATGCCGCTCAAAGGCCAGCAGGGCGTCGTCGCGATTCATTCCGTGACCGTCGTCGGCGACCCGGATCAGCTTCCGCCCGCCCGCCTCGACTTCGACCCGAATGCGGCTCGCGCCAGCGTCCAGGGCGTTCTCAAGCAACTCCTTTACGACCGAAGCCGGACGGTCCACCACCTCGCCGGCGGCGATCTGGTTGGCGACCTGGTCAGGGAGAATGCGGATGCGGCCCATAAGCCCTTAGGGTAACGCAACCGAGGCTGTGCAAGAGGCGGCCAAAACGTCGCACTTCGTAGCTCGAAAAAGGGGAGATCGACGGTCCCGGTCAGCGAATCGGTTCCTATGCTCAAATCCATTCCAATTTCGTTTGCCAATTTCGTTTAGAGGTTCGACCCCCGGCAGCAGCAGATTTCCCCACACTCATTCGCCTGATTTTCAAAATACCCTCTGCGCACGATTCTCGAAATCGGAAGTCCAAGCCAATGGGTCGTGCCTGGCGGGAACACCCAGTTGCATTCCGGCGTATCTTCCGCTGCGTCTAAAAGCGATTCATCGCCATTCCAAACCCTGTTCGCGCGCGGACAGGCTTGTTCGAAAATGAACGTCGGGCTGATGGCTTGGGCTACCCACCCCATCCCGGTCCGCCGCTACATGCAACAGCCAATTCGAGATGCGCTCGGAGTTGGGGACGGTGATTGTGGAAGCTCGAATGCTTTCAAGAACCAAGAGCTGGCTTTTCCCCGGAGGTCCAGTCGGATGAAGCAGTTTGCATGTTTTGGGCTGGACACGGCGAATCAGTGCCTGCTGCACAATGGCGGGCGCGTCGACCTGCCGCCCAAGCCCTTCGCGGTACTGCGCTACCTGGTTGAGAATCCGGGCCGTCTCATCACCCACGACGAGCTGCTCGATGCGCTCTGGCCGGAAACTTATGTGCAGCCGCAAGTGCTGCGGACGTACGTGCTCGAACTGCGCAAGCTTCTCGGCGACGATGCGGGGCAGCCTCGATTCATCCAAACCCTCCCCAAGCGCGGTTATCGCTTTATGGCCGGCGTCACGGACCAGCAGGACGCCGCGGCTGAAATCCGCGACCAGGAAGCCAGGGACGAGTTGATTGTCGGCCGCGACGACGAGCTTTCCTTTTTGAGAACGCAACTCCGTCAACTGGCGGGCGGACAACGGCGCGTGGTCTTCGTCACGGGAGAAGCCGGCATCGGCAAGACCGCGCTTGTCGACGCATTCTGCCGCCCGCTGCGTTCCTCAAATGAAACGCGTTTAGCGCGGGGGCAGTGTTTGCAGGGAATTGGCGGAAAAGAGGAGTACTACCCGGTGATGGAGGCGCTTTGCCAGCTGTGCGCCGGACCGGATGGCGACGCGGCTTGCCGAGTTCTGGGCAATCGGGCGCCAGCCTGGCTCGCCCTTGGCCGCGATCCCGGCGCGGCGAATGCGCCCTTGATGCGGTTTGCGCCCCAGGAGCGGACGCTGGGCGACCTGTGCGGCGCGCTTGAAGAATTGGCCGCGGAAAAGCCGCTGGTTCTGGTCTTCGAAGACCTGCACTGGGCGGATAACGCGACGCTCGACCTGGTTTCAGCCCTCGCCCGGCGGAGGGCGCCTGCACAATTGCTGATAGTCGCCACCTGCTGCGCCTTGCACGGAGCAATGAGCGACGCGCTCAAGGGACTCGCGCAGGACCTGGTGATGCGGCGGCTGTGCGTGGAACGGCCACTTGAGCCGCTCAGGAAAATCGCGGTCAATGCCTGGCTCTCAAGAGAACTCAAACAGGAGACGTTGCCTACAGGCCTGGCAGAATTTGTCTATCGACGCTCTGAGGGTAATCCGCTCTTCATGAATGCGGTTATGGCCCATCTGGTAGCACAGGGTGTGCTGGCGCGCGCAGGCGTGAACGGCACGGCCCACTGGGAACAGCGCGAACCTTACCCGGAGATGGACGCCGGTGTTCCAGACCAGCTTGCGCGCATGATCGATTTGGAGATTGAGCGACTCAGCGAGGAAGAGCAGCGTCTGCTCGAGGCGGCCAGCCTGATGAGTGTCGCTTTTCCTGCGTGGGCCGTGGCGGCGGCGCTTGAACGGGACGCGGTCGAGACGGAAGAAGCCTGCGATGCACTGGCGCGGCGGCTGCATTTTGTGGTGCGCGCCGGGCTGGATGAGATGCCGGACGGAACCACATCCGCCTTCTACGTCTTCGCCCATGGGCTATATCGCGAAGTGCTTTATCGGCGCCAGGCCGGGGCGCGGCGCGCACGCAGGCACATTCGCATCGCAGAGCGCCTGGCTCAGCTCTTTGCCGGACGCGAAGCCGATGTGGCGCGGGAAATCGCACTCCACTTTGAAGCAGCGGGCGATCACGACCGCGCCGCCAAAGCGCTTGAGGCCGCCGCACGGCCAGCCCAACAGGCAGGCGTTTGCTAAGGCTTGAAGGTATACCGAAAAGCTTGACGATTTCTAGACGGGAACTTGACGCCTTTATTCTTCGGCTTCGCTAAGGTGATTTGCGTAGGCAGGAGGATTCACCCATGCGATCCAAATTCAGCTCACTTGTTCTGGCATCGGCGGCACTGGCGGCTGTTGCGCTGACCGCTCTACCAGCGGTGGCCACAACCTCGACAACGCTCAACGTCCCCTTCAGCTTTACAGTTGACGGTCAAAGCCTTCCTGCCGGCATGTATTCGGTTGTGCGGGATAGCACAGGAACTTTCGTCAGACTGCAAGGCAAGGACGCGTCGCAGCGCTTCACCTGGCTTGCCAGGCCCGGCGCAACGCACAGCGACCGTGTGATTCTCAAGTTCGAAGGGCAAGGCAAGACCCATGTCCTGCAATCTGTCCAATTCGGTCCGCTGATTACCGATTCACTCGACCAGAAGACGCGGAGCACGGAAGACATGACGCCGCAGGCAATGCCCGGATTCTGAGCCGGTCAGCCGGTTTCACCTGAACGCAAACACAAGACAAAAGGGCATCCGTCACGGCGGATGCCCTTTTGTCTTGTCGGAGTCTGATCTGTCCCTGAATCGGCCGCAACCAAAGTGTGGCCGGCCATCCAAAACTAAAACGCCGCCCGTAGGCGGCATTTTGCGCGCGGATTCCCGCCGAGGAACCTATATGCCCATGCCGAACTCGCCGGTCTGCTGCTCGCCCGCATTTGAGTAGAAATCATAAGGTGTGCGGCGCTTGAACTTATAGCGGCTGCGCAGTTCGCTGCCCAGGTAAATGCCCAGCGCGGCCACCGCCATGCCTACAGAGAACCAACCAATCACGCGGAGTGTATTGCTCTCGTGCGCCGCGTCTTCCGCGGATTCGACTTCGGGCGCATCGATTTCGAGTTCATCGGACATGGTCTCGCGGCCTCCCTACACGATCATCATAACCCAGTTTTGTTTTGACGCGCGCGCCGCGGCGCAGGTTAGCCTGCCACTTTCGGCTACACACAGTTGTCTATTCGGGTAAGCCACGCGGACTTGGCCGATTCGGGAAGAAAGCTGGCGCGGATGGAGTTGGCAGCAAGTTCGCGCAGCTCGTCGCGAGTAAAACCCTGCTCAGTGTGTGCAAGCAAATACTCATTGGCCACATCGGAACCGAAGAAGGCAGGATCATCGGAGTTGAGGGTCACCAGCAGGCCGGCATCGAAGTAGCGCCGCAGCGGATGCGCGGCAAACGATGCACAGACGCCGGTGCGGACGTTCGAAGTCGGATTCAATTCCAGTGGAGTGCCCCGCGCTTTTAGTTCTTCCATGAGCGCCGCATCCTGAATGGCCGACAGCGCATGACCAATGCGCTCCGATCCGATTGCCAGCGCTTCCCAGATCGCCTCTGGGCCGGTGGTTTCTCCGGCGTGGTTGGTCAGCCGTAGCCCCACGCGCGCAGCCCGTTCATAGAGAGAGTGAAACGGTTCGGAAGCCGCCCGGCGCTCGTCGCCGCCCAAGCCTATTCCGATGATCGATGGATACTGCGGCCGCATTTCTGCAGCCTTGCGAAAGACCCGGTCGGCCTCTTCCACGGTGAAATGCCGCACCGCGTCGAAGATCCAGTAGAGCGACAGGCCCAGTTCGCGCTCGCCGCGCTCGCGCGCCCGTTCGAGTCCGGCGAAAATCGGCTCGAAGGCTCGTGGATCGAAGTTGCGCCACATGTAGATGACGCCGACCGAAATGTAAACCTCGGCGTGAACGACTCCCTGCGCGGAAAGCCGCTCCATCATGCGCCAGGCAACCAGTTCGTAGTCTTCCGGGCTGATCAGCCTGCGGGTGACAGCTTTGAAGCACTCAATGAATGAAGTGAAATCGTCGAAGCGGTAAATCGCCTCGGCTTCGGCCAGCGTCAACGGCGTTCCATCGTGGCGCGCGCTAAGTTCCACCAGAGTCGAAGGCAGAATGGTGCCTTCGAGATGCAGGTGCAACTCTGCCTTGGGTAGCCGTTTGATGAAATCCTCAATCCCCGCCATGGTTCGAGTGTAAATTGGAGCGTTTAGACTTCGCGATAACTGCCAATTGACTTATTTAAGTCGTACGGGACAGAATGGAGCATGGAACAAAAGGCCATCCGCACATCGATCGACCTGCCGCGCGAGCTGCACCGCAAGCTGCACGAGCTAGCCGCGCGCAAGGGCTGCTCCGCGCGCAAGCTCATTCTTGCAGGTATTGAACGGGTCGTGGAGGAGAAAGGGCAAACGCGTCCGAAGAGGCGGCTCAGCTTGGACGAGTCCCTTGTTCCTCCGGCAGGTCGCCGCATCGATCTTACGAACGAACAGATCTATGATCTCATCGAGTTTCCCTGATGTGAACGTCTTGCTGGCGCTAGTTGCGCACGAGCATGTTCATAGTGCGATTGCACGACGCTGGTGGAAATCCCACGAGGGCAGCATCGCAATTTGCCGGACCTCGCAGCTTGGATTGCTGCGCCTTCTGACGACCGCGGCAGTGATGTGGAACAAGCCGTTGTCTCTAGATCGAGCGTGGCAGGTCTACGACGGGTTGTTCGCCGATGATCGGGTCATCTTTGTCTATGATCATCAGGAGACGGACGCTGTCTTCCGCGCCAGAGCGGTTGGCGATGCAGCTTCTCCAAGCTGTGGGCTGATGCATGGATGCTGGCCATTGCCACTGCGGCGGGAGGCATCCTGGTCACATTTGACAAGGCGCTTGCCTCGCGCGGAGCACATTGTCTGCTGTCAAAATGAAACAGAATCGACATGAATTCATTTGAATTTGTGTCTTCCGGCGGCAGGCGCAACTCTGCCTTGGGTGACCGAAAAATAAAGCCATCCTGGTCCGGAGTCGTTCCATTTCAGCGGGCTGGAGACTTCGCCTTTCCAAGGCTCAGTGTGGATGCGGAGAGTGCACCTGCAGCCAAGAACGCGTCGCGATCAGGTCTGCCTGCGACAACGACGGCGCACCCCGCTTCAGCATCTCGATGTACCAGTCGAATTCTTTCGGCACAGCCGGATAGCCGATGTTGTTGTTCGCGTCTCCGTTGATGTACGAGTTGACGATCGGCGCGCCGTTCGCGTCTGTGATGACCAGGAAAGGATAGCCAGGCTCTCCCTGTGCGCCCAGAGCCGAGCGCAGCGCAACTCCGCCGGGAGTATCGGCATGCTTCGGATCGTCCGCCCGCTCGCCCACATCGATGCGCTGAACTACAAATGCCGTTTCCGTGATGGGCATCATCTGCGGGTCTTCAAGAAAACGCTCATAGAGCTTGCATGGTCCGCACCATGAAGCCGAGAACACCAGCAGAACGTTCTTGTGTTCCGCAGTTGCCGTCGTCTTTGCCTGCGCGAACAATGTGTCGGCGGTTTGCGCTCGCGCAGGAGACGGCGGTGCGGCGAGGAAAGCTGTCAGCGCAATGGCCGCGCTCAGCAGACTCTTGATGTGCTGTCTCAACGGTAGACCTCCTCCGGAATGCTGAATCCAGATTCCTACACGGCTGTGCGTTGGTGCCCCTTGCGGTGCCGGGCGAACTCCGACCGGTGGCGGCTATAGAAGAAGTAAATCACCAGCCCGATGGCCAGCCAGATAACGAAGCGCCACCAGGTGAGGATGTCCAGACCGGCCATCAGCAGGAAGCAGAAGACCACGCTGAGCGAGGGAATGAGCGGGCCGAAGGGAACGCGGAAGCCGCGCTTGCGCTCCGGTTCGCGATAGCGCAGCACGATGACGCCGATTGAAACCAGGATGAAGGCAAACAGCGTGCCGATGTTGGAGAGGTTGGCGAGCGTCCCGATGTCGAACAGGCCGGAGGGGATGGCCACCACAAATCCCGCAACCCAGGTAGAGAACGCCGGAGTGCGGAAACGCGGATGAATGCTCGAAAAGATCTTCGGCAGCAGGCCGTCGCGCGACATCGAGAACCAGACGCGGGATTGGCCGAGCTGATAGACCAGCAGGCTGGACAGCATACCCATGAGCGCGCCGAATAGAACAACGAGCCTGACCCAGTGAAGAGAGTGGCCACCGGGAAGCAGAGAGAGCTTCTTGAGGGCGTTGACCACCGGTGCGGCATCGCCCACCATCGACTGCCACGGCACGAGGCCAGTGAGGCATACCGCCACCGCGACATAAAGCACGGTGCAAACGACGAGGGTCGCGATGATTCCGATAGGCAAATCGCGCTGCGGGTTCTTGCATTCTTCTGCCGCTGTCGAGACTGAATCGAAGCCGATGTAAGTGAAGAAGATGATTGAGCCGCCGGTCAGGATTCCACTGAACCCGTTGGGCACGAATGGGTGGTAGTTGCCGGGATGGATGAAGCTGATTGCGGCGAAAACGAAGATGAGAATCGCGATGAGCTTGATGCCGACCATCATGTTGTTGGTCTCGGCCGACTCGCGAATGCCGCGCACCAGGACAACGGTAAGGATGAGGACCACAAGAAATGCCGGGATGTTGAAGCCAAAGTGCCAGCCGGATTGATAAAGCCAGTTCCCTGCCAGATCCTGCAGGCCCTCGGGGAGATACGCAGGTGAGATCCAGGTGGCGGCTGGATGGAGGCCGAACCAGTCCAGCAGATCGACGATGTGGGCGGCAAAGCCGACGCTCACCGTCATGTTGGAGCCTGCGTACTCGAGGATCAGGTCCCAGCCGATGATCCAGGCGATCAACTCGCCCATGGTGGCGTAGGTGTAGGTGTAAGCCGAACCGGCGATCGGAATCATGGATGCCAGTTCGGCATAACAGAGACCGGTGAGCGCGCAGACAAAGGCCACAAGTATGAGAGAAAGTGCGATCGCCGGCCCAGCGCCGGGGCGGCCGGCCATGGCGGTATGGTGGATCAGGTAGTCGCCCAGCGGAGTATTGAGCACGCTTGAGGTGTCGAACTGCTCGCCGGAGATGGCCGTGCCGATGACGGTGAAGATGCCCGAGCCAATCACCGCGCCGATGCCGAGCGCGGTCAGCGACCAAGGGCCGAGCGTCTTTTTCAGCGCGTGCTCGGGCTCTTCCGAGTCACGAATCAGCTTATCGATCGACTTGCAGGCAAACAGTTGCGTGGGCAGGGCAGGTCACCTCATCCGTCGGATTGCGGGCACAATCAATCGCGTGCGTCTGCCGGGAGCGGGGCCGTCTTCCGATGCAGGATGCCTTCGCCGCAGTGTACAGGATGAGGTTGGATTGTTGAAAAGAAACGTCGGCGAACCCGATACGCAAGCGCGGGATCGAGGTCCGGTCAGCCAACACACGACGCGCTCAAAAAAAGTGAAAGAAACTGATTCACCAACAAAAAGGGCTCCGGCCGCTTCCCTGGAGACGAAGCCGGAACCCCTTGTTTTCTTTGCGAAGCTGGAGCCTAGCGCTTCGACTGGCCGCGCGCCAGCTTTTTGACCTTCTTCTTTTTCTCGCCGCGGGGTCCGGTCCGCTTCGCCTTGGGAGCAGCCTTCTTGCGGGCGGCGCGTTTCAGTTTCTTGCGTTCCAGCTTGTCTTCAACTTTGGTGGTGTCTGCCAACTGATTCCTCTTTCATTGCAATCGCTTGTGACTTTGCCGTCGGTACGGTGGTCAGGATCTTTAGAATATCAGGGAATCTGCGCGGGTGAAAGCGTTACCTGCGCGTGAATCCTCCCTCTCCGGTCGCATTCTTTCGCGGTGACTGCTCGTTTTCCAGCGTACAATGAAGACTGACTCGCATCCTGGAAGAGACCAGCCTGCTCGGCTCCGGCCGTCCCATTGCTTCTGACGAGCTCCGCAACCCACGCTCCAACCACCCGTTTGCCGGAGTCCTCCATGCGTTCCGATAAAGTCCACCGCGCGCTTGCGCAGGGAATGAACCGCTTTGAAGTCTGCCAGCTTGTGGCCAAGGGCGTGAAAGCCACCCACAAAACCGGATCGCGCTTTGAAGATTCGATCAATGATGTGCTGCAGTTTCTCGGCACCCACGACACACCCAGGGAAGGCCTTCACCCCGCCGCACCGCAATTAAGCGTGAAGAGCCTGAAGCCGGCCGCTTAGCAGGTCAGGGGTCAGGGATCGGTTTCCGAACGGATGCCAGGCAAAGCCAACAACATCTCGCATCATCGAGAACGCAAAAGAGGGACGGCAGCTTTGCCGTCCCTCTTTTGTTGATTCCGAACTGGTGGTCCGGCTTTAAGCCTTAGACAACCTGAACGTTTTCAGCCTGCCAGCCCTTGGGACCCTTGGTCACGTTGAACTGGACGCGCTGGCCCTCTTGCAGCGAACGGAAACCGTTGGCCTGGATGGCGGTGTGATGGACGAAAACGTCCTCGCCATTTTCACGGCTCAGAAATCCAAAACCCTTGGCGTCATTGAACCACTTAACTGTACCCTGTTCCATTGTGTGTTGCTCCTTCGAATCTGATTTTACCGCGAACGCAATGTGGAAGTTTGCGTGCAGGCGGTAACCGGAACAGGCAAGAACTTCAGATCGAATTCTACGATTGGAAAGAGTATAGCACGAATTCGCAAGTGGTTGGCCAGAAATGGGTCAACGGCCCTTCCACTCTCGGCAGCGCGGTTCCGGTTTGGGAAAGGGAGCTGGTCTCGCGTGGGATCCTCACAAACCCACGCCTCTCCGCATAAATGGCTAAATTTTCTGCAGGTTGGCGAATTTCTCGATCAGCTTTTTCATGCCGTGGCGGCTGAACAGGACGGTCAGCTTGGCGTCTTCGCCGTCGCCTTCCCGCATCAGGATGGTCCCTTCGCCGTACTTCGAGTGCCGCACGCGCTGGCCTTTTTTGAGATTGGCTGCGCCAGTCGAAGCAGGAATATCCATCGGCGGCCGGGAATTGGCTGATCGGGGAAAGGCGCCGGGTTTCAATGCGCCGGCCTTTCCGCCTCCGGCAGTTCCGCCAAAAAACCGGGCAATATTATCGATCGAGCCGCCTTCCAGGCTTTCCTCGGCCGGGGCCATTTCACCACTCTGCCGGGCCTGGGCGGAAGCGACGGTGGAAACAGGAGCCTTTGCCGTCATCCATGAAGCGACGAATGGCTTGGACGTGGGGGTTTTGACCGCTCCCGCGGCGGAGCGCACGCCACCCGCGGAAGAAGCCTCCTGGCTCTCGTCTTCATAGTTGTAATGCTGGTCGGCGAACTCGCTGAACTGGCTGGGACGGCGGCCCGGCCCGTATCCCGTGGCCCGCGTGTTATAGCTCGGCATGGACCACGCCGGCGCCCTGCCGCCCAGGATTTCAACCAGTTGATTGGGCACTTCTTCCAGGAATCGCGAGGGAATGCTCATTTCCGGCGCATCGTTCCCGTAGCGGCGGCGATAGTGGGCGCGGGTCAGGATCAGCGTATTCATTGCCCGCGTCATGCCCACATAGCAGAGCCGACGCTCCTCTTCGAGCTCCTCGGGGTTGTTCAGCGTGCGCGAGTGGGGAAACAATCCCTCTTCGAGGCCGGCAAGAA
>Ga0209169_10002046_pt1 | contig 12234 bp, 5 predicted proteins | sample HubBroMetageWRM4_FD_188346 | JGI IMG/M metagenome (GOLD analysis project Ga0209169, IMG submission 188346) | Warmed soil microbial communities from the Hubbard Brook experimental Forest, New Hampshire - Hubbard Brook CCASE Soil Metagenome WRM 4... | ecosystem: Environmental > Terrestrial > Soil...
ATGGCGGAATCCATGGAGTAGCGACCGCCGACCCAGTCCCAGAATCCGAACATGTTGGCGGTATCAATACCGAACTTGGTGACTTCGGCGGAGTTGGTGGAGACGGCAACGAAGTGTTTTGCGATGGATTTTTCATCGCCACCCAGGCCGGCCAGCGTCCAGTCGCGCGCGGTGTGCGCGTTGGTCATCGTCTCAAGCGTAGTGAACGTTTTCGACGAGACGATCCAGAGAGTTTCAGCCGGATCCAAGTCACGAACGGCCTCGGCAAAATCGGTACCATCCACATTGGAGACGAAACGAAACGTGAGCGAGCGATCGCTGTAATGTTTCAGGGCTTCATAAGCCATTACCGGACCGAGGTCAGAACCGCCAATGCCAATATTAATGACGTTGCGAATGCGTTTGCCAGTGTGGCCTTTCCAGGCGCCGCTGCGCACGCGATCGCAGAAGCTAGACATCTTGTCGAGCACCGCATGGACCCCCGGGACCACGTTTTCGCCGTCAACAAGGATGGAAGAACCTTTCGGCGCACGCAGCGCCACGTGCAGCACCGCGCGCTTTTCGGTGATATTGATTTTCTCCCCGTTGAACATCGCGTCGATGCGCTCCCGCAGGCGCGACTCGTCGGCCAATTGCAGCAGCAGTTTGATCGTCTGATCGTCAATCCGGTGCTTGGAGTAGTCGAGGAAAACGCCCGCGGCTTCCAGCGTCAACCGCTCGCCGCGTTTGGGGTCGTCCGCGAAAAGTTTGCGCAGATGCATTTTCGCGATCTTCTTGTAGTGCGTGCCCAAAGCCTTCCACGCCTTGCGTTTCGTAAGGGGCGTGATGGCCTTGGCCTTGGTAGTTGCCTTCACTGCGGACTTTGCGCGTGCTGCCATTTTAGGGCTCCTTTATTAGAGGGTTGTTATGAAGACCTGAGAGTTTCGTGGATCAAACTTTACCGTTGCACGAGAATAGCGCGGAGCAGAGCCGAGACGCGCCTCTATGCAAGTCGGCGCGCCCGCAGAGAATTTTACCGGATTCATACCATTATTTATAGCGCCGAAGCTTTTCCCTCCGGTGCACGAAACAGCCTTCGATCACGCCGCGGACAAGATCGCGGCATCGCAGCGCCTTCTTTGCAAGCGACTACGCCCGAACATCTAAAAGAGTTTGCCGTGCGTGGCAAGGCGCCGCACGGCCTCCCAAACGGATTTTACTTGACAGGCACATGGCGTGGGAAATACTCTGCGCGCAGATTTACGGCCCCGAATGATCTGGTTGCGCGGCAAGCCGCGGCGCAACACTCTCCTGCGCAGGAACTCGATGAAGCAACAACAAAAAAAAGACGATGCGTCGATAAGCCATCCGCCCGAACCGCGATCGCCAGAAAAGGATCACGCCGTCTGCTTTATTGAAGCGCTCGCGGAAGAATTGGTGGAGGTGAATGCGCTGCGCGAGAAGCGAACCCTGCGCCAACAGTCTCGGAGTCCCGAATGGGTCTTCGTGAATGATATCAAGCAAAACGCGGGTTGGACCGAGCGTAAATGTAAGTCCGGGGAGGAAGCCGCGAAAGAGGCCGAAACCGTAATCGGCCAAGCACACAGCATGGGGCTGGTGGGCCTGGCGTTTTCCGGCGGCGGCATTCGCAGCGCGACATTCAATCTGGGCATCCTGCAGGGCCTGGGTGAGTACGGCAAGCTGCACTTTTTCGATTTCCTTTCCACTGTTTCGGGCGGCGGATATATCGGAAGCTGGCTGGAAGCGTGGATTCAGCGCGCGGCCGAGACAGAGTCGGAGAACACGGGCCACCTCGTTCCGAAGGACCAAGGGCTTAAGATCGTTGAGCGCGAATTGCAGCCAACGCGGACGGCTCGCCACGAGAGCGTGGGGGAGGCTGAGAAGAACGACCAACATTCGCACACCGAACCGCCGCCGATCCGCTACCTGCGCGAGTACAGTAATTATTTGACGCCGCGGCTGGGAGTACTGGGCGCGGACACCTGGACGGTGGTCGCAATCTATTTGCGGAATCTGCTGCTGAATCAATCCGTGCTGACACTGTTCCTCGCGACGCTGCTGTTGTTGCCGTACATAGCGGAAAGTTTGACGCTGGGAGCGGCGCGCCAGCACTGCTTGACGTGGCCTTGGACGATTCCGCTGGCGGTGTTCGTGTTGATCACCGCCGCGTTATCGCTGGGCATGGCCAATCTGCGCGGGCTCATCGACTGCAACCAGCTGCCGAAGAATTCCATGGGCGGTATGCTGCCGCCGCAAAAGCAGTCGTGGGTGATCGCAACGATCATCGCTCCGGTGTTTGTATGCGCGTGGATGGTGACGGCGTGGCTGTGGCCGCATATCGGCCAGTGGGACCAGCAAATGTTTGTGCGGCGCTGGATGGTCGGTGGCATCGCGCTGCTGGGCCTGCCGATGAGCCTCAGCTGCCTGGCCGCGCCGCGGCAGAATTCCGAGCCCGGCGCCGAGTGGGAGATGAAGCACCGAAAACTGATGTGGAGCTTCTATTCGATCGTAATGGGAGCGGTGAGCGGCCTGATGATGTTGGCGTTGACGCACGAGGTTTTCGCGCGCCTGCAGCAATTGCCGGGGCAAGGCTGGCAGGAGTTGAGCTTGGGCGTTCCGCTCACGTTGGGATTATTTCTGACTGCGGCGGCCATTCAGATGGGCCTGATGGGGCGAACGTTTTTCGATCCCTACCGGGAGTGGTGGTCGCGCGTCTCGGGATGGACCCTGATCCTGACGATCGTCTGGTGCGTGGGATTTGCGCTGACGATCTACGCGCCGCTGGGATTGATGTGGATGAGAGGCTGGCTGCGCGCGGCTGGATTCGCATGGATCGGAACCACGCTGGTGGGCGTGCTGGGCGGCAAGAGCGCGAAAACCGGCAGCGACGACGAATCTGGAAGCACCAAAGTGCTGCTGCTTTCAGTGACCCCTTACGTTTTCATCGCGGGGCTTGTGTCCTTGCTGGCACTTGCGCTGGAATTAATATTGGCGCGCTTCCAGTACGAATCATCGCCATTGGTGCAGAGCGCCTGGACGACATTTCTCGCGAAAAGTCCAGAGGTAGAAAAGGTTGCGAACTGGGTGCTGCACGCCAGCGGTACGATTGCATCAGGGGCAGTGCAGCTCGACGGTACGGTGGCAAATCCGGCTGCAGCCCACGGCGCGCCCGGTTACATCGCGGCGCATTTCGTACTACTAGACCAAGTACTCGGCACGTATCTCGCCCTGGTTTGGGTGGGCACATTTCTGCTCTGCTGGGCGCTCTCGTCGCGCGTGGATCTGAATGAGTTCTCCATGAACCTGATGTACCGGAACCGGCTGGTGCGCTGCTACCTGGGCGCAACGCACGCCGGACGCCAGGGCAATCCCTTCAGCGGGCTGGATTGCTGCGACGATTTCTCCCTGAGCGCGCTGCGCAGCGAGAACGGATACTCCGGCCCCCTACCCATCATTAACAGCACGCTGAACCTGGTGGATTCCCGGGAATTGGCGTGGCAGGAACGCAAAGCGGAATCGTTCCCCATGACTCCGTGGCGCTGCGGATTCGACACCTGGATCGAACAAGTGAGCCTGGACGAGAATTACCGGCACGATCAGCAGATGGGCGACGCCGACGACATCGAGATGTACGCCTACCGGCAGACGGAGAGATACGCGTACCACAATAAGGGCTTTTACCTGGGCACTGCGGTGAGTATCTCCGGCGCTGCGGCCAGTCCGAATATGGGTTACCACTCCGTGCCGTCGCTGGCGATGCTGATGACATTTTTCAACGTGCGTCTGGGATTCTGGGCCGGCAATCCTCGAAACAATAAGACTTGGACCGAACCCGGACCGAGAGTGGGGCTGTGGCGGCTGCTCGGTGAGCTGTTTGGGCTGACCGACGATAACTCAGATTACGTCTATCTCTCCGACGGCGGGCATTTTGAAAACCTGGGCGTGTACGAACTGGTAAAGCGACGCTGCAGATTTATTATCGCCTGCGATGCCGGCGAGGATCCGAAGTACTCGCTGGAAGATTTGGGCAACGCCGTGCGTAAGTGCCGTGAAGATATCGGTGTGGAGATCGAGTTGTTGACCAATCCCGTGGTGCCGCAGAGCAGCGACAAGGACAGCAGCAAGGACACGAGTTCCAGCAACGGCAAGAAGCAGACGAAATGGCACTGCGTCGTCGGCAAAATCCACTATGAGAACGCGGACATCAACACGCACGATGAGCCGGGCATTTTCGTTTATATCAAGGCCTCGCTCACTGGTGACGAGCCCGCTGACGTCCTGAACTACCAAACAGCGAACCCTTCGTTCCCGCACCAAACCACCGCGGATCAATGGTTCACTGAATCGCAATTCGAAAGTTACCGCAGGCTGGGGCAACACGTGGTGGAGACGATGTTCCAGCAGGTCGAGAAAGACAGCGAGACCGAGGTGCGAAAGATTCTCGATCCCGAGCGGCTCTTCCTGGAATTGCAAAGATGCTGGGGTGAGAAGGCCATCGAGAAACTAAAAGATTGAACTTGTACGGCGCGGCGATACCGCGGCGGCACGGACGGAGGCGGCGTAAAGATTGTTTTTTGTGGCCGCGAAATCTGTGGAGATCGAAATCGCTGTGAAACGCGTCGTTATTTTTGCCTGCCTAGCACTTCTGAATTGATAAACGTAACCACCGCGGCCGTTTCGTTCGCCGTGCGCCGGGTTACGGTCGCTTGCAGACTGGTTTTTCCGACATTGCCCCAACCAAAATTACGCACGTCCCATGTGCCGCCCGGGAGCGCGGCGGTATTGAGGCCGGGGATCGCGGTAACTTTCAAATTCTCCATGGTGAGGCGCGTTTCGGTGTGGCAGCTGATGCAATCGGTGTTGAAGAAGTGGCTTTTGCCGGGATCGGCGATCGTATCGAGAATTTCCTTCGTCTTGTCCGCCGCCAGGGCCGCGTTGGCAAAGACCTGAGACGTCGAAACGCCGCTGCGCGCAGGGATGGGCACATTCGCGGTTGGCACCGCCGCATTTTTGCAGGTAATCGGATTGAGATTGTTTGTGCGCGGCGCTGGCACCACGCGTGGAAGCGTTCCCTTTGCTTGTAACAACTGCGCGAACGCCTTTCCGTCCAGAGTCGGGCCGCGCACAGGATCAAAACCACCATTGGGTAAGGCCGGATCCACACCTGGCGGAACTTCCTGAATCGACAAAAATATCCAAGGCTCGGGCGCTCCGGAAGGAAGCCCCGCGATGGCCATGGCCTGCAAGCGCGGGCCGGCAATATATTTTTCCAGCAGAGACTTCATTTCCGCGCGGAGATTGCTGGCGGTCGTCGCATCTGCCAGGCCTGGATGAACACCCAAAGGCGCGCCGGCGGTCGTGATTTTGTGCGCGCCAAGCCCCCCTTCACTCAACTTCGTGCGCAAGGCGGCGAGGTCTGCCACGATCTTGCTGAATGTTTCTAGATCGGGCTGCGGCCGCTGCAGGCAACCGGTCTGCGCGGGATCGTCTAGTTTCGTCTGTGTGAAATTGAAAATCAGGTGTCCCGCGATGTCCGCCACTTTAGGGCTGCCATCGGGATTATGCGTCACCGGTTGAATGATCAGGCGAATCTCGGGCAATTGCCCGAATTGCGCGCGAATATCATTGGAGAGGCCGGGTGCGCCGGCATCAAAGCGGATGCCAGCGACGAACCACGCGTCGATAGAATGTGCCTCAGCGGGCAGGCCAATACTCGGCGCGCCCGCGACTTGCACCGCCGGGCTTTCTGCGATCGCCAGAAATCGCTGAAACACTGCGTCCGGCCAAACCGGATCGCGCTTGGTCGGGTCCTGCAGATTTTGCGTCGTGAGGTCGCGCACCGCGATCAAGTTGGCGAAATCCGCGGCTTGAGTCGGCGCGGGAAACAGCCAGGAGATGTCGTTCGCCGAAAGCGGTTGCAGCGACGGCGCGGGCGTAGGCTGCGGCTTCGCTTTGCACGCCCAAACACTGACACCGCAAACGATCAGCGCGCCGATCATCCCAAGTCTTGGGCAACGTAATAAAAATCCTCGCGAACGGTCCATGTAAGCCTCCTCCCATCGAGCCGGCCGTCGATCGCGCCTCGCCGGATCGTCAGGATCTAGAAAGTTTTGAGATATTCGATCAACGCACGCCGCTCGTTGGGGGCCAGCCGGCGGCCGATGACGCCCACTTTCTTCGCATCCTCTTTGTTGCAGTCATCCTTCTCCGGATCAGCTTGCTTGCAGCCATCTTTCTTCGGCGGGTCATTGAACTCGTGGCCGGAGTTGCTGTTGCCGCGTATCGACGTATCCAGTTCAAACCCGCCGGGAAATTCATCGCTGCGATAGCCTAGATTCTCAGGATCGTACTCGCGATTTCCCAGATAGAATTTTTTCGGGCGTTCCGCCACCGGTGAGAGGAGCGCATAAATATTCGGCACCGAGCCATTGTGCAGATACGGCGGAGTGGCCCAGATGCCCGTAAGAGGCCGAACCTTGTACGAGAGCGGAGCGCGCACGCTGTCCGCGCGATTTCCGTTCATCTGCTGCCGCTGGGCTGCGGAAATCGGCGGCTTCTGATTGTCGTACCAATAGTTGACGGTGGAATCCACCAACTCGCCGAGCGCCGTCCCGAAATCCTCTTTCAAAATTCCCAACTTGACGGGGATCGCGACGCGGCGGCTCGCCATGTCCGCCGCTTCCGCCGGATCGGTTCCGACGTCTTGGAGGTCAATTTGCTTCAGGTCCAGGTGCAGCTCTCCGCTGGAATCCGAAGGCTTCCACTCCTTGGACGCCCAGAACTCCTTGTTGTATTTGTTGTCCTGGTCCATGACCGGAGGAAGATGGCAACGCTGGCAAAGCTCTTTGTACAGCACGGCGCCCTTGGCAGCGAGAGCGTGATCAATCGGCGGCAGAATATTCTCCGGCCATTTGGGCGAATTCAGTCCCGTGAAACCGGTATTGACGTTGGGCGGCTTTCCGGCCAGAAGCTTCTCCATCTGGTCCAGCATGTCAACGCGCACGCTGGAGGAAAACAGCGGCACATTGTCGTCGCTCAGATTTACCGCAGCCCGCACGCCCAGAGCCTCGCCCGCGTTGCGCGTCATGGGATCTTCGATCGATCCGTTGTATTGCACCCACTCGAACCAGGAAGAATTCCAGACGCGCGGGAAATGCACGGGAGCGGAATAAGCTACGAAGTTTGTGGGGTCATTGCCCAGATCAACGGAGAACACAAAATTGCCGATGCGGCTCAGCGCATCCAGCCGCGCATAACCCTCCTCCACCGTGCGTGCTTTTACTTTGTCTTCCATATCGAGGATCTTCTTGTCTTCCGCCAGGACATTGATCAATTGCGTTTTCAAATCAGATTTTGCAGCCGGGCTGGCGCCGGGACCGAGCACGCGGTCAGCAAAGCGCGCGAATCGAAACGGAATCCATCGCGTGTAAAATAGCGCCAAGCCCACACCGTTTTGAAACTTGTCCAGATTCGTCAGCGCCGGGCCGCCGTCAATCAGGATGGTGATGTTCTGATAGGTGAGCCGGCCCGTGTGGCAAGCGGCGCAGGTCAAGCCCAGCGAGGTCATCGGCGCCCTCGTTTGCGAATTTAGCACCGGATTGCCGTAATAATCTCTCAACGGGGCGCCGTAGGCGAAACCGATCGGCAGTCCCGGTTTCGCGAGGTTGTAGTCGGGATGCGTGTTGTCCGGAATAAAGCCGTAGCGATCTAGGTACACAGGATCGCTGAAAAGTCCGGGCGCGCCCAGCGAAGGCGACGGTTGTTCCAGAGCGATGAACCATTCATAGGGGATGCCGAATGTCTGCGTGCCTTGGTCGGCGTGATGGAACCAGTCGCGTTGTTCCGCGGACCAATGCTGATCGAGCCAGACCGGATTGCCGACCGGCGGATATTTCGGCAGGTCCACCAGAAAGTTTTCGCACGCCCACTTCCCGGCAAGGATGAAAATGACAAGCGTCGCCGCAATGACGAGCCCGATTCTTCGCTTCTTCATACCCGCAGCTCCCTCAGGGATTGCCTAGGTTCGAGCTGGGCCGCCGGGGATTTGCCCCAGTGATACTGCGAAGCGTTCCAAGTGGGTTACCAATTTAGTAAGAGACTACTACTGTTTTTATATTGGGGCAACGAGAGTCTTCCGCAAAAGAGACGGAGGTCGGGTAGGTCACTTGTAGAGGCGAGAACGCAAATCGCTTTCACAGACGAAAAACTCAGGCGCGCCCCGTCTCACGCCAGGGCTCAATCCGCCACGACCGCTTCTCGCTTTGGGCAAAACTGAACGATCGCGATCAGTTACGATAGGCGCGTGGGCCGACGCTGCGAAGGATGGTCCTCATTTTGTCCAGTGCACTCGCGCTCGGCTCGCCGAACACGATGCCTCCGGGCACAAGCACAGTAATCTCCGTTCCGGCACCAGCGGAACTAACAATCGTCAGTTTGCCCCCGATTCGCGCCACTCGCTCGCGCATTCCCTGCAATCCGAAGTGCCCCGCCTTGCCGTGATCTCCAATCCTCGGGTCGATTCCAATGCCATTGTCTTTGACGCGCAAGACAAGATCGTGGCCATATGTCAACTCAACTTCCAGCCGGCTACCCTTGGAATGCATGCACGCATTGCGAATCGCCTCATAGCCAACGCGATAGATCTCATCGCGAACTACCGGATGCATCTCCTTCGAATCTCCAAACACAAGAAAAGACGACTCACTGGGTCCGAGCAATCGACACTCTTCCGTCGCCCTCTGGAAGGCCTCCGCCAAATCGTTCTTCGGTGCGGTTGATGAACGCAGCGAATTCAGAACGGCCCGGCCTTCCTGAGTCGCCTGTCCGAGCCACACGGACAATTGTTCCACGGCGTGACGCATCCGTTCGGGGTCGTCCGATTTCTTCAGAGCGTTGTCCGCCACCAGTTTACTGCCCTGGATCGTCTGCAAAAACGTGTCGTGGAGCTCCCGCGCCATACGCGTGCGCTCGGCCAATCGCTCGTCAAACCGGGCGCTCACGGATTTGTGAATCTGCTGGACGCGCACGCGGTAGAAGGCCCAGATCAGCAATGCTCCGCTTAAGAGGCACAGGCCCAGGAACCACTTCGTCTGGAACCATGCAGGCGCGACGCTGAAATCCAAAGTTGCGCCGTCATGGTTCCAAGTCCCGTCGCTGTTCGCCGCAGCCACCTGGAAAGTGTACTTACCAGGCGCGAGATTGTTGTAAATTGCGTCGCGCCTGGCTCCGGCATCCAGCCAGTCGTAACTTAAACCGACGAGGCGATATCGGAACTTCACGTTGTCAGGCTTCACAAAGCTGAGCGCACTGTAATGAATTTCCAGATTCTTCACATTCGAGGAAAGCACGACAGCGTTATCCACAGGGCTGTACGGCTGTCCGTTTGCCGCAACGGTCTCAATGTGCACAGGAGGCGCTGTTACATTGTGAGGAATGCGTCTGGGATCGATCTTTTGCAGATTCTGGCCGTTCGAAAACCAGATTTGGCCATCCTTGCTCACTGCCGGGCGGGAAGTAGATATTCCGGAGAACACGCCGTCGGAAGAATCAAAAAGTCTCCAAGGAACTTCAGTGATCTTATCGTCCCACCAGCGCTGGATATCAGAAGTCCGAACTCGCACTAACCCCGAAGACATGTACAGCCACAGAGAACCACGTTCGTCATCAATCATATTGATAACGCTGTCAGTGGCCGAACCTACGCCCAGCTTCAGCGTACGCGCCTTACCATCCTGTAAACGAAGCAGGTCATTTGCCGGGTAGGCCCACGCTCCCTCGCGGTCAGGAACCAGACCAAATCCCGCGCCTTCGGAAAGGATCCGTTCGAAATTGCCGTCGTGAAACCAATAGAGCAGCCCTCTCACCGTGACCAGCCACAGCCCTGCGCCGGGATGGGCGCTGATGGAACTCATCGTGTCCTGGCCTAAAGATTTGGGCCAGTAATATCGCTCGATGATCGCTCCATTCCGGACGTGATTGAGGGCTGAGCCGTATTCTGGAACCAGCGCTATGACCCAAAGGTCTCCCGCGGCATCCTCTGAAAGCTCGACAACAGTGCCAACATCCGCGTCGCCTTTGTAGCGCACAAGCTGGAAGCCGTCATTTTTGTAAAACGCCAGGCGTGTCTTGCCCGCCACCCACATTCTGCCGCCGCCATCCCGATAAAGATCCTCGACCGATCCGATCTCCGGAATAGATACATGGCGAACTGGCCGGGTGCCGGTCGCGTCGAGGATATACAAACCATCGAGCCCTCCGGCCCATACTTCATCGCCGGTCGCTGTGGCAGCTACGGCTCGGATCGATGCGCCGGCCAATCCCTCGCGACCGCCATAGCTCAGAACAGAAAGATCATAAAATTGGTCCAAACCCTGAGGCGTTACAACCCATATGCTTCCTTCGTGATCCTCAAATATCTGATTCACGACATCACCGGTTAACCCATCTCTGGACGAAATGTGATCTACCCGCGAGCCAGCGATCCGATAAAGGCCGTCACCCGATGTTCCAATCCATAGACCGCCGGCAGCATCTGTAAACAGCGAGCGAACTTTGAGCTTGCGGCCGTCGAGGCCCGGGACAATATAGTCTGCCAACTTATTCTGTCGGACATACACGAGCCCTTCGTTTTTGTCTCCGTCTTCGATTCCCGCGAAAATCGTGCCATCCTTGCCATTCGCGATTGCAGCAATCATCTTGGAACTTGTCCGGGGCTTTTTTGGTAGCGGGAATACCTGCGGCGACTGGCCTGGCATCCAACGGACTAAACTATTTTCGCCGCCGAGCCATCGTGCGCCACCTTGCTCGAACAACAAGCTCGCAAAGGGCCCGTGGAGGCCATTTTCACCTTGATCCGCGCACTGCTCCTGAAGCCGAGAGATTTGACACGTGGAAATAGCGTTTTCGAATCTGCCGGGTGTAAACCATATGGTTCCGGAAGAGTCTTCCGCGAAAGGGCCGGGATGGAATATATTCTTGCCAATCTTTTGCAGCTTCCCGTCCTGCCATTGAAACACTCCATAGGATCTGGAACTGATGTACAAAGCTCCATCACTTGCCGCAAACAGGAATCGGGTGTCTTCCACGTACGGGGAGTGCGCGCTCGGATCAGGCAATGGCGTAAACTGCGTTCCGTCGAAGCGGTAGAGATGATGCCTGGTCCCTATCCAGAGGTAGCCATCTTTTGTTTGGGCAATGCTTTGTGGGGACGCTTCCAGTCCGCGTTCCCCGACCCTCCAGGGAATATGCGCGTATTGGGTGATTGCAGCTCTGGGATCCAAGCCAAAGCTTTGCAAGCAAGCCGTTAATACGATCGAGGCGATTAGCGCGAGACGTCTCAAAGATTTCCAGCCTCGAATTCGGGATGCAATCCGTAGCTCGCGGCAACCGGAACGCAACGGAGTCTGCGGACTCGCCGAAGTAAGTGCCCTGCCGTTTCCCAGAAAATGACTTCGCCAAAACCGTGCTCTCGAGCCTACTGCGTTCACAGCTTGCGCGAAACATCAGGATCAATAGCCATGGCCCCCTAGTTTTCTAGAGGTCCAGGCGATCAGATTTGTAGCAGCCCACGCCGCACCGCAATCGTGACCGCGTGCGTTCGATCATTGGCGCCCAGTTTTCCCACCAGATTCTTGATGTGGAAATTCACGGTAGCCTCCGCGATGGCCAGCCGATCGGCGATTTGCTTGTTGCGACAGCCGTCGCGAATCAGTCGCAGCACCTCCAGTTCCCTGCCCGTCAGATCTTCATCGCCTAGATGCTCGGCGAGGCGCGCCGCAATCTCTGGCGGCACGTGCGTTCTCTTCCCTGCGTGCACCGCTCGGACCACGCCCAGAAGTTCGTCTTGCGGCATGCTCTTAAGGATGTATGCCGCAGCGCCGGCTCGCAGCGCTCGTTTAATTTCGCCATCGCTGTCTGAGGTGGTCAGCATGATGATGCGAGCCAGGGGAAACTCCCCTCGAATCGCTATCAACGCGTCCGTGCCATTGGTGCCGGGGAGCCGCAGGTCCATCAGCGTAATATCTGGCCGATGCCGTCGAAATTCCGCGATAGCATCAACTGCATTCGCTGCCTGCGCGACCAGACGCATGTCTTCTTCCGAACCGATGATCGTGCTGAGACCCGCACGAAAAACCGGATGGTCGTCAACCGTCAGTATGCGAATCTGGGCGCGCGAGCCCATCGCAATTCCCTCCTGCGAGAAATTGTAACCATGTTTGCCGCGGCGGCCAAAGC
>Ga0209169_10002048_pt1 | contig 12230 bp, 9 predicted proteins | sample HubBroMetageWRM4_FD_188346 | JGI IMG/M metagenome (GOLD analysis project Ga0209169, IMG submission 188346) | Warmed soil microbial communities from the Hubbard Brook experimental Forest, New Hampshire - Hubbard Brook CCASE Soil Metagenome WRM 4... | ecosystem: Environmental > Terrestrial > Soil...
CCTGCTCCGCGGCCGCCTGAACCGGGTGCTGTGGCGGGCCATCCACCTGCTCGCCTACCTGAGCTGGCCGGTGGCGTTCGCGCACAGCATCGGCTCGAGCCAGGACCTGCAGCACGGATGGCTGCTCTACCTGGCCGTTGCCTGTGCCCTCGTCGTCGTGGCGGCGACCGGCTGGCGGCTAGCCCAGGCCGCGCGTCAGTTGCCCAGGGCCGCGCGGGTCGCCGCCGTCTTCGCCCGGGACACCGCCGCCCACAGCCAGCAAACCGGTAACGAGCCAACCGGTAACCAGCAAACCGGCCGTACCAGGGAGACGGTCTAGACGATGACTACCACCGTGAACGAGCCAGCCACCCGCCACGCCGCCACGATGCCCCGCCTGCTGCCGGCCGCGCCGGAAGACCTCCGCCGCCACCTCGCCCGGTACGGCCCGACGCCGTACCGCGGCCAGGCTGGCCTGCTGATCGGCGACATCGAGGCCTCCGGCCTGACCGGCCGCGGCGGCGCCGCCTTCCCTGTGCACCGGAAGCTGGCCATCGTGGCCGGGGCGCGCGGCCGGAAGGTGGTCGTCGCCAACGGCGCGGAGAGCGAGCCCGCGAGCCGCAAGGACGAACTGCTGCTGCGGGCCGCGCCGAACCTGGTGCTCGACGGGCTGCAGCTGGCCGCCGAGGCGACCGGCGCCACAGAGGCTCACCTGTACACGCACCACGGGGCCACCACGGAGATCTTGCGAGCACTCGCCGAACGGGCCGCCGCGGGCCTGGACCCGGTCAGCGTCACGATCACCCAGGCACCACCGCGGTTCCTGGCCGGACAGGAGTCGGCGCTGGTGAACCGTCTCGGCGGCGGCCCAGCGCGGCCCACCTTCCAACCCCCGAGGGTCACAGAACGCGGCCTGCACGGCGCCCCCACCCTGGTGCAGAACGTCGAAACCCTGGCTCATATAGCGCTCATCGCCCGGTACGGCCCGCGCTGGTTCCGCGTCGCCGGCACCAGCGCCGAACCCGGCAGCATGCTCACCACCGTCTACCAGCCCGACGGCAAGTGCCAGGTGGTCGAGACCGAGATCGGCACCCCGCTGAACACCCTGCTCAGCAGCGGGCCCGAGACCCAGGCGTGGCTGGTCGGCGGCTATCACGGCACCTGGCTACCGCTGCCGCACCCGGCCGCGCTCACCCGGGACGCGCTGACCCTCGACAATGCCACGCTGGGAAAGTACGGTGCCGCCGTCGGCGCCGGCGTGCTCGCGGCGCTGCCGTCGGACCGGTGCGGCCTGGCCGAGGCGGCCCGGGTCGTCGGCTACCTGGCAGCGGAGTCGGCAGGCCAGTGCGGGCCATGCCTGAACGGGCTGCCCCGCATCGCCGCCGCGCTGGCCGAGCTGGCCGGCCCAAGACCTCGCCGGCCGGTCCGCGCCGACGTCGAGCGCTGGGCCAGCCTGGTCGAGGGTCGAGGGGCGTGCCACCACCCGGACGGCACGGCGCGGTTCGTCCGCAGCGCCCTGACGGTGTTCGCGCCGGAACTGAGCCTGCACGAAAAAGGCCGGTGCTCGGCCACGAACCCCAGGCCGTTCCTGCCGCTCCCTGACGGCATCCCGACCAGCGAAGACGACTGGACCTGACCATGGCAAAAACAATGGCAAAAACAACGGAAAACCGGCAAACCTTCAAGGTGAACCCGATCGACTGCACCGGGCACGGCGTCTGCGCCGAGTTGCTGCCCGAGCTCATCTCCCTCGACGAGTGGGGCTACCCCATCGTGGACCCGCGCCCGGTACCGCCACAGCTGGACCGCGAGGCCCGCCGCGCGGTGGCCGCCTGCCCCGCGCTCGCCCTCAAGCTAGTACGCAGGTCAAGCTAGTACGCAGGTCAAGCTAGTACGCAGGCCAAGCTAGTACGCAGGTCAAGCTAGTACGCAGGCCAAGCTAGTACGCAGGCCAAGCTAGTACGCAGCGTAACGACCCGGCCGGTTCCGCCGCCTGCAGAGTGAAGAAGAAGGTGGCGCCCTCGCCGACCACGCCCTCGGCCCAGGCGCGGCCGTCATGCCGGTCCACGATCTCGCGCACGCAAGCGAGCCCTATGCCGGTGCCAGCGAACTCGCGCCTGCTGTGCAGCCGCTGGAACGGCATGAACAGCGTGTCGACGTAGGCGGGGTTAAAGCCCGCGCCATTGTCGCGCACATAACAGCAGACGCGCCCGTCCGCGTCCGGGGTCATCCCGAACTCGATCGCCGCACCGTCCCGGCCGGCGGTGAACTTCCAGGCGTTCTCCAGCAAGCTGTCCAGGGCCTCGCGGATAAGCGCAGGATCGGCGAGCGCCCAGGCCTGCGGCTGGATGGTGAAACGGACGCTGCGCGCCGGGTCCTGGCGCTGCAGGTCCGCGGCGATCGCGACTACCTCAGCGCCGAGATCAACGGGCTGGAGGCTGATCTCCGCCCGCGCGATGCGGGACAGCCGCATGAGGGCATCAAGGACATGGCCGATGTGCCGGCTGGAGGCCTCGATCCGCTGCGCGTAGTTGCGGCCGGCCTCGCCGAGAACCTCGGCGTAATCCTCGAGCAGCAGAGCGCTGAACCCGGCCAGCGACCGCAGCGGGGTCCGCAGGTCGTGCGCGATGGAGTAGCCGAGCTGCTGCAGGTTCTGGTTGGTCCGCCGCAGGTCATCGAGCGTCTGCTGTTGCTGGGTGGCGTCGCGGATAGCGGCCGAGACCAGGACGCCCTGGCCGGTGTCGAGGGCGGACAGGGAGATCTCGGCGGGGAAGGTGGTGCCGTCGTGCCGGCGGCCCGACAGGTCCAGGCCGCCGCCTAGCTGCCGGGGCTGGGGATCTGCGGCGTACCCGACGCGCAGCCGGGAGTGGGCCGCCTTGACGGCGTCGGGGACAAGGATCTCGACCAGCTGCCCGGCAAGTTCCTCGCGCGGGTACCCGAACAGCTGCTCGGCCTGCGCGTTCACCAGCACGATCCGCCCGCCGGTGTCCACGCACACTATCGCGTCCGGTGCGCCCTCCAGCAGCCCGCGGAACCGGGTATCGGCCCGCTGCTGGGCGCTGATATCCCGCACCATTACCGATATCCCCGTGATCGTCCCCGTCTTGTCGGCGATGAAGGCCGTCGTGGCCACCACCGTGATCCCGGTCCCGTCCTTGCGGACCCGGTCGGCCTGATATTCACCCGTCTTCTCGCCCCGGGCCAGGGCGGCATAGTGTTTGTGCACGTCGTCACGATGATCGGCGGGAACCAGGACGTCGATGCTGCGGCCGATGATCTCGTCGGCGGTGTAGCCGTAAAGCCGCTCGGCTCCTGGGTTCCAGGTCCTGATCCGCCCGTCGAGGTCAAGGCTGACCACGGCGTCATTGGCGGACTCGATGATCGAGGCCAGCCATGCCTGTGCCCGGTCGGCCTGCCGCTGCTCGGTGACGTCGCGGATGGCGGCCGATACCAGCCGGGTCTGGCCGGCATCGAAGGCGGCCAGGGAGATCTCGGCGGAGAAGGTGGTGCCGTCGCGGCGCCGGCCGGATAGGTCCAGCCGAGCGGCCATCGGCCGGTGCCGGGGGTCGGCCGCGTACCCGGCGCGCAGCCGGGAATGGGCGGCCTTGACGGCGTCGGGCACCAGGACCTCGACCAGTTGCCCGGCCAGTTCCTCGCGCGGGTACCCGAACAGCTGCTCGGCCTGCTCGTTCACCAGCACGATCCGCCCGGCGGAGTCCACGCATACCGTCGCGTCCGGTGCCGCCTCCAGCAGCCCGGCGATGACCGGATCGGTGATCAGCCGCACGGCTGCGTGGCTGGTTCCGCGGCCTGGAGGGTGAAGAAGAAGGTGGCGCCGCCGGCGACAGCGCCCTCGGCCCAGGCCCGGCCGTTGTGCCGGTCCACGATCTCGCGCACGCAGGCGAGCCCTATGCCGCTGCCGGCGAACTCGCGCGCGCTGTGCAGCCGCTGGAACGGCGTGAACAGCTTGTCGACGTAGGCGGGGTTGAAGCCCGCGCCGTTGTCGCGCACATAACAGCAGACGCGGGCGTTCGCGTCCGGGGTCATGCCGAACTCGATCGCCGCGCCGTCCCGGCCGGCGGTGAACTTCCAGGCGTTGTCCAGCAGGCTGTCCAGGGCCTCGCGGATGAGGGCACGGTCGGCCAGCGCCCAGGCCTGCGGCTGGATGGTGAAACGGACGCAGCGGGCCGGGTCCCGGCGCTGCAGGTCCGCGGCGATGGCCGCCGCCTCAGCGCCGAGATCGACCGGCTGGAGGCTGATCTCCGCCCGCGCGATGCGGGACAGGTGCATGAGGTCATCAAGGACGTGGCCGATGTGCCGGCTGGCGGCCTCGATCCGCTGCGCGTAGTTGCGGCCATCCTCGCCGAGAACCTCGGCGTAATCCTCCATCAGGACGGCGCTGAACCCGGCCAGCGACCGCAGCGGGGTCCGCAGGTCGTGCGCGATGGAATAGCCGAGCTGCTGCAGGTTCTGGTTGGTCCGCCGAAGCGCGTCGAGCGTCTGCTGCTGCTGGGTGGCGTCGCGGATGGCGGCCGAGACCAGGATTCCCTGGCCGGTGTCGAGGGCGGACAGCGAGATCTCGGCGGGGAAGATGGTGCCGTCGCGGCGGCGGCCCGACAGTTCCAGGCCCGCGCCCAGCTGCCGGGGCTGGGGCTGGGACTCCGCGACGTACCCGACGCGCAGGCCTGGGAGCCCGGCCTTGATGGCGTCCGGGACCACGATCTCGACCGACTGCCCGGCCAGTTCCTCGCGCGGATACCCGAACAGCCGCTCGGCCTGCGCGTTCACCAGCACGATCCGCCCGGCGGAGTCCACGCACACTATCGCGTCCGGTGCAGCCTCGAGCAGCCCGCGGAACCGGGCATCGGCCCGCTGCTGGGCGCTGATATCGCGCACCATCGCCGACAGCCCGGTGATCGTCCCGGTCTTGTCGGCGATGTAGGCCAGCGTGATCACGACCGTGATCACGGTCCCGTCCTTGCGGACCCGGTCGGCCTGATATTCCTCCGTCTTCTCACCCCGGGCCAGGGCGGCGTGCCTTTCGTGCACCTCGGTGCGGTGCTCGGCGGGGAGCAGGACATCGCTATGACGGCCGATGATCTCGGCGGCGGTGTAGCCGTAGAGCCGCTCGGCTCCGGGGTTCCAGGTCCTGATCCGCCCGTCGAGGTCCATGCTGATCACGGCGTCATGGGCGGACTCGATGATCGACGCCAGCCATGCCTGGGCCCGGTCGGCCTGCCGCTGCTCGGTGACGTCGCGGATGGCGGCCGATACCACGATCCCCTGGCCGGTGTCGAAGGGGAACAGGGAGATCTCGGCGGGGAAGGTGGTGCCGTCGCGGCGCCGGCCGGACAGGTCCAGCCGAGCGGCCATCGGCCGGCGCCGGGGGTCGGCGGCGTACCCGGCGCGCAGGCCGGGATGCCCCGCCTTAGCGGCGTCCGGGACCAGGACCTCGACCGGCTGCCCGGCCAGTTCGTCGCGCGGGTACCCGAACATCCGCTCGGCCTGCGCGTTCACCAGCACGATCCGCCCGCCGGAGTCCACGCACACCGTCGCGTCCGGTGCCGCCTCCAGCAGCCCGGCGATGACGGGATCAGTGATCTGCCGCACGGCTGGACACATTCCGTAGCAGGAAAACTACTTAAGGTTATTATGCCACACCTGTCCGCCGCAGCGGACAGATGTGGCAAGAACCCGGCAGATCTAAAGGACGTCGTGCCCGGGCCGGGAATCGGCCGGCACCGCGGGGATGCTGCCCAGCCGTCCGGCCTGGTAGTCCTCGAACGCCTGGACCAGTTCGGCGCGGCTGTTCATGACGAACGGCCCGTACGCGGCCACCGGCTCCCTGATGGGCTGCCCGCCGAGCAGCAGGACGTCCATGTCCTGCCGGGAACCCGGCCCGTCAGCCCCGAACGTGATCGCATCGCCGGCCCCGAACACCACCAGCTGCCCCATCTTCACCGGCCGCTTCTCGGTCCCCGCGGTTCCGCTGCCCGCCAGCACGTACGCCAGCGAGTTGAAGTCCGCCGGCCACGGCAGCCGCACCTCCGCGCCGGCCGACACCGTGGCGTGCACGAGGGCGATCGGCGTGTGCGTAATGCCCGGCCCGTCATGCCCGCCGAACGACCCCGCGATCACCCTCAGCAACGCCCCGCCGTCCGCGGAGGACAGCAGCGCCACCTGCCCCGCCCGGATGTCCTGGTAGCGCGGCGACGTCATCTTGAGCCTGGCGGGCAGGTTGACCCACAGCTGGAAGCCGTGGAACAGGCCGCCGCTGACCACGAGTTCCTCCGGCGGCGCCTCGATGTGCAGGATGCCGGCGCCCGCGGTCATCCACTGGGTGTCGCCGTTGGTGATCACCCCGCCGCCGCCGTTGGAGTCCCGGTGCTGGAACGTCCCGTCGATGATGTAGGTCACGGTCTCGAACCCGCGGTGCGGATGCCACGGGGTGCCCTTGGGCTCACCGGGCCCGTAGTCGACCTCGCCCATCTGGTCCATGTGCACGAACGGGTCGAGCCGCGGCAGGTCGACCCCGGCGAACGCGCGCCGGACCGGGAAGCCCTCGCCCTCGAGCCCGGAAGGGGCGGTGGTGACCGAGATGATCTTCCGCTCGGCCTGCGTCACGTCGGGTTCCGGCACGCGGGGCAGGACGAGGATGTTGTCGACGGTGATGGCTGGCATGGCGGCCTCCTCAGCTCTCACTGTCCTAAGGCTCTTTGAAAGATCAATTATTCCGAACGAGCCGTGGTGCCCCCCCAGCGTACGTGTCTCCCCGCGGAACACCGCTGCTGGACGCCAGAAGGCCGGGCACCGGCTCGTCCCGGGGGGATTAGCCCGGGCCGCTACCATGGGCGGCAATGGACGAGGACAAACGGACGCCCGCCACCAACGCCGGCGCGGGCGCCACCTACGCGGGCGCTGGCGTGGACGAACAGCACGAGCAGGACGTGTTCGCCCGGGCGATGCGCCCCTGGCTGGCGCGCACCGCGGTCCGGTCCCCGATGGTGACCAGCATCACCGGCCTGGCCAGCGGCTACTTCGCTACCCTGCTGCAGCTGCAGTCCGGCCCGGCGCTCGCGCTGAGCACCGACGGCGTGGGCACCAAGATCCTGCTGGCCCGCGAAGCGAACCGATGGGAGCCGATCGGGATCGACTGCGTGGCCAACAACGTCAACGACCTGATCTGCGTCGGCGCGGTGCCGCTCGCGCTGCTGGATTACGTGGCCACCGACCGGATCGACGAGGGCGTGCTCGAGGAGATCGCCCGCGGCCTGTACCTGGGCGCCGACCTGGCCGGGATCGCGATCCCGGCCGGCGAGATCGCCCAGATCGGGGCCATGCTCGCCGACGCGGCCGGCGGCCGCCCGATGCTCGACCTGGTCGGCACGGCGATCGGGGCGCTTCCCCCCGGCCGCGATCCGGTGGACGGGTCCGGCGTCCGGTCCGGTGACGTGATCATCGGCCTGCCAAGCTCCGGCCTGCACAGCAACGGGTACTCGCTGGCCAGGCACGTCCTGTTCGACCTGGCCGGGATGACGCTCGCCGACCGCGTGCCGGGGACGGCGCTGCACCTGGACGATGCCCTGCTGCAGCCGACCCGGGTCTACGTGGCGGCCGTCCAGGCGCTCTGGGCGGCGGGCGTGGAGCCCAGGGGCCTGGTGAACATCTCCGGCGGCGGGCTGCTCAACCTCGCGCGGCTGGCCGCCGACGTGTGCTACGAACTCGACGCGCTGCCGCCACCGCCGCCGGTGTTCGGCCTCATCGCGAAGGCCGGCCAGGTCCCGGCGGCCACCATGTACGCGACGTTCAACATGGGCATCGGGTTCTGCATCGTGGTCCCCGCCGCCCGGCAGCAGGCAGCCATGACCGCGCTGAAGGGCGCCGGCGAGGAACCCGTCCGGGTGGGCTGGGTCACCGGCCGTCAGGGCCGCACCGTGTCGATCCCGTCAGCCGGCCTGCGCGGCCACGGAGATGCGTTCGAGGAAGTGTTAGCCCCGGGGGAGGAACCCCCTCGGTGACCCCCCCACTCACGGGGGGCCTGCCCAGCCCCCGCACCCCCGGGGATAACGTTCTAGCCATGGATGTCCGCGAATACGTTGAGTCGAACGCGCGCGAGTTCATCGACGCGCTCAAGCAGTGGCTGAGCATTCCCTCGATCTCCGCCGATCCCGCCAGGCATCCTGACGTGCGGCGCAGCGCCGAATGGCTCGCCGACCACCTCCGCGAGGCCGGCTTCCCCGTCGTGGAGGTCTGGGAGACCGCCGACGGCAGCGGCCTTCCGTCCGTCTATGCCGAGTGGCCCGCCGCCGATCCCGCCGCGCCGACCGCGCTTGTCTACGGGCATCACGACGTCCAGCCGGTCGAGCCGCTCGAGGAGTGGGAAAGCCCTCCGTTCACCCCGGCCGAACGCGACGGCCTGCTCCTGGCCCGGGGAGCCTCCGACGACAAGGGCCAGGTGCTCTTCCATTCGCTCGGCATCCGCGCCTGCCTGGCCGCCAGCCGGGCCGGCGCGCCGCCTGTCACGGTCAAGCTGATCGTCGAGGGCGAGGAGGAATCGGGCTCTCCCCACTTCGCGGACCTGCTCAGGCGCGAGCGCGACCGGCTGGCCTGCGACGTTATCGTGGTCAGCGACACCACCATGTGGGCCGCCGACGTGCCGTCCATGTGCATCGGCATGCGCGGGCTGACCTCGATGGAGGTCACGCTGACCGGGCCGACCCGGGACCTGCACTCAGGCTCGTTCGGCGGCGCCGTGCCGAACCCGCTGCACGCGATGGCCAGCCTGCTGGCGGGCCTGCACGACGAGACGGGCCGGGTCACGCTGCCCCGGTTCTACGACAAGGTGCTGCCGCTGACCGGCGAGGAGCGAGAGGTATTCGCCCGGCTGCCTTTCGACGAGAAGGAGTGGCTGCAAGAGGCGGGCGAGAGCGGCGCCGCCTACGGCGAGCAGGGCTTCAGCACGCTGGAGCGGATCTGGGCCAGGCCGACCGCCGAGGTCAACGGGATGTGGGGCGGCCACACCGGCGCCGGAGGCAAGACCATCATCCCGAGGGCCGCGCACGCCAAGGTCACCTTCCGGCTGGTCGCCGACCAGGACCCGGCCGACGTGGGCGCGGCCTTCGGGGAGTACGTGCAGGCCCACACGCCGGACGGGCTGCACGCCGAGGTCCGGCTGCACTCCACGGTCCGGCCCTCGCACTCGCCCATCAACTCGCCCGCCGTGCAGGCCGGGCGCCGTGCCATGCAGCGGGCGTTCGGCCGGGAGGTGCTGTTCACCAAGGAAGGCGGCAGCGGCCCCGAGGCGGACCTGGCCGACATCCTGGGCAAGCCGCTGGTGTTCATCGGCGTCGGCCTTGCCTCTGACCGGATACACGCACCGAACGAACTGGTGGACATGTCGCTGCTGCTGCTCGCGGCCGAGGCGACGGCCTACCTCTGGGAGGAACTGGCCTCGATCGGGTCAGAGCTCAAGTGAGCCCAGCCGGGCTCTCCCCGCTGGGGTCGCTGGCGCTGGCCAGGGGGACGGTAGACCGGGTGACGGCGCGCCGCCTGGACAAGGACTGGCTGGACGCCGCCTGGAAGGATCCGCGTACCCGGGTGCTGCCGGTATCCGACGGCCAGGCCCTGGTGCGCGAGGACGGCGAGCACATCGAGCTGGTCTTCGTCTCCCCGCAGCAGTCCCCGCCAGGTACCAGGTTCCTGCTCGGCCAGGACACCGACGGCACCGTCTACTTCGGCGTGAGCACCGTGGCTCCCGCCGAGCCCGTGGCCGACGGGGTGCGCCTGGCCTCGCTGCGCGAGGTAGGCGCACTGCTGCCGGACCGGGACGCCGGGCTGTTCACCCACGCGGTGGCGCTGGCGAACTGGCACGACACGCACACGCACTGCCCCCTGGACGGGGCCGTCACGGTGCCCGACCCGGGCGGGCACTCGACCAGGTGCCCGGTTGACGGCAGCGAGCACTTCCCGCGCACCGACCCCGCGGTGATCATGCTGGTGACCGACCCCGATGACCGGTGCCTGCTGGCAAGGAACGCCGCCTGGCCGGGCCGCCGGGTCTCGATCCTGGCCGGCTTCGTGGAGCCGGGGGAGTCGGCCGAGCAGGCCGTGGTCCGCGAGGTGGCCGAGGAGACAGGCATCGTCGTCACCAGCGTCCGCTACCTGGGCAGCCAGCCCTGGCCGATGCCGCGCAGCCTGATGCTCGGCTTCCGCGCCGAGGCCCCGCCCGGCCAGGTCATCACCGTCGATCACGAAGAACTCGCCGAGGCGCACTGGTTCAGCCGCGATGAACTGCTGGCCGCCATCCAGGCCCGCGAGCTTGCGCTGCCGCCGTCGGTGTCGATCGCCAGGCACATCATCGAGGACTGGTACGGCGGCCCGCTCCCGTCCACCTGGTCCCCCCCGCCCCGCTGAGCCAGGCCCGCTGAGCCAGGCCCGCTAAGCCAGGCCCGCTAAGCCAGGCCCGCTAAGCCAGGCCCGCTAAGCCAGGCCCGGACATGGCTCTGGCCACCCCCGCCCGGGATCGGCCCAGGCGGAGGTGGCCAGTGATTGTTGATCGAGACGGTTAGCGGCGGGGGGTGGCGACGAACCCGTCGGTGTTGCCGGCGGCGTCGACGTAGAAGCCGACGACCTGGCCGAGGTCGTTCACGCCGTTGATGGTGGTGGTGCCCAGGCCGTTCGGGTCATCCACGGTGCTGAAGCCGTGCTGCGGGGTCCAGGTGAACCCGTCAAGCGCCTGGGAGTTGTCGCTGGGGACGTAGACGCCGACAACCTCGTCGAGGTTGTTGACGCCGAGCGCCATCGTGCTGGAGGCGCCGGGCACCGCCAGGTCGATGAACTGGCCGTGCGTCTTCAGGAACCCGTCGGTGTTGCCGCTTGACGGGTTCGTGTAGATGCCGGCCACGTCGCCGGAGTCGTTGATCGCGGCGGCGGTCAGGCTGGTGCCGGGGTCGGCCGGGTCGACCACCGAGGTGAACCTGGTGGTTCCGATGTTGTACTCGTAGCCGTGGTTGTTGCCCTGGCCGTCGGTGTAGAAGCCGACCGCGACGTCGGAGTCGTTGACGCCGAGCAGCTGGTCGACCGGCGGGCTGGCCTGGTCGCCGGTCGGGAAGTCCGCGTTGCGGAAGTGACCGTCGACGTCGACGAAGCCGAAGTTGTCGTTGCTCATGCTGGCGTTGTTCATGCCGGACCAGAACCCGACCGTGACGCCCCGGTTGTTCAGGCCAGTGACCTGCGTCTGCACCGAGCCTGGGAAGTTCTCGTTGAGGTAGCTGTGCTGGCTGTAGAAGGGCGGCAGCAGCAGGTAGCCCTTGTTCGGGTGCCCCTGCGCGCCGGAGCCGAAGTAGCCCGCGATCACGCCCTCGTCGTTGATCCCGAGCAGCTGGTTGAACGTCACGTCGTTAGCGTTGTCAAGCGTACGGAAGCTATAGGCAGTGCCGTTCCCCCCGTTGCTCAACGTGCTCGCGCCGGCCGACGCCGCCAGCGCCACCGCCCCGACGGTGAGAACCCCCGACGCAACTGCGGCCGTCGCAACCCGCAGGACATTCCTCTTGACAGACCTCATTGTCGGTCCTTTCTAAGTAGCCGGGACAATCCGTTTGTCCGCTCGCCACTCAGAATGGCCATCCCTCACTGGGCGATTCACCGGGGGACCGGGGGGAAACACCACGGGACCTCGGGGGCCCACCCCCAGTGAGACCCGGAACGCAAAAGCGCCAGCCGCTCAGCCCATGGGGGGGAGGGGCCGAGCGGCTGGCGGTCAGGGGCGGCCGACGAGCGGCCGCCAAAATCAAGATCAGTTACCAGAACAGAGTAGCGGCCCGAGCCTCACAGTCGGCTGCCCGTTCGCCAGAATCCCTGGCGCAGGTTGAGCTACAGGCGGCTGGCCGGTCCCTAGGCGATTCCCGTGGGACCGGGGGAACACTACCAGCACCTCAGAGAGGCGGCGCCCAGAGCCAGTCGGCTCGATGCGCCCGGTGTCGGCTACAGTCGGCTCGATGTTCCACCGTGTCGGCGAAGCATCCTCGTGAGACCAGCCTGGCAACACCATCCCTGCTCGCTGGTCGCATGGAGATCATCCGAAGGTGCCTCTGTGGTGTGTCGCGGCTTCAGATGTGGTTTGATCCGGGTCCCGGCCCATCCCGTCAGCCGCGTCCGCTCCTGCGGTCACTCAGCCACCAGGTCCTGGCCGGCTCAATGGTCCAACGTGCCGGCTACAGCCGGCTCAATGGTCCAACGTGCCGGCCGGGACA
>Ga0209169_10002049_pt1 | contig 12230 bp, 10 predicted proteins | sample HubBroMetageWRM4_FD_188346 | JGI IMG/M metagenome (GOLD analysis project Ga0209169, IMG submission 188346) | Warmed soil microbial communities from the Hubbard Brook experimental Forest, New Hampshire - Hubbard Brook CCASE Soil Metagenome WRM 4... | ecosystem: Environmental > Terrestrial > Soil...
GCTGTCAGCTCTCAGCCGTCAGCTTTCAGCTAACCCCCTCTCCGGCTCCGTTCAGCGGTCTTTAATCTCCCTCTGGTTCAACATTCTGGAAAATCCAAGGCATATACCTGAAACTGGTAAGCTGAAAGCTGATGGCTGAAAGCTGCTCTTCGCCCTACGAAACCGCGGTTGCGCGCATGTATGCGTTGGGTCACGAACTGGCGCAGACGCCTGCGCACAAGTTCGATTTGGCCCACATGCGGACCCTGCTCGGCGCTTTGCATCATCCGGAGCGGCGGTTCCCGAGCGTGCTGGTTGCGGGCACCAACGGCAAAGGTTCTACCGTGGCTACCCTGGCTTCGATCCTGCGGGCCTCGGGATCGCGTACCGGGCTTTACACCTCGCCCCACCTGGTGCGCATCAATGAGCGGATTCGGATTAACGACAGCGAGATCGGTGACGACGAGTTTGCGTTGATTCACGACCTGGTGGACCGGACAGCGGAGCCCCTGGTCGGGGAGGGTGAATTACCGTGGCATCCCAGCTTCTTTGAAATGCTGACCGCCATTGCCTTTGAGTATTTTGCGCAGAACAAAGTTGACATTGCCGTGTTGGAAGTAGGCATGGGCGGGCGATTGGACGCCACTAACGTGGTCGAGCCGCGAGTCAGCGTGATTACGGATATTTCACTCGATCACCAGAAGTTTCTGGGGGATACGGTCGCGGAAATCGCGCGTGAAAAGGCGGGAATCATCCGGCGCGGCGGAGTGGTGGTGACGCTGCCGCAGCAACCGCAAGCCAATGACGTGATTGGCAACACTATTCTTGACTTAGAGGCCAAGGGAGTCAGCGCCGTGCCTTATGTGCCGCCGGTGAGCCCGGGCAGTGCGGATTACTTTGACACGAGCGCGTCAAGGCTTCGCTATCCGCTGCATGTCATGGGCAAGCAAATCCAGGTAGAGACGCCCTTGCTCGGGCGGCATCAGTTGAGAAATGTGGCGCTTGCGGTGGCGGCGGCGGAGGAACTGAGCAAGCAAGGGTTTGCCATCACACCGGACTCGATCGAGCACGGCATTCGTGAAACCCATTGGCCCGGACGCTTCCAAGTCATTCCAGCCCGGGATAACTTTCCGGAATATGTTTTGGATGTGGCCCATAATCCGGCGGGAGCGTGGGCGCTGCGCTCCACATTGTCGAGTTGTTATGAGGACCGTAAGCTGACGTTTGTATTCGGCGCGATGCGCGATAAGGCCATTGCCGAGATGTCGGAGATTCTGTTTCCGCTGGCGGACCGAGTTATCGCCACTCAGGCGGACAACCCGCGAGCGGCCTCGGCGGAAGAGATTCAGCAGGCTGCGGCCCGCACTTCAGCCGATATTGAGGCCGCGCCCGATGTGGCCTCCGCGCTAAAGCGAGCCGGTGGACTGGCCGGCCACCGTGGGGTGGTGGTTATTACGGGTTCCATATACATTGTGGGAGAGGCCATGCGGCTGCTGGAAGTGAGGGTCTGAAGTGGCGGAAGTGAAGACACCGGTCCGCGAGAATGCGCTGAGCAAGACGCCGGAGTCCGCGCCGGTCGAGGGCGTCAGCCCGCATTCTGATTGGAGGGGCGAGGATGCTCGTCACTCCCTCGAACCAAGAAAGTATGGCTGGGCGAGCCGTCTGCGTTCGTATTTGATCTTCGATCCCCTGATTTGGGCGTATACGGTTTTCTTTGGCTTCACTTCGATTCCGGCATCGTGGTTTGGCGATAGAGAGCGCATTTTGCACCGCTTCGCTCAGATGTGGTGCAAGTGCATCATGGCGACCATAGCTTCTCCCGTGAAAATAACCGGACTGGACAAGATCGACACTTCGAAACCTCATGTTTACGCGGTGACCCACGCATCCGCGCTGGATATTCCCGTCCTCTATGCCAAGCTGCCATTTCAGTTCCGCATCGTCTTCAAGAAGGAACTGCTGTCCTATCCGTTGATCGGCGGGCATCTCAGGCGATCGGGACAAGTCTGCATCAACCAGCAGAATCCGACGCGCTCCATTGCCGATATCCGCTCAGCGGTGAAGAGTCTGCAGGCGGGCATGCCGCTGGTGATTTTTCCTGAAGGCGGCCGCACCCCGGATGGTGAGATCAAACCCTTTTTGCCGGGAGCGTTCTATCTGGCGATCAAGGCGAATGTGGATATCGTGCCCATCGCTCTGGTGGGAACGTTTGGACTGCTGCCGATGAACACCTATCACATCAAGAGCAGACCGCTGGAGATGCGAGTAGGGCAGCCCATCTCGACTGCCGAATACGGATCGCGGGATATGGAAGAGCTGTCGGCGAAGGTCAAGAAAGCCATGGAAGAGCTGTACTACGCTTGAGGCAAATCCCGCCTCAGGGCATGCCTCCCTGACAATTTTCTCGCTGTGGTTGATAATCCTTCACCGGAGGGTTTCATGAAATTCGTCTGCCTGTCGCTTCTGTTGTGTCTTTCGTTATCGATGGAGGGTCAAAGCACCTCAAAGCCCACGGTGGCCGAGGCGGAAGAGTTCATGCATCAGGCAGAAATGCGCCTGAATGATCTTACGGTGAAAGCAGCGCGGGCCCAGTGGGTGCAAGAGAACTTCATCACCGATGATACCGAGGCGATATCGGCCGACGCCAATGAGCAGAACACGGCTGCGGTGACAGAACTAGTGGAGCAACAGAAGAGATTCGACGGTCTGACACTGCCGCCTGCCTTAGCTAGGAAGTTCTTGCTGCTGAAGCTGGGTTTGACCGCCCCGGCGCCGAAAGATCCAAAACTACGCCGGGAGATGATTGAAATCGGCACCTCGCTCGACGGCGACTACGGCAAAGGCAAGTATTGCCGCAAGCCGGATGATTGCCTGGACATCACCGCGATCGAAAAAATCATGGAGACCAGCCGCGATCCGAACGAGTTGAAGGATGTCTGGCTGGGATGGCATAAGGTCGGCGCACCCATGCGCCAGCGCTACGCCCGCTTCGTGGAACTCTCGAACCAGGGGGCGCGCGAGATGGGATTCAGAGACGTAGGGGCGATGTGGCGCGCCGGCTATGACATGACTCCGGAGCAGTTCAACGCTGAGTTAGAGCGGCTATGGCAGCAGGTGCGACCGCTGTATCTCGCGCTCCACACTTATGTGCGCGCGCGGTTGACGCAACACTATGGACCGAACGTTGTGCCTCCTGACGGTCCGATCCCGGCCGATCTGCTGGGCAATCCCTGGGCACAGGAGTGGGGCGGCATCTTTCCCTTGCTGGGTTTGCCGGAGAACAGCCATGGGTACGATGTGACCGAACTGCTGCAAGCTAAGAAGCTCGACGCCAAGGGCATGGTGCGCTATGGCGAGAATTTTTATAAGTCGCTGGGCTTCGCGCCGTTGCCCGAAACTTTCTGGGACCGGTCGCTGTTCACGAAACCTCGTGATCGCGACGTGGTCTGTCACGCCAGCGCCTGGGACGTCAACAACCAGGACGATTTGCGGGTAAAAATGTGCATTCAGATTCGCGATGAGGACTTTGTGACCATCCATCACGAACTGGGCCACAATTTCTATCAGCGGGCTTACAAAGGTCAGCCGTTTCTTTTTGAAAACGGTGCCAATGACGGGTTTCACGAAGCCATTGGAGACACCATCGCCCTCGCGGTGACGCCGGAATACTTGAAGGAGATCGGCCTACTCGACAAAGTGCCGCCCGCCGAGTCCGACATTCCCCTGCTGCTGAAACAGGCGCTCGACAAGGTGGCGTTTCTGCCCTTTGGATTACTGATCGATCAGTGGCGGTGGAAGGTATTCTCCGGAGAAATTACTCCGGCCAACTACAACCAGGCGTGGTGGGAGATGCGGCTGAAGTACCAGGGAGTAGCGCCGCCGGTGGCGCGCAGTGAGGCTGATTTCGATCCGGGCGCTAAATACCACGTGGCCGGCAACATTCCTTATATGCGGTATTTTCTGGCGCGTATTTTGCAGTTTCAGTTCTACCGCGCCATGTGCAAGGAATCCGGTTACACCGGGCCGCTGCATCGTTGCACGTTCTACAATTCCAAAGCAGCGGGAGAGAAGCTGAACAAGATGCTGGCGATGGGCCAGAGCCGTCCATGGCCCGACGCTCTGGAAACTCTTACCGGACAGCGGGAAATGGATGCGAGCGCCATTCTGGACTACTTTGCGCCTTTGCAGAAGTGGTTGGACGAGCAGAATAAGGGGCAGAAATCGGGTTGGTAGTTTTCTTTGCGATCTTTGCGGTCAAAAGCTTTCACCGCAAAGGGCGCCAAGGAATCGCAAAGGCCGCGTGGGGACTGGCCCTCCGTGTTTTATACTGGAATGCGAACCCCATGGCCGACAATATCCATATCAAGCTCCCCGACGGGAGCGTGAAAGAGCTACCCAAGGGCAGCACTGCGCTCGATGTCGCTAAATCCATCGGTCAGCGATTGGCCGATGCAGCACTGGTGGCCAAGACCAACGGCGATCTCATCGATCTGACGCGGCCGTTGGAAGAAGACACTACTCTGCGCATTCTCACCGAGAAAGATCCCGAGTCGCTGGAAGTTTTCCGGCATTCGTCCGCGCACTTGCTGGCAGCGGCGGTGCTCGAGTTGTTCCCCGAAACCAAGCTGGGCCACGGTCCGCCGACCGAAAGCGGATTCTTCTACGATTTCTACCGGCCTACGCCGTTTACGCCCGAGGACCTGGAAAAGATCGAGAAGAAGATGCAGGAACTGGTGCAGCAGAATATTCCCTATGCGCGCGAGTTTCTACCACGCGATCAGGGACTCGCCGCCTTCAAGGACGAAGGCGATTTCATGAAGTACCACTTCATCGAACAATTCACCAAACCCGATGAAAAGATTTCCATTTATCGCACCGGCAAGTTCACCGACTTTTGCCGTGGACCGCATATTCCTTCGACTGGCAAAATCAAAGCGTTCAAGTTGCTGAATATCGCGGGCGCGTATTGGCTGGGCGATGAGAAGAATCCGCAGCTTCAGCGTATTTACGGGACCTCGTTTTACTCGAAGAAAGACCTGGATGATTTCATTCACAAGCAGGAAGAAGCCAAGAAGCGCGACCACCGCGTACTGGGGCAGCAGCTCGATTTGTTTTCGATCCAGGAACTGGCCGGGCCGGGGCTGATCTTCTGGCATCCCAAGGGCGGAATCATCCGCAAAGAAATGGAAGACTGGATGCGCAACGAGTACCTCAAGCGCGGCTACTCGCTGGTTTATACGCCGCACGTCATGCGCCGCCAGCTTTGGCAGACCTCGGGCCACGAGGGCCACTACGCCCAGAACATGTTCGACGTCATGGAACTCGATGACGCCGAATACCGGCTCAAGCCCATGAATTGCCCTGGGCATATTCTCATCTACAAAGATTCGCTAAAGTCCTATCGCGATTTGCCGGTGCGGCTGGGTGAACTGGGGACGGTGTATCGCTACGAACGTTCGGGAGTAATGCACGGGCTGCTGCGGGTGCGAGGCTTCACCCAGGACGACGCACACATTTTTTGTACGCCGGAGCAGGTTGAAGGCGAAATCGAGGCCTGTCTCGATTTTGCGGTGGACGTGCTGAAAGACTTTGGCTTCGATAAGTTTCAAACCGAGCTTTCAATCTGGAACCCGGGCGACAAACAGAATTTTGTCGGCAACGAAAAGGATTGGAACCACGCTACCGCCTCGCTCGAGAATGTACTCAAGCGCCGCAATATCGAGTACAAAACGGTTCCCGGAGAAGGCGCGTTTTACGGGCCTAAGATCGATATCAAGCTGGTGGACGCGATCGGGCGCTTGTGGCAGCTTTCAACCATTCAGTTCGATTTCAATCTGCCCGCGCGCTTCGGCCTTGAATATGTCGCAGAAGACGGCACGCGCAAGCAGCCGGTCATGGTGCATCGCGCGCTGTATGGGTCGATTGAAAGATTCTTCGGGGTGCTGATTGAGCACTACGCCGGCGCGTTTCCGGTGTGGCTGTCGCCGGTGCAGGCGGTGCTGATTCCCATTGCAGAGCGGCACGTGGAGTACGCCAACAAAGTTGCTGCGCAACTCAAAGCTGCCGGAGTGCGGGTTGAGGTGGATGGCCGCAACGAGAAGATGAACGCCAAGATCCGCGAGCACGCGATGCAGAAAGTGCCGTTCCTGCTGGTGGTGGGGGACAAAGAAGCAGAAAACGGCAAGGTGAATGTTCGCACGCGGGGCAGCGAGAAGACGGAAGACATGCCGGCGTCTGAGTTCGTGGAGAAGATCAGAAAGTTGATTGCAACGAAGGCGCCGCGGCTATGATTTAGTGGATCTCCTGGCCCGCGCTGCCTCGACCAACGCCCGAAATATCGCCTGCGACGGTTCGTCGTCGTCCACAGATCGCTCGGGATGCCATTGCACAGCCAACACAAAATGATCAGGCGACGTGCCTTCGACCGCTTCGATGACGCCGTCTTCCGGGGAGCGAGCCACGGCGCGAAGACCGTCTCCGATCACGTCGGCCGACTGATGATGGCTGGAGTTCACGAGAACGTTGTGCGACTCGCTTAGAATCCCCGCCAGCTGAGAGGCCGGTTCCACTTCCACCGTGTGCGCAACTGCGACTTTCCTGCCAGCTTCGTGATTGATCTTCGACTCGATGTGCTGAATCAGCGTTCCGCTGCGGTACACGTTTAACATCTGCAAACCGTAGCAAATCCCGAGCACCGGCTTTTTCATGTTGTAGGCGTCCTGGAGCAGCAGCTCGTCGACAGTGTCGCGGGCGGCGTCAGCGGCGTTAGTGCGAACGTCGCGCGCGGCGTCATACTTCGCCGGATCCACGTCGGCGCGGCTTCCTGGCAGCAGCACCGCGTCGCATTGCTCAATCAACTTCATTACTTCGCCAGGAGTCTTGTCCAAAGGGATGGCAACCGGCTCTCCGCCGGCTTTCTCAACCGCGCGCTCGTATTGCGGCAGAGACCGGCTGGCGTATTCGGGGTCGCCGGAGTGGGGCACCGGGATGGCAATGCGCGGCCGCATGACCAATTCTAACCGTACAGCAGAGAGCTAGCGGCTGGCACGGGCGATTTGTGCCAGCGCACGTGCCTGGCGGTAGTTGCGGATCTCGAGAACTGTGGTAGTAACCAGCGCCACCACACATGCCGCCAGCGCGATCGGCAATGCGACATGGCGATAGGCCAGGGCCATGTTGGGATGAAACCCGCGCAGTCGCGCTCTGATAACAAACCCCAGAATGCCAAGCAGCAGGCTGACAGCGAAGGCCAGGAGTGTCAGCAGAAACGTTACCAGCAGCACGCGCACGGGAATCAGGTACCAACGCGGCTGGCGGGCTGAAGACATATTGAGATTGTAGCCCCGGCCCTGGAGCCTGGGTGCGATAGAATACAGCTTATGTCGCAAGCTGCGCCCGCCATTACACGTTCTCCGGCCGAGGTGGTTCGCCAGACTCCGGTCGCGCAGGCGCCGAATGGCATCTGCTATGCCGTCTCTGGCGAAGTTACCGTTCCCGCCTCCGACTTGGAGCGCATGGTCGCCGCAGTGCCTGACTCTGCTGCCGCCGCGCTGCACCACAAGGCCTATTACTTCGTTCCACTCACGGTAAATCAAGGTGATGAGACGGTCATCGCCGACCGCTACGATGTGGCCTTGAGCGACAACGCGGTTTGCCATCGCAATCTCGAGTTGGGCGATTCGCAGTGCGTGTTCATCTCCACGCGCCTCATGGATGACAAATTTTCAGTGGCGTTCGAGTTCTACATCAACGTTGGCCACGCGGTAGTGGAGCGGGCGGGGGTGTCGCAGGCGTTTGCCGAGCTGGTTTGGAAGCAGGTGGAAGCCAACGCCAAGGGCGAAACCTCGCTCGATGCCTGGGAGTCGCGCAAGCTGGCCACCTCGCACGCGCCCGACGCGGAGAAGCACAAGAACGAATACTTCGCGGCAACGTTCTCAGATGCGATTTCGATTTACTTGCTGTCGCTATACATTGACGTGGATTATCACGACTTGCGGGAGCGGGATTATCCGCTGCTGGCGCCGGCGGCGATGGCGGAGCGGCTGCGGAAAGTAGCGGAGCTGTTTCCCGCGAATCCCGGCTTCGAGTTCGCGATTTACTACAAGCGGAGAAGCTAAGACCTTCCGCCGAGGATTAACGCTGATTTTCGGGGATTTTCTCAGCTTCAAGCCGAGCAATTGCTGCAGATGTTTGATCGTGCATTAATACCACTGACCTAGAAGTGTCAACGGGAGAGAACCGAGTTATCAGCTTGCGTTCTTTCCAACGACTTGCCTCGTCTGCGGCCTCGTCTTCGGACACTGGTGGCAAAAGATGTGTTCCTGAATAATACTCGCCTGAAACAACGTAGGAAAAGCTCAGTTCGACGGTCCAGTCCTTCCAACTTTCGCTTGCGTTGCAGCGAATCGCATGCGCGTCGATGACCGTTCCGAGGGCAGTCGGCCAGTCTAAGGCCTGTCTTTCGAGGTTCTGACGCCTCCAGTTCTTGACGAATCGGACAATCCATTGAATGACTAGTTCTATAGGAAGCATCGCTAGGGGCCATTAGACCAGCCCGGAAAGGCGTGATGCAAGATTCTCATCGGCTCGCACCGACGAGCAAGCTGCCGCCACGTTCTTACACGGATCCTCACGGATCAAACTCTTCTGGAAATCCTCTGTGTTCCTCCGTGCTCTCTGTGGTTAGAATCAACAATCCATGTCCATCACCGTCCGATCCTTCGCCAAGATAAACCTCGGGTTGCGCATTGGTGCGCTGCGCGCCGACGGCTTCCATGAGTTGCTGACGGTTTATCAGACCATCGCCTTGCATGACGTCATTCGGGTGCAAGTCGGGCGCGGTTCAGGGATTGAGATTCGGTCGGAAGATCCTCACGTGCCGAAAGACGATTCCAACACCTGCTATCGGATCATAAAGCGTGCGATGGCGGCGCTGAAAGCTCGAGGGCGAGTGGTCATTGAGATTGAAAAGTGGCTGCCCGTGCAGGGTGGGCTGGGCGGTGCGTCGGGGAACGCGGTGGCAACGCTGCTGGCGCTGGAACGCGCGCTGAAGAAAGAGCTGCCGGGTCCGGAGAAATTGCGGATCGCGGCCGAGGTCGGATCAGACCTGCCTCTGTTCTTGGTTGGAGGAACTGTGCTCGGCGTCGGGCGCGGGGAGGAAGTTTATCCGCTGCCAGACTTGCCGGCGGTTGCGTGCCTGGTGGTGACTCCAGAGATCGGCGTATCGACTCCGAAGGCATTTGCGGATTGGGATGCGCAATTCCCTCGGGGGCTGAAGCCCGGTTTCTCAGATGATCCTATCGGCAGGGCTGAAGCCGCGCCCTTCCACGATGGCGCCAACGACCGTCCCGACAGGAAATTGACGGCATCCCCTGCGTCCGATAGAATGAATGAGTTCGGTCGCGTGCTGTCGGCGTGGCTGAGCGTCCCAGGCAGATCGAAAGACAAAACCAAGTCTGGGAAGGGTTTATCCGGTGTCTCTGCCAGAGGCAGGGGCCGGGCCGAGACCCCGCTTCTCGACCTCGTCCGTACCGGGATAGAAAACGACTTTGAACGAGTCGTCTTTCCGCAATATCCCGAGTTGCTTGAGGTCAAACGTGTGGTCGAGCGCGCAGGCGCGTTTTATGCCTCGCTTTCCGGCTCCGGATCGGCCATTTATGGCTTGTTTGCGACTCGCTCAGCGGCGCAGAAGGCCGCAGCCAGGTTGCAGAAAATGGGTGTGAAGGCGCTGGCGACCAGCACCCTGACGCGACGGCAGTATTGGAGCAGAATTTTCGACTGAAGATTTGAGATGGCAGATTTCTGTCAAGTAGTTAGCTTTTCAATCTAAAATCTGAAATCATCAATCTGAGGTCGAGCTACTGGGCCGTCGACTAATGGTAGGTTGAGGCGTTTAGCGGGCGTTTGAGCCCGCTGCCGAAATCCTGAGCGGAGCGAAGGATCTCCGGACCGCAGTTGTCGGCGGTGGACTTTACAATGCTGGGCCGTCGACTAATGGTAGGTCAAGTGCCTTTGGAGCACTTTGTCTAGGTTCGAATCCTAGCGGCCCAGCCAGAAAAGCAGCTTTCAGCGGTCAGCTTTCAGCTCTTAGCTTGCACGGCGAGGGTCGAGAAAGAGCTGATGGCTGAGAGCTGGGAGCTGACAGCTAAAATGGCCACTCTTGCAACCGCAACGGAAAAGAAAGCGCAGATGAGCGCCGAGGAAAAACCGGAGCGCAAACCGCCGCAACGCGGCCGCGTGGATGACAAGTTCAAGATCTTCTGCGGCACCGCGAACGAGCCCTTGACCGACGAGGTCTGCGCGTTTCTCGGGCTTACCCGCGGGCAAGCGCTAGTGACACGGTTCCGCGACGGAGAAGCCTACGTTCAGGTGCAAGAGAACGTGCGCGGAGCGGATGTTTTCGTGGTGCAGCCGACGTGCCGTCCGGTGGATGAGCACCTGATGGAGTTGCTGTTGATGATTGATGCGCTCAAGCGAGCGTCGGCCCGGCGCATCACTTCAGTGATTCCGTATTTCGGCTACGCGCGGCAGGACCGGAAAGACAAGCCGCGGGTGCCGATTTCTTCAAAATTGGTGGCCGACCTGCTGACTACCGCAGGCGCCGATAGAGCGCTGATTGTGGATTTGCACGCGCCGCAGTTGCAGGGTTTCTTCAATATTCCGGTGTACCATTTATTTGCCTCGCCGGTGCTGGTGGATTATTTCAAGCGGGCGAATCTGCCGGACTTGACGGTCGTTTCGCCGGATGCCGGCGGCGTGGAGCGGGCGCGGTTCTTCGCCAAGAAGATGGACTCGGCGCTGGCCATTATGGATAAGCGGCGTGTGGAAATGAACGTGGCTGAAATCATGCACGTGATCGGCGATGTCAACGGCCGTACTTGCCTGGTGATCGACGATTTGATTGATACTGCGGGAACTCTGGTAAAGACCGGGGCCGCGCTGATGGAGAATGGGGCCCGCGCGGTCTATGCATGCGCCTCCCATGCCGTGCTTTCGGGCCCGGCGGTGGAGAACATCTCGCAATCCTGCATCACGGAAGTGGTGGTCACGAACACGATTCCGCTGAACGACGCAGCCCGGAAAGAGCCCAAGATTAAAGTGCTGACTATCGCGGGTCTGATCGGACGGGCGATCCAGTCCATTCACGAAGAAACATCGGTGAGCAAATTATTTTTGTAAACAGGAATCAAACTTATGGCAACCGCAACTGAAAACACCGTTCTGGAAGCGCAACCGCGGACCGCTGGCAGCAAGAATGATGCCCGGCGGGTCCGCCGCGAAGGTAAAGTTCCCGCAGTTCTTTATGGCGCGGGGAAGCAGGCATTATCCGTCAGTCTCGACCCGCGCCAGGTTTCGCGGGTCCTGCGTTCGGCTTCCGGCCACAACACCATTTTCGAGCTGGCGCTGGGTGGGAATGAGCGCACCCAGGCGATGATCGTGGACTGGCAATACGAACCCATCAAAGGGGCGTTACTGCATATCGATCTCAAGCGCATCGCCATGGATCAGAAGTTGCACGTCCGGGTTCCGATCGTGCTGAAAGGCGAACCGGCCGGCGTCAAGCAGCAGGGTGGCATCCTGGAGCCGGTCACGCGCGAAGTGGAAATCGAGTGTTTGCCGGGCGATATCCCGACCTCGATTGAGGCGGATGTCAGCGAGCTGGTTTTCGGGAAAGTGCTGCGGGTCTCGGACCTGCCGCAAAGTGACAAAATCAAATATCTCTCGGATCCCAATCTGCCGGTGGCACACATCACCACAGTGAAGGAAGAAGTTGCGCCGACTCCAGAGGCGGTCGCTGCCGATGCCGCTGCTGCTCCGGCCGAGCCCGAAGTCATCAAGAAGGGCAAGCAGGAAGTCGAGGGAGCAGAGGGCGAGGCTGCCGCTCCCGAGAAAGCCGAGAAGAAGGCAGAAAAGAAAGACAAGAAGTAACTTGGTCGGTGTTCCCTTCGCCATTCGGCTCAGGGCAGGCTATTGGTCGTTGGCCGGCAATTAGGTGTGAGCTAGGAGCAAAAAGCCAGAAGCTAAGAGCTGAATGCGTGAAGCTGATCGTTGGTCTGGGCAATCCGGGCATCGAGTATCAATTCACGCCGCACAACCTGGGCTTTCTGGTTGTCGATAGGATTGCCGAGCAGTGCAAGGTTGAAGTACGGAACCGGCAGTGCCGGGCGCTGACTGCGCGAGCGGTGATCGGTTCGGGAGCGGTCTTGCTGGCTAAGCCGGAGACTTTCATGAACCTGAGCGGTCTCTCGGTG
>Ga0209169_10002050_pt1 | contig 12223 bp, 10 predicted proteins | sample HubBroMetageWRM4_FD_188346 | JGI IMG/M metagenome (GOLD analysis project Ga0209169, IMG submission 188346) | Warmed soil microbial communities from the Hubbard Brook experimental Forest, New Hampshire - Hubbard Brook CCASE Soil Metagenome WRM 4... | ecosystem: Environmental > Terrestrial > Soil...
GAGCGGCTTGATCGCGGAGACGAAATCCTTGACATCGCGCACGAGAAACGGAAGAAACACCGCGTCGATTTTCGCGGATTGAAAGCCGGCGTTGTGAAGGCGCGGCGAAAGCGAATGGCCGATGGGATCGCCGATCACGCCGAAGACGCGCGTCTTGCGCGTGAGTTTATCTGCGCGGTAGAGCTGCGTCAACGATTCGAGCGACACTTGGCCGGGGGCGGTCGATTGCTCAACGGGCGCGAAGGCGAGAGCGCTGCCGTGGCGCAAAGCCAGGACGCGAGCGGGCAGCGCGGCTTCACCCATCGGGACTGCGACGAAATTCGAGCGGCCGCGAGCAAGTTCGATGATCTTCACGCTTTCGGCGATCGTGCCGGGTTGAACGGCGATCTTCGCGGCGTCAGGCTGAAAAGCCGCGAGCGTAGCGGCGACTTTCTTTAAATTGCGCGGAGCCTCGCGGAAATAGTGCGCGGAGAGAAGCTGACGGCCTTCGCCGACAAGGACGTCCACGAGTCCGCGAGGCGCGACCGAAGCAGTCTCAATATCAAGGTCGTACCAAGTGCATCCGGCACTGATTGCCTCGGCGAGGAAGATGAGTTGGTTGGCCGCCGACCCTCGATACTTTCCCCCCGCGGCGACGCGACGGCAGGTGGCGATCAATGTCGTCTTACCCGTGGCGCGGACGCGCGTTTTGGCGAGCGCGGCGAGAAACCGAGCGATTTCCGCGTCATCCTTTAAATAGTCGAGCCGCAACTCGACGGTACGGGTGAACTCGAGAGCGCGGCGGAGCTGCTCGAGTGCGGCTTTGGCGTCGGCTGCGGCAACCACCGCGCAAATCCTGGAGGATGAGATCATGACGAAAGAAGGCCAGCCGGCGAAGCCTCGGAAAAGGGCCAAACCTGTCCTATCGTACAGGTACTACAAGGGTTCCGCTAGCCGTACCCGATACGAAAACCCGCGGGAATGTTGCGTTGACGCGTCCTAGTACGCCTATTACAGTGACTTCATTGGGGAAGTATTGCGTTCGCGCCCAGCCTGTGGCGCCTTGGATTTCAAAGGAGTGAGCACCATGCGTCGGACACTTGCGGTTGCCGGACTGATTTTCAGCCTTTATGGCACCTCTGCACTAGCACAAGGCGGCGCTGGAAGCCCTCGCCCGCAAGATCTCTATTGCACGGGGACGATCACCAATGAGGATGTCCCTCAGGACACCTACGTAATCACCGGCGAGGGGTCGAATTACAAGATTACGTTCACCGAAGGCGACTACGTTTACCTGAACAAGGGCGCCGCGGCGGGACTGAAGGTCGGCGACACGTTCTCAGCGATCCGCAAGGTGGAAGATCCGACGGAGATCGACTGGGCAAAGTGGCAGTCGCAGATCATCAAGCGGATGGGTACGTGGTGGGAAGACGAAGGCCGCGTGACGGTGACCGTGGTGAATCCGAACACCGCCATCGCGCAAGTTTCGAACACCTGCAACTATCTGCAGCGCGGAGACACGCTGCTGCCGTACAAAGAGCGCCTCGCACCGCCGCTGAAGTCGGAAGCGAATTTCGACCGCTTCGCGCCGCCTAGCGGAAAAGCGATGGCGATGGTGATGATCGGCAAGGCGTTTCAAGTTTCGTTTGGCACGAACGACGTCTTCTACGTGAACCTGGGCAGCGCGCAGGGCGTGAAGGTGGGCGACTACTTCCGCATCTTCCGCTACACCGGCACGCAGCATGAGACGGCGTATCAGACGCGCGATGCCGCGTTTGACATGGAAAAGAACGACACGATCTACGGCCGCGTGTATGGATTTGGCGTGACCGGCGACAAGAAAAAATGGAATTGGCAGAACACGCCGCGCGAAGTGATCGGCGAAGGAATCGTGCTGCGGACCGGAACGAATTCAGCGACGATCCTGACGACGTACTCGCTGCGGGACTTCTACGTAGGCGACTACGTCGAGGTTGAGTAGTTCGTTTCGCCTGGAACGCCCAATTTGATTGGGGATTTTGAGGCCCGGATGCGCAAGCGTCCGGGCTTTTTGTTTTTTGTTTGGTACGTGAAGGGCTAGCGGATGGTGTCTTTTACGAGGAGCGCGTCCTGCGCCTTCTCTTTTGATTCCAGAATGCCGAGGCGGCTGCGGCGCGCCTGCACGCGATCGTTGATCTGGCTCCAAAACATCTGGAAGTAATGCGCGGCGGACGCGACCGCACTGATGACGACGAGCCAGAGCAACGCGACGCCGACCGGCTTCAGCACCGGATGATTGGCGGTGAGGATCACAGTGCAGCCAGCCATCACCTGCAAAATCATTTTCGTTTTGCCTAGCGGCGATGCGGGAATCACGAGGCCTTCCACCGAGGCGATCTCGCGCAAGCCCATCACGACGAATTCGCGGCCGATGACGATCACGACCATCCAGGCCTGAATCAATCCCATCTCGACGAGCGAAATGTATGCGGCGGAAATGAGCAGCTTATCTGCGATGGGGTCGAGCAAGATTCCGAGTGTGGTGATTTCTTTGCGGCGGCGCGCGATGTAGCCGTCCATCACGTCGGTGGCGGCGGCGCCAAGCAGAATCAAAACGCCCCAAATTTCAAAATGAATCGGAAGGCCGAGCAGATCGATATTCGGCTGACGGGTAAGCAAAACGACCACAAGGATGGGCACGAAAAAAATCCGCAGAGTCGTCAGGCTGTTCGGAAGGTTCATTTCGCTCTCGGACTGGCTTCGCGGTGTCGGGAGGGGACGAAGCCGCGGCCCACTGGCACTATAGTCCGCGGCCACATGCGAGTCAACGGTACGCAGGAGCAGCGAAAACAGATGTGGAATGAAGGGTCTTTCGAGTTCGATAAATAGGGGCGGGGGTAACTACTAAGGCGACGGAGTGGGGCGATTCTGTGCAAATCCGGAATTGCGGAAAAGGGCAGGAAATAAGGGGTTTTAGCAGTCACATTGCACTAACATAGGGCAACAAGCCTATATTCATCAGTAATTTAGAAGCTGATCGAACTGTGGCGCCGGACGGAGAGGTTTGCGGGGGCGGGGGCTATTTCGGTTGAGCGATCGGGCCTTTTCCACAGGGATTTCCTCAGGGAGCATTCCACGTCCAGGGCCTTATTGTTGAGTGGGTTACGGGCGGATGGCGGGTCGCGGACGGCTGCGAATTTCACAGCGTTGCGCAAGACTACGAGACGGTGGCGTGTCCGTTCGTCGGCTGGGCGGGAATGTGCTTCGCTGGCGCGGTGGCGAATTCTTCCAGGTAGCGCGCCGAGGATTCCGGAAGCTCGGCGTCAATTTTGAGGAACCCGTCGAGCATTTCGGATTTCAGCACGCGGCCGCTGGCGTGAACTATGGAAATGTGGCGGCCGTCGGAAATCGGGATCTTGAGTTGCACGCGCACGAGCGGGTCGATGGGCAGCACGGCATCGATGCGAGCGAGAAGCTCGGGCAATCCGACTCCGGTGGCGGCCGAGGTGAAAATTTTATTTTCGTTGCGACCGTTGGAATCGACGAGCATTGCGAGATCGGCGGGCGCGACGGCGTCAATCTTGTTGAAGACCTGGATGCGCGGGCGATCTTCCACGCCAAGGTCGGCGAGAATTTTCAGCACTTCGGCGTCCTGCTCGGCGTGATGCGGGCTCGAAACGTCGGTCACCTGGATAATCAGCGCGGCTTCCTGGACTTCTTCAAGAGTGGCGCGGAACGCGGCGATCAGGTCGTGCGGCAGATCGCGCAGAAAACCTACCGTATCTGAAAGCAGAGCGCGGCGGCGCGACGGCAGCTTCACTGCGCGCACAGTGGGATCGAGCGTGGCGAACATTTTTTCGGATGTGAGCACGCTGGCGTGCGTGAGCGCGTTGAAGAGCGTGGATTTTCCGGCGTTGGTGTAGCCTACGAGCGCGATCATACCAAGCGGGACAGCCTGGCGAGCGCGGCGCCGCGTAGTGCGCTGGCGGCGGACAGTTTCAATCGCGTCTTTAATTTTGGCGACGCGGTCGCGGATGCGGCGGCGGTCGGTTTCGAGTTTTTGTTCGCCGGGTCCGCGTGTGCCGATACCGCCGCCCAGACGTGAGAGCTGTTCGTTGCGCCCGGTGAGGCGCGGCAGCAAATAATTGAGCTGCGCGAGTTCCACTTGGAGTTGGCCTTCGCGCGTTCGCGCGTGAACGGCGAAAATATCGAGGATGAGCTGCGTGCGATCGATCACGCGAGTGCCGATGCCGCGCTCCATGTTGCGAAGCTGGACGGGCGTGAGGTCGTGATCGACGATTACCAGCGGAACGTTTTGCGCTTCGGCTTCGGCGCGAATTTCGTCGAGCTTGCCGCGGCCGACGAGAGTGGCGGGATCGAGCGCATCGCGGACCTGCAGCAGGGTGCCGCTGATTTTGGCTCCTGCGCTGATCGCGAGTTCTTCGAGTTCGTTGAGCGAGTCGCGGCCCACGGCGCCGGGATTGTTGGTGCGGCCGCGCGGAGTTTTCTTGAGGCCCACGCCTACGAGCAGAACGCGTTCGCGATTATCGACGGACTGGGACGATCTCATGCGGTGCGGATTCCAAGCGCGAGGAGCGAGGTGGCGAACGCGTTGCGATTCGGCGGTGGATTCATTCGCAGAGGAGATTATACGACGATTGCGGCTAGCGTGTGAATGGTGCGAGAAACAACGTAGGGGCGGCCTTTCGGGCGTGTGTTAGGTGGTAGCGGGAGAGGAGTGTTGCGAGGCGGCGAGGATCAGATCGGAAAGAAATTCGCCGAGGCTGCGGCCAGTGGCTTGGAATTCGGAGTCGCGTACGACGCGATCGAGCCAGCCGAGATAGACGAGCAGCGCGAGGTCGGACCACGACGCGGCGGACGGCACGGTGAAACCGATGTCGCGGAGGACGCTGGCGATGTGCGCGGTGCGTTTTTTATCGATTCCGGAGATGCGCGCGGAAATTCGAGTGGACATGCCTTCATCGCGCTGAGCCCAACCGCGAACGGCAGACTCAAGACGCGCACGGTTCAAATCGGCACAGTGCTCGACGAATCGCGCCCAGCGAGCAGCGGCACGCATCTTCACGTCCGTCGCTGCGAGCCACTCCACTTCGTCGGCTTCCCAGCGATCGAGCACGCAAGTGAGCAAATCTTCGCGATCACGAAAATGCCAGTAGAAGCTGCCTTTGCTGACGCCGAGGTCGCGCGCAAGAAGCTCGATGCGGACGGACTCGATGCCTTCGTTGGCGAGGCGAGCAAACGCGGCACGGACCCAATTGTCCGGCTGGAGTGGCGCGGTTTTTAGAGCGGCTGCGGTTTGCATGGAATTGCGATGCGAGGCGGCACGATATCCGACGGGAATGTGCGCGTCAAGAGTTTCGAACCGCTCGCGAAAAATTTAAATAATTGCTTTTTTCAAAAAACTTCGCGCGACGTTACGTTGCGATGAAATTTTTCGCCGCGCTTTCTGTTGCAGCGTCGCCGCCAAACGCTTCGAGCCAGTGAACGTTTGCTTCGCGGCGGAACCAAGTCTGCTGGCGCTTCGCAAAATGGCGCGTCGCTTTGCGGATTTGCTCGAGCGCGTCCTCTCGAGACAAATTACCGCGCAAATATTCGCGCCATTGCGAATAGCCAATGAACTGAAAGGCTTTCGCGGACTCCGGCACGCCGCTATCTATAAGATGCCGGACTTCATCAATCCAGCCCGCGGCAATCATCTCGTCGATGCGTTCGTGGATGCGCGCATACAGCGCGGGGCGCGCCGGCGCGAGGCCAATTTTCACGATCGCGTAACCATGGAGCGGGTCGCGGCCGGCGGCGTGAATTTCGCCGACCGTTTTTCCGGCGAGCAGGCGAAGTTCAATGGCGCGAATTATTTTTTGAGTGTCGGCAGGCTCAATGCGCGCGGCAGACTCGCGATCGAGGCGCTCCAGAATTTCGTGGAGGCGCTTGGGGCCGCGCTTCGCGACGGTGGCGCGCATGCGTTCGCGCAAATCCTCGGAGCGTTCAGGCGATTCGGCGAGGCCTTCGAGCAGCGCACGTAGGTAAAGCCCGGTGCCGGCGGTGATCACGGGAGTTTTCCCGCGAGCGCGGAGATCGTCGAGCGCGGCGAGGGCGCGGCGGCGATATTCACCGGCGGTGAAGACGGCGTCGGGATCGGCAATGTCCATCAGGTGGTGCGGAATTGCCTGCTGCTCGGCGAACGGAACTTTTCCCGTGCCAATGTCGAAGCGCCGATAGACCTGGGTGGAATCGCAAACGAGAACTTCGCCGTTGAAAGCTTGGGCGAGTTTAATCGCGAGCGCGGATTTTCCGGAGGCGGTGGGGCCGAGGACGACGATGAGCCGCGGCAGCGCGGCTTCTGACGGAGTCGTCATCGCGCTAGCTTCCAGCGAAGAAGCAAAACCGCGAAGACAATCACGCCGAGAATGAGCGCGCCAAGGATTTGCGTGCGATTGAGCTTCATGCGCAGCTAAAAAATAGCCGATTTGCAGGGAGATTGACAGCCACGCACGACGCCGCGCCTGAAACTACTGCGCGTACGAGGGCGGCTTCACGTTGTAATAGAAGCCGAACCGCAGCTCGATGAATTGACGCTTAAATTGCGGAGGCAGCGGCTCGAATGGACTCGACGAGCGGATCGCGGACATCGCCGCCGTATCGAGCGGATCTTTGCCGGAGCTGCGATCGAGATTCAGGCTGTCGGCCGGGAAGCTGCCGTCGGCATTGATGCGGAATGTGATCGCGACAACGCCCTGATCGCCGAGATAGACAGACTCGGGCATCACGGCGATCCAGTTCTGGCGGACCTTCGCGACGAGGCGGCGCAGGTAGCTGTCGAAATCGACACCGTCCGTTGGCGAAATGATGGAAGCTCCGGCGCCAGTCTGCGCGCCACCGTGTCCGCCACCGCCGCCGCGCCCTCTTCCGCCAGACGTGGCACCTTCTTCCTGGTATGACGGACCACCGGGCGCGCGCTTGATCGCGTCGCTCAAGTCATCCTGCATGGCGCGCGACGGCGAAGCATTGTTGAGGCCGAGGTCCAAATGTTTATTCGGCTGAGGCGTCGGCTCGGCAGGCAGCAGCTGCGATTTCGTGGGCGTCGGATCGGGCTGCGCGGGCAGCGGCGCCGTTGGCGTGTTGCTCGGGCGCGCAACGGGTGCGGCAGGCAAATCCGCCGGCGGAGTCGTAGTGGGCGTTTCTTTCGGCTCCGGCGGCGCGATGTGATTTTCGGGCCGCGGCGGCGCGACCTTGGTCAGCGTTTTCTTGCTGATTTTCGGCGCAGGTTCGGCCGGCTTCGGCGCCTTAGTCAAATCGCCGGCATCGGGCGGAACATAGACGACGCCCAATTCCTTGCTGGCGATTTCGGTCTCTTCCGGCGTGGGGATGTGCGGCGGAAAAATTTTTGGCAAGAAGACCAGGAAAATGATGAACGCGATGTGCGCGATGATCGATGCGACGCGCGTAAAAGCATCCGCTTTCGCGTCGCGCTTTTCTTCAGGCTCGACGAGCAGGTTCGCCTCGCCGGTGGTGAGCACGTCGGTGCCGACCATTTCGCGAAGCTGCGCCGTCATCTCAGGCGGCTTATCGAATTTGTCGATCTCGGATTGCTCAGGGCGCTCGACGAAGGCGGGGACGACGACGCGCGTATCGAGAACGTCGATCGGGTACTGGCGCTCGTTGATCGGGCCGAAGTCTTCGAACACCTTTACTTTCATGCCGCGCTCGACCAGCGTGCGATCGACGAGCACGCCGAGCGGGAGATGCTCGGGAATCGTGGTGGTGCCGGTCAGCGGAGGCGCGTCGGAAAGCTCTGAGGGGACGACGGTGCGGTCGTCCATGTACGTGGTGCGGCGCGACCCATTTTTGCGCAGGTCTTCCGGCTTTACGGGCTTTACGTCTGTCGGAACTAATGTGCGCGGAATCATGGCTTAGCGGGCGAGCCGAAGGCCCCCCGTTTGACGCGTCCGGCGTGTTCCTGGATGCCCGCCATTACGCGGCTGGCGAGTTCCAGGGCGCGGCGGCCGGCTACGCCATCGACGCGCGGCGTGCGGCGCGTGCGCGTGGCGAGCAAAAAGGCGCGCAATTCGCCGATCAGCGGCTCTTCCTGTGCGACGGGCACTTGTTCAAATTTCATTTCAGGCTGCGATGAAGAGGGCGCGACTTTAACACGCAAAACGTCTTGGCGCGTGTAATCGAGCGAAATGTATTCGTGTTCCTGGAAGAGGCGAATCTTGCGGACGCGCTCGGTGGAGACGCGGCTGGCGGTGAGATTGGCGACAGTGCCGGTTTCGAATTCGATGCGGGCGTGGGCGATATCCACTTTATCCGTGATCACCGGTATGCCCACCGCTTTGATATCGACGACGGGCGAATCGACGAAGGAGAGCAGGATGTCCAGATCATGGATCATCACGTCGTACACCACATCGATATCGAGGCTGCGCGGCGTGAACATGCCGAGGCGGTGAATTTCGAAAAACATCGGGCGCGAGACGATGCGCTTGGCGGCAATCACGGCGGGATTGAATCGCTCGAGGTGGCCGATTTGCAGGATGCGGTTGCCGCGCTGAGCGGAGGCGATCAGGCCGTCGGCTTCGGCGAGCGTGGAGGCCATGGGTTTTTCGACGAGCACGTCCATGCCGGAATCGAGCAGGCGGCAACCGATGCGGCAGTGTTCCTTGGTAGGGACGGCGAGGCTGACGGCGTCGATTTTCTCGGTGGCGAGCGCGTCCACATCGCGCAGCACGCGCGTACCGAATTCGACGGCTACAGCGGCGGCACGCTCGTGATTAATGTCCACCACGCCGACCAGCTCGGCGCCTTCCATCTTGCTCCACACTCGAACGTGGTTGCGGCCGAACTCGCCGACTCCGACGACCGCTACGCGCGTTGTTTTTCCATCAGCCACGATTAGGATTTCCTCGTCTTCGCGGATTGCTCATCCGCGTTGTGCTTCGGCGGAGCAAACGCCTGAATGGCGATGCCCGCCGAGTCCGCCTTTTCGATCATCTGGTCGCGCTCAAAGAGCAAAGTGCGATAGGCGTCGATGGCGAGAGCCGTCGCATTCAGGCGGCTCATTAGTTCGATGGTGCGCAGGCCGACGACGGGTACATCAAAACGCATGTCCTGCTTCGGCTTGCTTACTTTCACCACCACAATTTTCTGGCCGGCCACAATGCGCGCGGCGCGTTCGATTGTTTCATCTGTGCCTTCCATCGCTTCGATGGCCACGCAGGCTTTATCGCGTACAACGACCATCTGCCCTAAATCCATCGCCGCGATGTGACGCGCGACGTGCAGGCCGTACTCCATATCGGCCGCTTCGAGTTCGTCGGGAGCGCGCCGCGTAAGTACGCCGGGCGCGGGCAGGAGCGGCCCGAGAAACTTTGTCGAGTCAACAAGTTGTATGCCTTCCTCCTCGAGTACCTTCGCCACGGCGCCGATCAATGAGTCGGTGTTCTTGCTCGGCAACGCCAACAGCAATTTCGCCAGCTTCCAGTCCGGGCGAATGCTGCTGAAAATCTTGTTGTGCTTCACCTGCCCGGCCATCACGGCTTGCTTCACACCTTCCTTGTGCAGCAGGTCGATGGTCTTGCTCAACTCGCCCAGGCTGACCCAGTGAACTCGCGACGCGAAGCGCTCGATATCCGGCGAGGCTTCTTCGCGAATCGCGATCACCGTCATATCGATGCCGCGGCTGCGAGCGCCCTCCAGCACCAGAAACGGGAACGTGCCGTTGCCCGCGATCAGACCCCAGTTGCTGTCGCCTGGATTCGAAGGGATCGATTCGGCATTGGCGGCCATGAGTTATTTCGTGAGCCCGCGCTCCGCCGATTCGATGAAACGTAGAAGTGTTGAGACGTCTTCGGAATCGGCGATGGTTTCACGGATTTTTTCGATCGCCTGCGTGGTATTGAGCTTGGAGCGGAGGAGGAGGCGGTACGCTTTTTCGATCGATTTGATGCGTTCTGCGGAAAATCCCTGGCGTTCGAGGCCGACGGAGTTCACGCCGTAGCAGCGCGTGCCGCGCGGCGCGACGATTTTTGAAAATGGCGGAACGTCCTGCGTGATGACGGTGTGGGCCGCGATGTAAGAATATTTTCCGATACGGCAAAACTGGTGAACGGGGCAGAAGGCGCCGATCTGCGCGTGGTCTTCTACATCGACGTGGCCGGCGAGAGTCGCGCCATTCACAAAGATCGTGTAGTCGCCGATCTGGCAGTCATGCGCGATGTGCGCATACGACATGATCAAGTTATGGCTGCCGACGCGCGTGGTGCCGCCGCCCTTCACCGTTCCGCGATTCACGGTACTGAATTCGCGAAATTCGTTGTGATCGCCGACTTCGAGCGTGACGCGCTCGCCTTTGAAGGTGAGGTCCTGAGGATCGCCGCCAACCGAAGCAAACGGATAAACGTGATTCGCCTTGCCCAGCTTCGACGGGCCTTGCACCACAGCGTGATGGTCGAGAATGCAGTCGTCGCCGAGTTCGACCTCGTCGCCCACTACGGCGTACGCGCCGATCTTCACGTTCGATCCAATTTTGGCCGAGGGCGAAATCACCGCCCGTGAATCCACTTCGATCATCATGCCTTCCCTGCTGGAGTGTGAACGGGCTGGCTGGTCTGCGACGTGGACGCGTCCACCATCGCGCACATCAGCGATGCTTCGCAGGCGAGTTCGCCGTTCACGCGCGCCTTGCCTTCCACTTTGCAGAACGGACCGCGCCAGGTGACCACTGTGACTTCCACTTTCAATTGGTCGCCGGGAACCACCGGGCGGCGGAATCTTGCGTTATCGACAGCGACGATGTAGAGGAGCTTATTCTCGCGGTCTTCCACGTCTTGCAACAGCAGCAGTCCGCCGACCTGCGCCATCGATTCAATGATCAGCACGCCCGGCATTACCGGCGCGCCGGGAAAGTGGCCCTGGAAGAAGGACTCGTTGATGGACACATTCTTAATTCCGACGATCCTCTTTTTGCGTTCCATTTCCTCGATGGCATCGACGAGCAGAAATGGATAGCGATGCGGCAGGATTTTTTGGATCGCGATGCTGTCAAGGAGCATGGTTACGCCTCAGATAGGTTTGCGGGCACGGGCAAACGCGTCTGCTGACTGTGCACACATTACGACAGGCCGGAATTTTGGGCCTGCGCAATCTAACAATTCTATACGAAACAGTGACGGGTGGGAATCGCCCGCGCTTGCTGGGCGCGCGAAAGTGCTGCTAGGATTCAGCGCGATGACGGCACAAAACATGGCCGGGGCAGTGGCGCGAGGCGCGAAATTTCCGGCGCGCGAGGCGCTGGCGTACTTGCGCGGGCAGGAGCGCGCGATGGTGCGTGTGCTCGGCGAGTTTGTGCGGTGCGAGTCGTTTAGCTACGAGAAGAAGGCGGTGGATGCGTTTGGCGCGATGGTGGCGCGGGAGTGGAAGCGGCGCGGGGCGGCGGTGCGCGTCCTGAAGAGTAAGGAGCGCGGGGACAATTTGCGGCTCGAGATTCGCGCGAGTGCGGCTCGTGCTGCGGGACAGATTTTGGTGATCGGGCACATCGACACCGTGTATCCGGTGGGGACTGTCGCGAAGATGCCGTTTCGAGTTTCCGGCGGGCGGGCGTGGGGGCCGGGGACGTTCGACATGAAGGGCGGCATTGTTCTTGCTTTGTTTGCCGTCGATGCGTTGCGGGCGCTGCGTGTGCCGGTGCGGAAGGATCTCGTTTTTCTGTGGACGTCGGACGAAGAGATCGGCAGCGAGGCGTCGCGCGCGACGATTGAAGCTGAGGCGCGGAAGAGTGACGCAGTGCTGGTGCTCGAGCCGTCGTTTGGGCCGGAGGGTCGGCTGAAGACGCAGCGCAAGGGCGTGGGCGGCGTGGACCTTACGGTGACGGGAAAATCGGCGCACGCGGGAATCGACCCTGAGAAGGGTGTGAACGCGGTGCACGAACTCGCGCTGCAGATCGAGCGTCTGATGAAGCTCAACGACCGCAAGCGCGGCATTACGGTGCAGACGACGGTGGTCGAGGGTGGGACCGTTTCCAATGTGGTGCCGGAGACGGCGCGCGCGGAAGTGGACATTCGCTTCACGCGGCTGGTGGATGGCGCGAAGCTCGAGCGGAAGATTCATTCGCTCAAGCCTGCGTTGAAGGGCGCGCGGCTCGCGATTGTCGGCGGCGTGAACCGGCCGCCGCTCGAACGTACGCCGGAGATTGCTACGTTGTTTGCGAAGGCGCAGGCGTTGGCGGCGGAGATGGGAGTGAAGCTGG
>Ga0209169_10002052_pt1 | contig 12219 bp, 12 predicted proteins | sample HubBroMetageWRM4_FD_188346 | JGI IMG/M metagenome (GOLD analysis project Ga0209169, IMG submission 188346) | Warmed soil microbial communities from the Hubbard Brook experimental Forest, New Hampshire - Hubbard Brook CCASE Soil Metagenome WRM 4... | ecosystem: Environmental > Terrestrial > Soil...
CGGGAGGCGCCCGTTGAGAAGACCCCAGCCGACGAGTTTATCGAAGGCGTTATGCCGCCCCACGTCCTCGCGCACGACTAAGCATTTCGCTTCCTCGTCGAAAAGCGCGGTTGCGTGAAGTCCTCCAGTTGACGTGAAGATGCGCTGCTGCTCACGCATCCGCTGAGGCAGGGAGTAAAGCAGTGAAATGCCCACGCGAACGTCGTCATCGAGCGGCGTCATGCCGAGGTCTCGCATGGACTGCAGCTGTGCGCTTCCGCAGATGCCGCACGAGCTATTCATCGTGAAGTGCCGTTCGAGACGTTCGGCGCTGCGCTCGAACGCGTCGCGGTCGCACTGGATGGTAACGATGTTATACTGCTGCGCTGGATCGAGCGAATCGTCCAGGCAGTACGTCATTCCAGCCAAGCCGGCGCGGCTACGCAACAACGACTCGTTGAACGCAAAGCCGGCGGCTAACTCAAAATCGTTGCCGGGCGTGCGCATCGTGATCGCTAGCGTGCGCGTGCGGGGGCCGTCGCTCAACCGTAGCTCGAGCGGCTCTTCCGTAACGACGACGTCCGGTTTGGAAACGTGCTCCGCCCCGTCGAACGCGGTAACGTGAACTTCCACCGTACGGCCCGGGCGGGTCGCCGTTTCGTGCGGTGTCATCGCGGCTGCACTAGCGCGGACCCACGATCGCGTGCCGAAATCTTTCCGCTCTCGACCAGGCAATCGCGGAGGATATAGCCGCCCACGAGCGTCAAAACTGAAGCTGCGATTCGACGCACGCGATCCAGCGGTTTTGGCAACTCGAGCAACTCGCCGAACAGGTTGAGCACAATCGGTACCGCGATTCCGCGCTCGATCGTGTTGGCGCTCAAACGTTCGCCGATTGCGCCCTCAAACAACGGTCGAACGTAGCGTCCGCCTTTTTTGCGAAAATCCTTGAGGATGTAGAGTTCCGCAGTTGACGCAACCATTTCCAGGCGCTCTAACTTCGGTGCGACATCGTCGTTACCGTCGATCAGGGCGAGCAACGACGCCAAGGCGCAGGCGCCACTCAAACCCGAGCACACCGAAGCCGCGGGGATGTGACGTTTCCCCGCCGCCCACACCGGAATCGCGCTCGCGCTTAACAACACGCCGGTGTAGCCGGCGGTGAAGGCGCCCATCAGCGCCTGCAACGGCGTCGCAAACGTCGGGGCGATATTACGAACCCACGAAGGCAAACTCCCCGTTTCGGCGAGCTCCCGTAAGACGTTGGCGCCGGCCGCCCCAGAATAGAGCACCAGCCCCCACACGCCCAACGACATCGGGGAACGATACTTCACGATGCGCAGCATGTGGTGGAAGCGCTCGGGCCGCCCGAGATGCGTGATGAGTATTCCAGGATTCGCCGCCGCCAGCGCGAGGGATACGAAACGGATCGTGCGCCGCAAGCGGCGCTCGTCGGGACGGCCCGGTCGCGCGACTAGCGCGAGCAATCCCAACCCGCCCATGATGCCGCCCATAAACAAATAGGTCGAGACTTTCCAGTTCCACTCGGGAGCCCTAAGTATTGGCTTCTCGTGCATTACTACGCGCTGCGGAAGATGGCGAAGGCGGTCAATGCGAGCGCGCCAACTGCAACTGCGGCGGCCGTATAACCGTCGCGCTGACGCGTCGAAGGCAACACCGGTTCGATCGGCAAGTTGTACGTTTCGGGTGTGTCGGTCAACAGGAAGAAGGCGTGCAACGGGCCGATGCCGCCGCCCACGTCGCTCGCACCGTACAGTTGCGACTCGACGCCGCGTTCGCGCAGCGTTGCCACGCGCTGCTCTGCGTGCGCGCGCAGTTCGTCGAGCGGGCCAAACACAATGGATTCTGTCGGGCAAGCTTTTGCGCACGCTGGCTCCAGATCCAGGCGCTGACGATCGTAACAGAGCGTGCATTTGCCGGCGACGCCGCCGGTCGCTTGCAAGGCCGTTTCATCGTCGCGACGACGGTCCTCGCGCAGCGTCGCGAGATTGTAGTGCGAGCCGTTCGGATCGAACTTCTCAATTCAATCGACGACGCCGAAGGGACACGATACGACGCAGTAGCCGCAGCCGTTGCAGATATCCGGCTGCACGAAGACCGCGCCGAACTCATTGCGCACGATCGCGCCGGTGGGACACGCCTCCATGCAGCCGGCGTTCGCGCAATGCTTGCAGACGTCGGAATGCATGAGCCATCGCTCGACGACCGTATTGTCCTCGACGCTCGTCTGTTCGATGAAGCCCACGTGACGCCACGTTGTGCCCGATAAGGAACCGGTGTTATCGTACGAATCGCCGGTAAACTCGAAGCCGTCCGAAGGGAGTTCGTTCCATTGTTTGCAAGCGACCTCGCAGGCTTTGCAGCCGATGCACAGCGTCGTGTCGGTAAAAAAGCCGGTGATCATTCGCCTTGATCCCCTTTGCCCATCAGGCGCGTTCCCATGTTGACCGTCGTTTCGCCCGGTCCTAAGGGTGCACCGAGTCTCTCTGCGAGTTGGGGATCGTCGATACCGTGCGCCAGCGGTTGTCCCTCCGGCCTGCGCTGCGATTCTGGAACGGGTTCGTCCACCGCACCACGCTCGTATTGCGCGCGGCGGCCGGCACGAATATCGCACGTCAGCGACTTCGCCTCATGAATCGAAACGTTGGGATCCATTGAGAGCGGAATTACTTCATTAGGTGAGTCGCCTTTTGCGAAACCGAAGCGGCCGTAGTTATATGGAAGCCCGATCTGATGCACGACTTGACCGCGACCGATACGCAACGGACGCAGTCGTCCAGTCACGAGCGCCCGCGCTTCCATCGATCCCAGGCGCGTCGAGAGCGTCACCCAATCGCCGTTAACGATGCCTTTTTTGACCGCGAGCTCCGGATCGACCTCGCAGAACGCATGCGGCTGCAACTCGGCAAGCCAGGGAACGTAGCGTGTCATGATGCCGGAATGCTCGGTAATGCGATAGCTGGTTAGCACGTACGGGAACTCGGGATCCACCGCATTGTTGTACGGATTGTCGCGCCGCGGCCATTCGCCCAACAGCGGATTACTTTGCTGCGCATACAGAAGATTGTCGATCGTCGATTGGCGCGGCTCGTAATGCGTGGGAAGCGGAGCATCTTTCAGGCCGGCGTTGACGAAGATTTGGCCTTTGCCGTCGAGATTCATGATGAACGGGTCCGCTCCGGAATGTGCGTCCAAACCGCCGGCGCCGGGCCGTGCGGGCGTCGATGGCGCCTTGCCGACGGGAAAATCCGGGACGTCGATGCCGGTCCAGATGCCTTTTGCCTCATCCCACCAGACGTACTTCTTGCGTTCGCTCCACGGTTTGCCGTCGGGGTCGGCCGATGCCCGATTGTAAAGCGTGCGTCGATTCGCAGGCCACGCCCATCCCCAACCTAGGGAGGTTGCATCGTCGCCGATGCGCGCGCGCGCCTTGTTCGTCGTTGCGTCGGGACAGACACCAGTGTAAATCCAGCCGCCCGAGGCCGTCGATCCGTCGTCGCGTAAATCGGCGAAGCTCTTCATCTGCTCGCCCGTAGTCGTGTCGAAGCCATTGATCTCTTGCAGCACGCGCAGCGCCGACGGCTCGCCGTGAGCGCGCTCGGTGGGCTCGCGCGAATCGTAATCCCACGTCATGTCAAGGATCGGTCGATCCTTGGCATCGGTCGAATCGGCATACAACTTTTTGAGGCGCTTCCCGAGTTCGTAGAAATACCAGAGATCGCTGCGCGACTCACCGGCCGGGTCGATCGCTTTGTCGTGCCATTGCAGTAACCGGCTCGTCTGCACCATCGTGCCGTCTTTTTCGAGGATCGTGGCGGCCGGTAAAAAGAAGCACTCCGTCGCAATCTTCGCCGGGTCGGCGCCTTCTCGATTCCAGAACGAGCTCGTTTCGCTCTCGTACGAATCGATGTTGACGAACCATTCGAGGCGTTCCATGCCCGCGCAGACCAGTTCTGCGTTCTGACTCGAGGTCGCCGGATTTTGCCCGATGACGATGTAGCCTTTGACCGTGCCGTCCTTCATCGCGACGATTGTGGGTAGCGTCGAGTGATCGCCCGTAAGTTGCGGCAGGTAGTCGAAGCAGTAATCGTTATCGCGAGTCGCATTTTCCCCGTAGAACGCTTTGAGGAGCGAGACGACGTATTTGGGCGTGTTCGCCCACCAGCCCGTCGGCTTGGTTACAGATTTTAAGTACTCGTCGAGCGTTTGTTCGGTACGTAACGCCGACGGCATCGGAAGGTAGCCCGGCAGCAGATCGTAGAGCGTCGCGATATCCGTTGCCCCCTGGATGTTGGCGTGACCCCGCAGCGCCATAATCCCACCGCCCGGACGACCGACATTGCCCAACAACAACTGCAGAATCGCCGCCGTACGAATGAACTGCACGCCGACGGTGTGCTGCGTCCACCCGAGCGCATAGGCGAACGCAGTCGTCCGATCGCGGCCGCTGTTGCGCGCCAGCGTTTCCGCGATGCGCTCGAAGAGCGCTTTGGGCGTACCGCAGATCCGTTCCACCATTTCGGGTGTGTAGCGCGCGTAATGCCGGCGCAAGACGTTGAGCACGCAGCGCGGATGTTGCAGCGTGGGATCGTCGACGATTTGTCCGTTTGCATCTTTTTCGAAAGCCCAAGCCTTCGTATCGTAGGTGCGCCTCTCCGCGTCGTACCCGCAGAAGATGCCGTCGAGATCCTCGGCATCGCGATACTGCTCGTTGAGCAGATGCGCGGCGTTGGTATACGCCGCGACGTATTCCTTAAAATAGCAATCCTTGCTCAGGACGTAGTTGATCAACGCGCCGAGGAAGACGATATCCGTCCCGCTGCGCAGTGGCGCGTAGATATCAGCCATTGCCGAGGTTCGCGTGAAGCGCGGATCCACGTGGATAATCGTAGCGCCGCGTTCTTTTGCTTGCATCACGAAGCGAAAACCAACCGGATGATTCTCGGCGAAGTTCGAGCCTTGAATCAGTATGCAGTCAGCGTTGGCAATATCCGGAAGCCAAACCGTCGCGCCGCCGCGTCCGTACGAGGTGCCCAGACCGGGCACCGTCGAGGAGTGTCATATTCGAGCCTGGTTTTCGACGGATACGATGCCCAGCGAGTGCGTGAGTTTGCCGAGCAAGTAGTTTTCCTCGACGCCAAAGGTCGCGCCACCCAGCGTTGCGATTCCCAGCGTGTGGTTGACGCGTTTGCGCTTGCCGTCGATTTCGCGATCGCGAACGAAGGTTGCTTCGCGCGTTGCGTGGATGAGATGGACGATACGGTCGAGCGCCCATTCCAACGGCCGATCTTCCCACTGCATGCCGTTCGGGGCGCGATACTTGACGGTCGTCCAGCGCGCCTGGTTCATCGTCAATCCGAAGATCGCCGAACCTTTCGGGCAGAGATGTCCCCCCGAAATCGGACTCTCGGGATTGCCTTCCACATCGAGCAGCTTGCCCTTCGCATCCGTGTAAGCAATCGTACTGCAACCTACCGCACAGTATGGACAGACGCTGACGGTCGCCTTCGCGCCTGCGATGCGTCCCTTCAGACTGCGCGTCCGTTCCGACGAAACGTTGGGGAGCGGACCTATGCGTTCCATGCCGCCCCTTTCGGTTTGCGCACGAAGAATGGAATGATCGCGGCACAGACCAGCATGATGGCAACCGGCACTAAAGCGCCGGCAAACGAACCGGTGGCGTCTTTGACTCTCGCGGCGATAAAGGGTCCGACGACGCCACCCAAGCCCCACGCCGTCAAGATCATGCCGTAGTTCTGCCCCAGAAAGCGCGTTCCAAAATAGTCCGCGTTGAACGATGGCATGACGCCGAAGCCGCCGCCGTAACAGAGCAACACGACGGCAAAGCAGAGCGCGATGAGGCCGAGCGTGTGGATGCCGCCGAGCAGAAAGAAGATTACCGCCTGAATGAGGTACATCGCGACGTAAGCCGTGTTGCGCCCAATGCGGTCGGATAGGCTGCCCCAGAAAAAGCGCCCGAGACCGTTGAAGATCGCGACGATTCCGTAGAGAGGTGCGGCGACGGCCGCCGTCGCTTTCGTCAACTCGATGATGATCGGCACGGCATTGGAGATGATGAGGATGCCCGCGGTGACGTTGAGGAATAGCAGCAGCCACAAGCCGTAAAACTGCGGCGTGCGCAAAACTTCACCCGGCGTCGCTCCGCCGGCCGCGGCAGCAGAAGCCGCAGCCTCCGGCGGGTTGCGCAACAGCATCGCGCAGAGGCCGCCGAGGATGATGAAGACGATGCCCGAGATGACGAAGACCATCATCACCGAGCCGATCTGTTCGGGGCTGAGCCGGTATGGCGCGGGATCGAACGTCGTGCCGGCTTTGATGGCGGCATCTCGTGCTGCGATATATGCGCCTGCCGATTTTGCGGCCGACGCGAAGGCCGCGATGCGCGGCACGATCTGGTTGTAGACGAATGCGCCCAAGCCGAAACCCATCACGACGAGTCCGCTTCCTATGCCGCGCTTATCGGGAAACCACTTGGTCACCATCGCAACCGGCGTGACGTATGCCATGCCGTTGCCCAGGCCGCCGATGACGCCGTACGTGAGGTACAGCCACCATGCACCAAGATGCGCCGTTCCCAATCCGGCAAGCAGAACGCCCGCGCCCCAGATGACCACGCCGGTAATCGTTACGGTGCGCGGTCCGACGCGATCTTGCCAGCGTCCGCCGATGACTGCTCCGATGCCCAAAAAGAATATCGCAAGCTCGAAGGGGAGCGTCGCAGCTTGGCTCGTCCAGCCGAAGCCGGAGATCAGTGAGTTTGTGAAGATGCTCCATGAATAGACGGTGCCCAAACACAGCATCACCACGATTCCGGCGAGTGCAATTAGCCAACGATTCATAACGAAGCGTTCCGGTAGGAAGCCCCTACCCCTCCCCGCAAACTCAACGGCCGAAAAGGAGGCGAAATCATGGAACTTTCGGGAGTCCAAGTCTACGCCCAGGGCGGATTTCGCCGCTACGAGGACGCGAAAATCGGGCTGCTGACGCACGGTCTGCAGTACGGTACCGGATGCTTCGAAGGCATTCGCGGGTACTGGATGCCCGAAGAGCGCGAACTTTTCTTAGTGCTGGTGCGCGACCACTACGAACGGCTGCAGACGTCGGCCAAGATCCTGACGATGTCGCTACCCAAGACGCCGGACGAACTGGTCGAAATTACCGTCGAACTCTGCGTGCGTAACAAGTACGAAACCGATGTGTACGTTCGTCCGTTTGCGTACAAGGCCGCCGAAGACGTCGGGGTGCGTCTGCACAACGTTCCCGATGCGTTCGCCATCGTGCCGATTCCGTATACGCAGTATCTTGACGCCGGACGTGGCCTCGACGTGTGCGTCAGTTCGTGGCGCCGCGCCGACGATACGATGGCGCCTCCGCGCGCGAAAATTACCGGCCTTTACGTGAACTCGGCCCTCGCCAAGAGCGAGGCCTTTACCAACGGTTACGACGAAGCGATTCTCCTGTCGCACGACGGTCACGTCTCGGAAGGTTCGGCGGAAAATATCTTTTTGGTGCGGCGTAACGTGCTCTACACGCCCGATCCTTCGCAGAACGTACTCGAAGGCGTGACGCGCCGCGCGATCATGGAGGTCGCGCGTCACGCTTTAGGAATGGAAGTGGTGGAGCGCTCGATCGACCGCGGCGAACTCTATTCGGCGGACGAGATATTCTTTACGGGTACCGCTGCGGGCGTCGCCTACGTTTCCTCGGTCGACCGGCGCACCGTCGGCGACGGCTCGATGGGCAAGGTCACGAAGTCATTGAGCGATATATATTCGCGCATCGTGACCGGCCGCGAACAGCGCTACTTCGAGTGGCTGACGCCGGTTTACGCGTCGTCGCGCGTTAAGGTGTAGTTTCGACCCAGTAGTTGACGTCGGGCGATTTGTCCTCGAGGACGCCGTGCGCTGCGCGCCAGCGACCCGTCCTCACTTCGTCCGTATACGTCAGACGCGAAATCTTGCGGATGAAGGCGCGCCCGAGATCTTGCGACGGCAGCGCGGTCGTCATGACCGCGATGACATAGGGTGAGTTGCCGGCGTATACGATGCCCGCGTCGTTGAGCGTATCGAAGAACGAGCCGGTTTTGTGAGCGATCGCTATGTCGGGCGGTAGCGGTTGCGGCAGCAGCGTATTGATGCGATCCGCTTCCAGAATGGCGATCATCTCGTTGGACGACCAGCGATCGATGAGCTCGCCTTTCGCCATGAGGGTGAGCAAATGCGCGAGATCTGCGGGAGAAGTGCGCAGCGCCGAACGAACCGACCATGCTTCCGTACGCACGTCGCTCAAGAGGCGCGTGCGCACCAGCCCAAGATCGGTCATCTCGCCGTTGATGTTGCGCCGCCCGATGACGCGGATGAGCATGTTGGTTGCCGTGTTGTCGCTGACGTCGATCATACGATCGAGCAGATCGGAAACGCTGTACGTGCTGTCGATCGGTGCGTAGCAGAGATCGCCGGAGCCGTAATCCTTGTCCTGGGCCTCGAGCGTGATGTGACGATTGAGATCGAACGTTCCCGTCGAGAGTGCCTCGAACACCGCGACCATTACCGGTAGCTTGATGGTGGAGGCCGCCGGCATGCTCTTGCCTGCATTAAAACCTGCGTTGAAACCGCTCTCAAGATCGACGACATCGAGACCGATCGCGGCCGGCACGCGTCGAGCGACACTGCGAAGATCGGCGTTGAGCCGTGCAAGGGGCGGCGGTATGGCGGCCGAAGCCGCGGCGGCGCCAGAAAAAATGAGGCCGAGGACGAGCGCGCAAGAATATGCGGCACGTGCGAACATGGCACACGGTTCTCGCGTCGCGCGACGCGCTTCCTGCTTCCCGACCGTTTATCGCGCACCTCATCTTCCCGGCAGCACAGCGATTGCGAAAGCGCACCCACGTCGTGGGAAAACAGGTGCGCTTGAGCGCATTCATCGTCATGCCTTCCCTGTTGGTCGGTGCCGAAGTCGCGGGACTCTTCGGCATACTCGTCGCCGTGCCGATTGCCGGCGTTGTTCGCGTGCTTGCTATCCGCATACCGGCGGCGGCGAAGTCCTCATGAGCGCGGCGCGTAGAAACGTCGAACGCGTGGATATCGTCGGGGTGCCGATGGACCTCGGCGCGAGTCGCCGCGGCGTGGATATGGGACCGTCGGCGGTGCGGTACGCAAAGCTCGACGATCGTTTGCGACGTCTCGGTATCACTGAGATTCGCGATCGCGGGAATCTTCACGTTCCCATTGCCGAGTCGGCGAATGCTGCCGATGCATCCGCAAAGTTCTTCGATGTGATCGCCGGCGTTTGTCACGATCTCGCTTCGATCGTCGAAGAATCGGTGCGCGGGGGTGGCATGCCGATCGTTCTGGGCGGCGACCATTCGATTGCCATGGGAACGCTGGAGGGCTTATCGCGCGCGTACGGAGAGGCGCCGGGCTTGGTATGGGTCGACGCGCACGCCGATATCAACAGCCCCGACAGTTCGGCAACCGGCAACGTGCACGGCATGCCGCTCTATTTTGCGATACAAAACGGTTTCGCCGATCCGAAGCGCTCGGTGCAGATCGGGTTGCGCGATGTCGATCCCGAAGAGAAGAAGTTGTTGCGCGATCTCGGCGTTCGCGCCTTTTCGATGAGCGACGTTGATAAGGCCGGCATGGTCGGCGTGATGCAGCAGGCGATTGCGCTTGCGGGCAGTTCGCGCGCGCCGATTCACGTGTCGTTCGATATGGACGCGATCGATCCGAGCGAGGCCCCCGGAACCGGCACGCCGGTGAAAGGCGGCTTGAGTTTCCGCGAAGCGCATCTGGTGATGGAGATGCTCTCCGAGAGTGGACGACTCGGTTCGATCGAGGTCGTCGAGATCAATCCGATCCTCGACAACCGCAATCAAACGGCGTCGCTAGCAGTGGACCTTATCTGCTCCGCATTAGGAAAATCAATTCTCTAAGGTTCCTTCGACTGCGCATCGCTTCGCGATGCTGCGCTCAGGATTACATGGTTATAGCGCCCTTCGACTGCGCATCGCTTCGCGATGCTGCGCTCAGGATGACACGCCCGTCGACTGCGCATCGCTTCGCGATGCTGCGCTCAGGATGACACGGTTGTGGCGTCCTTCGACTGCGCATCGCTTCGCGATGCTGCGCTCAGGATGACACGCCCTTCGATTGCGCATCGCTTCGCGATGCTGCGCTCAGGATGACACGGTTATAATTTAATCGTAGCGACCGCTTCGCAGGCGACGCCGCCACCGCAGACTGCCGGATCCCAGTTGGCGTCCGCAAGCAGCGCGCGGATTTTCGCTTCGGTTGCCGCATCGAGCGGCGGTTGGAAGACGATGTTGGTCGTGTGCCCGTCATCGCCGACCGTAACGATCAGCGTTACGTGTGCACCGAGCGTGTCGAGCTTCGTACGTACTTCCGGATCGAGAACCGGCACCGGTTGCTCCGCGCCGAACGGTAGATAGCCGCCATTTTGGCGCTTATCGGTGCTCGCAACGTCGCGCGTGGCGGGCGTCGGGTCGTTCGACGGCGTCGCGCCTTGCTGCGTTTTCGCATCTCCCGCCTGCGCGATCGCCGCAACGTTCGGTGCTGCCGGCGAGTTGGTTGCGACGACGGTCTTGCCCATCGGCGAACGATGCGCGAGCCTCACCACTCGAATTTTATGCGCGAAGTGCAGCGTCGGCACGGCAGCATGTTCCGGCGCGGCAGCCCGCGGATGCGGTAACGGCGCGCGCGGCTGCACGATGCGGATGCGGGTGACGTGTGCGAAACTGACGGTTTCCACTTGCGCCCTGTCCGTAAAACTCCAGGCAAGCGCGGGAATCATCAACGCCGCGACAACGTGAATTGCAACGGAGCCGGCTGTGGCTCGCTGCATTCTGGCGTTGGCTGCGGTTGCGATCATTGGGAAAGGCCTTTCGCCGTTTTAACGCCGCTGGATGTGCCCGCGTGACGAGCGGGGGAATCCTGGAGTTCTGCGCCCCAGACGTCCCAGCCCTTGGCTTGGCTTCGCGCAAAGAGCTCGATGCGCGGTCGAGGTCCGCACAACTCTTCGATGAGGCTGCGGAAGACCGCGGGCTTCTCACTGTGCGCGCCACGCGGCTCCAAGACGACCTGCCGCTGCGCGAGGTTGCGAATCGGGAATGGTCTGCCGGTCGTGTTCGTCGTGGCAACGAGCAGCAGTTCGGACGTCGGTTTGGTGAACGTCGGCGGAACGCCCTGACCGGCGATGATCTGCCCGCGCCGGTTCACCTTTACCCACACGTATGCCACGCCGCGATAGTGCAAACCCCACGCATCCAGGAGCGCGAAGGCAAAGTTCAGCCGCGGACACGTCGCCCACATAAAAACCGCCGCGCGTTTGTTGAGCATGCGTTTGACGTCGATAGCGGCAAGTTCGTCGAGCGACATGAGCGGATAGTGCTTGCCGGCGGCCGCATCCTTCACTGCGCTGCCGTAGTAATACCACGGTGGATCGACGTAGACGATGTCGTAGCGTTTTGACGGCAACGGTGGAACGCTGGCATGCTGCGGCGCCGCGGTGCGCCGCGCAATGCGGCGATCGTGCGGGCGTTCGATCATCGCGCGATGGCCGCGGCGACGAGTGCGCCACAGAGCGTCGCCAAAAGATTCACTGCATCGTTCTGTAACCATGCGATGCCGCCGTGTGGCTGCGTTTGCGTTCCACAACGATGCATGGCGGTTTCACATTCGATCGCGCATGCCGGACACCAACGTCGCGCTTGCAGCGTTGCGCCCGCGAGCGAATCGAGCAGCGAACCTGCGAAACCGCCCACCGCAACGGCGGGCAGCGAGGCAATGCGAAAGATCCATCCGACGATAGCGACGCAGATGGCGCCTGCAGCCGATGCGGCGATGCCTAGGGCGCTGACGCCACCCGAAACTCCCGTTTGCACCGGACGCAGCGTGACCATGGAAACCGGCGGCCGAGACGACAGCGTGCCGATCTCGGTCGCCCACGTGTCTGCCGACGCGGCAGCGATGGCGCCGGCAAACGCTGCTTCAAACGGTGCGCGCCAAAACAGCGCACCGAGCGCGCAGATTGCCGCGACGCCGCCGTTCGCAAGCACTTGCCAGGCGGTCCGCGCGGTGTGCTCGGGGTCGGCAAGGGTGCGGGCCTTGCGAGCGCGCCCGACGCGCGTCAGTAAAGACGATGGAACAAAAAACGCAAGCAACACCGCCGCTCCAGGCC
>Ga0209169_10002053_pt1 | contig 12216 bp, 5 predicted proteins | sample HubBroMetageWRM4_FD_188346 | JGI IMG/M metagenome (GOLD analysis project Ga0209169, IMG submission 188346) | Warmed soil microbial communities from the Hubbard Brook experimental Forest, New Hampshire - Hubbard Brook CCASE Soil Metagenome WRM 4... | ecosystem: Environmental > Terrestrial > Soil...
TAAATCGTCAAGCCGCCTTGCCGGCTTAGAAAAAGCTTTTGAATGACGCCATCTGCGACCGCCAGTATCGGAGTGCCGCGCGGTCGCATGATGTCGATCGCCTCGTGACGATGTCCGTGATGAATGTCGTTGAATGAATCGTACAGCTCCGATCGCTTTAACGAATCGAGCGGTGCGTCGATACTCGGTGCCGGGCCAGATGCCGGGCTAGACGCCGGAGTCTCGATCGCCGTCGCCGAGCCTGTGAAGCAGGCGCAGACGCAGAGCAAAGCAACGGCGAAATCGCGGACACGAATCTTCATATAGTTTGAGCAAGCGCCGGTCCTGATTTATCCCCAGAACAGAAGGCAGCGAGGCCGAAAAAAGTGTGAACCGTGAAAAAATTATCGGTAAGAACTTTCAAGGATCCGTGAATTTGCCGCCATAAGACTCAGTTATGGCGCTTTTCTAATGCTAGTTATACAGAGTTTAATATCGATACAGCCTCTATTTTCTAGCCTACTCAATCCTGCTGCCGTGTTGCGGCACGTTTTCTGCTTCCGTCTATCAGCCACTTTAGTACTGACATTCGTTTGCGGCCCCGAAAGGGCCGATGTCCGGGGAGAAGTGAATGTCGTTGGTTCGTCGCGCAGCGCATGCCGCCGCCTTTCGGTTCGGAGTTGTCCGGGCCGCCTTTGTTTCTTATCTACCGTTCCCGCATTTTCCGAGCGTCAGTTTTCGGACCGGGTTTCCGAATTCCCCGAAGTCCTTTCAGGAGTGATCTAGTGGAACTGAATGATTCTACTCGCAGTCAGAAGTTGGCCAACGCCGGGCACCCAGGCGAAGAAGTGACCGTCGCCGAGAGTAAAGCCAACGGCAAATCCCGGCGCAACGGACATCACGCATTCGACGACAAGGCCGACGAAAAGCGTTTTAGAGGTTTGATCAAGGCATTGACGGCAGCAGGACGTGGCGACTTTTCGGTCCGGCTGCCGATTTCGCATCACGACAAGCTGCTCAACCAGCTCGCGATGAGATTCAACGCGGTGGCCGAGCGCAACGAAGCTATTACCAGCGAGATTATCCGGGTCGAGCAGGCGGTTCGCCGCGAGGGCCGAATGACCGAACGGGCAACCGTGAAGGGCGCAGTCGGCGGTTGGCGGGAAATCGAAGGCTCGATCAACTCACTTATCGGCGGCCTCGTGCAGCCGACGACGGAGGTCGCCCGCGTGATCGGCGCAGTTGCGCAGGGCGACCTCAGTCAGAAAATGGAGCTCGAAATCGACGGCCAGCCGGTCAAGGGCGAGTTCCTGCGAATCGGCACCACGGTTAACGCGATGGTCGATCAGCTGAGCTCCTTCGCCGACGAGGTTACTCGAGTCGCCAAGGAAGTCGGCACCGACGGCAAGCTCGGCGGCCAGGCGCAGGTCAAGGGCGTGTCGGGGACCTGGAAGGATCTGACAGACAACGTCAACGTGCTGGCGCGCAACCTGACCGACCAGGTCCGCAATATCGCAACCGTCACGACCGCGGTCGCTAACGGCGACTTGTCGCAGAAGATCACGGTCGACGTTAAGGGCGAAATCCTCGAACTGAAGAACACCATGAACACGATGGTGGATCAGCTTCGAGCATTCTCCGCAGAAGTTACGCGCGTCGCGCGCGAAGTCGGCACCGAAGGAAAACTCGGCGGCCAGGCGGAAGTGAAAGGCGTGTCGGGCGTCTGGAAGGACCTGACCGACAACGTCAATTTCATGGCGTCGAACCTGACCACTCAGGTGCGCGGTATCGTCAAGGTCGTGACTGCAGTCGCCAACGGCGACCTGTCGCAAAAACTGATCGTCGACGCGCGCGGCGAGATCGCGGCGCTGGCCGACACGATCAACGGCATGACCGCAACCCTGGGGCTGTTCGCCGAACAGGTTACCGACGTGGCGCGCACCGTCGGCGTCGAAGGAAAGCTGGGCGCGCAGGCGGAAGTCCCGGGCGTCGCCGGCACGTGGAAGGATCTGACCGATAACGTCAACCTGCTCGCAAACAATCTTACCGCGCAGGTCCGAAACATCGCGGAAGTTACCACCTCGATTGCAAAGGGCGACCTTTCGAAGAAGATCACGGTCGATGTCAAGGGCGAAATCCTCGAACTGAAGAACACCATCAATACACTGGTCGATCAGCTCAACTCGTTCGCCTCGGAAGTTACCCGCGTCGCGCGCGAAGTCGGCACCGAAGGAAAACTCGGTGGCCAGGCGGAAGTGCGTGGCGTGTCGGGCGTCTGGAAGGACCTGACCGACAACGTCAATTTCATGGCGTCGAACCTGACCACCCAGGTCCGCGGCATCGTCAAGGTCATCACGGCGGTTGCCAACGGCGACTTGTCGCAAAAACTGGAAGTCGCGGCCAAAGGCGAGATCGCGGCATTGGGAGACACGCTTAACGGCATGACCAAGACGCTCGCGATCTTCGCCGAGCAGGTCACCAGCGTCGCAAAGACGGTCGGCGTGGAAGGGAAACTGGGCGCGCAGGCGCAAGTGCCAAACGTCGCGGGCACGTGGAAGGATCTGACCGACAACGTCAACCTGCTCGCGAATAATCTGACCGCCCAGGTCCGAAACATCGCAGAAGTCACGACCGCGGTTGCGCGCGGCGACCTCTCGAAGAAAATTTCGGTCGATGCCAAAGGCGAAATCCTGCAGTTCAAGAACACCATGAACACGATGGTGGATCAGCTGCGGTCGTTCGCAGCGGAAGTTACCCGCGTCGCCCGCGAAGTCGGCACCGACGGCAAACTCGGCGGCCAGGCGGAAGTCCAGGGCGTCGAAGGCATCTGGAAGGACCTGACCCAAAACGTCAACGTGCTGGCCGCCAACCTGACCGATCAGGTCCGCGGTATCATCAAGGTCGTTACCGCAGTCGCCAACGGCGACCTGTCGAAGAAAATGTCGGTCGACGTCAAAGGCGAGATCCTCGAACTGAAGATCACGATTAATACGCTGGTCGATCAGCTGAATTCATTCAGCGCGGAGGTTACCCGCGTCGCGCGCGAAGTCGGCACCGAAGGAAAGCTAGGAGGCCAGGCCGAAGTCAAAGGCGTGTCGGGCGTCTGGAAAGATTTGACCGACAACGTCAATTTCATGGCGTCGAACCTCACGACCCAGGTCCGCGGCATCGTCAAAGTCGTGACCGCGGTCGCCAACGGCGACCTGAAACAGAAACTGGTCGTCGATGCGCGCGGCGAGGTCGAAGCGCTCGCCGTCACCATCAACAACATGACCGACACGCTCAGCACCTTCGCCGAACAGGTCAGCACGGTGGCCCGCGAAGTCGGCGTCGAAGGAAAACTCGGCGGCCAGGCGCGCGTCCCCGGCGTCGCCGGCACCTGGAAGGATCTCACCGACAACGTCAATTTCATGGCGTCGAACCTCACGACTCAGGTGCGTGGAATCGTCAAAGTCGTGACTGCAGTCGCCAACGGCGACCTGACTCAGAAGCTGATCGGAGTAGAAGCGAAAGGCGAGATCGCAGCACTGGCCGACACGATCAACAGCATGACGGAAACTCTGAGTATCTTTGCCGACCAGGTCAGCACGGTGGCCCGCGAGGTCGGAATCGAAGGGAAACTCGGCGGTCAGGCCCGCGTGCCGGCGGCGGCAGGAACCTGGCGTGACTTGACCGACAACGTCAACCAGCTTGCTGGTAACTTGACCACCCAGGTGCGCGCTATTTCCGATGTCGCCACCGCAGTTACCAAAGGCGACCTCACGCGATCGATCAAGGTCGAAGCGCTGGGCGAAGTCGCGGCGCTGTCGGACAACATCAACCAGATGATCGTGAACCTGAAAGAGACGACGCAAAAGAACCAGGAGCAGGACTGGCTCAAGACCAACCTCGCGAAATTTTCAAGCATGATGCAGGGCCAGAAAAACCTCGAGGCCGTTTCGCGAATGATCATGTCGGAGCTGACGCCGCTGGTCTCGGCGCATCAGGGCGCGTTCTTCATGATGGATGCCGACGAAGGCGCTCCGATTCTCAAACTGACCAACACTTACGCGTATCGCGAGCGCAAGGGCGTCGCGAATCGCTTCCGGATCGGCGAAAGCCTGGTCGGGCAGTGCGCGCTCGAGAAAAAGAGCATCCTGGTGACGCACGCCCCGCACGATTACATCCACATCAGCTCGGGACTCGGCGAGGCGCCGCCGCTCAACATCATTGTGCTGCCGATCCTGTTCGAGGGTGAGGTCAAGGCGGTTATCGAGCTGGCGTCGTTCAACGCCTTCAGTTCGATCCACCAGATTTTCCTCGATCAGTTGAGCGAGAGCATCGGCGTCGTGCTCAATATGATCATGGCGAACATGCGCACCGAGGAACTGCTGCAGCAGTCGCAGAGCCTGACCCAGGAGTTGCAGAATCAGTCCAAGGAGCTGACCCATCAGCAGGACACGCTGAAGAGCACCAACACGGCGCTCGAACGTCAGGCGTTGGAACTGGAAGAGAAAGCCAAGCAGCTCGAAGAACAGAACACCAAGGTCGAAATCAAGAACCGTGAGGTTGAACAGGCGAGGAAGTCGCTCGAAGAAAAAGCCGAGCAGCTCGCGCTGGTGTCAAAATACAAGTCCGAGTTCCTCGCCAACATGTCGCACGAGTTGCGGACGCCGCTGAACAGCCTGCTGATTCTCGCCAAGGTGCTGTCCGACAACAAGGAAGCGAACCTCAGCGAGAAGCAACTCGACTATGCCCGCACGATCTACTCTTCGGGCACCGACCTGCTGAAGTTGATCAGCGAAGTTCTCGACCTCTCCAAAGTTGAAGCGGGCAAGATGGCTATCGAGGTGCGTCAGCTGCAAACCTCGGAGCTGGCCGACTTCGCCGACCGCGGCTTTCGCACGCTGGCTGAGGAAAAAGGACTCGGCTTCTCGATCGAAGTGGCGCCGGGTGTCGCGCCGGAGCTTCGCACCGACCGCCAGCGGATCGAGCAGGTGCTGCGAAACCTGCTGGCCAATGCAATCAAGTTCACGGAGAACGGTTCGGTCACGCTGCGGATGGAGATGGTGCAGTCGCGGCGCGACTTCGACAGCGACGCGCTCAAGGGTCCCGGCCAAATCCTCGCGCTCTCCGTCATCGACACCGGAATTGGAATCGCCAAAAACAAGCAGCGCCTGATTTTCGAGGCGTTCCAGCAAGCCGACGGCAGCACCAGCCGGCGCTACGGCGGCACCGGTCTGGGACTCTCCATCAGCCGCGAGATCGCGCGTGCGCTCGGCGGCGAGATTCACGTCGAGAGCATTCCCGGCGAAGGCAGCACCTTCACGCTCTACATGCCGGTCAGTTACGGCAAGGAGATTGAACTGTTCGGGACGCGCGAGGATGACGGTGAGGCGCAGGCGAGGTTGGTGGATCGGATCGAATAGAAAGTGGCCGAGACCACCGGCGCCGTGCGCGATTTCCTGGCTGCCGAGCCGGCGCCGCTGACCAGCTTGTCGACTGAAGCGCTCGACAGTCTCAAGGGCAAGACTGTGCTGATTGTCGACGACGATCCGCGCAACATCTTCGCCGTCACGAGCCTGCTCGAAGGGCATGGGATGAAGACGCTGCACGCGGAAAACGGCCGCGCCGGAATCGTGATGCTCGAGCGGCATCCTGAAATCGACATCGCACTCATCGACATCATGATGCCCGAGATGGACGGCTACGAAACGATGCGCCTGATACGCGCCAATCCCGCCAAGCGATGGCTGCCGATGATCGCGGTTACAGCCAAGGCGCTCAAGGAAGATCGCGAGCGATGCATGGCGGCGGGCGCGTCGGACTACCTGGCAAAGCCGATCGACGACGGGCAACTGGTCGAGCTGATTCGCATCTGGGCAGGAGGCTCGCCGGTGCAGGCAACGGTTTAGAGACGAACGCATCAGGCGACGCGGCGGCAGAAAATGAAAACGCAAGAAGCATCGTCGATCGAGCGGATTCCGAGTGCTGCCATGAAGGCCAGCATCCTGCTGGTGGACGATCGCCCGGCAAATCTGCTGGCGCTCGAGGCGATCCTCGATTCGCTCGATCAGCACCTGGTGCGCGCGACCTCGGGCGAGGAAGCGCTCGAGAAACTTCAGGAGCAGGAGTTCGCCGTCATTCTCATGGACGTGCGGATGCCGGGGATGGACGGGCTGCGCACCGCCGAAGTAATCAGCCAGCGCGAAAGTGCCGCGCGAGTTCCGATTATTTTTCTGACCGCGGTGCCGATAGCCAACGCCGACGTCGTGAGCGGCTACGCGCGCGGGGCCGTGGATTTCCTGCTCAAGCCGTTCGATCCCGAAATTCTGCGCTCAAAGGTTTCGGTCTTCGTCGACCTCTACCAGAAAGAGCAGATGATCAGGCGGCAGGCAGGACTGCTACGTCAGCGCGATCGCGAGGCGTTCGAGCGGCGCAGCGAGTTGCGCTTCCGTTCATTGATGGACGCGCTGCCGCAGTGCGTTTGGGTCGCTCGCGCAGATTTGACCTTCTACTACTGGAACAAGCGCGCGGTTGATTACATCGGAATGCCGGCGTCGGTAGCGGTCAGCGCAGAGCGCCTGTTTGAATTCGTGCATCCCGACGATCTCGCAACGATCAACTCGGAGTGGCAAGTGGCTACCGGCCTGCAGCGCCCGGCCGAGGTCCAGGTTCGTTTGAGGCGCCAGGCCGACGGCGCGTACCGATGGTTCCTGATGCGCGGAGTTCCGCAGCACGACGAAGCGGGAAAAGTAACCGGCTGGATCGTCGCCGCGACCGACATCGATACGGAGCATCAGGCGCTGGAAGAAGCCGAGGACGCCAGCCGCATGAAGGAGGAATTCCTCGCGACGGTGTCGCATGAGCTGCGCAATCCGCTCAACGCGATGGTGGGCTGGGTTCACCTGCTACGCACTGGAAATCTCGATCCCGCCAAATCCTCGAAGGCGTTGGAGACAATCGAGCGCAATGTGCATCTGCAGACGGCGCTCATCGACGACATCCTCGACGTGTCACGAATCATACGCGGCAAAATCAACCTGACTTTCAGCACCGTGCGCATGAGCGCCGTGGTTGATGCTGCTCTCGCGGCGATGCGGCCGACCGCGGATGCGAAGGGCGTCGCGCTCGAGTATGAAATGGCGGCGGACTCCGACGAAGTCAGCGGCGACGCCGATCGCCTCCAACAGATCGTCTGGAACCTGCTCTCGAACGCAATCAAATTCACCCTGCGCGACGGCCTGGTCGTAGTTCGGTTGGAACAGCATGGGCATGAGCTGACGCTGTCCGTGCGCGATACAGGCCAGGGAATTTCACCCGAGTTTATCCCGCATGTGTTCGAGCGGTTCAGCCAGGCCGAGAGCGGCAGCACGCGCACGCACGGCGGGTTGGGCCTTGGACTCGCGATCGTGCGCCACCTGGTCGAGCTCCACGCGGGGACAGTCGAAGCCACCAGTGCCGGTCGGGGGCAGGGCGCCACCTTCTCGGTGCGGCTACCGCTGGTGGACTCGAAAACGAAGACCGCGGACGACAATCGAAATCAAACGGACGCACGGCCGATGAAGCTGGCTGGCGTGTCGATACTGGTGGTCGATGACGAGTTTGATTCCCGCGAAGTGCTGGCCGAAATTCTGCGGCAATACGGCGCGCAGACCAGGACCGCTGGCTCCGCGAGCGAGGCGCTCTCCGAGATCGATCGGGCGACGCCGCAGGTTTTGCTGAGCGACATCGGCATGCCCATGGTCGACGGATACGAACTGATTCGTCAGATTCGCCAACGCATCGACGAACGCGAAATGATCGCGGTGGCGCTGACCGGCCTGGGCAGCGGCAAGGACAAGGAACGCGCACTGGCCGACGGCTTCCAGCAATGCATCGTCAAGCCGGTAGTACCCGATAAACTGGTAGACGCCATCGAGCGGCTTTTGATCTCGCGGCCTCGTTCCGCGGCGCGGAAGTAGGACGCGCGATCGCGACTACAGCATCGGCTGCATAATCCTCGCGAAACCTTCCTCGATTCGCTCGAGGATTGAACGCGACTTCCATTGCTCGCGATCGATCGAATCGGCGTTGTCGAGATCGCCCGCGTACATGGTGTCCATCTCGCGGGCGAAGTGAACGCTCAATATCGTCGCGCTGATTTCGTCGTTGCGCGCGATACTCCACCAGTCGAGATTCGACGAGCCGACCATTGACCACACGCCGTCGACCGTCGCCGTCTTCGCGTGCAGCATCTTTCCCCGCCATTCGTAAACTTTGACGCCCGCGTCGAGCAGCGAAGAATAGTGCGATCGCGCGGCGTGCGCGATTAGCGGTTCGTCGGCCGTGCCGGGAACGAGCAGGCGCACGTCAACTCCACGCCGGGCTGCCGCTTCCATCTCGTCGACCATCTGCGAGTCGGGGGCAAAGTAGGCGTCGGTGATATACACGTTCGATTCCGCGTTATGGATCGCCGAAATCAGTGTGACGTAGATCAGACTGGACTCCTGCGGAACGCTACCAATAATGCGGACAATTCCTTGCCCCATTCGATTCGGCTGCGGAAAGTAATCTCGCTGGCTGAGCGGCCGCCCTTGCTGGCGTTGCCAAGTGCTTAGGAAGAGCGTCTGGCACTCCGCCACCGCCGGCCCTTCAATCTCGACATCGGTGTCGCGCCATGCTTTGGAATCATAGTCAGACGGCTTCCCGCCGCTGCCGGAACCGCTCGAGTAGACGCCGCTGATATTGATGCCGCCGAGGAAAGCGATCTTGCCGTCGATAATCATCAGCTTGCGATGGTCACGATGATTCGTGGAAAAAAGATGAAACCTTCGTTTCAACGGGCTTGTCGGATTGAATCTCAGTGCACGGATGCCGGTGCCGCGCATGCGCTCAAAGAAAGCATCCGAGGTGTGATTCGAACCGAAATCGTCGAAGATGATATTCACCTGCACGCCCGCCTGCTGCTTCGCAATCAGCACGTCGGCGAATTTTTTGCCGACTGTATCGTCGTCGAAGGTGAAGGTTTCGAGATTGATGCTGTCGCTCGCGCTCTCGATCGCATCGAACATCGCGCGGTAAGTGTCGGGGCCGTTCTTGAGCAGCGTCACCTTGTTGCCGACTATCAAGGGACTGCCGGTAATCGCCTGTTCGAAGGCGAGATGCCGATCCAGTATATCGGTGTCGCCCGTTCTCTGTTCGAGCCTGGTGACGATTCTCCGGTCTCGGTCCGCCGGCAGGGGACCATCACTTCCTGCGAACTTTGGAGACTGCTGATACAGATGCGGCGAGTCGATTGCCCCCTTGGCGTCGGGCAGCGTGCCGCATCCAGCGAGGCCGGCCACGGCGACGAGCACGACTATAAGAATTCGTTGGAGTCGTGCTCGTCGCCGGATCCGAGTTTCTTCTTCAACACGATGTCTCACGCCGCTTGCTCTTCAGGCCGCGATCAACATCCTTGAACATATGGATGGACCTACTGAGTCCGCCTTCCGTTGTCATGCGACGCCTGTGCATGTTGCTCGCCATGCGCCGGTCGCGATGCCTCCGCGTGATGGGCTTCCTCATGCGGCGCGGCGGCGTGGGACTCGGCGTGACGTGCTTCCGGACGCGGCTCTGGCCGCGGCGCTTCCGCGCGGCGCTCTTCTACGCGCGGCGCTTCTGCATGATGCGTCTCTGCTGCTCGACGTTCTTCAGCGCGTGGCGCCTCAGCACGATGCGTCTCAGCTGCTCGACGTTCTTCAGCACGCGGCGCCTCGGCGCGATGTGTCTCCGTCGCTCGACGTTCTTCAGCGCGTGGCGCTTCGGCGCGATGCGTCTCTACAGCTCGATGTTCTTCAGCACGCGCCGTCTCAGCACGATGCGTCTCAGTCGCTCGACGTTCTTCAGCACGCGAGGCCTCCGCACGATGCGTCTCGCTCACGCGACGTTCTTCAGCACGCGCCGTCTCGGCGCGATGCGTCTCACTAGCTCGACGTTCTTCAGCACGCGACGCTTCCGCACTACGCGTCTCGCTCGCTCGACGTTCTTCTGCGCGCGGCTGTTCCATCCGCGGCTGTGGCTCACGCGCAGCTAGTGTCCTACTCGCCTCATGTGATTCGTGTCCGCGCGTTTGATCCTCGAGTCGACGCTGTTCAGCGCCGTTGCTCGCCACGCGACCCTCGCGTCCGCGTTGCTCTTCAATGCGCGCCTGTGCGGTAGAACCCTGACGCCCGTTCATCCACTCCGGATGATTTGCGGCGACCCATTTCGGATCTTTAGCAGTCCAGTAGGTGGACGCGTGCCACACATGGTTGCGGTCGAAGTCGCCGTGCCAGTCCGGATGATTTCGCTCAACCCAGGTCGGCTGATTCTGCCACCACCAACCTGCCGGGTACCATTGATTCTGGTAGTAAGCGCCCCACCACTCAGGATGATACTCGCGGACCCAGCCGGGCTGATTCTCCCACCACCAATCTGCGGGATACCAATATCCTCCATAAGGAGCGCCCCACCAGTCGGGATGTTCCTCTGCCGCTATCGACGCATACAACATTTCCCACCATGACGCCGGATACCACTGACCATGGTAGTAATCGCCCCACCATTCGGGATGATGTATCCGCACCCAGCCCGGCTGGTTATTCCACCACCAAGCTGCCGGGTACCACTGCCCCTGGTAGTAGTCACCCCACCATTCCGGATGATGATGACGGACCCAGTTGGGATCGTGCTGCCACCACCAGGCTGCGGGTTCCCACTGGCGATCGTTGTCGTAGTCGCCCCACCATTCGGGGTGATGCGCGCGAGCCCAGTCCGGCTGGTTGTCGTACCACCACGCCGCATCGCGCCAGGTGTGACTGTCGTCGTAGTCGCCCCAGTTTAGTTGGGCGTACTGCGCACGCGCCGGCGTGGCAATGCTAAGCCCGATAACGAGCATGAGTATCGCTGTAGCCGCCGCTACCAAGTTTTTTGTCTTGTTCATCGCGATAAATCCTTTTTGTAAAATGTTCCGCACGCGCGGCGCGGCGGCTCTCACGGCTGAAGGAGCAAGCTCCAAGCCAACCCGCTGCTGCGATGCCTATTCGGATTTAATTACGCGAAATGGTTGGAAAGTCCGGCTGGCTAGCGCGGCATACTGCGCCGGCCGCACGTGTGTAAAAACTCCAAGGGTTTCACATTTGAGATCGCGCGGACTTTGCTATGAATTCGCCGCGCGGTCGCGCAGAGCCTGGATCATCTCGATATGACGCGGCATGCCGATACGCGTATAGATCTCCGCCGCTCGATCGAGCAGGGCCCGCGCTTTTTTGCGATCGCCGGTGGCGGCGCGATCCATCAACATCATCGCGTGGAAACGCCGAATCTCCGCCTGCTCGAGCAGCTGTGGCAATGATTCCGCCTGCTCCATCGCAATCCGAAAATGATCTTCAGCGGCTTCCCACTGACCCGCCCCCGCCGCAGCGATTCCCGCGATCGTTTGCGCCAAGCGCCAGATAGGCCAAAGTGCTACTGCGCCGGTATCAAGCAATTCACGAACTAGTGGATATAGCTCTCCCGCTTGCGCGCGCTCGCCGATCACGGCGAGACCCTCGACCATCAGCCCCAGCATCCACCACGAACCCCTGGAGTTCTGCTGTCCGCTGCGCGGCAGCAACTCGCGTTTCTCACGAAAGATAGCCAGTGCGCTGTCGCGATTGCCTTCATAGGCCAACTGCCGAAAAAGATTTCCCTCGCCAAATCCATTGATTGAACTCATCGCAGGATCGGCCCAGCAAGACGCCCGCGCATGGTTCAAAGCACCTGCCCAGTCTCCACGAATGAAATCCAACAGAGTTAGTTGTACCTCGGATAGAACTTCCCAGAAGCCAAACCGCACTCTTTGATCAGACCTTGCCACTTCCCTGAAGCCGGCGTCGAGCTTGTCCAGGTCTGGCGCTTTGCCGAATTCAGCCCAGGTTCGAGTGCTGAGGCAGAGCGCGACCGAATAAGACTGTCCTATCTTCAACGCCAGCGGCTCGAGCTCGTCCGCGGTTCCGACCGCCTCCTCGACGCGGCCCAGATATAAAAGTGCCTGATGGAGAATTCGCAGCTGTATCGCGCGCTGCCATGGCGACACTTCCGCTCCCGCCAATCGTTCGCTGCGAAACCCATCCGCGACGGCTTCTCTCAATCGAAAAAAATGCAGATGGACTATCGAACTTGCCCCGAGCACTCTCGCCTCGAGTTTCGGATCCCCCAGCTTCGAGGCGATCGTCAAAGCTTCCTGCAACGCCACGCCCGACGCCTCCAGTTCTC
>Ga0209169_10002054_pt1 | contig 12216 bp, 9 predicted proteins | sample HubBroMetageWRM4_FD_188346 | JGI IMG/M metagenome (GOLD analysis project Ga0209169, IMG submission 188346) | Warmed soil microbial communities from the Hubbard Brook experimental Forest, New Hampshire - Hubbard Brook CCASE Soil Metagenome WRM 4... | ecosystem: Environmental > Terrestrial > Soil...
GGCTCGTTCATGTAGCTGGCGTTGAACTCGCTCCAGATCAGCGGCAGATGCGGGCGAGCCGAGGCGGCGATCTGGTCATGAACTTTGCGCACGGCGCGGCAAACCATTTGCGTGCGCGGAATTTGTTCGTGCGTGCCGAAGACATCGGGCGCGGAATCGTTGCCGTAGACGTGGGTGGAGACGAAATCCACGGGGACGTTTTCTTTTACGGCGTGCTGAATGAAACGATCGGCCCAGGCGGCTTGCGCGGTCGCGGGGCCGCCGATGCGCAGGCGCGGGCTAACTTCCTTTACGGCGCGGGCGGCGGAGTCGTAAAGCTCGAAGTAAGTCTGTTCTCTCGGAGAGCCGCCCCAGAAATCAAGGTTGGGCTCGTTCCAAACTTCGAAGTACCACTGCGAGACTTCGTCGAGGCCGTAGCGGTCGACAAGATGTTGCGCGAATTGGCGGACGAGTTCGCCCCACTTTTCGTAAGTCTTGGGCGGCGAGATGTTGGGCTTGTACCAGAAATCCTGATATTTCGGTTCGGCAGCAAGTTTTTTGGGCATGAAGCTTAGTTCGACGAAGGGGCGCACGCCGGATTGCAGCAGTCCGTCATAAATCTGGTCCACGTAGGAGAAATTGTAGATCGGTTTTCCGGCCGAGTCTTCGTCATAGACGCCGACTTCATCGTGGAAGATTGCGTGGAAGCGGATGTATTTGAAGTCGGTGGCGGACTTCACTTCGCGCAGGTCGTCGCGATAGCTTTGGCGCAGGGAGAGGATGGCGCGGCCGGAGCCGAACATTTGCTCCCAGAAATGGGGAAAGGGTTGGGCGGGGGCGCGCAGGTCTACTTGGATTGTTTGGGAGGCGGTCTGGGGATTCGGTGGCGCGGGTTGCTGCGCGGATGCGCAGAACGCGCACCAGGCCATCAGGGAAATCGCAAGAACCGTCTGCTTCATCCGTTAAGACCTCACAGAAAAATAAAGAGCCGCGACACAGGGGCTAGGATGGCACAAGTTCCGGTGCCGCCTCAAGATTTTCTGACTTCGCTGCGCGGGATCTGGTGCGTTGGTGTGCCTGAGCTCGCCGGGAGCGGTTCCGGTTTGCGGGACGCAGAGGAAGGCCCTAACCATACCCGGCTGTCGGAGGTATCATTAACCGGCGCGTCGGCTCGCGCGACGGGCAACAAAGGACAATTCGGGACAAATCGGGATATGGGTTCGACAGAATCAAGCCCTCGAGCGAATCGGCGCCTCGATACGTGGAAAGAGATCGGTGCGTTCTTTGGCCGCGACGAGCGGACCGTGAAACGTTGGGAAACGACGCGCGGACTGCCGGTGCATCGCGTTCCAGGAGCCGGGCGGGCGAATGTGTATGCGTATACCGACGAACTGGCGGAATGGCTAAACGGGGCAAAGATCGCTGGCGAGCAAGAAGTTGAGCCAAATCCCGATGCGCGGAACGGAATGGCCGCCGGTGCCGAAGCGGGGGCAGGCGCTGACACGGGCGCCGGTGCGGCCGCCGATGCGCAGGTGAATGCGGGCTTCATCGACCGGCGGGTAGGTGAGCGGCGGAGCGGGACGGCCTTTATCCTGCGTGCGCGCAACTGGCCTGCGGGGCGCTATTTGGCGATCCTTGTGGCGGTGCTCGTCGCGGCATTGCTGGGGGTTACGGTCGTGCGGCGGGCATCCTCGGCGCGCGCGGTGCGAACGGCGCCCCCCAGCGCGCGGCGCCACACGCCAGATCCAGCGGCGGAACAGCTTTACTTGAAGGGGATTTACTACTGGCAGAAACGGACTCCGGAGACCTTGAACCAGGCTGTGGATTATTTCACGCAGGCAGTGGTGCGCGATCCGCAATATGCGGACGCGTATGTGGGGCTGGCGAATTGTTATAACTTGCTGCGCGAGTATTCGCTGATGCCGGCCAGCGAAGCCTATCCGCGGGCGCAGGCAGCCGCCCAGCGGGCGATCGCGCTCGATGACTCGCTTTCCGGAGCGCACAGCGCCCTGGCGTTCGTGGATTTTTACTGGTCGTGGGATGCGGCCGGAGCGCAGCGGGAATTCGTGCGGGCGTTGACCCTGGATCCGAATTCGGCAGTGGCGCATTACTGGTACGGGACGTTCTTGCTGCATCTGGGCCGATTCGGGGAATCGCTCGAAGAAATTGAAAAAGCCCAGAAGCTGGACCCTAATTCCAAATCCATTCTGGCGGACAAGGGCTTGGTGCTGTTCCACTCCGGGCAGGCAGCGCAGGCGAGCGAACTGCTGACGCAGCTGTCAGCCGCCGAGCCGGACTTTCTCTCCCCGCACGCTTATCTGGCGACGGTACATCTGGGGCAAGGCGAATATCCGCAATACCTGGCGGAGTCCGGAAAGGCTGCGATGCTGCTGCACGATCAGGCGCGGCTGGAGGTTGTAGGCGCCGGCGAAAAGGGACTCGCGCGCGGCGGAGCGCAGGGTATGTGGAGCGAAATGCTGAAGGAGCAGCAACGGCTGCGGGCCGACGGCAAAGAGACGGATTACAATCTGGCGCGGACTTGCGCCTCGCTGGGGAGAAAGCAAGAAGCGCTGGACTACTTACAGACTGCTTACCAGCAACGCGAGCCGGAACTGGTAAGCATGCGCGTCGATTTGCAGTTTGCCAGCTTGCACGATGAACCTCGTTTTCGGGAACTCTTGACCGAAGTAGGGTTGCCGCCGCTGCCGTAGGATCTCGCGCCCCTGTTCTAGAAACTGTCCTGGCATCGAAGCTTGCGGCGTATCCGCTTGCTCGCTGCGGCTCGGCAGGCGGAAAAAAGATAGGCGCGGAGCTTGACAAGATTCTAGCGGTGCAGTTTAATCCTTCTTCCAGTTGTAAACCAGTTGCAAGTAGAGAAGGAACGAAGGCGCTCTGCTTTGCTTGATCTCTAGTTGTAAACCAGTTGCAAGTAAAAGGGCGGGGCAGGGAAGCTCTTTTTGCTCTCCAGTTGTGAGTGAGTTGCAACTGAAATTTAGCCAGGAGACTTATGATTCGCTCGATTGCCCGCCTTGTTCGAGTTTCTGTTCGCACTCCGGCTGGCGCCATCTGGCGCTTCGCGCTGCTTGGCTGCTCGCTGTTTTTTGTTTTGTTGCCGCGAGCTGCCGCGCAGGAACCGCCCTACTTCGTTACCTATTCGTCCGCGCTCGAGGAACCGGGCAATTTGGAGATTTCGCTCAGGAATACCCAGGCCGCGCCGCAGAACGGGAATTCGTTCTTGGGGAGCGCGCTGGAGTTCGAGTACGGGGTGAAGGGTTGGTGGACCACGGAGTTTTATCTGGACGGGCAAGCAACCAGGAACGATTCGACGATCTTCACGGGTTTCCGCTGGGAGAACCGTTTTCGACCGCTGTTGCGCGAGCACTTCATCAATCCGGTGCTGTACGTGGAATACGAGAATACCAACCACGCGGATCGCAGCTTGCTGGAAATTGTGGGGCACGACAGTGTGGCGGACCTGCTGATACCGAACGCGGCGGCGCGGCAGGAGGTGGAGCGGGAGATGGAACTGAAGCTGATTTTGTCCAGCAATACGCATGGCTGGAATTTTTCGGAAAATTTCATCGCTGAGAAATCGCTGAATGAAAGCGAGCCTTGGGAATTCGGTTATGCGTTGGGAGCGAGCCGGCCTTTGAGCCTGATCTCGCGGGGCAAGACGTGCTTTTTTTGCCGCGAGAATTTCTCGGTGGGCGCGGAATGGTACGGCGGACTAGGGACTACGGACGGATTTGGGTGGAAGGCCACTTCGCAATATCTGGGGCCTACGGTGAGTTTCGACATTCCGCGGGGGCCGACGGTTCTTTTTTCACCGCAATTTGGATTGAACGACAATAGCGCGCATGTGCTTTATCGCTTTTCGGTTTCTTACGAGGTGCAGCAGGTCTGGAATATGTTGCGGCGGAAAAACGATTGAGCGGGCTACGGGTGAGCGAGAAGTTCTTGGTTCGCCGCAGGGGTGCGACGCAACCGCGCAGGATGCTGTTTCGGGCGATGCCAGGTCTGGGAGCGCTGATTCTGTGCATGGCGCTGGCGGATGGTTCGTGGATGCAGAAGGTGCCGGCGGACTACCACTTGAAGGTGAATCCCTATGCGGGGCAGGCGGCGGCGATAGCGGGCGGGGCAAAACTTTTCGCGGATCATTGCGCGAAGTGCCATGGAGCGGACGCGCTGGGGCGACGCAAGCGTCCCAGCCTGCGCAGCGAACGCGTGCAGGTGCAGGCGACCGAGGGCGACATTTTCTGGCTGCTGAAAAACGGCAATTTGGGCCGGGGCATGCCGACTTGGAGCGCGATTCCGGAGCCGTCGCGCTGGCAAATTATCGCCTACGTGAAGAGTCTGGGACCAGCCTCTGGTCCGGCGGCTGCTTTGAATTCCTCACAGGAGAAATCGGAATGATTCGGCCCAAGGCACTGGTGTCTAGCGTCACCGCGGCGCTGCTATTTCTGAGCGCTTGCTCTTCCGGACAAGCGCCCCAGTTTCCGACCGAGAACGACACGAGCAACGCTTCGGAGCAGCAGATCGGCGAGCGTCTTTTTGTAGAGACGCGCTTCGCGGAATATTTCGCGGCGCACATGACGGGGGTTAATGATCCGCTGGCGGCGGGTGACCCGGTGGTCGCGCAAGTGTCGACGACCAGCGGGACTTTGCCCGGGCCATTCGCCGGCGAGTCCATCAACTGCCGGTCGTGCCATTTCGTGGTGGAGTTTCAGGCCGTGGCCGGGGCGGGCAACCGGACGTATGCGGACTTTATCGATCACAGTCCCTTGCCGCTGCCGATGGGTAATTTCACAGCGACGCCGCGCAATTCGATGCAGATGGTGGGTTCGCTGCAATCGCGCAGTGGGCCGACGTTCTTACATTTCGATGGCCAGTTCAATGATCCCGCGGATTTAGTGAAGAGCACGCTGACCGGCCGGAATTTTGGCTGGGGACCGACGCAGACGCAGCAGGCCATCGCGCATATCGCGAAAGTGATTCGCGAGGACAACGGCGTGAACATTCCGGCGCAGCAATACGGCGAGAATCTTCCGTATGCTGTGATCTTTCTGGGGACGCAGCCCGGGATACCTGCCGACGTGCAGCTTGCGCCGCAGTACCGGCTGGATGTGGCGACGGCGACGGACGATCAGATCGTCGATGTGATTTCGAAGTTGATTGCGCAATATATGGCGGGGCTGCTGTTCAAGCAGGATCCGTTCGGGCGCTACTACTCTTCGCCGTACGATGTGTTTCTGCGGATCAATCATCTGCCGGTGCAGCCCATGGCTGGGGAGAGCATCGGGCAATACAACCAGCGGTTGCTGACGCTGGTCAGTGGATTGAGCAATCCCTTATTTGTGAATGGGAGCCAGGGGCAATTTCAATATCACGCGCAACCGTTTCAGTTTGGAGCGATGGAGCTGGCCGGGTTGAAAATATTTCTGCGCGTGGCAAATAACGCCGCCGATGGTTCGCAACACGCGGGGAACTGCGCGGCGTGCCACACGGCGCCGAATTTTACGGACTTTCGTTTTCACAATACCGGCGTGACGCAGGAAGAATATGACAACGCGAATGGGACCGGCGCGTTTTTGAATCTGGCCATTCCCACACTCGGGCAGCGCACTCAGAATTTCGACCAGTACATGCCGGTTTCCGCGATGCATCCCAACGCGACGGAGCAGTTCCGGCACCATGCGGTGGCGGGGCAGGGGAATTTCGCCGATTTGGGATTGTGGAACATTTATTTGAATCCGGACGTGCCCCATCCGCAGGCCGATTTGCAAACGGTGGTCTGCGCGAGCCCGCAGAATTGCGTGGTAGATCAGGGACTAGCGACAACCATCGGCCAATTCAAGACTCCGATGTTGCGCGACCTGGAAGACTCGGCGCCGTATTTTCATAATGGGAGCAAGTTGAAGTTTCCGGACGTGGTGGAGTTTTACGTGCGGAGTTCTGCGCTGGCGCGAGCGGGCAGCTTGCGCAATGCTCCGCTGGAATTTCAGGGTATGTCTCTGAGTGACAGCGACGTGGCGGCGGTGGCTGCGTTTTTGGCGTCGCTGACCGAGGATTATGACGACGCGTAAAATTGGGCGTGGATTGGCGCGCCGCGGCAAGCGCCGCGCGCACGGCGCTTCTATCGTCGTCCCGAACTCGCGGTTGATACCTACGAATAAAATTCACTGCCCTGTTACATCCGATCCGCGCAACCCGGCGTACCAATGGCAGCGGAGATTCCGCCGGGGCGGTTTCGTTCTTGCCTGGTGTTCCCGCCGTACGGGACCTACAAAAAATCAGACTGGAGGGTGATCGATATGAGCACGGAAAAGGAAAAGGGATGGGTGTGTTCGGACACGGAGCCGAAACAGATAAGCAGCCGGAGAGCCTTCTTGCAGCGGTCTGCGATTGCCGGAGTTGCGGGCGCCGCCGGACTGAGCGGCCTTTTGAGCTTGGGCTCGCCAACTGCAAAAGCGATGAGCTCTCTCGGTCAGGATCAGGAGGATGAGCGTGACGGTGTGACCAAGCGCGACACCGAGATCCTCATCGCAGCGGAAATTGCCGAAGCGCTGGCGGTGACGACGTACACACATATCATTGAAACGGCGCCATTTTTCGGCCGCATACCTTCCGATGATCAGGGATACCTGCGCGGCGCGCGGCAAGAAGAAATGTCGCACTACCTGCTGGAGAAATCCGTCACCGGCCAGCCGTCGCCGTATACGGTCTTCTTCTATCCAAAGGGAATGTTTGAAGACGCGCAGACGACTTTGAACGTTTTGGTTACGCTGGAAGATGCCTTCATCGCGGCTTATCTAGTAGGTGTGCGCAATTTCAGCAAGCGCGATTTGCGGGTCACGGCCGCTCGCATCATGGGGATCGAAAGCGACCACCGCACGCTGGCTCGAGTGGTTGGGCCGGATGTGGCGGCGCAAGATGGCGGGCCGATTCAGAAAATCACCGGGGCGCAGGGAGTGGCGGAAAACACTGCTCCGCCCAACAACAACGGCTACGAGCGCACGCTGTGTTGGACGGAAATCGACCAGGCGGTTGCGGCCCTCACGCCGTTCGTCGACATCACCGCGGCCAAGGCCGCCGGATTCGACGTTGGGAAATCATTTGCTTTCGATCCGTTCACTCCGAAGTTGCCGAATGCTCTGGGGGACTTCATTTCGTTCGCTGGCTGCTGACCAGGAGTGGGACCCGGGCGAGGACGCGGCTGTAGGGAGGGCTCGCCCGGAGTTCCCGTCGCTGCTCGCTAGAAGCGGCCTTGTGCTGTGATGCCTTTCGCTTCCACGCAGTCGTAGGTTTGACCTGCTGCGAGATTTTTGTATTCTTCCGCGCGGCCGCTGGGCCAGTCGATCGTGACGCGATCGATTTTGTCGCGCTTGCCGAGGCCGAAAGTTACCGGCAACTCGGATTGCGATAGATAGCTGGAGCCGCCTTTTACCAGGCGCTCCTGCGTTACGCCTTCGTGCTCGATGCGGACCATGCTGCCGATCGCGTCGCGATTCGATTTCGTGCCGGTGAGATGGAAGCGGATGCTGTGGTTTCCCTCTTGCTGGTCGTTGCGATAAAGATAGGCGGGACCGTTGTTGGTAGTCATTAATAGGTCGAGGTCGCCGTCGCGGTCGAAATCGCCGTAGCAGAGGCCGCGGCCGACTTTTGGCTGGATGAATGAGTCGCCGGTGGATGCGGCGACGTCCTGAAATTTTCCCTGGCCGTTATTTAGGAAAATTTGCGGAGGTTGTGCGTAGCCGACGTTGCCGCGAATATTGCGGACGGTGTCGTCAATATGCCCGTTGGCGACGACCAGGTCCAGCGCGCCGTCCAGATTTGCGTCAAGGAACGCGCAGCCGAAACCGAGAGTGTTCTGCGACGCTAGCCCCACTCCGGCCTGCAGCGCGATGTCGTTGTAGGTGCCGTTCGCGGCGGGCCGGTAGAGGCCGATCATTTCGTTGTCGAAATTTGTGATGGCCACGCCCGGAAAACCCGAGTGATCGAAATCGGCGGCGTCCACGCCCATTCCGGCGCGGGCTTTCCCTTCGGCGCTGAATGCGATGCCGGCTTCAACGGCTACGTCCTTGAAACCGCCATTGCGCTGATTGCGATAGAGTTTGTTGGGTTGCGTGTCGTTGGCTACCAGAAGGTCCGGCCAGCCATCGCGATCGTAGTCGAGCATGGCGACGCCGAGCGATTTGGAACTGGTGTCAAAGATGCCGCTCTGGGCGGTCACGTCTTCAAAGCTGCCGTCGCCGCGATTGTGGAAGAGCCAGCAAGTCTCGCCGCGATAGGCTTCGGGCGTGCAATAGGATTTGTGTTTTCCATCGAGGCTGCAAAATACGTCATGTTCGGGGGACCACTTGACGTAATTGCAGACGAACAGGTCAAGCAGGCCGTCGCGGTCATAATCAAACCACAGGGCGGAGGTGCTGAATCCCAGACGGTTGTCGAGTCCGCTGAGGCGGGTGACGTCAGTAAACGTTCCTTTGCCGGAATTGCGAAAGAGGCGATTCTGGCCGACGCAAGTCACCAGAATGTCCGGGAAACCATCATTATTGTAATCACCGACGGCTACGCCCATGCCGTACATTTCAACGTCGAGGCCGGCGCGATGGGTGACGTCCGTGAAAGTGCCGTCGCGATTATTGCGGTAGAGGCGCAAAGTCGTGCGCTCGCGTTTGTGTTGCGGCCAGTCCATGCCATTGATTACTAATACGTCTTGCCAGCCGTCCGCGTCGTAATCCAGGAACGCGCATCCCGAGCCCAAGGTTTCGGGCAGAAGCTTGCCGCCGTAGGCGCCGCTATTGTGGCGGAACTGCATTCCGGCCGCGTGCGTGACATCTACCAGGCGGAAGCCGGGATTCGCGGTGGATTGCGCGGTGATTATGTCGCGCGCGAACGGACCCGTGGCCAGCCCCGCCATTCCCAGCAGGAAGGACCTGCGATTCACGAGATATTCACCAGACCGTTGCGGATGGCGTAGACAACCAGTTCGGCGGTCTTGTGAATGCCGAGCGCGTCCATGATATTGGCGCGATGGACGGCTACGGTGTTGGCGCTGAGGGAAAGGCGGTCGGCGATGGCTTTGTTGGAATTGCCTTCGACGATCAGTTGCAGGATTTCCAGCTCGCGGGGCGTGAGGCCGGAATCGCGTTCGCCCTTTAGCGCCGGGGCGCGCGACACTTCGGGCGCGAGGACGATTTCACCGGCGGCGACGCGGCGAATGGCCGAGCCCAGGCCGAGATCGTCTGCGTTCTTGAGGATATAGCCGCGCGCACCGGCATCGAGCGCCTGGCGCACGAGCGTGTCTTCGGAATGCATGCTGAGCATCAGGATGGCCTGGTCGGGCGATTCCTGGAGGATGAGGCGCGCGGCGGCAAGGCCGCTCATCGCGGGAAGCGCGCAGTCCATCACGATCACGTCGGGGCGGAGTTCGCGCGCTAGGCGCACAGCGTCTTCCCCGTTGCTGGCCTCGCCGGCGACTTGCAGATCGTCTTCGTCTTCGAGCATACGGCGGAAACCACGGCGTACCAGGCTGTGATCGTCCACCAGTAGGACGGAAATCTTATCCGGCATTTGCTTCGTTGCCCTCCCGCGGAACTCTCATGCGAACAAGTGTTCCACCTTGCGGCGGCTGCGTGAATTCGATCGTGCCGCGGAGCAGTTCGGCGCGTTCGCGCATGGCCACCAAGCCAATGCCCGAGCGCGCGGCCACGGCGACGCCGCCCTTGCCGTGGTCTTCCACTTCCAGGTCCAGAGCTTCGGCTGAAAACTGCAGGCGCACTTGCGCTTCGCGCGCGCCGGAATGGCGGGCGACGTTGTTCAGCGCTTCTTGCAGCACGCGATAGATGTGAATGGCCGCGCCGCCGTCGAGCGCGAAGGCCACGCCCGACTTCTGGTAGCTTATGTCAATTCCGGTTTGCTTCTCCACTGTGGGAATGTACCAGTCCATTGTGCTTTCCAGGCCCGTTTCATCGAGCATGACGGGATGCAGAGCTTGCGAGAGGCTGCGGACGTTGTTCAGGGTCGTTTGCGCAATGTCGCGCACTTCGCGCAAGTCGGTGTGAAGCGCGGAGCCTTCGGGGATGCGTTTTTCCGAGCGAGTGAGCAGCGAGCCGATGGCGGTGAGGATCTGGCCGAATTCATCGTGAAGTTCGCGGGAGATCGAGCGCAGCATGGATTCCTGCGAGGAGATCAATTTCTGGGCCAGTTCGCTGCGCTGTTGGGAGAGCGCTTCCATGCGGGCGAACAGCTGGCGGTTGGCGCGGATCAGATAGAGGCTGGTGAGGAGAATCGCGGTGAGCGTGGCGGTGAGAAATAGATAGACCTGGCGCTGCACGCGGTTGTAAATCTGAGCGACCTGGGTCGCGGCTTGCTGCTCGCTTTCGTTGTTCTGCACGAGCAGGCGGGATACGGCGGTGCTGAGAGTGGACTGGCGGGCTTGCAGGGAGAGGCGAATCTGCGCGCGGGCTTCGGCGTCCTTGCCGGCTTGGGCGAGGGCGAAAGTGCGGTCGGCCGCGTCCCAAAATTGCGCGAGAGAGTCTTTTAGATATTGCGTTTGTTCGGGAGTGCGGCGCGCGATGGTGAGCTGTTCTTCGGCCTGGAGCGCGCTGTCGAGGTCGGTGCGAATGCGCTGGAATTGCGCGGACCAGGCGGTAAGGGGATAAGGCTCATCGTTATCGAGCATGTCGCGCATGGCGAGGCCGAGCGAATTCAGGTCGTTCTGCACGCGCAGGAGTTGGAGGGAATCGCGGCGGTTGTGTTCGACGAGGTTGTTCTGCAATTCGCGGAGGCGGGAGATTTGCAGGGTGATGTACCAAGAATAGGTTACGACGGCGGCAAGGGTGATGATCAGGCCGAACAGCAAACCGGTGGTGGGGGAGCGTTGCGGCGACCGCGCCATGGTGTGAAGGATATAACGCCGGAGGGAGGGCGTACCACAGCGAATCCCCGCCAGCTAGATATCGGTGCGATCGAGGACCCGCTGCGCGGCAACCACGAAAAGGAGCGCGACCAGCGTCCAGATGAGGTGCTGACGAGCGGCGAGAGGCGTTCTATCGGAACATCGGGGACGGGGAAGCTGATTTGGGCTATTCAACTGGCGGCTCGCTGTTTTGCGGAGGTACGCGTCGCCCGATGACCGCCGGTCGTCCAAATGGCGCACGGGTTGGTAACTGAGGCACCGCCGGGAAGCGTCAGAACTGGATTTCCTACAGGAATTCCTGTAGCATGCCGTGGTTTTGTTCCACCGCTTAGTTCGGCCAAACATCAGGAGACCGGGATGCCCAAGAAAGACAGCGCACCAAAGACCTTGCTGGAATCGCTCGATTCGTTGGTGGCGAAGCACCACCTGCTAAAGCATCCTTTTTATAAGGCTTGGACGGAGGGGCAGCTTTCCCGGGCGGAGCTGGGGCTGTATGCGGAGCAGTATTACCAGCACGTGCGCTCGTTTCCCGAAAATTTGAAGCAGCTAGCTGCGCGGACCCATGGCGACCGCAATTTGAATTCGCTGGTGAAAGAGAATCTGGCCGAAGAGCTGGACGCTACGGCGCCGCATCCGCTGCTGTGGCGGCAGTTCGCGCAATCGTTGGGAGTGAGCGACGCTTCTCTGGAGGACGCGCGGCCTTTGCCAGGGATCGCTGCGCTGCTCGATACCTATGACGAGGTGGCCGCGCAGGGGTCCACGACGCAGGCTGTGGCGGCGTTTTATGTTTACGAGGCGCAGGTGCCGGAGATTGCCAGTCAGAAGATTTCGGGCTTGCGGCGATTTTATGGGATCAGCGAGCCGCGCGCGTTGGCGTATTTCGCGGTGCATGAGGAAGCGGACGTGCGGCATCGTGCGGCTTGGCGGGAGTGGCTGGTGCGGCAGCAAAATGTGGATACCGTCGGCGTGTTGTGTGTGGCCGAGCGCGGGCTAAAGGCTTTGTGGGGCGCACTGGATGCGGTGTATCCGCAGGGTTGCGCTTCGAAGAACTAGGATCCTGCCCCGGCTTGCCCAGCCGTCGTCGAAGAGGACTCTGGCTGGTTGCCGCAAAAACGGTACTGCGGCGGGTGACGCCAAGCCCTACAAAGATCCTGAAGATCTAACGCAGACCTGAGCCGGCAGCGTTTATTTTTCCTTCTGCAGCTTCTTCACACCGCTTTTTCCCGCGATGAATGCTTCTGTTGCGAACTTCAGGAACAGGCCGTGCTCGATCAGGCCGACTACGTGGTCGAGGTGATGAGCAGTTTCTTTGGGGT
>Ga0209169_10002056_pt1 | contig 12213 bp, 10 predicted proteins | sample HubBroMetageWRM4_FD_188346 | JGI IMG/M metagenome (GOLD analysis project Ga0209169, IMG submission 188346) | Warmed soil microbial communities from the Hubbard Brook experimental Forest, New Hampshire - Hubbard Brook CCASE Soil Metagenome WRM 4... | ecosystem: Environmental > Terrestrial > Soil...
CTGGCCGCAAGGCTGTCTACCTCGACACCGCACCCGCAGCCATGGCCGCAGCACATCGGCTCTATCTCGAAATGGGTTTCGCTCCCTGCCCGCCCTACAACGACAACCCCGTCGAAGGCCTGGCCTGGCTCAGGAAGCCGCTGTAGCGCAAATCCCCAGGACCTATACAAATCAAAAAACCTGTCGCTGAGCGAAGCGCACTTCAGCGGAGTCGAAAGCCTGCCCTGAGCGCAGCCGAAGGGGACCTGCTGTTGTCCTTCGGGACCTTCGATTCCGCACGCGTCATCGCCGCGCCGGTACTCCCATGACTCCAATTCACGCAGAAAACACAAAATCCCTATTGCAATCCCGTCAAGCCCATGTTAACTATTAAGCCAATACACACTTGATTGCTGCCAAGCCAGTAAACATTGGCCGGCAATCAGACAGGAAACCACCCCCATGAAGATCGGCACTACGATCCGTGCTCACCGGCTGCAGAAGGGTCTGTCGCAGGGCGATATCGAAAAGAAAACCGGCCTGCTGCGCTGCTATCTGTCGCGCGTCGAGAACGGCCACACCGTCCCCTCGCTCGACACGCTGTCCAAAATTGCCCTGGCTCTCGATCTGCCCATCGCCCAGTTCTTCGCCGACGACACCTTCGGCCACCAGTTCAACACCCACAAGCTCAACGACGAGGAACTCCGCTTCCTCACTCAAATTCGCCGCTATTCTTCAAACTTGAACGAGAGCGACCGCAAGCTGCTCCTGGCCATGGTCAAGAAATTCGCCGCCACCGCCATCCGCTAGCAGCGCCGACTGCACTCCTTCGTCCGGCCACTCGTGCACGAACAAAGAAGCGAATCGAACAAACACTCTGTCATCTGAGCGAAGCGTACTTCAGCGGAGTCGAAGGACCTGCTTCTCAAATCTCTGTCATCTGAGCGAAGCGTACTTCAGCGGAGTCGAAGGCCTGCCCTGAGCGTAGCCGAAGGGGACCTGCTGTTGTGTTTCTATGTTGTGTACCGAAGCCGGGTGGGAAATCACGAACCCATTCGAGGTCGTCTTGAACCTCGATTGCTCGATCAGCCGTTCATGAAACGAAGCAGCCCAGCCGGCGGCGGCACGTTGTCAATGTAGAAGGCGAACAGCACAAGCACCCCCACGACCATTCCTACCGCAAGCCGCAAACGCGTATTGAAAACCGTGCGCGGCGATCCCAGCCTCGGCACCATCGGAGCCGCGAACAACAGCCCGCTGGCAAAGCCACCCAGGTGCGCCATGTTGTCGATATTCAGGCTGGAATGGAGAAACATGTTGCCGCCACTAATTGAGAGTCCCAGCACCAGGTTCAACGCGGCAAAATAGATCACCGACCGACGCAGCTTCTTCAGCTCTTCCGGAGGCACCGGCAGCCGGTTCGACTTCAACAGCACGATCAGCGCTCCCGCAATTCCGAAGACGGCTCCCGACGCTCCCGCACCAGCCGGGAAAAACACCCCTCCAGCCCCGTCGCGAATCGGAAAGAGCCAGTTGATGTCCGTCGACAGCAGGTTCCCCGCCGCGCCGGTCAAAATGTAAACCGCCAGCACGCCAAACGATCCCATCAGCGGCTCGGCCAGCAATCCCAGGTTCCACAGGCACCACATGTTCGTCGCCAGGTGCAGAATCCCCACGTGCACAAACATTGCCGTCACTATCCGAATCCATTCGCCGTTGATCAGCACCGATCCGGCGTTGTTCGCGCCCCAGTGCATCAGCTGCTCGGTTGTCGGCGTGCCAATGCTCACCCCGTTCCCCACCATGGCCAGAAACACCGCGCAATTGATCCCCAGCAGCAGATACGTCGCCGGCGCAACCGCCCACGAAGGCCTCGGCTTGCGCACTGCCTGCTGCGGCGGCGGCATCTCTGCGCCGGGAGGCAATATCTCCGGTTCAGGCATTGGCGAGTAACTTCCCATCCTCTAACTTTAATGCATTTCCTCATCCAGCGATTCACAGCGCAACCGATTGCGTTGCGTTTGGTTTCGATTCAGCGCCGCAAGCGATCAATCCACTCAAAACGCCGCAGGCAATTCACTCCGCTCAAAACCCCCAGCCGAACTCCCCCCAGCCGAACTCACAGATGTAATCTGGAATTTGGCCGCAGCACTGCGCACTGTTCTATACCGCAATGCGGCTCTCAATTCATTTTCGCCATCATTCCCAGGAGCGCCCTCATGACCGATCCGCAATCCGCCCCCAAGTCCATCCGCCGCGCCCTGCTCAGCGTCACCGACAAAACCGGCCTCGCCGGGTTCGCCCAGGCCCTCGCCGGCTTCGGCGTCGAGCTCATCTCCACCGGGGGCACCGCCCGCGCTCTCCGCGAAGCAGGCCTCACTGTCCGCGACATCAGCGACCTTACCGGCTTCCCCGAAATGCTCGACGGCCGCGTCAAGACCCTCCACCCGCTCGTCCACGGCGGTTTGCTCTACATCCGCGGCAACGCCGACCACGAAGCCGCCGTCGCCGACCACGGCATCCAGCCCATCGACATGGTCGTCGTCAACCTCTACGCCTTCGAGAAAACTGCCGCCCTGCCCGGCGTAGCCTTCGGCCATCTCATCGAAAACATCGACATCGGCGGTCCCTCCATGGTCCGCTCCGCGGCCAAGAACTTCGAAGACGTAGCCATCGTCACCCGCGTTGCCGACTACCCCGCCCTCATCGAAGAACTCAAATCCAACAACGGTGCCCTCACCCGCGCAACCCGCTGGCGTCTCGCCAAACAAGCCTTTGCCACCACCGCCGCCTACGACACCGCCATCGCCAACACCCTCGACCAGATCGCCGAAGCGCCGGAACCCGCATCGCCCGCCGCACCAGACAGCCAAGCCCTTCCGACGACTCTCCGCATCAATTTGCCGATCGCCCAATCCCTCCGCTACGGCGAAAACCCCCACCAGCGCGCCGCCCTCTACTCCGATGGCACCGGCCTCGGCATCGCCGGCGCAACGCAGTTGCAAGGGAAAGAACTAAGCTTCAACAACCTCGTCGATCTCGACGCCTGCTGGGAGCTGGTTCAGGAATTCGAAGAGCCGGCAGTCATCATCGTCAAACACACCAACCCCTGTGGCGCAGCCACCGGCGTAACCGTTCTCGATGGCTATCAAAAGGCCCTTGCCGCCGATCCTGTCTCCGCCTTCGGCTCGGTCATCGGCATCAACCAAACCGTAGACGCCGAAGCCGCCCAGGAAATTGCCAAGCTCTTCGTCGAAGCCATCGCCGCCCACGCTTTCACCCCCGAAGCCCGCGCAATCTTCGCCGCCAAAAAGAACCTCCGCCTCGTCGAAATCCACTCCGCCCCGCCAAAGCCCGTCGTCAAACACGTCTCAGGCGGCCTGCTTCTGCAGGACGCCGACACCGGTCGCGTCACCGAGTCCGAGCTCAAAGTCGTCACCTGGCGTCCGCCCACCGCCGGCGAACTCCGCAGCCTGCTCTTCGCCTGGCGCGTCGCCAAGCACGTCAAATCCAACGCCATTGTCTACGCCAAAGACGGCCAGACCCTGGGCGTCGGCGCCGGCCAGATGAGCCGCGTCGACGCCGCCCGCTTCGGCGCAATGAAAGGCGTCCTCCCGCTCGCCGGCTGCGTAGCCGCCTCCGACGCCTTCTTCCCTTTCCCCGACGGCCTCGAAACCGTCGCCCAGGCCGGCGCAACCGCCGTCATCCAGCCCGGCGGCTCCGTCAAGGATCAGGACGTCATCGACACCGCCGACCGCCTCGGCCTGGCCATGGTCTTCACCGGCATCCGCCACTTCCGCCACTAGAGTTCGAAAAGACGTGGCAGAACGGCGCGATTGCAATTGAATTTATACGCAAAATTGCTTATATTAAGCGCATGAAGAGCAGCGAGTTCAAGCGCTGGCTGGCTGCGCAGGGAGCTACCTTCACACCCGCGAAGGGCTCGCATCTCAGGGTGGACTTGAACGGGAAAGTCTCCTTCCTGCCCATGCATAGTAAAGAACTCAAGACGGGCCTGGTTGAAGCGATCAAGAAGCAACTGGGGCTTAAGTAGAAGGAGAAATATGCTGCGCTATCCGGTACAGCTTGAACCAGCCGAGGAAGGCGGGTTCGTCGTAACCTTCCCCGATATTCCCGAGGCAATCACCCAAGGCGACGACAGGGAGGATGCCCTGAGGCGCGGCGCAGACGTGCTCGAATCGGCCCTTGACTTTTATCTGGAATCGGGGCGGCAGGTTCCCATGCCGTCCAAACCAAAACGCGGCCAATTGATGGTGGAATTGCCGGCAAGCGTCTCCGCGAAGCTGATACTCCTTAACGAGATGGTCGCGCAGAAGATTCGTCCTGCGGAGTTGGCCCGGCGATTGAAAGTGACTCCGCAGGAAGTGACCCGATTGATCGACCTGCGCCACACTTCGCGCATCGATGGCATTGCCGGAGCGCTCAAGGCGCTTGGCAAAACCATGGAGATTCGCGCCGTTTAGAGCCAGACAGGAGTAAACGCGGCCTCATTTCGATTCATGGAGGCGCCCTTTTCCTGAAGGAGAAGCCGTCCTGCAGAATTGTCGCCCAGTTGCATCTGCCTTGGTTCCTCCCTCGTCCGCGTCGACTTTGCTTCTGCATCGGCACGATCGGATCGAGCCGTTCCCAGGACGCATGTCTCAACCCTTCAACCCCCATTCGCGAGAGAACGCAACCGCCTCGGCCTGGCCATGGTCTTCACCGCCATCCGCCACTTCCGTCACTAAGAAACCGCGAGTTGTTCCCGCAGGTGTCCAACCGTTCACCCTTCAGTCATAAAATCCCGCACTCCGCCGTCCTTTTGCGACAAATGACCTGTAAAATCGTCTCTACAGTAGGCAGAGTCGCTCTCAACGGCTGCCTGCACCGCTTCTGGGTCATTTCGGATCGGACCACTCTCCCATCCGCCTGGCTCAAGAGCCTTGGAATCTCCAGGATGATGAATATAAAACCCGCATTCGCGCCCTCTTGGCTCACTTTTGCCGCTGCCTCGCTGGTCCTGCTTCCGGTCGCTCCTCTTTGCGCCCAATCCACGCCCGCCCAGACGCCTGCAACCCCTGCGCCCGCTTCCTCCACCCCGGCCAAGCCACCAGCGCCACCAGCGAAGCCAGCGGCGCTAAAAGACCAGGCAGCGCAAAATCCCTCTCATCCGTCGTCCGACCAGCCCCCCAACCGCGCCGCAGCCTACTATCATCTCGCGCTGGCCAATATCTACGAAGACGAGGCCCTCGAGAACGGAAGCTCCGACAATGCGCGCCTCGCCGTCGACGAATACAAGTACGCGCTCGACGCCGACCCCAACTCCCAGCAGTTGAACGACGGCCTCGCCGATCTCTACTTCCGCTCCAGTCACCTGCACGAAGCGGAAGTAACCGCCCGCAATCTCCTCAAGACCTATCCCAACGACATCGACGCCCATCGCCTCCTCGGCCGCATTTATCTTCGCCAGCTGAGCGACGCCTCGAACGCTGTCGGCTCCTCGTCGCCCTCCGGCAACGCCCTCGACCAGGCCATCGCCGAGTTTGAAAAGATCGTCGCCCTGCAGCCCAAAAGCGTCGAAGACCGCATGGTCCTCGGCCAGCTTTACACCGTGAAACACCAGCCCAAGAAAGCTGAAGAAGAGTTCAAGACCGCGCAGGCCATCGAGCCCGATTCCGAAGAAGTGGTCCTCAATCTCGCCCGTCTCTATGCCGAAAGCGGCGACATCGCCCACGCCGCCAAGGTTATCGAAGCCGTCCCCATCGACGACCGCAGCCCCAAGATGGAAGTCGCCCTCGGCGCGGCCTATGACCAGTTGAAGCAGCCCAAGGACGCCATCGCCGCTTATCAGCGCGCCGCCGACATGGACCCCGGCGATGCGCACACGCTCGACGCCCTCGGCCAGGCCCTGCTCAACAACGGCCAGCTCGATGAGGCGCTCAAGCAATTCAAGCTGCTCGCCGAAGCCGATCCTGAAAATACCGCGCCGCTGGTCAGCATCGCCGAAATTCAGCGCCGCCAGGGCAAATACGAAGACGCCCTCGCAACCGTCCGCAAGGCCCGCAAAATGGACCCCACCTCGCTCGAAGCCGGCTTCAAAGAAGCCCAGTTGCTCGACGTGCTGGGCCGCTTCGATGAATCCGCCGCCACCTACGAGAAGATGGTCGATCTCACCTCCCACGCCAACGGCGCCTACACCACCGAAGAGAAAAGCAACCGCGGCTTCTTCCTCGACCACCTCGCCGCCGTCTACCGCGAAGAGAACAAGACCACCCAGGCCATCGCCACCTACCAGAAAATGATCGACATGGGCGGAGACAACACCCTGCGCGGCCTCGAAGAGCAGATTGAAACCTACGGCGAAGCCAAATTGTTCGACCAGGCCTCCGATCTGGCTCGCAAAGCCGTTGCCGGCAATCCCAAAAATCTCGATCTCAAGCTGATGTTCGCCGGAGCACTCATCGAGCAGGGCAAAGACGAGGAAGCCCTCAACATGACCAAGGCGCTCCTCGACAACTCCGACAGCGACCGCCAGGTGTGGATGAAGCTGGGACAGTTCTACACCGAGATGCGCCGCTGGAAAGACGCCGAAGACGCCTACGCCAAGGCCACGCCCCTCGCCATCAAGACCGACGACCGCGTCTACCTGCTCTTCCTCAAGGGCGCGCTGGCCGAACGGCAAAAGCACTACGAGCCGGCCGAGCAGCTCTTCCGCCAGGCCCTCGATCTCGATGCCAACAACGCCGCCACCCTCAACTATCTTGGCTATATGCTCGCCGACAGGGGCGTGCGCCTCCCCGAGGCCATCAAGCTCATCCGCAAGGCCGTCGACCTCGAGCCCATGAACGGCGCCTATCTCGATTCGCTCGGCTGGGCCTACTTCAAGCTTGGCCAGTACGAAGAAGCCGAAGAGAATCTCGTCCAGGCCGTCCAGCGCGACCAAACCGATCCCGCCGTCCACGACCACCTCGGCGAGCTCTACGAGAAAACCGGCCGCATCCGTCTCGCCGCTGCGCAGTGGGAGCTCTCCATCGCCGATTACGCCAAATCCGCCGCCGCCGACATCGAGCCCGGCGAAGTGGCCAAGGTGCAGCACAAGCTTGAAAGCGCCCGCGTCCGGTTAGCCAAGCAGGACAACGCCACCGGCATGCCCAAACCCGAATAACTTCGCGCCGTCACAAATTTTGAATTGTCATCCTGAGCGAAGCGCACTTCAGCGGAGTCGAAGGACCTGCTTCTCAAATCTCTGTCATCCTGAGCGAAGCGCACTTCAGCGGAGTCGAAGGACCTGCTTCTGTCTTTCCACACTTCCACGCCGATGACACTCCGTGCCCCATCCATTTCACAGTCTCATCGTGAAATGGGTGGGAAACCACGAACCCCTCATGCGGAACGGCTCGCGAATCAGCAAGCCCCCAGGCTTATCCCCCGTACTGCTCCGCGCTCACCTGCTCCATCCAATCCACAACCTTCCCGTCGAGCTTTTCCTGGATGGCGATATGCGTCATTGCCGTCGCCGGCGCAGCCCCGTGCCAGTGCTTCTCTCCCGGCGAAAACCACACCACATCGCCCGGCCTGATCTCCTCAATCGGCCCGCCCCAGCGCTGCGCCCGCCCGCATCCAGCCGTCACAATCAGCGTTTGCCCCAGCGGATGCGTATGCCACGCCGTGCGCGCCCCCGGCTCGAAGGTCACGCTGGCGCCCTGCACCAGCGCCGGCTCTGGCGCGGTGAATAGCGGATCGATGCGCACCGTTCCCGTGAACCAATCCGATGGCCCTTTCGCGGAAGCCTGCGTCCCGGCTCTCTTGATTTCCATTGCTCGTCCTTTCCTTTGATCGCAATCGCCTGACGCCGCTGCTCAGAGGTTGGTCATTTTTTCCAGGTGCTCCGGATAACGGTCGCCCTCGACTGTGATCTTCGATGCCGCCGTTTCGATCTGCTCAAGATCCCCAGCCGAAAGCACGATGGCCGCAGCGGCGATGTTTTCTTCAAGCCGGTGCAGCTTCGTCGTGCCCGGAATCGGCACGATCCACGGCTTCTGCGCCAGCAGCCATGCCAGCGCAATCTGCGCCGGAGTCGCGTTCAGCCGCTTCCCGATGTCGCCGAGAAGATCGACGAGACACTGGTTGGCCTTGCGCGCATCGGGAGAGAAGCGCGGAATGGAGTTGCGAATGTCGCTTTTGTCGAAGGTGCTCGTCTCGTCGATTTTTCCCGTCAGAAATCCCTTGCCCAGCGGGCTATAGGCAACCAGGCCGATGCCAAGCTCTTCGAGCGTAGGAAGAATCTCCTCTTCTGGCCGTCTCCACCAAAGCGAGTACTCGTTCTGCAGCGCCGTCACTGGCTGCACCGCGTGGGCCCGACGAATCGTTTGCGCACCGGCCTCCGAAAGACCGAAGTGCTTCACCTTGCCCTCGGCAATCAGGTCCTTCACCGCGCCGGCAGTCTCCTCGATCGGCACCTTGGGATCGACGCGGTGTTGGTAAAACAGATCGATGACGTCGATGCGCAGCCGCCTGAGCGAAGCCTCGCACACCTGGCGAATGCGCTGTGGGCTGCTGTCCGTGCCCTTCGGCCCGTGCGTCCCGTCAGCATTGATGTCGAACCCGAACTTGGTGGCGATGGCCACTTTGCCCTTGAACGGAGCAAGACCCTCGCCCACGAGTTCCTCGTTGTTGAAGGGGCCATATACTTCGGCAGTGTCAAAGAACGTAATGCCCCGCTCCACCGCCGCACGAAGAAGAGCAATCGACGCATCCCTCTCCGGAAACGGTTTGTACGAATGGCTCATCCCCATGCACCCCAACCCGAGTGCCGATACTTCAAGGTTGCTTTTTCCCAACTTGCGTTTCTGCATTTCTAAAACTCCTTTGGATAGCTCACGGTTAGCGGAAAAGTGTTCTCGCACCGAACTATAGCTGAGTCTGAAAACTCATCACAAAACACAACCTGTCATCCTGAGCGAACGGGGCCCCAGACGTACTTCAGTTCCGGGGTCCCCAAAAGAGCGGTCTGTGCTCTTTGGGGTGGAGTCTGGGGGTGGTGAGTCGAAAGCCTGCCCTGAGCGAAGCCGAAGGGGATCTGCTGTTGTACTTTCCGACTCGCGCCATGAACCTCAGAGGCACCTCACCAAATCGAGCGGCCAGCAATCAATCACCGGTAAGAGAACTTCAAAATCGCCTCCGGAAGCCTGGCTCCCTGCACCGAAATCGCCGAAGACGCTTCCTCGATCTCGTCCAGATCGTCCGATGTCAGCGTGACCTTCGCCGCGCCAATGTTCTCCTCGATCCGATCGAGCCTGCGCGTTCCCGGAATCGGCACGATAAACGGCTTCTGTGCCAGCAGCCATGCCAGCGCAATCTGCGCCGGTGTCGCTTGTTTGCGTGCTGCAACGCGCTTCAGCAGATCGACAAACGCCTGATTGGCTTCCATCGCCTCCGCGGTGAAGCGTGGAAGACGAGACCTGAAGTCCGCGCCGTCAAACTCTGCGCTTACCGAAACCTTCCCCGTCAGAAATCCCTGCCCCAGCGGGCTCCACGGCACAAATCCAATGCCCAATTCCTCGCACAGCGGCAGAATCTCCGGCTCCGGTTCCCGCGTCCACAGCGAGTACTCGCTCTGGATCGCAGTCACCGGCATCACGGCATGTGCGCGCCGGATCGTCTCGGCCGCGGCCTCCGACAAACCAAAATATTTGACCTTGCCCTCCTGCGCCAATTCCTTTACCGCGCCCGCAACCTCTTCAATCGGCACCTCGGGATCCACGCGATGCTGATAGAGCAAGTCAATGTAATCCGTCCGCAACCGCTTCAGCATGCCCTCGGTCGCGCGCCTGATGTGCTCCGGCCGGCTGTTCAGCCCGGGGCTTCGTACTCCAGTTTCAGAATCGATGTTCCATCCAAATTTCGTCGCGATCACCACCCGGTCGCGGATCGGTGCAAGCGCCTCGCCGACCAGATCCTCGTTCGTGAACGGCCCATAAGCCTCGGCGGTATCGAAATGGGTGACCCCGAACTCGTATGCTCCACGAATAGTCCGGATCGCTTCGGCGCGTTCAGGCGAAGAACCATATGTCGAAGCGAAGCTCATCGTGCCAAACCCGATTTCCGAGACTTCAAGATTGCCAAGTTTGCGTTTCAGCATTGACTGCTCCTCAGTTCGTTTGAGAACGAAGCGCTCGCCAGAACTGCGCGAACGCCTCGTCCAGCCATTATTCCGATTTAAGCGAAGCCATATCGATCGAGAATCGGTACTTCACATCCGACTTCAACAGCCGCTCGTATGCCTCGTTCACCTTCTGAATCGGAATCACCTCAACGTCAGAAATAATGTTGTGCTTGCCGCAGAAATCGAGCATCTCCTGAGTTTCCGGTAAGCCGCCGATCGGCGAACCCGAGAGGCTGCGCCGTCCGAAGATGAGGTTGAACACCGAAACCGGCAGCGGCTTCTCCGGCGCACCCACCATGGTCAGGTTACCGTCGCGGCGCAGCATACCAAGGAATGCGTTGATGTCGTGATCGGCGGCCACCGCGTCGAGAATAAAGTCGAAGCTGCCTGCGTGTTTCGCCATATCGTTGGCGTCGCGCGACAGAACAACCTCATCCGCGCCCAGCCGCAGCGCGTCGTCCTTTTTGTTAGGTGAAGTCGTAAACACAACAGTGTGCGCTCCCAGCGCATGAGCAAACTTCACGCCCATGTGTCCCAATCCACCGAGACCAACCACGCCCACCTTCTTGCCCTTGGTCACGCCCCAGTGCCGCATCGGCGAGTAAGTCGTAATCCCCGCACACAGCAGCGGCGCGGCGCCCGCGAGGTCGAGATTGGAAGGCACGTGAAGCACAAAGCGCTCAGTAACGACAATGCTGTCCGAGTAGCCCCCATAGGTCACGCCTCCGCTCACCTTGTCGGGAAAATTGTAAGTGAGCGTGAAGTTCTGGCAGAACTGCTCGAATCCCGCCTTGCACTCCGCGCACGTCCCGTCCGAATCCACCAGGCAGCCCACCGCGGCCAAATCACCCGGCTTGAACTTCGTCACCGCGGAACCCACCTTGGTCACGCGGCCCACAATTTCATGCCCCGGAACGCACGGATACACAGTGGGCATCACATCCTTCCACTCGTTGCGCGCCTGGTGAAGATCCGAGTGGCAAATTCCGCAGAAGAGAATCTCGATCTGCACGTCGTGATCGGTAGGTTCGCGCCGCTGGATGGTGGTGGAAGCAAACGGCGATGTCGCGCTGGCTGCGGAGTAGGCTTTAGCTTTGTACATGAGGGGGACCTCGGCTTTCCCGGTTGAGATGGCGAGCAATTCGCTCGTAAATCAGACTACGAAACCGCGCTGCCCAAGCGGTATCCTGATCCTGCCAATCTCTTGCCTATTTCTGTCGATGCACGGATTTTTGTGCACAAAATCATGAATTCGGCGTTAACTTCATTTTGAGGGAGTCAAGCAGTGAAGGGATCGAAGCTCAAAAACGAAAGCACAGATCAGGACCTCGTTGCAATGCGCGCAGAACTGGCCGGCAAAATCGCCGCCCGTGCCATTGCGGAAGGAGACACCGCGACCGAAATCCCCAATCTGCGTCTCTACCGCCGCTCCGTGCCCACCGCCTGCGCCTCGGCAGCCTACGAGCCCAGCCTGGTCGTCTTTCTCCAGGGACAGAAGCGCATCAACGCCGGCAAAACCACCCACGTATGCGACTGCTCCAACTTCCTTCTCACCTCGGTCGATCTACCCGTCGTTAGCCAGGTGATCGCGGCCACCGAAAAAAAGCCCATGCTCTGCCTGCTGCTCAAGCTTGAAATGCCGATCGTCCGCGAGATTCTCGCCCAGCAGGAATTTCATCTGCGCGGCGAATCCGCCGACGCCCGCGCCATGGCCGTTGGCGTTACCTCGCGCGAACTCTTCGGCGCATGTTCGCGGCTGGTCGACCTTCTCGACTCTCCGCAGGACATACCGTTTCTAAGCAGCCTCATCCAGCGGGAAATCGTCTTCCGCCTGCTGCGCAGTCCTCAGGGAAAGCATCTCCGTGCCATCGCCACGCTCGGCGAGCAAAGCCATCGCACCGCCAAGGCGATCGAGTGGCTCCGGATGAACTACACCAAGCCTCTGCACGTTGAAGAGCTCGCATCCATGGCGCGCATGGGCGTTTCCACGTTACACCACCAGTTCCGCTCCCTCACCGCCATGAGCCCGCTGCAATATCAAAAGCAGCTTCGCCTCCATGTCGCCCGCG
>Ga0209169_10002058_pt1 | contig 12207 bp, 7 predicted proteins | sample HubBroMetageWRM4_FD_188346 | JGI IMG/M metagenome (GOLD analysis project Ga0209169, IMG submission 188346) | Warmed soil microbial communities from the Hubbard Brook experimental Forest, New Hampshire - Hubbard Brook CCASE Soil Metagenome WRM 4... | ecosystem: Environmental > Terrestrial > Soil...
AGGAAGACGCGAGCGTTTTCGCGGCCCTGGCCGAGGCGCTCTCCGCCGTAGCTGATCCATGTGCCAGACTTCTCGAGGATGCCCTTGTCGACGCCGAGGTCGATGAGGTCGCCTTCGCGCGAAATGCCTTCACCGTAGAGAATGTCGAATTCGGCTTCGCGGAACGGCGCGGCGACTTTGTTCTTCACGACTTTGCCGCGGGTGCGGGAGCCGACGACGCGATCGCCTTCCTTGATGGCCTGGATGCGGCGAATGTCCACACGGATCGACGAATAAAACTTGAGTGCACGGCCGCCGGTGGTGGTTTCGGGATTGCCGAACATGACGCCGATTTTTTCGCGGATCTGGTTGATGAAGATGAGGCAGGTGCGCGACTTGGAGACGATACCGGTGAGCTTACGGAGCGCTTGCGACATCAGGCGCGCTTGCAAGCCCATCGAGGGATCGCCCATGTCGCCTTCGAGTTCGGCCTTAGGCACGAGGGCGGCGACGGAATCGACGACGATGATGTCCACGCTGTTGGAGCGGATCAGCGTTTGCGCGATTTCGAGAGCTTGCTCGCCGTTGTCGGGCTGCGAGACGAGAAGATTGTCCACGTCCACGCCGAGTTTGCGGGCGTAGATGGGATCGAGCGCGTGCTCGGCGTCGATGAAGGCGGCGATGCCGCCGAGTTTTTGGGCTTCGGCTACGACTTGCAGAGTGAGCGTGGTTTTACCGCCGGATTCCGGACCGTAGACTTCGATGACGCGGCCGCGGGGGAAACCGCCGACGCCCAGCGCTAGGTCGAGCGACAAGCAGCCGGTCGGAATGACGCTGACCGGCACCAGCACGTCGCGGTTGCCCAGGCGCATGATCGAACCCTTGCCATAGTCTTTTTCGATCTGCGAAATCGCTGCTTCAATCAATTTGGCTTTATCGTCCGCCATTTCACACCTCAGTAGAGAAAGTAGGAATTTGCTTTGAACCGGCGAACGCCCGGGAGAGCGCGCGCTGTTTTGGTGTTTTCGATAGCCGCTTGCACGGCTGGTGCTGCGTTTGTTTCGATCACCTTACTATAACGAGTGGTGGAGTTTACCATTCGGTTTACTTTGGCGCCATCGATATTCTTTGTGTTGCGGCACTGGGTGATTGCTGCGGCGGGCTTCGCGGCTGAACATCGTGGGCCGAATTGGTGGAACATTCTCACCGGATACGCTCAGGATGACAGGTTTTGCCGTGGCAGCAAGTGGCCGGGGCCGACTCCTGTTGAAAACGCCTGAGAGGAAAGTAGCACATGGCGAACAAAAAGCAAACATTATTTTTTGCTTTTGTTTCGCCTTTCATCTGTAGGCGGCGGTCACCAACCACGTGAAGCCGGAGTATAGGAACATCCCGACCGCGACGTAGGGCTTGCGTTTTGTCAGGACGAGGCCAACCGATGCAGGGATCGCCATCAGAAATAGCATCTCGCCTAGCGTCAGAGAGATCAAATTGATCCACGCAAAGCCTCCGCGGAATGCAGTCTGATAGAGCGCGAGACAGGCGACTCCGACGAGTTGCGAGCAGAAACCTCCGAGGTAAAATCCGACTACGACATTCCAGGATCTTCTGGCGGGCTTGCCGATCATTTTTCGTAAGAGTAGAAGCCGCGGTTGGATTTGCGGCCGAGGTAGCCGGCGGCTACGTATTTTTTGAGGAGGGGACAGGCGCGGTATTTTGGGTCGCCGAGGCCTTCGTGGAGGACGTGCATGATGTCGACGCAGACGTCGAGTCCGATGAAGTCGGCTAGTTCGAGCGGGCCCATGGGGTGATTCATGCCGAGCTTCATCACGGTGTCCACGGCTTCGGGCGTGGCGACGCCTTCCATAACGGTGTAGGCGGCTTCGTTGATCAGGGGCATGAGGACGCGGTTGGAGACGAAACCGGGAGCGTCGTTGACGGCGACGGGAGTTTTGCCGAGTTTTTTGGAGAGCTCCATTGTGAGGTCGAACGAGGCGTCGCTGGTTTGGAGGGCGCGGATGACTTCGACGAGCGCCATCATCGGAACGGGATTCATGAAGTGCATGCCGACGAAGCGGTCGGGGCGCTTGGTCATGGCGGCGAGGGTGGTCATCGCGATGGATGAGGTGTTGCTGGCGATGATGACGTCATCGCGGAGGAGGCGGTCGGCTTCGGTGAGGGCGTGGCGCTTGATGTCGAGCTTTTCGGGGACGGCTTCGACGAGGAAGTCGGCGTTGGAGATGGTGGACATGTCGGTGACGGGGACGATGCGGGAGAGGACGCTTCCCTTTTCGCTTTCGGGGAGTTTGCCTTTTTTAATTTCGCGATCGAGATTTTTGGAGATGGTGTCGAGGGCGCGATCGAGGTAGCGCTGCTCGACGTCGCGGAGGAGGACTTTGTAGCCGGCGCGGGCGAAGACGTGAGCGATGCCGTTGCCCATGGTGCCGGAGCCGAGGACGGCGATGGTTTTGATGGTGTCGAGGGGCAAAGAGGGCTCCTTTTGAATGAAGGTGAAAAATAAGGATGCAATGTGGCTTTCCCGCGGTCAAGCGAGTGAGTGGGGGAAGGCCAAATCGTGGCGATTCGGAATGGGCTCGGTCGTGTTGGATCTAAATACCGCGATCGGGAGCGATCGCGGGTACAGGGTGCGCCAGAGTCTGCGGTCGTTGCGATGGGATGGGTGAGGTTGAATCTAAACCCGCACCCTTTTTAAAACCAAAAAGGGTGCGGCACCCAACTCCCGGTCACGTTCCGGCAACCGAGTTGGGTTCCAACACCGAATTGGGTTTCGAAACTGGGATTAGGTTTTGATGAGGTTGGTGAAGGTGCGGGGGTTTGTGTCGAAATTGGGGAAGACGGTGGCGAGATTGGGGAGGGCGTTGTGGCGGATGAGGATTTCGGCGAGGACGGAGCGGAAATCGGTGGTTAGGACGAGGTCGCGGCCGTCGTTGAGTTGGTGATCGGCGAGGCCCGGCCAGCGGCCGTAGACGCGGCCACCGCGGACGTCGCCGCCCATGACGAACATGCAGTTGGCGTGGCCGTGGTCGGTGCCGCGGTTGCCGTTTTCTTTGGCGGTGCGGCCGAATTCGCTCATGGTAACGACGACTACGTTTTGCATGCGGTCGCCCATGTCTTGATGGAACGCGGCGAGTCCCTGACCGAGATCTTTGAGGAGATTGGAGAGCTGGCCGTTCACGCCGCCTTCGTTGACGTGATTGTCCCAGCCGCCGCAATCGACGAAGAGGACTTCGACGCCGATGTTGGCTTTGATGAGCTGGCCGATTTGCTGGAGGCTCTGGCCGAGGCGGCTTGTCGGGTATTGCGCGCCGTTTTCGGGAGCGTATTTCGCGGGATCGACTTTGCGGAGCATGTCGATCGCTTCGAAAGTCTCGGTGCCGGTGCCGTGGAGCGCGTGATCGACGCTTTGCGCGTACATGGCTTCGAAGCCGCCCTGGACGGCGGCGCCCATCGCGGCGTTTTGTGTCATCACCTTAAATTGTTTGAGATCGGGGAGAGCGATCGCAGAGGTCTTGCCCTGCAACATGCGGGGGAGATTTGGTCCCATGGCGACGGCGCGGAAGGGCGAGGCGTTCTCTTCGGGTACGGCGCTGACGGCGCGATTGAGCCAGCCGTCTTCGGTGGCTTTGATGCCGGGCGTGCCGGACTCCATGAAGTCTTGCGCGTCGAAGTGGGAGCGTGTGGGGTCGGGCGAGCCTGCGGCGTGGACGATGGCGAGCTGATCTTTGTGGAAGAGCGGCTCGAGCGGCGCGAGGCTTGGGTGCAGGCCGAAGTAGCCGTCGAGATCGATGGCGGCGTCAGCGCCGCCGCGGCGAGGTTGCGGAATGGCGATTGTTGGGCGAAGGCGATAGTAGTTTGGTTCGGAGAATGGGACGACGATGTTGAGGCCGTCGGCGGCGCCGCGTTGAAAGAGGACGACGAGTTGTTTTTTTCCGGTGACGGTTGGGGAGGCGGCGACGGCGCGTTGGAGGAATGCGGGCATGGCGCTGAGGCCGACCATGGCGATGCCGCCGGATTTGAGGAAATAGCGGCGGGAGAATTTTAGGGGGCGGGTGCCTTCGCAGCAATCGTTTGTGTGGTCGTTTGACATGGCCGAAACTCCTTCGAGCAAAGAAAGAAAATTCGAAGCTGGGCACAGCAAATCACATCTTGCCGAGCTGGGGCGCAGCAGTGCTGCGCCCCTACACAACCTTGCCGAGCCGAGAAACCTTGCCGTGCGGCACACCGCGTGGCAAGAAACAATTCGCCCGGCGACTAGCGGCGCTGGAATTCGGGGGCGCCTAGGACTAAACCGGCGACTACGCCGAGATCGACGCGCTTGATGGGGTCGTCGAGCTTGGCTTGCAAAATTTGTGGGCTGTCGATTTGCTTTTGCAGCGTTTCGACAGTGGTCGGCGATGTTTGACCGCCGAGGAAAACCTGGACGGCGCGATCGAGGGCGGCTTTTGCGTCTCCGCCAGTGTCGTCGACGCCGAGCAATGAAGCGGTGTCGCTGCGCGAGCCGCGAACTTTGTTGCTGGCGAGGGCGAGGGAATAATTCAGGCGATTGAGCAGCGCGCCGGTGTTGACCCAGGCGTCGGCTTTGTCGGAGTAGCCGGTGGGCGGCTGACATTGATAGAGCGGCTCGCCGATGCGGCCGGCCCATTGCACGAGCGGCATTGGCGTGTCGACATCGGTGCCGAGAGCGCGAGCAGTGGAGACGACGAGTTCGAACGGCGTCTTTACTTTGGAGCGGTAGGCATCGCGCGACCAAAACTCGGGAGAGTAAATCATGGTCTTCATCACGGAGCGGATGTCGCCGTCGCTGGATTGAAATTCCTTGGCCATGCGTGCGACGAGAGCGGGCGGCGGATTGTCGGAGACGAAGCGGCGCGCGAGTTTGGTGGAAATGAATTTCGCGGTGTTTGGATTTTTCGAGAGCAGATCGATGACGTGCTCGCCGTCTTTCATTCCACCGGCGTGAATCTTTTTGCCGAGAACAATTTTCGGATCGGGGTCGTGCTGCTTTTCGTCGAATTTGAAGGTGGCTTCCTGCTTGGGCTTTTCGATGGTCCAGCCGGTGAAGCAGCGCGCGACCTCGGTGACGTCTTTCTGCGTGTAGCCGCCATCGACGCCGAGCGTGTGCAACTCCATTAATTCGCGGCCGTAGTTTTCGTTGAGGCCGCGCGTGCCTTTTTTGCCTTGTTGTTGTGGGCGCGGCGGAGGAGCGCCGAATCGCCAAGAGCGCGCTTGCTGGCGCGCGGCACGTTCGGCAGCGGCGCGAGCGGCGGCGTTGGGATCGACGCTCAAATAATTGTCGAGATAGAAGAGCATCGCGGGGCTGTGCGCGGTCGCGTTGAGCAGGTCTTTGAATTTGCCGAGCGTGTGAGGCTGGATGACGTCGCGCTCGTAGGAAGTCATGAGCCATTTCACGTCGCCTTTGCCGGCGAAGACGTTGAAATGGTTGAACCAGAAATCGTCCATGATCTGCTGGAGCTGGCGGTCGCTGTAGACGGCGCGCGTGACTTTGGCCATCGCGAGTTCTTCGACGACGCGTTGGGGCTTACGGCTGTCGTCGGCGATCGCGCGCGGAACGGCGTTTGGATCGACGCTGAGCGAGCCGCGCTTGCCTGCGCCGCCGGCGCCAGGCGTGAACGGATTTGCTTGCGTAGCGGGTTCTTTCATCGGCGAGGGGCCGTTGGGTGCGTCCGCGGCGACCGAAGACTCGGTGGCGTTTGCGTTTGATTGCGACGGCGCATTTCCCTGCTGGGCTTGCGCTTGATTCGCGCGCATGTCTTGTGCGACGACTGCTGCGGCGGCGTCGCCACGCGTCTGAGCCGCCTGGGCCTGCTGTTTCTTTTCTTCCTGTTTTGGTTGCGGGTAGTCGGCGAGAAGCTGTTTCGACGACATTCTCAACGTCGGGTATGCATTGAGTCGAGACTCGACGGCTTTGTCGTCGATCGAATTCGGGTTGAGCTGCTGATCGATCCATTTCGCGAGACCCATTTGGCGGACGCGCTCGACGTCGCCGGGACGTGGGCCGTAGGCGAGGCGATTCAAGGCGTGAAGGATGGCTTCGTCGGTTGAAAGTTCAGTGATAGGCAGACCCTTCAGAACTGGATCCTGTTTCGGCTTTTTGTCGGCGGCGGGAATTGCGGTTGCGGACGTTGCGGTCGCAGCTTGTGCCGGCAAATCGATTCCGAATGTGAAGAGGCAAGCGGTCGAGAGCACGATCGACAGGAGCGATTTGGCGGAGGCGTTTAAAGCGAATGAGAACGCCGGGCGATGTGGGTGCGACTTCATGGAGCGATTCTCCACCGCTACGTTTGCGATGCAGCGCTGAGGCTGCGGACCGAGTCTTGCGCCGGTATTGGGCATGGAAATCCGGCTGATGCCAGAATAACCCGCCATAGAGGAGGAAGTTGCGGGCGATTTCGGACGATTGTCGAAGCGTGACCAGTACGAAAGGTCAGGGGGCTTTGATCCGGAGCCCGAAATCAGTCCTGCAAGACGGAGGCTATTGCGAGTTAGGCACGACCTCTGTCCACAAAGTATCCGTCGTGATGCAGACCGTTAAACTCTCAGGGTGGATGGCCGGTCGATACTCGCGATTGTGATTTGGTTAGTACTCGCCGCAATGGCTGTTTATTTCGTCGCCCGTTCCATCCGAGATTTCCTTAGAAAACGGAACAATGCGAGTTGGCCATCGATCGATGCGACGGTTCAACGGGGCCAGGTTGGAACGGGACCGACCAGTGCTGTCCTCGTTTATCGGTCGTTGTTCGGATATGTTTACTCCGTGGATTCCAAACAGTACGTGGGGATGTTCTTGTTTCTCTTGCGCTCAGAAGAAAAGGCCCGCGAACTTCAACGCAAGCTGAACGGAGCCCGCATTCAGATCCGGTATAACCCCAAAAGCCCTGAAACGTCGGTCGTTCAATCTTTGCCGCCCGAATTCGCCGACCTCGTGGTAAACCAAGACCCACAGTGGATCAACTATGCTGGCCACGACGTGATTGATTTAAATCTGTAACGAGCCAGGAGCGATGTTTCCAATAGAGCTATGCTGATTCGAAATTTTATTTTTTGGCTGTCGAGCAAGCGCGGGGTGACGAATGCGATCGCGCGGCGGGGGATGAAGTATGGGTTTGCGCGGCGGTTTGTGGCGGGAGAGACGCTGGCCGAGGCGTTGACCGCGAGCGATGAATTATGCCGGGCGGGGCGGCATGTCAGCCTGAATCATCTTGGCGAGAATGTGACGACCGAGGCGGCGGCGCGCGAGGTTTGCGCGAGCTATCTCGAGATGACCGAGCAGATGCATGCGAAGAATCTGGCGGGGAATATTTCGATCAAGCTGACGCAGTTAGGGCTCGATCTCAGCAAGGAGTTGTGTGGCGCGCTGACATTGTCGATCGCGAAGCGGGCGGCTGAATTGGGGCGCACGATCGAGATGGATATGGAAGGCAGCGTTTATACGGACGCGACGCTGGATATTTTTGAGAGCACCCAGCGGGAGACGGGCAACTGCGGGCTGGCGATTCAGGCGTATCTGCATCGCACGGAGAAAGATATTCAGCGGCTGGCGCCGCTGCGGCCGAAGATTCGATTGGTGAAGGGCGCGTATCGCGAGCCGGCGAATATTGCAGTGCAGGGGAAGCCGGCGGTGGACGCAAATTATCGGAAGCTGACGACGTTGCTGCTGGAGGGCGCGACACGCGGCTTGTATTTTCCGGCGATCGCTTCGCACGATCCTTTCATGGTGACGCATGCGCAGAGCGAGGCGGCGCGGCTTGGATTGCCGAAGGATAAGTACGAATTGCAGATGATTTATGGCATCCGGCGCGATTTGCAGCAGCAGGCGCGCGATGCGGGGAATATTTTGCAGGTGTATGTACCGTTCGGGACGGATTGGTGTCCGTATTTTATGCGGAGGCTGTCGGAGAGGCCGGCGAATTGCTGGTTCGTGTTGCGGAGTTTGGTGGCGGAGTCTTCGAGTTAGAAAGTGGGCGACGACCGACCGGCTCGTAGAGATGCTTAATGCTGAGATCCTTCGCTTCGCTCAGGATGACAGGTTTTTGGGTGGGGGATGACTTCTGACGCGGTGAGACGGCTCATCAACCGATGGGCTGATTGTTCAGCCGGCGGATATTTCTAAGTCGAGTCTCCGCGTCAGCTAAGTCACCCAATCAGTCGACGACGTCGAAATCGACGGTGCGGTTTGGCGCGTTGTGTTTCGCGCCGTCCACGGCTTGCACCAAGAGCTTGTAGCTGCCCACGGGCAGATCCTTCACGTTTACTTTGAGTCCTGTGGGAATTACGGGGCTTCCCTTTTGAATGAAATCGTCGGCTGGCATTGCGCCTGTAAACAGCACATCTTTGTTTGTCGCGCGTTCGAGGATGTGGTACGCGAAGGCGACTTTGGGCGGATTGTCGGTGGTCAGCAGCGGCTCGTAGATTTCGGCGTACATGATGACGTTGTCGGTTTTCTTGAAGCGGTTCGTGGCCGACGGAACGATCTGCAAGCCCTTGACGATGAGCGGTGTGTGATCTTCGAGGAGAGCGGAGTCGAGGCCGGTCGGCGTGTCAGAGATGCGCGTGGCGTTGTTGGTCATGGCGACGCCGCTGAGAGACAGCGTTTTGCCATCGTATGTGTCGATGTGCAGAGGAGACTCGAATTTGCCGAACGAGTCGCCGCCACCGCTTAAGACGACGGTGAGCTTGTAATCGCCGGGCGCCGCGTCGAATTGATTCTGATAGTGATACGACTCCTTCTGGAATTCCTTCAGCTGATCCTTTTCGAGATTGAGATCGATGGTGTCGCTGAATTTTGCGCCGACAGTTCCGTCGGGCTTATAGGCGATGCCAAGAACGTTGACGGTCGAGTGGAACTTACCTTTGTCTTTGTCGAATTTCAGTGAATCGGCCGGAATCTCCATCGCCAGGTTCACGCGCGCAACGTTCGGCCCCGTATAGAAGTAGGGCGATTCGAAATTTCCGTGGATCGAGCCGGCGCTCCCTGCCGCGGCGGCGCGTGCTTCGAGCTGTTTTTCCACCGGCTTGCCTGCCAGCATATCTTCCGGCCGTGAATTGCAGTAACCGGTGCGCGAACGGACGTTGAGCCCACCTTGGTTCGCTTTCACCTTGAGCGTGTGGCAGCTGCCTTCAGGCGAATCGCGCGGAACGTAGCCGAGAATGTAAAACTCGTTGCCCTCTTTGGAGATGCGATCGAGCCCGCCGGCGAGGTCGTTGGTATTGAAAATCGTGAAACCGCCGGTGCCATCGGCGAGCATCGCGAGGACCTGCTGATTTGTGGTGACCGTCGAGGAAATCATCGGAAGGATGTTTTGCGCCTGATTGAACGGGTTGTTCGGGTTGTTGTAATTGTTGTTGTAGGGATTGTAGTTGGTAGGAGTGGTGCCGCCGCCGGTACGGGTTCCGCCGCCCGGGTTGGTGGTTGTACCGGTTGTGCCGGTGCCGCCGGTTTTACCGCCGGAGCCGGTCGTGCCCGTGCCGCCGGTGCCGCCCGGGGAACCACCTCCGCCGGTTTTTCCGCCGCCTCCACCTGCTCCGCCGCCAGCGCCACCTCCACTACTGGGGCCGCCTCCGCCGCCTCCCGGATGCTGCGGTTCGAACGAGGAGGGTGAATACGAGGCAAGGACGAGCCGTGGCTGGGCGTCGACATGCTGCGGCACCCGCTCATACGATGGGAATGGCGACGCGGTCGGGGCATTGTTGCGTGCCATACCGCCGGGCGCGCCCGCCATCAAACCTCGCACATCGAGCGAGTACACCGCGACGTTTGATTTGTTGCATGCGTCGACCGTGGCGATCAACTGAGCGCGCAATGTCGGATCGAGCGGAAAGCCCGCCGAAAACAACACGAGCATCTTGCGGCCCGGGACACTTTGGAGATTTTTCGCCATGTTGCGCAGCGCCAGCAACATCGTGCGAGCGCCGAAACTGGCTTCGGCGCTGGTGATCCCCTCGCCCAACAGACTCGGCCCACCAAGCGTGGTTACGCTGCCCGTGTCGGTCGTGTTGGAGGCAACAGCGGAAGTCTTCGCGTGGCTGACGGCTGCGTGGAGCACCTCGGCGTTCGTTGTGAAATTTTGCGTGACGCGCAATGTGCCGGTGTATTCAGCCACGGCCATTTGACGTTCGGGCCCGGCGTTCGCGTCGATAAATTTTCCCGCGGCGGCGCGGGCTTGAATCTGATCGGGCAGCGCCATCGAGGAATTGTCGAAGAACAAGATCATGTAACGACGGATCGTTGTGTTGGCCTGAGCGGCTGCATCTGTGCCGCTGGAAAACTGGGAGACTGACTGCTCTTTGTTGTCTTCGTAGACTTTGAAGTCGCCCTGCTTCAAGTCGTGGACGTAGTTGCCTTTTTTGTCGGTGACGACGGCATCGACGATGACGAGTTTCGATTCGGACTTGATCACGGCGCCTTGCGGCAAGGCAGTCGGCGGCGGAGTGCTGGCAGGGGCTTGCGCAGGTGTCTGCGCGCTGGGAGTTGCGGGAGTTTGTGCAGGGGCCGAAGTCGCAGGCGGCGGATCTTGCGCCGTGACGGCCCAAGTGAGGCCGACCATAAATACGGTTATGACCAACAGAGGTACGACGCGGGAAATCGTCTTCGTCATTTGCGTCATCATATGCTCCCCCAAGAGCACCGAGCTCAAACCAAACCAACATCTCAAACGAACCGAGAAACTCAGTACGGTATCGTGACCGCTCCATTTTTTGCGGCCATTTGCTCGCCTTCACCGTCGCGAACCACCATTCGCACGAGATAGGTGCCCGGCTTGATGTCGAAGCTCGACCTGACCGTGAGTCCCGAACGATCGAGGCGAGCGAGCGTCGGGTCGAGGAGTTGCATTTCGATGATTTTTTCTCCGCCGGTGATGAAGTTGCCGTTTTGATCGAAGATGGCGGTCGCAAAAGTAAGGTTGTCTTTGCTGCGGCCCGCATCTTTGCGGAAGCGAATCGCGTTCACATCGACGCGCGTCAGGACGGCGAGTTTTGCCTGCGTGTCGCTACTCTTGAAAAATTGTGTCTGCAACTCGATCGGAACATCGTGCATTTCTTCCTGCGAGAAGACAGCTTCCTGAATCTCTTCCTTCGCCTCTTGTGCGGGGTCTTTCACGGTACGAGGCGCGTAGTAGCTGTGCCGCGCCTGAACCGTAAATTTTGACTTGCTCGTGAGCGAAACTTTCAGCAGGTGCATCTTTCCGTCGTACTTCAGATTCTGCGGGGAAAACCCGAGCAAGTAGGAAACATCCGGCGCCGCGACGGCGAGAACCATGCCTTCGCCGAGGTCATTGCGATTGTGAAAGTATGTGCCGCCGGTCCCGTCGGCCAATTCGCCAAGGATCAGCCCCTGTTCCGATTGCTCCGACAGACGCCACGACGAGCTGATACCGGCGGTTTGCGGCGCGTCCGTCGATGGCCGGCTGATGTCACCCAGAAGGTCCGGAGTGTACAAACCCCTTGCGTCGATCGTGTTGAGCACAATGCCCGCGCGATTTGCGCGTTCGATCAAGTCGCCCTGTTGCTGAGTCTGCATGTCTTGAACGAAGCCCGGTGAAACAAGAACCATCACACGTTGTCCGGGCATGATCGAGAGCCGCCGCATCGCGTCTTCGAGATGGCGATACACCATCTCGGTCTGGGCTTCGCCGGCCCTCAAGACGGCATCGGCCTGTCCGCGAACGACGGATTCAACCTGGCCGGCCGGGGGTGGAGTCGCAGCCGCACTGCACTTGATGTAATCCGAGGCGGCAATGTTGTCGGCGACTTGGTCCTGATACTCGATGATCTGGCGAGCCTGATAAAAGCTCATCGACGGGCAGTCGTTGGCGCCGGCGCCGGGACCCGCCAAAGGACGCGGGACGATGCGTAAGAGCGCATCCTTTAGCTGCAGGCGCTCGGATGTGAAATCGACGGTGACCTGGCCGGATGAGGTGAAAATACCGACGCGATCGGATGGCGGAAGCGCGTCGAATAACTTTTGGGCGGCGGCGCGGACCGTCGCCGCGTCTTGCACGAGCAAGTTGGTGTCGTCGAAAACAACTGAGACGAATCGTTGCGGCAATATCGGGACTGCAGTCACGGTCGGCGGGCCGCCGTCGAGATTATCAGTCGTAATCGCATGCGTCGTCGCGGCGTTCAACTCCGGAGTCTCGATCCGAAACGAACTAATTGTTTGCGGCTTTTTATTATCGAAAAGCTGGA
>Ga0209169_10002059_pt1 | contig 12207 bp, 9 predicted proteins | sample HubBroMetageWRM4_FD_188346 | JGI IMG/M metagenome (GOLD analysis project Ga0209169, IMG submission 188346) | Warmed soil microbial communities from the Hubbard Brook experimental Forest, New Hampshire - Hubbard Brook CCASE Soil Metagenome WRM 4... | ecosystem: Environmental > Terrestrial > Soil...
GTGTTGTGGAATGAATAATCAGAGAAATTCGGCGCCTGATGGCACGCCGCACAATTGCCCGCGTGCTGCGAACCATCGGTAGCGTTCGTCGCAGCCGTCAAAAAGATTTTCAGGCCCGCAAACTCCGTCGTCCCGAACTGAAAAGGATTGGAGTGATACTGGAACGCTCCCATCGTGCCATCCACCCACTGCGGACTTCCTAATGCATTGATGGCCTGCAGCAGTCGCTGATTGTATTGCGCTGCGCTCTCTCCCGCGTTGGGCTGCACGGGAAGATGATTGATGCGCAGGAACACATCGTAGGGCGATCCGATATATCGTCCGAATTCGTCCTTCTGGAAAAGCAGGTCGGACATATATTGCGCGATGCACTTCGCGACCAAGTTCAGAATCTGGTCAGGCGTGGCCGTAGTTACATCAATACGATCCGCGGCAGGTATCGAGAGGTCGGAAGTGATTCGTTTATCGGTTCCTGCAAACAGAATGCTGTACGACAAACCATTCGTACGATCCTGCGCCAGCGCATCCGATCCATCATCGCCGCGGATGACGAGCGCAATTTGATTGAGCGCATCCTGGTATTGCGTCGGTCCCCAGCCAAAATTGCGGCCAGTAAGCGTGCCTTTCACCAGATCGGCAGGCGTGGCGAATTCTCCGTCGAAATGCAGGAAAACCGGCCCCTGATGCGGCTCGAGCGACCCCACCATGTGCATCGAGTTTCGCGGCGTCTCCGTGAATCCGCTCATCGGCAGCGGGATTGTGCTGCGCGTCGTGAAATCTGCGTACGTACGATTCCCTGCCCCCGTCACGCCCTGGAACTCAGTCACAAAATGGCAGGAGCGGCAATTCATCGATTGCCCGGCAAACGGCCCCGGCAAAGTTCCGCTCGTCGTATACACCTGCTGCACCACCGGATCGCCAACTGCAAGCGGCGTGTTGACTCCCGTCATGTGCGCGGCAAAATATTGGGCAAACCGCGTGTCGAGAAAAAGACGCTCGCCAATCGAATCCTCGGCAGGAGTGGCATCGTCCTCAGAGGGAAAACTCGGAGCCTGTCCGGCATTGCAACTCGCCATCAGGCACAAAGCCAGGGCCGACACAATTCGGGCAGAACGGCTCGACCATCCGGTCGAAGCATTTTCGCGATTGTTCTCAAACTTCTGGGCACGCATCATAAAATTCCCGACAGAAATTCCCTTTTCAGAATTCCTCATTTCGTTCGTCTCTTATTCCTTCTTGCCCAGGCTCTTGACGTAGGCAATGATCTGCCAGCGCGACGGCTCCGGCAGCGCACTCCAGGAAGGCATCCCACGGCGCAAGCTGCCGTTTCGCAAGAGCCAGAAGATTTCTCCGTCCGCGGCGTTCTGTACTTCATCCGTGCGCAAGTTGGGCTTATTGCGCCGGCCAAGCGCGTCGGCGCCATGACATTTGGCGCAATGGTCTTCAAATAGCCGCCCGCCTGCAGCAATCGCGTCGGCTTGCCCAGCAACTGGATTCGTTCGTTCGCGATCCGCCTCCGAGACATGCTGCTTCCATGAATCGTCGGCCAGGCTGAGCGAAGCCAAAAGAATCGTGGCAGTCAGAAGGGCAAGGGAAAATTTCGGCATGCGGATCTTCATTTCGCACCCGAATGGAACCAGCTCGTAATCTGCTGAATCTCGTAGGACAGTTTGAAGCGGTAGACCACGCCCATGCTGTTATCGTTGAGCCCAAAGTTCGGTGAAAACGTAACCGTGGGCCCGCGCGGAACGTTAAACGCAAGCGTTGGCCCGAAGTAATGGGAAGTGGCTGTCAGACCGAAGCCATTGAGATCACCCAAGCCGCCGTAAAGCTCGGCGCCGGCCGAAAAATTCTCCCGGCAGAACGTGCAGGCGCGTGCGCGCGCCGCCATCGACAACGGCCGGCTCACTCCCACCGCATAGCCGAACTCCCAGGGCTCGCCTTCGTTCAAGTCTTTTTCTGCGATGAAGTTTTCCGCAATGTTCCAGCCCTTGGCGTTGCTGGAAAGAATCAGCTTCAGCTCCAGAGAACGCTCGGTTTCGGAGCGTCCCTGCGCATTACTCAGCCGCAAATCCGAAACACTCTGATGTCCGGTAATCTCCAAAAAACTGCGGTCGGCGAGATTTACGTTTTCATACTCCACATAAAGAACCGGATTGATGAAATATTCCCGCCACAATGGACGAAAACGGTTTTCCCACCGGAATCCGTTAAAAACGGTGCTGTCGTTCGAAGTATGCTGCCCGCTCAAATAGAGCTCGGTCGTCCACCATGCCTTGGCGCCGTACTCGAACTCCACGGTTTCGCCATAGAACGTGTTTCCGTACTTGGGCGTGCCAGCGGTGGTCTTCGCTTCAAATTCCAGATTTCCAGGCTCTTCCAGATCATGGGCATAAGTGACGAAATAAGGCCACTCCTGTGCGGAGCAGTAGCCCCCGCACAGGAACAGCGTGAAAAACCACAGGGTGAGTAGTCGTTTCATATCGAAAAATGCTCTAGTTGCAAACGAGTTGCATCTAGAACGGTTGTCTATGATCCTAGAGATCGCGCACGCTCTGGTCAATATGTCGGGGGAATTTTTCGTTGCAAGCTGCTTGCGACCAGATGCAACAAAGGAAGTTTAGGCATTCGAAGGGCGGCAATGCGCGCAGTAGCCGCCAACTTCAAGGCGCGTCACCACGATGTGGAACTGGCAATCCCGCTGAATTTGCCCTTTGAGACGGTCAAATAGATCGCTCTCGAACTCCGCAATCTTTCCGCAACGCAGGCAAGCCATATGGATGTGATCGCGCTGCGGACGGCGCTCATAGAAGTGCTTCTCGCCTTGCAGATGCATCAGATCAAGCTCATCGATCAATCCGTGGCGCTTCAGCAACTTGAGCGTCCGGTAGACGGTCACGCGATCGATCTGCGGATCGATCTTGCGGGCACGGCGCAGAATCTGGCTGGCATCGAGATGCTGTTGCGCCGTCTCCACCACGCTCAGAATTGTTCGCCGCTGGTGCGTCATGCGCAGGCCGCGAGACATCAGTTCTGCCTGCAACCGTCCGGGCGCCTCCGTTTGCGGTAGTGGCATGACAACTCCTATCCGTACTAGTTGAAACTGGGTTGCAACAATTGTAAATCAGATTTCAGAGGTCTTCTACAGAGCAGGTTTTTTGCAGGGAGGATCGGGAGGCAGGAAAGAAACGCGTAACTACGAAGAACAACGCTCTAGTTTGGTCCCTTCATTTTGTCCCGCACGCTCTTGGCCAGCTTTTCGATCTCGTCGCACTTCCGGATGACGTCGAGAGACAGAACATTCTCATCCGATTTGTCGACGAACGACTTCAACTCCGTTGAAAGCTTCACCAGCTTTTCGGTGTCGCTTTTCAGCGCCGCCACGCGCTCCTTGGCTGCCTTCTTGGCCATCTCGGCGCTCAGGCGATCATGTGCATCATCGGCATCGCCCATCGGCACGTTCAGGTCATGCGTAGGCGCTGGAGGACGAGGCGGTGGTTGCACTTGTGCAAAGACAGGAAGTGAAAGCAGCGATAGAAAACAAATTAGGACCAGTTGTCGGGACCGCACGGAATCCTCGCTGAGAGCTATGCGCACTTAGGAACATGCACCGCTCAGCGAAAATTATACGTCGCGGAAGGGGCAACTTTGTCGCAGAGAAGAATGCAGAAGGTAAAAACAAAACATTCAGAGGAAGCCCGGACTCAGGCTTCCTCTGCTTGGATAGTTCTTACAGGGAGCTCATGTTCGCCAGAAACTCGCCGTTGGACTTGGTCTTGCCCATTCGTTCAACCAGCAATTCCATCGCTTCGACGGGCGAGAGTGGGTTGAGCACTTTGCGCAGCACCCAGATGCGCTGCAGGTCTTCCTTAGGGATCAGGAGCTCTTCTTTTCGCGTACCCGAGCGCTGAATATCGATTGCCGGGAATACGCGCTTATCGACCAGTTTGCGCTCCAGGATGATTTCCGAATTGCCCGTGCCTTTGAATTCTTCAAAGATCACGTCATCCATGCGCGACCCAGTGTCGATCAGTGCGGTTGCGATGATAGTGAGCGAGCCGCCTTCTTCTATGTTACGAGCCGATCCGAAAAATCGCTTCGGACGCTGCAACGCATTGGAATCGACGCCGCCGGAGAGCACTTTGCCCGAGGGCGGAACGATCGTGTTGTAGGCGCGGGCCAGACGCGTAATCGAATCGAGCAGGATGACAACGTCGCGCTTATGTTCGACCAGGCGCTTCGCCTTTTCGATCACCATCTCAGCAACCTGCACGTGGCGCGCTGCGGGCTCATCGAAAGTCGAAGAAATCACTTCGCCTTTAACCGACCGCTGCATGTCCGTAACTTCTTCGGGGCGCTCGTCGATGAGCAGCACCATCAACACAACTTCGGGATGATTCGCCGTAATCGAATTCGCCACGTTCTGCAGCAGCATGGTCTTGCCGGCGCGCGGCGGGGAGACGATCAATCCACGTTGTCCCTTACCGAGTGGCGTGAGCAAATCCATGACGCGGGCGCTGGCGTTTTCGCGGGTGGTCTCAAGTTTGAGGCGCTCCTGCGGATACAGCGGCGTCAGGTTGTCAAACAGAATCTTGTTGCGCGCTTCGTCGGGCGACTCGAAGTTAACCGCCTCAATTTTGACGAGCGCGAAATATTTTTCTCCTTCATGCGGAGGGCGCACCTGGCCGCTGATGGTGTCGCCGGTCTTGAGATCGAATTTACGTATCTGGGAAGGCGAGACGTAGATGTCGTCCGGGCCGGGGAGGTAGTTGTAATCGGGCGAGCGCAGGAAGCCGTAGCCGTCGGGCAAAATTTCGAGGACGCCTTCGGCGAAGATGTGGCCTTCTTTTTCACTCTGCGCCTGCAGAATCTTGAAGATCAAGTCCTGCTTGCGCATACCGCTGGCACCGGGCAGATCCAAGGTCCTTGCGATCTTGGTCAGCTCGGTAATGTTCTTTTCTTTCAGTTCAGCAATGGTCATGATTCACCTAAACCCGTGCACTAAAACGTGTTCGTTAGTGTTCGCGGGAGATTTTTAAAAAGGAAGGAGACGCAGGGAAGAATCGAAATACCACCGGGCAGGAAGGCGGGGCTGGTTAAGCAGCCCGCCGTTGTGCCTCAGCAAAATTCTCTGGTTCCGACAATACTTCTTGCCGTGGAGAACCCGCGATCCGATCCAACACACCGTTCATTGTTTCCTGGATTCTGGTGCTGGGCCGGTGGAATTTCCGCGTGGCCTTCGAGGCAAGCTGACAAAGCATATACCGGTTCCGCAGAGTTTGTAAAGCGTCAAACACACGATCAGAGCGCATGAGCTTTATTTCTCCTTACTTTATGATTGTGGTCTTCCGCATTCGTCCTTCTCGCCGCAGAGGAATGACAGTAGCCATAGAAACTAGCTAAGTCACTGAATCCGAGCAAGTTGTATAAAAGGAGTGAGCGCAAACCCACTTGAATAGATGCATGCCAGGATACGGAAGATGCTCGATTTTCCGGGCTTGGGCTCCTCAGGCTGGAGCACAAAGAGCGCACCCAAAAGCTTCCCGGACGTTCCTGGAACTGGCTAATGTAACGGCAACGGGCGGTGCGGTCAAGTAATTATTTGTGAACGCAGGAAACGGCTTCGGGACGCACCCGCCAGCTACCCCCTCCCCCGCGATCCTTATTATCTTCACCTTGGCACGAAATTGACGGAGAATCTTAGGGCTGCAATAACTTAGGGGTAAAATATTCCGTTTAAAGGAGTTAAGCCGGATATCAGATCGTTTTTTTCCGTCCGCTACTCCGAAATTAGACTTGCTCGACGGCCAAGTCAAGATTCAAGTTGGTAGCAAGCGCAGTTTTGCCATGATCGGGTTCCAGCACGGGAAAATGTGGCAAATCTGCGGAGCTTGGAAGGAGGCAGATAGAGAATGAATGGCGTAAGAATCGATGCGTGGTTGTGGGCGTCGCGTTTTTTCAAGACTCGGACGCTTGCCAAGCGCTCCTGCGACCTGGGCCGCATCGTCTCCAATGGGCAAATAGCAAAACCTTCGCGGGAAGTTCGCCTCGGCGACATGCTTCGTATCTCGAATGATGGCGGGGACTTTGAAATTGAGGTGCTGGGGCTGAGCGAGATGCGCGGCCCGGCGTCCGTGGCGCAGACACTCTACCGTGAGACAGAAGCCAGCCGCGAAGCGCGGCTCAAGGCCGCGGCCGAACACAAAGCTGCCCGCGAGTTCGAGATTCTGCCGGCTAGCCGTCCGTCAAAGCGGGACCGGCGCAGAATTATTCAGTTTCGTGGCAGAGGATGAGGCACGCCATTGGTTCATGATCGCCGCAAGGACGCGTAGGGAGATCGTTCCAAGAGAGACGCGAGATCGGTTGCGAGGGGGATCCCTCGCCCCGCTGGTAAAAACGCGGAGGCTTCGGGATGACGCTATCCGGTGGTGATTTGGCATCTTCAGTTCTTGCGCCGTAACTCCGCATCAAGAGGAGAATCATGACGGCTGACGCAAATCCGGCGCGGGTGCAACTGATTCATTCCGACGGGCCATCTCCAGCGACCCTCCAGCTTCACTCATGGCTCGAGGAACTTGTCGCGCGCAAGGGTAGCGATCTGATCCTCGTTCCCAATGCGCCGGCGGCGATTCGACTCGAGGGAGCAATGGTGAGCATCGGCTCCGAGCCTCTGACCGGGGAAGATATTCAAGACGCGATATTGCCTGCGCTGGCGGCGCACGCGCGCGAATCGTACGAGGCCAGCCATATCGCCGATTCTTCGTACCGGATTGAAGGTCTGGGGCGGTTCCGCATCAATCTGCATCATGAGCGCGGGCGGGCAGCGGCGACGGTGCGGGCGCTGCCAACGAAGGTTCCTCAGTTGGCGGATTTGCGTCTACCCGCCAGCGTGGCGGGGCTGGCGAAGCTGAACCGCGGGCTTGTGATTGTGGGCGGCGCGACAGGGGCGGGTAAGACGACTACGCTGGCGGCGTTGGTGAATGAAATCAACCAGAATGAAGCGCGCCACATTGTGACGATTGAGGATCCAATCGAGTATGAGCATGCACACGACCGCAGCGTAATTGAGCAGGTGGAGATTGGCATCGATGCGCCCGACTTCCCTACTGCGTTGCGGGCGGCGTTGCGGCAGGCCCCGGATGTGATTGTGGTCGGGGAGATGCGCGATCCGGAGACGGCGCGGATTGCGCTGGCCGCGGCTGAGACTGGACATCTGGTGTTTACCACGCTGCACACGACGGATGCGGCGTCGACAGTTTCACGCATCGCCGATTCGTTTCCGCAGGAGCGCCAGCACACGGTTCGCGCCGAGATGGCCATGGCTTTGGCGGCGATGCTGACGCAGACGCTCATTCCCGGGCGCAAGGGAGGGCGCGTACCGGCCGCGGAGCTGCTTATGGTCGGCTACGGAGCGCGAGCGCATATCCGCAAGAATTCGTTGCAGCATCTTCACCAGGAGATCACGATGACCCGCAAGCAGGGATCATTCACACTCGAAGAGTCGCTGGCGCAGTTGGTGGCGCAGGCCGACATCAGCCGCGAGGACGCGATGGTGCGGGCGATCCACGCGGATGATCTGGATGTGATGTTAAAGGGAAAAGGATTCTGATCTGTTACCTGCAACGAGGCCGCGTTTACGAGCTCGGCGGCTTGACGCCTTCCGGCAATCGCGTGCCTTCGATCTTGCAACTATATTCTTTGGTGGAGTCGTGGACGATATAAAGCCTGTCACCATCGACGCGATAATCAACGGCTTGTCCAAGCGAGAACTGCCCCGCCTGAAACATTCCGCAATAATCGACCTTGTAAATTATGTCCGCGCCATGTAATTCATAAACCTTCGCCTTCCGGGCCGACAGGGTGCCATTTCCGTTGGAATAGTAATCCTTACGGGTATCGTAGCCCTCGACTGTGCCCTTCTTGTAGCTGACCGGTTGACCGCTGACCATGGCCATCGAACACTTGGTGTCCTTGCCGCCTTCCGAACGAATGAAGACATGGTCTCCCTTGACCCAGAACTCGACGCTTTTGCCGTCTTCATAATCTGCACAAAGCTTGATCTGGTAGGTATGGCCGTCACCCTGCAGGTCGTAATACGCCTGCGCAGTCGAGCCAGATTCGGCGGCGAATTTCCTGGTGACTGTGCCTTTTTGATAAGCGGGGGCGTCAGCAGCGATTACAACTGTGGCAGATAAGAAAATCAACAGCGCTTTACGGTACACAGAACTCTCCGTAAGAGACATTACGAACCGCATCAATCTACTTCGGGATATTCAGGCTGTCAATATTAAGCCTGGCGTTAAGTCCAGGGTCTAAGCCCAATATGTTCGGTCGAGGCTGCGGTATTGGATCGCCTCGGCGATGTGCTTGGGTGCGAGTTGATCGGACTCTTCGAGATCAGCGATGGTGCGGGCGACTTTCAGAATACGATCGTGGGCGCGGGCGCTGAGTCCCTGCTGCGTCATGGCGCGTTCGAGCAGGCGCTCGCAGTCGGCGGAGAGTTCGCAGAAAGCGCGAATGTGGCGGGATGACATTTGTGCATTGCAATAAATCTTTTCGCGCAGCGACGACGCACTGAAGCGTTCGAGTTGCTTGTGCCGGGTGCGCAAAACGCGATCGCGAATTTTGGCTGAGCCTTCGGGCTCGGAGCCAGAGCGCATCTCTTTATAGTTCACGGCAGGAACATCGATGTGGATATCGATGCGGTCCATCAGCGGGCCGGAGATTTTCGAGATGTAGCGCTGGATCATCGGTGGCGTGCACTGGCAGTCGCGATTGCGGTCGTTGTGATATCCGCAGGGGCAAGGATTCATGGCCGCGGCCAGCATAAAGCGCGCCGGGAAGGTGAGCGACATGGCGGCACGGGCGATGGATACGGTGCCGTCTTCTAAAGGTTGGCGGAGGACTTCGAGGACGTTGCGCGGGAACTCGGGCAGTTCATCCAAGAAAAGCAGCCCATTGTGTGCGAGCGAGACTTCGCCCGGCCGCGGAATCGCTCCGCCACCGATAAGACCTGCGTCAGAAATCGTGTGATGCGGCGAGCGATAAGGGCGCGTGCCGACCAGGCCAATTCCGGGATCGAGCACGCCCGCCACGCTGTGAATCTTGGTGGTCTCAAGCGCTTCTTCAAAGGTAAGCGGCGGCAGGATGGTTGGCATGCGCTTGGCCAGCATCGTCTTACCCGAGCCGGGAGGGCCGATCATGAGAATGTTATGGCCTCCGGCGCAAGCGATCTCGATGGCGCGCTTGGCCGTCTGCTGTCCGCGGACGTCTTTGAAGTCGACGAAAAATTGCTGCGCCTCGCGCAGGAGAGCGTCGCCCTCGGACTTCGCCGGTACCACGCCGTTGCCCGAATTCACAAAGTGAATGACATCGAGCAACGAACGCACGGGGTAGACTTCGACGCCTCGGACCATGGCCGCTTCTTTGGCATTGGCTTCGGGGACAACCATGCGGGTGATTTTGCGGCCCCGAGCTTCAAGGGCGATGGGCAAGGCTCCGCGCACACCGCGCACGCCGCCGTCGAGTGAAAGTTCGCCCACAAAGAGGCAATCGGGAACCTCTTTTTTGGTCAGGCCGCCATAGGCGCCCACAATGCCGAGAGCCATCGGCAGGTCGAAGCCCGATCCTTCTTTCTTTATGTCGGCCGGCGCAAGATTGATGGTGATGTGAGTCGGCGGAATATCGTATCCGCAGTTTTTGAGCGCGGCGCGGACCCGGTCGCGACTCTCGCGCACGGCCGCGTCGGGCAGGCCGACGGTATGGAAGTGGTCCTGATCGCACTTGATGCCGGAGCAGTCGACCTCAACCTGAATAATGTTGGCGTCGATGCCGTAAACCGCGGCGCTGAGCGTCTTATAAAGCATGGCTGGATGAAGAGCGGCCAGCGCGGACACACGAGTGCTTCCCTGGTCCGCTAGGCCGATCACCTGACCCTACGAGCTTTCTGGAGCTTTTGGCTGTGACGGACATCACAATTGCCTGTGGAAAACCCGGATAAAGGTAACCGGCCCGAGTCATTGCTGGGATGACCGATGGGGAACATTGCCGGGAATCGATATTGTTCGGCGTCCGCTTTACAGGATAGGATGAGCGAAACCTTTACCGTTACTCCTAAATGACCATGGACCCCTCTTCCTCCGCGCGGCCACCGCGCTCTTCTGGAAATTTCGATAAAGAAGAGTCTCAACTGTGGCGCTGGGCCCTATTGTTCATGATCTTTCTGGCCGTCGCGCTGGCTGCCTTGCTATGGGAGCGGCTGGAGAACATTCCCTATCAGCTTCGGGCGATTCCGATCGGCGTGCTGGCGTTGTCGATCCTGTTTGCGATCTACGCCTACGGCCGGCGGCGGGAAGTTGGCGAACTGAAGGGCTTGCTGCGCGGCCTGCAAGAGCACGTCGGCGCGGCCCCATCGGAGGAGCAACTCGATCAGCTCCATCAGGTTATCCAGAAGTCACAGCGCAACTTTAAGGAACTGATTGACTCCATCGACGATCCGGCCTGCGCGGCCTCGCTTGACGGTACGCTGCGAACCGTAAACAAACGCGTCAGCGATTTGTTTGGACTTCCCTATTCCGAGCTGGTGGGACGCAAGGTTTATGACTTAATCGACGAACCCAACCGCGATGAGGTGGAAAAATCGCTGGGAAGATTTCTTCAGACGAAACGCTGGACCGGCACGGTCAAGATTCAGCTCAAGAAAAGTTCGCGTCCCCTTTATTTCGATTGCGTCCTCAACGCCATTGTGAAGGGCAATGAAGTTGTCGGCGCCAGCATGCTGGCCCGCGATATTACCGAACAGCGCGAAAAAGAGATGCGCTTTACCGCACTGTTCGAGACGCTGCAGGAAGGCGTCTACTTCAGCACGCCCGACGGAAAACTGCTCGACGCCAATCCCGCGCTGGTCAACGTGCTGGGATATGCGGAGAAGAAAGAACTCATGTCGGTCGACCCGGCAGCGTTGAACATCGAGCCGGGACAGCCCGTGCTGGGCCGCGCTGTCGACGATGGCGGCGGCGTGCGCACTCGCGAAATCAAACTGCGTCGCAAGGATGGAAGCGTTGGCATGTTTCTCGACTCTTCGCGCGCAGTCTGGGACGCGTCGGGCAACATCATTCGTTATCAAGGCACGCTGGTCGATATCACCGAAAGACGCAAGATGGAGCGGCAACTCGCGCTGCAGGAAGAATTCCGCCGCCGGTTGCTGGAGAGCTTCCCGGATCTGATCCTGGTCGTCGATCTGGACGAACGCTATACCTTCGCCAGCGCGCGCGCACGCGAACTGCTCGGCTACGACCCCGATGAGATGCTGGGCAAAAAGATTTCGGATATCGAGAACCAGTCGCCCGAGCTGGCCGCGCTCTACCGCTCGCTCGTTTCAGGGCAACAGGTGATCGCGTCGGCGGAATACAGCGCGCGCCATCGCGATGGCAGTTGGAAGACGATGCGCGCTTCCGGCAGTCAGCTCGTAGATGCCGAGGGCAAGATCAGCGGAGCGATCATCTCTGTCCGCGATATCACGTTGGAACGGAAACTTGAACAGCAGGTAGTGCAGAGCGAACGGCTGGCGGCCATGGGAGCGATGATCGGTGGCGTCGCGCACGAGCTGAACAATCCGCTGACCAGTATTTTAGGCGTGAGCGAACTTCTGCAAGACACCGAAACCAACGAAACTTCGCGGAAGCAACTGGCCATGCTGCAACAGCAGGCACGCCGCGCGGCCGACATCGTGCAGAACCTGACCTATTTTTCCCGCCCGCCGGCTCCCGGCAAGAGCGCGATCAATCTGGTCGAAGTGGTGGAGCGCACCCTCAACCTGCACGCCTATTCGCTGCGCAAGAACAACATCACCATCGACTTTCTCAAAACACCGGGAGTGCCCATGGCACTGGGCGATCCGCATCAACTGATGCAGGTCTTTTTGAACTTGATTTTGAATGCGGAGCAGGCAATTCGCGAAGCCCGCGATCGCGGGACACTGAGAATTCGCCTGGGAAGAACCGGCAACTTAGCGTGGGTGAGCTTTCACGATGATGGCGCCGGCATTCCCAAGGAAAATTTGCCGAGCATCTTCGATCCGTTTTATACGACGAAGCGTCCCGGGCGCGGGACCGGGCTGGGCCTGAGCATCTGCAAATCAGTGATGAAGGAACATAACGGCAGCGTCGAAGCCGCGAACGCGCCCGATGGCGGTGCGGTGTTTACGGT
>Ga0209169_10002061_pt1 | contig 12204 bp, 11 predicted proteins | sample HubBroMetageWRM4_FD_188346 | JGI IMG/M metagenome (GOLD analysis project Ga0209169, IMG submission 188346) | Warmed soil microbial communities from the Hubbard Brook experimental Forest, New Hampshire - Hubbard Brook CCASE Soil Metagenome WRM 4... | ecosystem: Environmental > Terrestrial > Soil...
GTGGGTGGCGGCATTCCCAATGGACGCGCGCTGAAAGCTGTGGTTCCAGGAGGATCGAGCTGTCCGCTTTTGACCGCCGGCGAAATCGATGTCTCCATGGATTTTGATTCCATGGCGAAAGCTGGCTCCATGCTGGGGTCCGGGGGCTTGGTGGTGGTGGACGATTCCACCTGCATGGTGAAGTTCGCGCTGCGAATCATGAAGTTTTATCAGCATGAGAGTTGCGGCTGGTGCATTCCCTGCCGCGAAGGCACGGACTGGCTGAAGAAGACGCTGACTCGTTTCCACTCCGGCAGCGGGGTCAGGAAAGACATCGACAATATTCAATATCTCTCAGAAAACATGCTGGGACGCACGTTCTGTCCGTTGGGAGACGCCGCAGCCATGCCAACGATTTCGATCGTGAAGAAGTTTCGCAAGGAATTTGAAGATCACCTTGACGGCAAGCCCTGTCCTTTTGAAAAGGCGGGAGTTGAGCAGTTGGCACTATTGAGTCATTGAGACATTGAGTCAGTGAATCATTGGGAACCCGAAAACTTATGCGCACGAAATGTCCCGATGATTCAATGACTCAATGAGTCAATTCTTATGGCTGACGTAAACCTAACAGTCGACGGCAAGAAAGTCAGCGCTCCCGCGGGAACGCTGCTGATTGAGGCCTGCAAAAGTGTGGGCATCGAGGTACCTTCCTTTTGCTACTACCCCAACCTGTCACTACAGGGCGCATGCCGCATGTGCCTGGTCAAAGTTGAGAAGATGCCGAAGCTGCAAACCGCCTGCACCACGGTCATCAGCGAAGGCATGGCGGTGAGCACGGATACTCCTGAGATCCACCAAGCACGGAAATCGATGGTCGAGATGCTGCTGGGGAATCATCCGCTCGATTGCCCGGTGTGCGATGCCGGCGGCGAATGCGAATTGCAGGACATGACGTTCTCCTACGGGGCGGCGGAGTCGAAGTTTATCGACATCAAAAATCACCGGGAAGAGCAGCAGTGGTCACCCGTCGTCTATTTCGACCGGCCGCGCTGCATTTTGTGCTATCGCTGCGTGCGGGTCTGCGGTGAGGGGATGGACGTGTGGGCTTTAGGAGTACAGAACCGCGGCGTCAGCTCAGTAATTGCCCCCAATAAAGAAGACCATCTTGAGTGCGAAGAATGCGGCATGTGCATTGACATCTGCCCGGTGGGGGCGCTGACTTCGGGCGCCTATCGCTATAAGACGCGTCCCTGGGAGATGAAGCATGTGGGCACAACCTGCACCCACTGTGCCGACGGCTGCAAGACGACGCTGGGCGTGCGACGTGCCGATACCGGAATGGAAATCGTGCGCGGCGATAACCGCGATAAAAGCGGCATTAACGGCGACTTCCTGTGCATGAAAGGCCGTTACGCCTTCGATTTCGCCAATCACGAAGACCGCCTCACCCAGCCGCTGATTCGCAAAGACGGACGGCTGAGTCCCGCCACCTGGGAAGAAGCTTTTGAGCTGATCGGAAAACGTTTCAAAGAAGTTCGCGACCGCGACGGCGGTCAAGCGATTGGCGTGGTCGGCTCAACTCGCACCACCAATGAAGAGAACTATCTGCTGCAAAAGTTAGCGCGCGTGGTCTTGGGCACCAACAACATCGACCACCATCGCACCGCCGACTTCCCTGCCCTGGCAGCGGCGCTTCGCGGCAAGCCCGAATCCACGGCCAGCATGCGCGATGTATTCAACGCGTCGGCAATTTTGTTGATTGGCAACGATCCGACTGAGCAGCATCCTTTACTCGCCTGGCAGATCCGCAACAACGTGCGCTTGCACAAGGCGCGTCTTTACGTGATCAATTCGCGAGAAATCAAGCTGCGCCGGCAAGCGATGACCTTCGCGCACATTCCCCCCGGGGCCGAAAGTAGAGTCGTGGCCTATCTCGCCGGAGATGACGCGGCGATCAATTCGCTCGTCGGCGAAATAGGATGGTCCGCACTGCGCGACAAACTTCGTGCGGAACAAAACCTCGTCATTATTTTCGGATCGGAAATTCGTGGTGAAGATGTCGCTTCACTCGTGAGGTTCGGCTCTACCGTCCCCGGTGCGAAGTTAATCTGCCTCAGCGACTACGCCAATTCCCGGGGCGCGGCTGACCTGGGCCTCTATCCCGATCTGCTGCCCGGCTACCACCCGATGGCGGACGCCGGAAAATGGCGTGAAGAGTGGGGCGGCGTTCCACAAGCGCCAGGACTCACGCTGCCGCAAATGGTCGAGAGCGCGAAGGCTGGCAACCTGAAGGCGCTTTACGTAGTCGGGGCGAATCCTGTGGGACGTCTGGGCATCGATCCCTTCAGCTTTTCGCGAAGTTTCGTAGTCGTGCAGGATATGTTTCTGACCGAAACCGCTTTGATCGCCGATGTAGTTCTGCCCGCCGCTAACGCGTATGAAAAGTCCGGGACGTTCACCAACACTTGCGGGGATTTGCAGTTTCTGCAGAAAGCCGGCGAGGTCGCGGGCGTCAAATCAGATTTCGAAATGATAGTACGAATCGCGGGTGCGATGGGATTCGATGTCCACAAACTGGTTCCCTTCAGCCGCGGAACTCACTCGGACATGGGTCAGTCGCGCGGGGCGCAATCCGGCGAAGTGGATCGTCATGGCGTTTGGCTCGAGGCCCAAGGCTTGGAGCCGAAGATGAGCCCCTTCGACCCCACGGCGATTCTCGATGAAATTCAACGGCTGGTGCCGGGATATGCGGTTTCCCGCGGCAGTCTCCTCGCCGGGAACGATCAGCACACCACGTTGTCCGGCAGCGGCGGGGTGCTGCAAGATTCTTCACTGATCGCGCCCGCCAACGATACGTTATTTACCTCTGGAACTTTGGGCCGTTATTCTCGCGCTCTGAATTCAGTAATGGAAAACAAGCAAGGTCAGCCGGCAGAGGAAGTCGCCGCGGACTGATTTCGGCACGTACAAAAGCTCTTTTGAGGAAGACCTGAATTGTTGAGCGTTGAAACTTTCGTCGCGATTTCGCTGATCAAGACTGTGATCGCACTCTTCGTGCTGCTCACAGCGGTGGCCTACACCGTCTGGCTGGAACGCAAAGTCGTGGGCCACATGCAGAACCGTTGGGGACCTACGCGCGTCGGCCCGTTTGGCCTGTTGCAGCCCTTGGCCGATGGCGTCAAGTTTATGTTCAAGGAGGATCTGATTCCGCCGCATGTGTATAAGCCGCTCTACATCGCGGCGCCCATGCTGGCGGTGATTTTCGCTCTGACTTCGATTGCCGTAATCCCAGTGGGCAACTCGATTTCTATCGGAGGAATTCAGACCTCGCTACAGATCGCAGACGTGAACATCGGCCTGTTGATTGTTCTGGGCATCACTTCGCTCGGGGTCTACGGCGTGGCCTTGGCAGGCTGGTCGTCCAACAGCAAATACTCGCTGCTGGGCGGCCTGCGGGCCAGCGCTCAAATGGTAAGTTATGAGATCGCGCTCGGGCTCTCACTGGTGGGCGTGCTGATTTTGTCTGGCAGCTTCAGCCTGCGCGAGATCGTGGATGCGCAGTCGGGGACTTACCTGGGATTCATTCCGCGCTGGAATATTTTTCCTCAGTTCATCGCATTCTTTATCTATCTGATGGCAGCCTACGCCGAGACCAACCGTATTCCGTTCGATTTGCCCGAGGCGGAAACCGAGTTGGTGGCCGGCTACCATACCGAATACAGCGCCATGAAATTTGCCATGTTTTTCATGGCGGAATACGCCAACATGATTACCGTGGCTTGCCTGGCATCACTATTGTTTCTGGGGGGGTGGCATGGGCCGCTGTTCGGGCCGCCACTATTGCAAGCGCTTTTGCCGCTGTTCTGGTTCGCGCTGCGGATTTTTGCTTTTCTCTTTGTCTATATCTGGGTGCGCGGCACGCTGCCGCGCTTCCGTTATGACCAACTCATGGGGTTTGGTTGGAAATTCCTGCTGCCGCTCGCGATAGCGAACTTGGTGGTGACCGCTTTCATCGTGGCAGTTCGGTCTTAGAAACTGATGCTTCATCTGATCTTATTTCTGGCGTTCGGTGCAGTCTGCGTGGCGGGGGCCATCAACCTGCTGGTGCAGCGGCACCCCATTAACAGCGCCTTATCGCTGGTGGTGGTGATGGGCTCGCTGGCGGCGGAATATCTGCTGCTGGGCGCGGAGTTCGTCGCCGCAGTACAGGTGATCGTATACGCGGGCGCAATCATGGTTCTATTTGTCTTTGTCATCATGCTGCTGAACGCCGGAGAAGAAGAACGGACCAAAGGCAGCCGGGTCGCCATGATATTTGGCATTCCCGGAATGCTGGTGGGAAGTTTGCTGATCGCCTGGGTTCTGCTGGAACATTCGAGAACTCAATCAGTGGCCATAGGAGCGCTGCCCGGACCTCCGAAGACCCTTGGCTGGCTGCTCTTCCACGACTACCTGCTGCCCTTTGAAGTCACCTCGGTGCTGGTGCTGATTGCCATCATGGGGGCCGTGGTTCTGGCGGCTCCGCCTGAATCGGCCAGGAGGAGCGACTGATGGTACCCATTTCCTATTACTTGATCCTCGGCGGAATTCTGTTTGCCTGCGGTGTGACTGGATTTCTCATCAAGCGCAACATCATCACCATCTTCATGGCCATTGAACTCATGCTCAACGGCGTGAACCTGTCTTTCGTCGCCTTTGCCGCGCAGTGGAAAGCCCTCAGCGGCCAGGTGTTCGTCTTCTTTGTGATGGTGGTGGCCGCGGCCGAAGCGGCGGTGGGGCTGGCGATCATCATTGCGGTTTATCGCACGCGGGAGACGTTGAACGTGGACCGGGTGAACCTGCTCAAACTATGACGCCTGACTTGCATCTATGGCTGATTCCGGTGCTGCCGCTGATCGGCGCTGCCGTCAATGGAGTGTTGGGAAAGCGTTTTTCCCGGCAGACGGTGGTCGCCGTCGCGCTCCTTTTCAGCGGCGCGGCCTTCGCCATGGCGCTATGGGTTGCGTCGCAGTTCTCTTCCTTGCAGACGCCGCACATTGAAACTCTGGCCACGTGGCTTCGCGCTGGCGACTTTCAGGCTGACTTCGCCTTTTACCTCGATCAGCTTTCCCTGGTCATGCTGCTGGTGGTCACTGGCGTGGGATTTCTCATTCATATTTATTCGGTCGGCTACATGTGGGAGGAAGGCGGGTTCTACCGCTTCTTCGCTTACCTCAACCTGTTCATGTTTTTCATGTTGACGCTCGTTTTGGCCAGCAATTACCTGGTGATGTTCATCGGCTGGGAAGGTGTGGGGCTGGCGTCGTATCTGCTGATCGGATTCTGGTTCACCAAAGACTCGGCTGCATCGGCGGGCAAGAAGGCGTTTATCGTCAATCGCATTGGGGATTTCGGATTCCTGATCGCGCTATTTCTGATGATTCAGCATTTCGGGTCGCTCAACTTCACGGAAGTGGGGACCTTGTGGGTGAGTCCGGAATTCGGCGGCCCACCGGCAGGCGTGTGGACATGGATTGGTCTTCTGCTGATGGTTGGAGCAGCCGGAAAATCGGCGCAGATTCCCCTTTATGTCTGGCTGCCTGACGCGATGGAAGGTCCGACGCCGGTTTCCGCCCTCATCCACGCGGCCACTATGGTGACTGCCGGCGTATACATGGTTTCGCGCTCACACGCGATCTTCCAACATGCGCCGGAAGCAATGATGGTCGTGGCTATCATCGGCACGCTCACGGCGTTGTTCGCGGCGACCATCGGCATGTGCCAGACGGATATTAAAAAGGTGCTGGCATACTCGACCGTCTCACAACTGGGTTACATGTTTATCGCATGCGGTGTGGGAGCCTTTTCAGCCGGAATCTTTCACTTGATGACCCACGCCTTCTTCAAGGGATTATTGTTTTTGGCAGCTGGATCGGTGATTCACGCTGTCGGCGGTGAGCAGGACATGCGCCGCATGGGCGGCCTGCGAACCAAGATTCCCTGGACCTTCTGGACCATGACTGCGGGAACTTTCGCCATTGCTGGGTTCCCGCCGCTTGCGGGATTCTTCAGCAAAGACGCGATTTTGTGGAAAGCCTATTCCAGCCCCTACGGAAGTTGGGTCTATTGGGCGATCGGCGTGTTCACTGCGTTTCTCACTTCCTTCTATATGTTCCGGCAATGGTTCCTGACGTTCTTCGGAGAGTATCGCGGAGAGGAACACGCGGAAGAGAGTCATGGTCACGGTGCCCACGGACATGGCGGCGTGCACGAGTCTCCCGCGGTAATGCTCGTTCCGCTGGTGATCCTAGCTTTGCTCTCAGTGTGCGGTGGGTGGATTGGCAGCGAGCGTTTCGACAAGTTTCTGGCCCCCGTTTACGGTTTCACGAACGGGAGCCATTCGGAGTCCCAGGAAATTCAGCCGGCCCTCCGCGAATTGCAAACGCGAACAGAAGAAAATGGATCAGAAACTCTGTTGACTGGGATCTCTGTGAGCGCCGCTCTGCTCGGCTTTCTTCTCGCCTGGCAGCTCTACCACCGCAGGCCGCAATTGCCCGCGCGGATTGCTGCTTCGCTCGGTGGCTTCTACCAGGCCGTACTCCACAAGTATTATGTCGATGAGTTCTACGCGACGGTGTTCGTCAAGCCTTTGATCGATGGTTCTACGAAGCTGTTATGGCACGGCGTTGATCGCGACATCATTGACGCTGGCGTGGACGATAGCGCCGACGGAGTTCGTGAAGTTTCCGATACCGTTCGACACATGCAGTCAGGAAACATCCGCTCCTACGCCGGCTGGGTGGCCGCCGGAGCCGCCGTGGTCATCTTTTATATGGTGTGGATGGGAACCCGATGACCACATTCGACAGCTCAATTCTCTCCCTGGTCACGTTTATCCCGCTGGCTGGGGCGCTGCTGCTGCTGATTATGCCCCGGCGCGACCGGGAAACTCGCTGGGTGGCTCTCGGCGTATCGGTGGTCGCGTTCCTCGCCTCGCTGCATCTTCCGGTGCATTTGGTGCGCAGCCAGACGGGATTCCAATTTGAAGTCAACCGGCCATGGATTTCGAGCCCCAACATTCATTACCACATGGGTGTCGATGGCATCTCCATGTGGCTGGTGGTGCTGACAACGTTTCTCACTCCACTGTGCGTGCTGATTTCATGGAAGTCGATTCATGACCGGGTGAAGGAATTCTTTATCCTGCTGCTGGTGCTCGAAACCGCACTCATCGGCGTATTCACGGCGCTCGACCTGTTCCTGTTCTATTTCTTTTGGGAAGCCACGCTGATCCCCATGGCCCTGCTGATTGGCATGTACGGCCACGGGCGCAAGGTGTATGCGGCTATAAAGTTCTTCTTGTACACCATGATCGCCTCAATGTTCATGCTGGCGGCAATTCTGTGGTTGTACGCAAAGACTGGGACATTTGATTTTGTCAGCGTCCAAGCTGCCATTCACGGTGGACAGGTGGAGGGCTTTGCCGCCGCTGCTCCCTGGCTTTTCCTGGGATTTTTTATTGCCTTCGCGGTCAAGGTTCCGCTGTTCCCGTTCCACACCTGGCTGCCGGACGCGCACGTCGAAGCTCCGACCGCGGGCTCGGTTCTGCTGGCAGGCGTTCTGCTCAAGATGGGGACCTATGGCATGCTGCGTTTCAACCTCGGCCTATTCCCCGAGCAGTCGCGCAGCAACGCCTGGTGGGTCATGATCCTGGCGCTGATCGGCATCATCTATGGCGCGTTAGTCGCCATGGTACAGCCCAACCTGAAAAAACTGATTGCCTACTCTTCCATCAGCCATTTGGGTTTTGTGGTCTTGGGGATTTTCAGCTTCACCCAGGCGGGACTCGACGGCGCGACTTTCGTCATGCTGGCCCACGGCGTCTCCACCGGCGCGCTTTTCATGCTGGCAGGCGTTCTCTATGAGCGGCGGCATACGTATGAGATCGCCGAATTTGGTGGCCTCGCCACTCCCATGCCGGTGTACGCGACGTTTTTTCTGTTCGTCACCCTGGCCTCGGTTGGCTTGCCCCTGTTGAACGGGTTCATCGGCGAATTCCTGGTTTTGAGCGGAGCGTTCCGCGACCGGGCCGTATATGGTGTTCTTGGTGCCACTGGCGTGATCTGGAGCGCATGTTACTTGCTGTGGATGTACCAGCGAGTGTTCTATGGGAAAGTCACACACGAGGTGAACCTGACTTTGCCCGACCTTGACGGCCGCGAGCAGGCTGCGCTCTGGCCAACCGTCATCGCCGCTCTGGTGATGGGAGTGGCTCCGCTGCTTTGGCTGAACTCCATCGATCCTGCAGTCCAATCTGCGCTCGCTCCCTTCAGCATATTGGCAAGTAAGGTGGTGGGACGGTGAACAGCGCCGCCATGCTTCCTCAGGCTGCTGACTACATGCGCCTGTTGCCGGAAATCGTCCTCACCGTGTTTGGCATGATCGTCATGGTGGTGGACGCAGCCGCCGAAGGGCAGGACAAAGAACGGCACATCGAGAAGACCCTGGGGACGATCGCGCTGATCGGCTCACTCGCCGCGCTCGCCGCCACGTTTGTCCAGGCTCAATATCCCGGCTTCGCCTTCTGGAACATGGTGCAGGTGGATTCGTTCAGCGTCTTCTTCCACCTCCTGATCACGGCTGTGACCACGGTCGTCATTCTGACCTCCTACGAGTACATGGCGGTGCAGCAAATTCGCGCCGGTGAATATTACGCATTGATTCTGTTTGGCGCCGTCGGGATGAGCTTGATGTCCTCTGCGGTGGAACTCGTCCTCATCTTTATTGCGCTGGAAATCTCGTCCATCTCAACCTATGTTCTGGCGGGATTCCGGCGGCACGAAGCCACCAGTAGCGAATCGTCGGTGAAGTACTTCCTGCTGGGGTCGTTTGCCACCGCATTCTTTCTGTACGGCGTGGCGTTGATGTTTGGGGCCACGGGATCGACCAACATTTCAACCATCGAGGACGTTCTGCGCTCCGGACAGATTCCGCTCCTGGCCTATGCCGGAGTTGCGCTGATGTTTGTCGGTCTGGGATTCAAAGTGGCCGCCGCCCCCTTTCATGTGTGGACGCCGGATGTGTATGAAGGCGCTCCATCTCCGGTGGTCGGATTCATGTCGACCGCGCCCAAGGCGGCCGTCTTCGCGGTCTTGCTGCGGATCATGTTCGAAGCGAATGCCCCCGGCCGCATCGGGCTGATATGGGTAGTGGCGGCGCTCTCCATGACCATCGGCAACCTCGGCGCCCTGGTGCAGGACAACATCAAGCGCCTGCTTGCCTATTCCTCCATTGCCCACGCCGGATATTTACTGGTCGCATTCGCGGCTCTGCCCAACAATGGCATTCCCGCCGCCATGTTTTATACCGCCTCCTATGCCGCCATGAACGTGGGCGCGTTTGCCGTGATTAGCCACTTCGGCGGGGCAGGAGAGCGCTACGTCACCCTGGAAGACTATTCCGGCCTGGGACGGCGATCTCCGCTGCTGGCAGCCACGCTGACCATTTTTTTGCTGTCGTTGATCGGCATTCCGATAACCGGGGGATTTTTTGCCAAGTTCTACGTATTTAGCGCCGCTTTGCAGGCGAATCTCGTCGGCTTGGTGATCATCGGCGTGCTGAACAGCGCGGTAGGCGCGTACTACTACCTGCGGATCATCGTAGTGATGTACATGCGTGAGCCCCAGCGGGAGGCCCCAGTCGCAAGAATTCCGCTCGGGCTGGGATGCGCCCTGGCCATTAGTCTGGCAGCGACCATTTATCTCGGAGTGCTGCCGGGCAGAGTGCTCGAATACGCTTCGAGAACTGCAACCGCGTGGTCACGCTGACCCCGGGCAGTCGTTAGCAGCTGCGTAACTCTCCAAGGTTCAATTTGACAACTGCGCTGCCACCCTGCATCATGGGGGCACGCAGGCAGCAAGCTTCACGTGGAGGGGAGTATGAGTAAGTTGCTTCGAAGGTTGTGGTTCGACGATCAGGCTCAGGACATCGCGGAATATGCTGTGATGTTGGCGGTTATTTTGGTCCTGGTGGTCGGGACCATACGCTTGATCGGCGCTAACGCCAACAATGCCTTTTCCTCAACTGCAAGTTCTATCGCTCAGTAACAGGGGCCGCAGCGGGCTCCTGTTCCATCGCCACTCTCAGGAATCTGGCCGATTGTGCTTCTTGTTTGGGAGCACGCTGGTTGTGGTTCACAAACCGGGGTAGCGTCTTATCGCCCTGGCGAAGACGCGTCCCCTACTTCCAGCGGCCAGCGATTCGGAACTTCCGACTGCAGGAGTTCATGCCTGAATCGATCGTCCCCCTCAAACAGCAACGGCGCCACTGACCGAAGCGCCTCGACTTCCTGGCGCACACGCGCCAAATCCATTTCTTTTTGCCGCAGCACTTCGTGTAGGTTTCTCATGACGAACGTAGCGCTCCTGCGACGCTTTTAGGCAACCCGGACACTCTCAAAAGCTGGAGACCCCCCAACTCGCAGGCTGGATTGTGTGAATTCTAATACACTGCCTACACTTATAGCTATGCCAAAAACCAGGTTTGCGCCTGCGCCGTGTCCGTGATATGTAAATCTGCGTAGGTCATTCCGGGTAAGTGGAGCGATCCAGAGCCGTGCGATGGAGAGTCGATAGAAATGGCGATTGGTCCGGAGTTGATCGAGCTAGATGGGGATCTTGGTGACCGCGAAGTCCACGTCTGGCACATTGACTCGAAGGCCCAGGAAGCCTCGATCGACAGGCTCTCTCATCTTCTGGATCGAGACGAACACAACCGGGCGGCGCGATTCCTTGTTCCCGATCCGCGCGTTCAGTTCATTCTTTCGCGGGCCTGCCTCCGGATTGCACTGGGTCAGTACTTGCGCATTGAGCCTCGCGAGGTACGTTTTCGCGCGGCTGAGCATGGGAAACCGGAACTGATGGAACCGGTGGGCCTGCATTTCAATTTGTCCCATACCGATGGCGCAACCTTGATCGCCGTGACGAGGGCAGGCCGCATCGGCGTCGATGTGGAACGAATCCGGCAAAACCTGGAACCCCTGGCCCTGGGTGCCCGTTTCTTTTCTCAAAAGGAATCGGAGTGGTTGCAATCGCAGCCCGTGTCCCAGCATTTTGCGGCCTTCTTCGCTTGCTGGACTGCGAAAGAGGCCTACGTTAAGGCCTGCGGGGAAGGCTTATCCACCCCGCTGAGCGGCTTCGGCGTCCTGCCTCATCCGGGCCACGCCGAACTCCAACTGGAAATCTATGGCAAGCCCGAGGAATCGAAGCGCTGGTCAATGTGGCAACTCGACCTGGGCCAGGACTTGCGTGGTGCCGTCGCGGTTGAAGCGGTGGACTGCGAGCTTCGTCTCGGACACTGGCCATCTGTACTGCCAGATTTTCATAGCAAGTGATGCTTTGCAGGTCACTGCACTGGGAGACACATTATGCAATTTGTAGGAAGAAAATCACCGGCCGGTTCTTGCCGGTTTTCCATTGCGCTGGCCGGGGTGCTGGCGACAAGCGCGCTCGCGTTCTCACAGAACAACACTGGCGCCAACGCCCGGCCCGAGGACGTGGCCTCGCCCGCCGCAGTCGTCCGCGCATCGTATGTTGCGATTTCAGGCCCACCCGGGCAACCCCTCAACCTGGACCGTTTTCGTTCTCTTTTTTTGCCCCAGGCGCAATTAGTGAGCGTTAGCGTGAAGAATGGCCAAGTCGTGGCGCATGCCATGACCTTGTCAGAATTCACCGACATGGTCACTGCCAGGATCGGCAAGGACGGCCACATTGAGCACGAAATCATGCAACGTGTTGACCTGTACGGAAACATTGCCAACGTGTGGAGCAGCTACGAATCTCGCAAGACGCCGGATGACCCGCTGGTCACGCGAGGCATCAATAGCATTCAACTGATGAACGACGGCAAACGCTGGTGGATCAGCGGGGCGCAATGGCAGCACGAAACTGCTGAGGCTCCCATCCCCGCAAAGTATCTGTCAGGAGCTCATTGAGCGCATGAACTTTACCCTGGCAAAGAGCACGGCGGTTGCCGCACTGGGCGGTCTGCTGTTCGGATTCGATACCGCCGTCATCTCCGGCGCTACCGGCACCCTGACTGAAACTTACCAACTCACGCCCGGCGGGCTGGGCATCACCGTAGCCAGCGCCCTGGGAGGAACGATCCTGGGCGCAATGTTGGCCGGGTTTCCCGCTGATCGCTATGGCCGCCGCGATAGCTTGCGCATCATGGCGGTTCTCTATTTGG
>Ga0209169_10002063_pt1 | contig 12201 bp, 10 predicted proteins | sample HubBroMetageWRM4_FD_188346 | JGI IMG/M metagenome (GOLD analysis project Ga0209169, IMG submission 188346) | Warmed soil microbial communities from the Hubbard Brook experimental Forest, New Hampshire - Hubbard Brook CCASE Soil Metagenome WRM 4... | ecosystem: Environmental > Terrestrial > Soil...
CCGGTATCAAGCGGGGTCCGGCCTGCGGTTTCGCGGGTGCGGAGGTGTTTGCAGGCACGGGGAAATGGTCCCGCGGCTCACCCTTTCTCCGCGCAGGTGCCCGCGTTCGTGCGAGCGGGCGAGCTGGGACTAGGACCGGGCGGAGCCCGGCCGCCACGGCGGAGCCGGCGGCGTCCTTGACGCGGGTGCCCGCGAGCCGACATCGCGGGTGACGCGGGCGGCGTCGTACGCCAGGGCCATCGCGGCGGCGCCTACGACGAATTCGTCTGCCACGATGCCCCTGCCGAGGAGGCGATCGCTCAGCGCGGTGCCGGTGGACCCTGGTGGATGGGAGGGCCGCTGTTCAGGGGCGGCGCCTGGGCGGATTTCCAGGTGTTCGTTCCCGGAACCTCCGTGCCGCTGTTCTCGTAAGGTCGGGGAATGCGTGTCAGTGTCCTGGTGGATGCGTACAACCTCTACTACGCCGGCCGGAAGTTGTGCGGCCGCGGCGCGGCCGGCTGGCGATGGCTGGATGTCCGTTTCCTGGCCGCAGCGCTCGTCGTGGAGCAGTCCGCCCTATGGCCGGGCGCGAGGATTGAGCGCGTGGTTTACTGCACGGCCCGGATCAAGGGTGCCGCTAATCCCAGTGGTGCCGCTGACCAGGACGTCTACCTGAAAGCGCTCCTCGCGTCGGGGAGCGTGGATCACATCGAGTACGGCAATTACATCGCCAAGGTGATCAAGCGCCCGCTTGCCACTGAGGACAAGCAGCACAAGCCCGTGATCGTCCGGCCGGACTGGCCGGTGACCGTGCAGCGGAACGGCACATCGGTCCCTGACGCTATGTTCATGGCGAGTGTGGCGACCTACGAGGAGAAGGGAAGCGACGTCAACGTGGCGGCGCACCTGCTCGTCGATGTCCTCGCGGGCGGCTTTGACGCCGCCGTGGTGATCAGCAACGACAGCGATCTGCGCTGGCCGGTGCAGGAGGCCCGCCGCCGCGTCCCGGTCGGGGTGGTGAACCCTGGCAGCGGCTACACAGCCGGGCACCTGTCGGGCGTGCCCACTGCAGGTGTTGGCCGCCACTGGTGGCGTACCCTGCGCGCAGCTGACTTCGCCGGTCACCAGCTGTCCGATCCCGTCGGCAGGAACCGGCGTCCCGCCGGATGGTAGGGAAATTGCCGCGGCGAACCGAGCGTTTTAGAGTATGAACGTATCCGCCCGGCCCCTCGTGGGCCGGGTTTACTTTTGCCCGGCTGTGACCTGCGCGGCGGGAAGATGATTGCCGAGCGCAGCGGGGGAGGCGCCCAACGGAGGTCGGCGCCACAGGCTCCGCCCCTGGAGCAGCGCGGAGTATCTGAAGCTGCGGTGTCTCGCCGAGCAACCGGTCGACAACATCGAGATCGGTGGTGGCGCGGTAGGGATCGGAGAGGCGGCACATCACGGCCAGGCCGCCGACCACAACCGGCGAATGGCCGATCAGGGTACGGACTTCGTCGACACCTTGGACGACTGCGGCCATCGCGTTACCAATGAACGTCACACGCCTACCAGACACGCGCCCACCTCTCTGGGGGCGTCCAGGCATCGAGGATCTCCCGTCCACGCCCCGCGTCTTGAGCCAGGTCCAGCGCGACGAACACAGGATGGGCGAGCGGCCACTCGAACGGGTTGGTCGCCAGGTCGACTCGGTGACTGCACGCTGCAGGAACTGGAGCGGCCCGGATCGCACAGCGCGCCTGAGACCGGGACGAAGCAGCGCCTAGAAGCGTGGTCGCCCGCCGCAGAATCGCCTGGTCAGGCACGTAAAAATCGAGAAGAACTCCGGTACGCACCGCGAGCGGCGCACCGTACGCCACGGCAGCCGCCGAGTCCGTGAGCGCCCACCCGACCGTGTTCTCCACATCATGAATTCCGAGCCGCAGGGGCTCGGCCATCGTGGCATTGTCGCCTGGCATGGGCAATCGTGCCAGGTGGATACGCGTAGCGGGCCAGCGGTCGGCCACCTGCCAGAACAGCTGCGTGCCCTCAACGCGGTGCCGGTCGTTGATCAGATCGGCACGGCGAAGCGCGGCCAGCACCTGCGAGACCGTGCTCGCCGACCTTCCGAGCCGGCGTGCCAGCTCACGCACTGCCATATCAGCGGCCGGCTCCATGAGCAGGGCGGTAGCCACTTCCAAGCCTGCCCTGCCACTCAGCGCATGCGTACGTTCAGCGCGCCCGGAGACCGGCTCCACATCGGCGTCAATCACCACGTTGGTCGACCGCAACGCGAGATGACCGCGCAGGTCGTAGTATCCGGCATGCTGCTCGACGAGCAACCTGCGAGCGGTCTCGGTTACCCGGTCACCCACCACCAGCAGCACCGAGTCAGAGGGACGCGGAGTTTCAGCAAGCATCCGCCGGGCAACCTCGTCAGTGACCAGGGCGCGATGCTTGACCTGTATCCGAGTCCCCCCAGGTTCGATCACCAAGTCAGCCCCTTGGTCGGGCGCGCCGTGTGCCTGCCGCGTCCGTACCCCCAGCTGCGCGAAGGCATCGACGAGAAGAATCTCGGTGCCCACGTAAGCAGAATGCCAGCTGTTCGGTGTTCGGTCAATACCGAACACCGAACAGTCCAGAGTGCCAGTGGCACATCGCCTGACAACGATTCCAGGCAGTGCCAGACGGAGTTGCTTGTAAATTGTCGATGTCTCGGAATTAGGAACGCGGCACGGCATCCAGGCCCGGCTTAAGGATCTACGATCGATACGGTTTGTAGAGGATTGCGAGAGGCTCGTCCGGGGGCTGCGCGAGATTGTCTCCCGGATAGAACGGGCCGCTCGTCACGAAACTGTGAACGCTGTCGGTCAGTTCGTCGATGTACGCCTGCCGCTCCCGTTCGCCGAGCACCGACCGGCCGCCGCCCTGCCGATATTCGATGACGGTACTGGTCGGCCCGTTGGCTAGCAGCGCCGAGGCTATACGCGGCAACCCTAGCGGCATCGCGTCGCATGCTTTATGCCGTGTGAGGTTGACGATTGCCACCACGACCGCTTCCCAGTCTGCGACCTGGGGCCACAAGCGTCCGCCGTCCAGCTCAAAGGTCAGGGTCGACAATGGGACCACGCAGCCGGGTGTGCGGGAAGGAATTCGGTCAGGCACCGGTACATCCGGCCACCATCGGGCTGAGGTACAGCTCGGCGGCCCAGTTGGTCGTGCGGCATGTTTATACGTTGCTGCACTTCGGGTGAACGCCCGGATCTGCCGCGCATGGTCGAGCCGCTATGGTCACAGCGTTAACGGCGTGACGGAACACTCAGAGAGTGGCGAGCAGTGCCGCACCGATTTCTGGAGGCACCGCGGGATGGCGGGCGCCTGTGAGCGTGGCGAAAGTATTCCAGATGCGTCTAATCCGGAAGACCCTGCCGCTGCCGACTACGGGAAGGTCGCCCAGCTGCGATGTGAGCATTTTCGCCAGGCCCGCGAGTTCGGCCGCCGCGGAATCGATGACCTGCTGGGCTACCGGATCGTTTCCTGTGTCCGCTGCGGCCGCTACGACGGGTGCCAGCTGAGCGAGTACGAGCCGGTCACCTGGGTTTTGGTAGATGCGGACCACCAGCTCATCGAGGCTGCAGCCGGCGGCGGAGGTCAGGTACTCAGGTAGTGCGGTCGGCGGGCCGGAGTGATCGGCTGCTGCCAACGCCGCCCGGAGGCCTTGATTGCCGATCCAGTAGCCCGACCCTTCATCGCCAAGGAGATACCCGTACCCCCGTGCTTGCGTCAGGGGTGGACGGTAACCTCCCATAGCCACCGACCCGGTCCCGCCGATGACCACGATGCCAGGGGCGCCGAGAAACGCCCCGAGCCAGGCGACCACGGAGTCAGTCGCCACGCGGACACGCGAGTCAGTTATCGTTTCCAGCTCGGTCGCAAGTTGTGCCCCCAGCGCCGCATGACGGCCGATCCCGGGAAGGCCGATTCCGGCCGCGTCCACACGATGAGCCAGGAGCAGCTCGGCAAGTACCGTTCCGGCTTGTCCGTGCAGGAGCGCGTTGAGGGGCGGCCCGCAGTAGTGCCGCTCGATAGTCCCGTTCACGATGAGCACGGCCCTGCTTCCGGTACCGCCAGCATCGACGCCGAGTACCGTGCCCTGCTGGGCGAGCAGACCTGCCGCAGCGGCAGGCAATGTCTGCTGGTCATAGTGCTCGCTGCGGAAAGGCTCGCTGAGCCACCAGTGCTCGAGGTCCATTGCCACCGGGTTCCGGTTACCTAGAGTTCCCGGCCCGCGCGCAGGACACGCTCGACCACCAGGTTTTCGGTCAAGATAATTAGGTCGGCTCGCTGTCCCTCGGACAGGGTTCCCGCGGAAGGCTGGCCGATGAGGGCGGCCGGCCGGTGAGTTACGGACGCGAGCGCCATCGCCGGGTCGATGCCGAGCAGTCCGAGGTTGGCTAGGCCCTCGGCGAGGCTCGAGACCGCTCCCGCGATGGTGCCGTCGGCACGGCGTGCCACTCCGTCAGCCACGCTGACCGGCACCTCGCCTAGATCAGCCGTCGGCTGGTCGGTTCGCGCCGCCGCTGTCGTATCGCTGACGAGGATGCAGCGGCCAGGCGCGCAGGCGAAGGCTAGCTTGATCATCTCGGCCGCGACATGCCTGGCATCAGCGATCAGCTGGATGGCGATGCCTGGGGTGGTCAGCGCTGCTGCGGCTGTGCCAGGCTGCCGGGCCGACAGAGGTTCCATCGCGTTGAAGATATGGGTAACCGCCCGGGCGCCAGCCTGGAAGGCGTGGTGCGCCTGCGCCGCGGACGCTGCCGTATGCCCGAGAGAGACGACGGCGCCGCGCCGGATGCACACTCCGATAAGGTCGGTCGATCCCGGCAGTTCCGGAGCCAGCGTAACCATGCGCACGAAACCGGATTCCAGCAGGTGGGACAGGATAGCGAGGTCTGGGGCGAGCAATCGCGTGACCGGATGGGTGCCAGACCTGCTCGCAGATAGGAATGGTCCCTCGAGATGAATCCCGAGGACGCGCGCGGCCTGCGTGGTTTGCTGAGACGCGAGCCGGCTGAGCCGGCTGATGGCCTCGCGCGTGCGCTCCGGATTCCCGGAGATAAGGGTGGGAAGGTAGGCGAAGATTCCCTCGCGCAGCAGCGCGGTTCCGATCGTGGCCAGCCCTTCCGCGTCCGCAGCGGCGGCATCCACTCCCGCGTATCCGTTGACCTGCAGGTCCACCAGGCCGGGGGCGGCAATCCCCCGGCCCTTCCCCGGCAAGCCGAAGGCGACGATTTCATCCCCGGAAATTGCCACGTCCCCGGGGATGAGGGACTTCCCGGTGAAGGCCGCGGCTACGCCCAGGCGCTTCCACGGCCCCGACTTGCCTGCGGGACCCACCCGTCCGGACACGAGTGTGACCGCCGGGCGCAACCTCCCGCCGGTCCGCTGCAGGACCTGCTTGGCCTCGCTGTCCGAGGCGGCCCCGAGAAGCAGGAGCGTCGCCTCCTTGATGCTCCAGTTGGCGTCACGGAGCGCGGAGATGGACTGCTCTGCGGTGGCGCCGGTGATCTGGGCGACGATCCGGGCCGCGCGGTCACGCAATTTGTCGTTCGTGGTCCGGAGCTCGACCATGAGGTTCCCGTAGGTGCGACCCAGTCTGATCATGACCGCAGTCGAGAGAATGTTGAGGACCACCTTCTGGGCGGTCCCCGCATTAAGCCTGGTGGAACCGGCTATAACCTCCGGGCCTACCGGGATCTCGATCGGAAGGTGGGCAACGCGGCTCAGAGCCGACGACTCGTTACAGGCGATGCCTATCGTCAGGGCACCTTCGGTGTTGGCCGTGTCGATGGCGCCGAGGACATACGGTGTCCGTCCGCTCGCTGAGATACCCACCACGGCATCGTGGCGGGTCAGCATGAGGTCGACCATGGCCTGCCTCCCGGCGGCTTCGTCGTCCTCGGCGGTCTCGACCGCCTGACTGGCCGCGTCAGGGCCGCCAGCCAGGACAGCGACGATACGGCCGGGTAGCAGGCCGAACGTCGGGCCGGCCTCAGCTGCGTCCAGCATGCCCAGGCGCCCGGCCGTGCCGGCGCCGACATAAATGAGCCTCCCGCCAGCTTCCAGGCGGCCTGACAGCGCGGATACCGCGGCGCAGATCGCCTTGTACGCTCCGGCTATGGCGTCGGGCACGCGCCGGACATCTGCGCACAGGAGAGCTACGAGGTCGTCCAAGGGCAGCAGGTCCAGGTCGGCAAACTCGGGCTGAGCTCGCTCGGTGGCGAGTTGATGCAGTGCCTCTTGGTCACTCGGCAGCATGCTGACTCCCTGGCACTAGTGAGGGAACGGCTCGCGACCGTGAACCGGCGCGGCGCTGGAAGATCCGCTGGGTGCCGCGGTTAGCCGGGTCATCGTCCACGCGTGTTGACCTCTTGACGACGAAGGCCGCTCGGTAGGAGACTCAGTATAACCTTATACGGATTGGAGTCATATGACTAACCTGGCGACCGCCGAGATCGTCGATCCCAGTAGCGTACGACGGCGCCCCCTGGCCGACTCCGGAAGGGCCCTCTGCCGTGGCTGAGCTCACCGACCCGGGCGATCACCCCGGCCCGGTACGTAGGGGCGCGTTCTTCATTCCGTGGATCGGGACCAACGGCAGCATGGTGGCAGAGCGCTCCCTGGAACTGGGCGCTGACTTCCTTTCCGTCTCGGTCAAGGACTCCATGGGCCGCAGCTGGAGCCGCTCCGACGTCGTGCCGACGTGGAAGCTGCGCGATGACCCGTTCGCCGACCTGTGCGAGGCATTGCACGAGGCAGGGATGTCGGTCCGCGCTTCGGTGGCCGTGTTCGCTGATGCCTACGCCGCGGATCGTTGGCCGGACGCGGTCGCAGTGGGCAACGACACCGTGTCGGCGCAACGGCCGGGCTGGGCAGAGGACTGGTATTACCACCTGTGCCCTGTCCAGGACCGGCAGCGTGACCGGACATTGGCGTTCATCGATGAGCTGGCCCGGCGCTACCCGCTCGACGGTGTGGACCTGGACTTCATCCGGTTCCCGTGGAAACCGGCCCGCGACCAGACGCCAGCCCGTGACTTCTGCTACTGCCCGACGTGCCAGAAGCGATTCACAGCCTCGACCGGCGCGGAGGTCGCGCAACTCCATGATCCCGCCGTTTGCGGATCCTGGGAGTCATGGAGGACCGGTGCCATTACGTCAATGGTCGAGTCGGTCCGCGACATCACTGCATCGCATGACATCACCCTTTCCTGTTTCCTGGCCTTCTGGGGGTCAGACGGCCTAGGCTCCGCCGAGCTTCCGAAGGCCCGGGCGCGGTTCGGACAGGACCACGCGGCACTTGGCTCGATATGCGATGAAGTCGCGCCCATGCTCTACCACCGGTTCACCGACGAGCCCACGTGTCATATCTCGCGGTCCATCCGGTGGGTACGAGACATCACCTGGCATCTGCGTGAACTGGACGTACGTGTGTGCGCGGCCATCCAAGGCGGTCCCCCGGCGAGCCCGGGCGAGATCACCGATGCCGTGCACGGCGCTGTGGATGCCGGCGCCGCCGCCGTCATGTCATATCCGGGACTGTCGTGGTCTATCGACAACGAGTACTGGGCGGCGCTCGCTCGCGCTTATGCGGAGCTGACCAGCCTGGCCGAGAAGAATTGAGTGGGAGAGATCGTGGCCGCACAACCATCTGAGGCAGTCTCGGCCCGTTCCGGGCTCAAGCCGAATGCGATCGGCTTCTGGCCGGTCCTCATGCAGGCGATCACCCATATTGCGCCGGCCGCCGGCATCCTGCTGACTATCCAGTTCATTGCGTCGGAAGCAGGCAAGGCAGCGCCGCTCGCATATGCCATCGCTTTCGTGATCATCCTGACGCTGGGGATCTCGCTGACTCAGCTGGCCAAGTTCTTGCCCTCAGCGGGCGGCTACTACACCTATGTCAGCCGGACCATCGGACCCCGGTCGGGCTTCCTCACCTCGTGGTTCTACTTCCTGTATGACCCGATCGGCCCGGCCATTGAATTCGCATTCATGGGTTACATCTTCAACGCGACCCTGCAGGCTGAATGGGGCGCCAGCTTTCCGTGGTGGCTGTTCTTCCTGCTCGCGGTCGGCCTGATCACTGTCCTGGTGTACCGCGGGATCAAGCTGACCGGCCGGGCGCTCGTCATCCTGGGCCTTTCTGAGACCGCCATCATCGTCGCGCTGGCTCTCAGCGGCATTATCCATCCCGGCAGCGGCGGGCTCAACGCGTCGGGCTTCAACCCGGGCGCAGCGTCCAGTGGCAACGGCTTCTTCCTTGCCATCGTGTTCGCGATCTTCGCGTTCACCGGATTCGAGTCCGTGGCACCGATAGCCGAAGAATCGGTCAACCCCAGGAAGACGCTGCCGCGAGCGATTATCGTGTCCATCATCGTCATGGGCGTGTTCTTCATACTCTCCGCCTGGGGTATTATGGCTGGCTGGGGCACGAACCATGTCGCGAGCCTGATAAACTCTAGCGTGAACCCATTCTTCGTAGTCGGGAAACGGCTATGGGGCGTGGCCTGGGTCATCGTTTTTCTCGCCCTGGTCAACTCTGCCATCGGCACCTCGATGGCCAATATGGTCGCCTCGACACGAGTGTTTTACGGAATGGCTAGATCCGGCTCGCTACCCTCCCGCCTAGCAGAGATTCACCCCCGATTCCGTACACCGACGAAGGCGATCTGGCTGCAGACCGTCATAACGCTGGCCGTCGGCCTCGGCCTCGGATTCGGGCTCACGCCGGTCAATGAATTCGACCTCATGGGCGTCGTGATCACGCTGACCCTGATCTTCGTTTACGGCGCCGGAAATATTGGTGTCATCCGGTACTACTGGAGGGAACGGCGCAGCGAGTTCAACCCGGTCCTGCACGCTGTCTTCCCCATTTTCTCGACCATCGCTCTTATCTACGTAGGATATAAATCCATCGTTCCCCTGCCGGCTTCGCCGGTCAACGCCGCACCGTTCATCGTCGCGGGCTGGCTTATCCTCGGCCTCGCGCTCGTATGGGGCATGAGCCGGACAGGTCAGGAAGACTGGCTCCGCCGGGCCCGCCAGACGATGCCCGACGATTCACCGCTCCCGGAACCGGCCATGGGCGCGAAGAGGGACACTGCGTGAGCCCGGACATCGACGTCCTGGCGCGGCATCATTATCCGGCTGCCGCGGCGCTGATGGTCGAGCCGGGAACGCCCTGGGCTCGCTACGGGATGCATGTGGACGACGCGCGGGCCGTGCTGGAGTCGGCGGAAGGCGGATCGTGCCTGCTTCAGGCCACCGACCAGGGCCACCTGGCCGGGTGGATATGGTACGAGCCCACCGGGACGTTCTTCCACTCCGGTTATATCCGCATCCTGGCCGTCAGGCAGGACCGCGTGGGCACCGGCGTAGGCTCGAGCCTCCTCGAAGCGGCAGAAAAGGACCTCTTCACCCAGACGGCCAACGTCTTCCTCCTGGTATCCGAATGGAACACGCGGGCACGGAGGTTCTATCAGCTGCACGGCTACGCCGAAGTCGGCTCGCTGAACAGCTACGTCCATCCCGGCGTGGCCGAGCTGATCTGCTGGAAGACGTCTGGGCCAATCCAGCTCGCGGCTACGGACCGGCACCGGGAGCCCCATGGGAGTTCCGGTCCGGTCAGGTAATCTCAGCCCGCGCTCATCGCCGGGGGCCGAGCTGCAGGACCAACCTATACCGGTCGCCCCGGATTACTGACTGCACCAGCTCGATCCGGTGCCCGCTGCTGTCGGAGGTTAGCCGCTCAACTCTGAACGCCGGGCTACCCGCCGTTACCTCAAGCAATTCCGCCTCGATGTCGCTCACGATGCCAGCTTCCCATGACTCACTCGCCCGCGCCGGGCGCAGGCCGTACTCTTTTTCCAGCAACTCGTAGAGCGAGCCAGTCGACAAGTCAAAGCTGTCCAGGTTGGGCACGAGTCGAGCCGGAATATAGGCTGTCTGCAGCGCTATCGGCTGACCGTCCGCAAGCCTGATCCGGGTGAGGACGAACACTTTCGAGTTCTCCGGCAGGCCCATCCGAACCGAGAATTTCTCATCAGCCGGCACAATGTCCGACCGTACCAGGCGCGCGCTCGGATGCCAGCCCCGCAATTCCATGTCCTGGGTAAAGGAGGTCATCTGCGGAGGACCGTGCACGATAGCTTGGCTGCTTGACACGAATGTCCCCTTACCCTGCAGCCGGACCACCAGTCCCTCAGCCGCAAGCATGGCGATAGCCCTTCGCATCGTGATGCTGCTGACACCGAACTCACGGCACAACTCATGCTCAGCCGGCAGGCGATTCCCGACAGTCCATACGCCGCTGGTGATCCTCGCACGAAGCATTTCTGCGGTCCGCGTGTACAAAGGAGCAGCAGCTGTCAGCTCCATACTGCTAAGAGTAGCAGCAGGTAAATCGAGAAACATACCGAAACTTCTCGCCGGGTAACCAGTCGCGCTCCCTGTTGATCTGCGGCGTGTCGGTGCTGGCGTCCGCTTTGTGATCATGGCTGGGTTCGGGGATGCCGCATCCAGAACAGCCGTCGTATGAGGAGCTGGCTGCCGGAACGCGGAGCTGGCGGCGGTGGTGGTGGAGCAGGCCGCGCTGATCGAGGCGCTGCGGCCCGAGGTCGCGGCGCTGCGCCGGCAGGCGGGCCCGGATTCCTCGGATTCCTCCCTGCCCCGAGCCAGGACGGTCCCGCGGCGAGGGCGAAGAAGAGGGCGGGCCGGCGGGTGCGGCCGGGACGGGCGCAGGGCGGGCAGAAAGGCCATCCGGGTGCGACCCTGGCGTGGGCGGCCCGGCCGGATGAGACCCGGGTCCTGGAGCCGGGCGCGTGCGGCGGGTGCGGGGCTGACCTGGCCGACGCTCCGGGCCGGGTCGTTTCTGCCGTGCAGGTCCTCGATATCCCGCCCGCGGCGCTGGCGGAGACCGAAGACCGGATGATGCGCCGTACCTGCGTGTGCGGGGAGGTCACGACCGCCGCGCCGCCGCCGGGAGTGACCGGCGGCCCGGTCTGCTACGGGCCGAACGTGGTGGATGCGGCGACGCTGCTGGCCAGCACGGACGTGATCGGGATCGAGCGGGCCGCGGACCTGATGGGTGCCCTGCTCAGGGCGCCGGTCTCCACCGGGTTCGTCTCCCGCTGCCTGGTCCGCCTCGACGCGGCGTTAACCGCCGCCGGGTTCGAGGACGCGCTGAAGGACGCGCTGTGGGCGGCGGACGTGCTCGGCACCGACGAGACTCCCGCCCCGCTCACCTCGGCGGTGACCAGCACGGAGGGCTGCGGGGAGCCCGCACGTCTACACGGTGCGGACCATGCGCACTTACACCGGCGGCGGGCCGGACCTGATCTGGTACGGCGCGGCGGGCAACCGTATCAAGGCGGCGATCACCGGGTTCGGGATCCTGGACGGCTACCGCGGGTTCCTGGTCCGCGACGACTACGGCGGCTACCTCACTACGACTCCGGGCTCGCCGGCGTCCAGCAGTGCCTCGCCCATATGCGCCGGTACCTCGGGGACGCCTACGCGACCGACCTGCAATCCCAGGCCTAGACCCGGCGGCAGGTCGGCGACGCGCTCCGCGCGGCCGCCGCGCAGCCGGGGTCGCCCGCGCCGCCGGCCAGGCGAGCCTGGATCCCACCCTCCTGGCCGCGCCGCGCCACAGCTACGACCAGACCGTCGCCCGCGGGATCTCCGTCAACCTGTCCCGCCCCTGGCACAAGGGCAACCACCCCGGACTCGTCCTGGCCAGGCGGCTGAAACGCACGGCGGCCCAGGTATGGCTATTCGCCGCCCGCCTCGACATCCCGGCCACGAGCAACGGATCGGAGAACGCCAGCCTGCTGAACCTTTACGCGGCAGGCCGTCTCAAGCTGGACGAGCTGATCACCAGGCGGTACGCGCTCGACGACGTCAGCCAGGCGTACGCGGACATGCGCTCAGGCGTGAACATCCGCGGCGTCGTGGACTTCATTCCCGCGGGGTAATGCTCCGCGGGGCTGCCGGCGGCGCGGCTTTGAGTGTGCTGGGGGTTCGGTAGGGGCGGAAGAACGCACGCAGTTCTTCGGCGTAGAGTCCGGGTTCTTCGAAGGCGGCGAAGTGGCCGCCGCGGGGTGGTTCGGTGAGGCGGACGAGGTTGGCGGTTCGTTCGAGCCAGGCCCTGGGCGGGTGGGAGATGTCGCCGGCGAACAGGGAG
>Ga0209169_10002064_pt1 | contig 12198 bp, 11 predicted proteins | sample HubBroMetageWRM4_FD_188346 | JGI IMG/M metagenome (GOLD analysis project Ga0209169, IMG submission 188346) | Warmed soil microbial communities from the Hubbard Brook experimental Forest, New Hampshire - Hubbard Brook CCASE Soil Metagenome WRM 4... | ecosystem: Environmental > Terrestrial > Soil...
CGCTGGCCGAGGAGGCCAGTACCGGAAAGCCGGACTCCCCGCCTTGAGTTACCACGTCGGTGCGCTCGGGCAGGTAGTGACCGGAGACTACGGCGCGGTTCAGCCCGTCGAGTCTCGCTTCCGCCGCCGGGTCGATGGCCGCGATCAGCACCGGGATGACCCAGTCGGCCAAGTACACCGGAGCCGAAACGGTATGGCCGAGCGGTATCCCATCCACCTTGGACCAGCAGTCCAGGGTGGTCTGATTGGCGATGCTGAACGGGCTGGCGGTCAGCGACCCAGCGTTGAGCGGGCAAACGGTCTCGGCGCCGTGTCCCGGAGGCAGTTCCTGAATGACGCCGGAAGACTGATTGAACTGGAGCCGGTCAGGCGTGACATAGGTGTACCCCGCGGGCTGGGTGGCCCGGCTGGTGCCGCCGTCGCTGACCCACGTTGTCTGATCGCGGTACAGCTGGCGGCCCGGGCCCCGGTAGTCGGCCGCCGGGATCGTAAACGGGATCTCCGCCGGTAGCAGCGCGTAGCCCACCATGGCGATCGGTGCCGCCACCGACACGCCGGGCAGGCCGGCGATCTGGTGGTACTGCGCCATGGTGATCCCGCCGTAGATGCCGGCCAGGAAGTTTGGCTGGACGGTTCCGGTCTGTTCTTCCAGCGCCGTCCTCGCCCCCTTGGGCCGGACCAGGATCTGGTAGGCCGACAGGAAGTGAGATGAGACCGTGCCGACGGTGCGCAGTTGCGCGGTGCGCGACGCAGCGGTCAGCACGGTGAACGCGGTCGTTGCCAGCAGCAGCCCGGCCAGCAGGGCAATAACCCGGACGGCTGCGAACCGTAGCTGCGACCACGCCAACCGTGCCACGGCACCCGCCCTTCGCCTCATACCTAGTGACAATGCAAGCGCGCCGGCGCGTCGTTAGCTAGTGCCAATGCAAGATGAGGCTTATTCGTTACGACCTGCCGGCGGAGCCCAGCCGTTCACTCGCCGGTTGTGCCGTCTACCAGCTCTCGCGCGACATCGAGGTGCCCGGCGTGGCGGGAGTACTCCTGCAGCACGTAGACGAGGATCCACGCCAGCGTCGGCCGCGGCCGTGTGTCGTTATCGGTGAACCGGCCGCCGGAGGCGCTGACGTCGGCCATCTCGGCAGCGGAGGCGATGGCCCGGGTCTGTTCGCCGGCGGCGTGCAGCGCGGCGATGAGGTCGGCGGCGGTGTCGCCGGGCCCAGCGTGCCAGCGCCCGGCCTGATCTTCGTCGCCGCGCGGGTCGGGGATCGGCTCGGCGCAAAATCCCCACCGCAGCCAGCGCCGCTCCATGTAGACGAGGTGCTTGAGCAGTTCCAGCGGAGTCCAGCCGGACGGCAGCCGGCTCTCGCGCATCTCGGAGTCGGTGAGGCCATCGATCTTGCGGGCGATGACCGACCGGTAATAGTCCAGGAAGCCCAGCAGCAGCTCTTTCGGGTCATCGAGCCGACGATCCGGCTTGTGCACGGCGCTGCTCACGCTCTTTCTCCTCCTTCGCCAGGTCGTTGCGGCTTAGTGTCGCCGGCTTGTTGACCCTAATAGGACGACGGCGACGGCCCGGCGACACCATTCGCCGGGCCGACCAACCCTTAGCGATGTGCCCGTAATGCCCAGTATGTGATTGTTTGAGCGGCCGGCTTCGCTGGTTTTGGCCGGGCGGCGGGTTTCGGCCTGACGCGTGTGGCTTTTGGGTGCGTCCGCATTTGCCTCGCAGCGCCTTGACCCGATCGACGGTTGCTTTGAACCCGGCGCGAGGGTGCCGGAGCTGATCCGCTTCTCAGGCTGGCCGCTACCTGCCGCGACGGGGTATCACGGTGTGCCACGGTGTGCCACGGCCTTACTTGGCAATGTAAGGCGGGCCGGATATGACCACTGTGTGAGCCTGACGATGAGGAGGCGGTATGGAAGATCACGACTTCAGGGTCATCGAGGCGCGGGCGGCGCTGGCCGAGGCGCGCAAGCGCGACCCCGGCGAATTGACGATTCAGGAGCTGAAGGAAGAGCTCACCCGGTTCCGCAAGTACGTTCGCTGGCTCATTGACCTGGCTGATGACGCGGCCGACACCGAGTACGACGAGGAAGTCAGCCAGGTGATGATCTACGGCGGCATTTATATATCGCCAGCGGACACGTTAAAGCTGTGCGAGGGCTGCATAAAGGTGCTGAACCTTGTTTTGGACTCAGGTCACCAGCAGGGAATGTCATGCCCAGCATCTGCGTCTGCTGATTCGGCGGCATGAGCCCATCAGCCTGCTGGCAGCAGTGTCACGCGCTGGACAGCCACTCCTCGACGGCGTCGGGCGTGCGGGGGAGGGACCCGCTCAGCAGCTCGCAGCCGTCGGGCGTGACCAGGATGTCGTCCTCGATACGGATGCCGAGCCCGCGCAGCGCCGCGGGTGCGAGCTCGTCGTAGCGCTGGAAGTACAGGCCGGGCTCGACGGTCAGCACCATCCCGGAGCGCAGCACGCCGTCAATGTAGGACTCCGCTGGGGCGTCGCCGCAGTCGTGCACGTCAAGCCCGAGCATGTGCCCGGGCGCGCAAAGCGTCCAGCGGCGGTGCAGCCCGCTGTCCTCGCCGAGCGACTCGGCGGCGCTGACCGGCAGCACGCCGAGCTGCTCCAGCCCGTCGGCCAGCACCTGCGCGACCGCTTTGTAGTAGTCCCGGAACGCCTTGCCGGGAGCTATCTCGGCGAGCGCGGCCTGCTGCGCGGCCAGCACGATCTCGTACGCCTCGCGCTGAAGCGCGGTGAACGTACCGGATACCGGCAGGGTGCGGGTGATGTCGGCGGTGTACAGCGTCTCGGTTTCCGCGCCCGCGTCGATTACGATCAGCTCGCCCGGCCGCAACGGCCCGTCGTTGCGGGTCCAGTGCAGGATCGTGGCGTGCCAGCCCGCCGCGGCGATCGTCGGGTAGCCGGGGCCGGCGCCGCCTGCCCGCGCCCGGTGCTCGAACGCGGCCTCCACCTCCCGCTCGCCGACCGGTTCCCCAGCCGCCGCCCGGCGCAGCACCCGCGCCGCGTCCGCGAACCCGGCGGCGCTGAGTTCGACGGCGGCCCGCAGCTGGGCGATCTCCCACTCGTCCTTGACCAGCCGGATCTCGGCCAGGCTGGCCCGGAGCCACTGCTCGTCGTCGGGGTCGGCCACGGCGACCGCGGCGTCGATCTGCGGATCGGTGCCGCGCAGCACGAGGTACCCGTCATCCGGCCGCGGCCCGTCGAGGATGGCATCGAGGTCGGAGCGCGGGGCGCAGGCGACGCCCAGCCGTTTCGAGATGTCGGCTAGTTCCGGGCGCGGCCCAACCCACAGCTCGCCGTGTGCCCCGTTGAGCCAGAAGCTGTCATCGCTGCGGCCGGACGGCGGCCGCAGGTACAGCGTCGCTGCATGGCCCTCGCCGGCCGGCTCCAAGACCAGCACCCCGCCGGGCGTCTGGTCGCCGGTCAGCCAGACATAGTTGCTGTCGGGCCGGAACGGGTAGTGCGAATCACCGGCGCGCAGCCGCGGCTGGCCGGCCGGGATGATCAGCCGGGCGCCGGGCCAGCGCGCGGAAAGCGCGGCGCGGCGCTTTGCGAGCAGATCGGCGGGCGGGGCAGGGAACACGCCAGGCGGCTCGGCAGCCTCGGACCAGCCCTGCCGCATGTATTCGGACAGCTGGGCCGATGGGGGCGTGGCGAATGAGGTCTTCCGGTAGGCCATCACCATTGCAGTCTCACGGCGGCGCGCTGGAGCTGCCAATGCGCAAGTGTCGGATGCGTCGGGTTTCTTGCTGCGACGATTGTTAAAGATCCGTGCTTGACCGCGCCCCTGAACTAGCCCAAACTGGGGCATTACTTTCCGACGTAGATCGCGGATCGGTCGTGGCCCTGAACGAACTCCAGGCTCTCGTCGAGGACCTCTCGCGGCGCACCGGGGCTCCGGCGGTGCTCGAGGACCATGAGCAGCGCATGGTTGTGTACTCCGCGCAGGACGGGCCCATCGACGAAATCCGCCGCGACTCGATCCTGATGCGCGAGACCGCTCCAGAGGTCAGAAACTGGTTTGGTCAGTTCGGTATCGTGCACGCCACCGCGCCGGTGCGCATACCCAGTCATCCGGAGCTGGGCATCCTCGGACGGCTGTGCGTTCCGGTGCGCTTCCGAGGCCGGCTGCTCGGTTTCCTCTTCCTCATCGACGACGTGCGGCGGCTGGACGGCGCCGACGTCGAGGTGGCCGAGCGGGTCAGCCACCATGCCGCACTCCTGCTGTACGAAGACGAGCTCGACCGCCGGCTCTGGTCGAGCGTGCTCTCCCATCTGCTGACGCCCGACCTGGAGATGCGCCAGGTCGCCGCGCAGCAACTGGTGGAGCAGGGCCTGGCGGCGGCCGACGCGCCGCACGCGGTTGTGGTGGTCCGGCTGGCCAACATCCCGGTGTCCGGCGCCGAGGAGGTCATCGGCGAGGCCATGCTCGAGCTGCTGCGCAGGCGGGTACAGCCGGGCCTGCTGCAGATGGCGCGTCCCGACCACGGGGTGCTGCTGGTGCCGGTCGCCTCGCCCGACGACGACCGGCAGGCGGCTGTCACGGCTCGTGAAGCGTCGGCCGCGCTGGCCCGGGCGGCACGCGGCAAACCGCACGGCGGCGACGCGCGCGTGATCACGGGGATTGGCGACCCGCAGGCTCAGCTGGCCGACGCTCACCACTCCTACCGCGAGGCGCTGCTGGCCGCGAAGGTGGCTGCCGCCGTACCCACAGTGGGTGACGTGGCCCACTGGCGGGATCTCGGCGCGTTCCGGGTCCTGGTCCAGGTCCCGCTGTGCGACGACGTGCGCTCCTCGTGTGCTGACCCCCGGCTGCTGCGCCTCATCGGCCACGACGACGACCTGGCCGGAACCGTCGAGACGTACCTCGACCTCGGCTGTGACCCGAAGCGGACCGCCGAGCAGCTGCGGCTGCACCGGGCCACGCTGTACTACCGGCTTGGCAAGGCGGCCCGCCTGACCGGCGCGGACCTGCATGACGGCAACGACCGCCTTGCCCTGCACCTCGGCTTCAAGCTGGCGCGCCTGAACGGAAGTTACCCGCCCGCCGGTTCCAGCCGCCCGGAGGCTACTTCGTGAAGTGCCAGTACTCGGGCAGGAACGTGTACAGCGGGTCGAATGTGACGCCCTTCAGGTTGCTCTTGACCGCCTGGATGAAGTAGATCTGCGGCACCCAGATGAACGGCAGCTGCTCGGCGGTGAACGTCGCGTACTGGTGGAACAGCGCCATGCTGCTGTCGTCCTGGATCTTGCTGATCAGGCTGTCCATCATCGGGTCGGAGTAGCTGCCCGAGTTGGACGGGGCGCCGGTCTGGAACAGCGGCTCACCGGTCGGCAGGTAGCCGGGGCCATCGTATGCCCAGCCGGACAGATCGATCATCTGCCAGGTCGTGTTCGTCGAGACGCCCACCCCGAGCAGCGTGCTGAACGATTCGGCCTGCAGCGCGATGGAGATGCCTGCCTGCGAGGCGTCCGACTTGTACGTGTCCACCTGCCCGGCCAGCGCGGTGGAGCCCGACGTGTAGTCCATCGTGAACTTGGCCTGGGTGCCTGCCTTGATCCCGGCGCCGCACTTCGCTGGCGTCTCGCAGGTCATGACGCCGCCCACCATCTTCCAGCCGTGGCTTTCGAGCACGCTCTTCGCCTTGGCGATGCTGAAGGGGTACGCGCCCGCCCCGCCGTTGGCCTTTTCGACCGCGGGCTCGAACGCGTTGGCGGGCTCGGGAGGAACCGGCCCGGTCGTGGGGTACGCGTAACCGCGGTAGATCTGCTTCGAGATGCCGACCTGGTCGTTGACGTACATCAGCGCCTGGCGAAAGTACAGCTGCTTGAGCACCGGCCCGGCGGTTGGGTTCTTGAAGTTGAGCTGGGTGTAGGCGATCGCATAGGTGTAGAACGGCTGCAGCGCGTAAGCGGACCCGAGCGGGTTGGACGACGGCAGCGCCTGGTTCAGCGGCTTCTCCGGGAGGTCCGCCGGAGGTACCTCGCCCACGTCCAGCGAGCCCGTCTTCAGCGCCGTGTACATGGCGGTGTCGCTGGTGTAGTCGAGGTACTTGAGCTGGGAGAGCGTCGGCTTCGGTGAACCCGAGTAGGCCTTGTTGGGAACGAAGACGTCGGGGCCGCTGGCGTTGAACGCCGTCAGCTTCCACGGGCCGTCCACGACGCCCCAGAGGGCGCTCGTCCCGTACGTGGAGGTGTCCTTGGCCTGGGCGCTCAGGAAGCTCCACACCTTCGCGCAGTCGGAGATGCTGGTGTGGCACCCGCCGCTGCCGGGCTTGGCGCCTGCCGAGGTCACGTCCCAGGCGAGCGGCATCGGCGTGATCTCTGCCAGCTGGTTGTAGGTGAACCACGTCGACGCGTAGGTCTTGGTCAGGTGCAGGACGATCGTGTCTGGACCGGTGACCGAGATGGACGCCAGATTGTCCGGCAGGGTTCCCGGCGTGTACCCGGCGTAGTTGGCCTTCTCCGCCTTCATCATGTTGAGCCAGAACGCCACGTCCTGCGCATCGACCGCTTCGCCGTCCGACCACTTCCAGCCCTTGAGCTGGACCGTCACCGTCTTGCCGCCGTCGCTGTAGACGGGCGCGTTGGCGGGCGACAGCGCGTAATTGACCTGGACCGACGTGCCGTTGTTGCCGAACATGTAGAGCGGCCGGTACAGCATGTACTGGAAGTTCTGGCCGTTAGGAACGCTTTCATCGGCGATGGGGATGAACGGCCAGATATAAGTTGGACTCTGCCCGCTCACGAACCCGTACGTCGCCGTGCCGCCCTTCACCGTCGCGCCACTCGAGGGCGCTTGCGAGCTCGAGGAGGAGCAGGCGCTGATGACCAGCGCGGCCGCGATGACCGCACCCGTGAGTCCGAGCAGGCCGCGTCTGCGCCTGCCCCCTGTTGCCGAGATCTTCATCTTGGTGCTCCCCCCTCAACATCGAGGTTGTGAGGATTAACGGCATGGCGCCGGTCTGGGCGCACACATGTCTGGCGCGCCTTTATCGCACCGAAGATGCGATATGCCACAGCTTCTTGATCCGGAGGTTACTGCGATGCCCCTTTGAAGGAGAACGGGCAATTGTCGAAAACTGGCCGTGGCATGTACAACAAATGACTAATCCTGAATCCTGGCACGACGGATGGACCTGGCGGCTTTCTGGCCGACCGCGACTGCAGCGTCCAGCTGATCGGCATCCTCAAGCCAGGAGATGACCCGCATGGCGCCTGCACGGCCCACCACCTCGCTGGGCAAACCGCGGGCCCACGGGGTTAACCGGCGGCAGCGGAGGTAGAGAGCGACATCCCAATCCAACACGACGGGGGCGTCCGCATGATGAGTTCTGCTGTCCGGGGAGCGAGATGATAGCCAGGCTGCCGGGATGGGCTGAGCCCCTGGTGGAGGCCTCGCAGAAGGCAGGCGAGGACGCCGCCGCGGCGCTGCGGCTGGCCGAGGAGTTCGGCCTGATGCTGCCCCAGCCGGGGGGCGGTGACACGGCGGCCCGCTGGACCGTTCTGGCCGCCGTCAGCCGGGAGAGCCTGACGGTCGGCCGGGTACTGGAAGCCCACAGCGACGCGCTCGCGATCCTGGCCGAAGCGGGCGAGCCGGCACCGGCCGGGACCTGGGGCGTGTTTGCAGCGGAGGCAGCACCGCACCGGCTGGAGGCACGTGAGCGTGGCGGATCCATCGCTTTGCACGGGGTAAAACCGTGGTGCTCGCTGGCTGCGCAGCTCGATGCCGCTCTGATCACCGCCCACGTCGGCGACGATCGCCAGCTCTTCCGGGTGCCGCTGCAGCACCGGTCGGTGACCTTCGAGCCCGCCGATGGCTGGGTTGCCCGCGGCCTGCGAACCGTTACCAGCGCCGCCATCCACCTGGACGGAACCCCAGCAGTCCCCGTGGGCCCGCCCGGCTGGTACCTGGTCAGGCCTGGTTTTGCCTGGGGCGGCATGGGCGTGGCCGCTTGCTGGCACGGCGGTGCCACCGGCCTGCAGGCCACGCTCGTCGCCAGGTCGTCGGAGCGCTCGGGCGAGCTTTCGGCGCTGCACGTGGGGTTGGTCGATGCCGCGCTGCACGCGTCCGAGTCCGTGCTGGCCCGTGCGGCGGCGGCGATCGACAACGGAAAGGCCGAAGGCCCGGCCGGTGAGGACCTGGGTCTACGGGTGCGCGCCGTGGTAGCTGAGGCGGCGGAGCGGACCCTGCGCCAGGTGGGCCACGCGCTCGGCCCTGCCCCGCTGGCCTTCGACGAAGAGCACGCGCGACGGGTGGCCGACCTTGAGCTGTACCTGCGTCAGCACCACGCCGAACGCGACCTAGCCCGGCTTGGTGAGGCCACGCTGGCGGGCTACCGGCAGGAAACGGGGCGTTGATCCGCCGCCTGGCGGTCATCGTCCCGGCCGCGAACGAGGAGCAGCACATCGGGTCGTGCCTGGCCAGCATCGGCGCAGCGCGCGCGCACCTGGCGCAAAGCCGCGCGGCTAGCGTGCACGTGCAGATTTTCGTGGTCCTGGACGGCTGCCAGGACCAGACCGCCGCCATCGCCGCGCGCTTTCCCGGAGTGCGGCCGCTCGTGATCCAGGCGGGCCGGGTCGGCACCGCCAGGCACGCCGGGGCGCTGGCAGCCATCGGCAGCGCGCCGCCAGCCCGCGAACTGTGGCTCGCCAACACCGACGCCGACTGCGCCGTGCCGCGTGACTGGCTCTCCCTCATGGTCGCTGAATCCTGCCGCGGCACTCAGGTCGTGCTGGGAACGGTCCTGCCCGGCCCCGGACTTCCGGCGGTGCTGAAGAAGGCCTGGCTGAGCAGGCACCACCTGCGGGAAGGCCACCCGCACATCCACGGCGCCAACTTCGGAATCCGCGCGGATACCTACCTGACGCTGGGTGGATGGCAGCCGCTGACCATCGGAGAGGACGTGGACCTTGCTGGGCGGGCCGCTGCGGCCGGCCATCTGCGCATCATCCGGACGGCCTCCATCCCCGTGGTCACCAGCAGCCGCACCGCGGCCCGGGCTCCCGGCGGCTTCGCCAGCTACCTGACCGCACTGGGAGCGCCCCGCCCGGGCGCCGCGCAGCTGAGCGAGGCGCAGTGAACGCGATAGACGCGCCCGGGACCCGGGAGGACACCTGGCGGGCGTGGCCGGGCCTGGCGCAGCTGCCGCCCGGGCGCCTGGGCAGCCCGGCCAGCGTGGTGGTGCTGGCGGCGCACCCCGACGACGAGGTCCTTGGCGCGGGCGGACTCCTCAGCCTGCTGGCCTCCGTCGGTATCCGGATCCGGCTGGTGGCGGTGACCGACGGCGAGGCTTCGCACCGCGGCCAGGCCGATCCGGGCGACCTGATCATGCGCCGCTGCAACGAACGCGCCGCCGCGCTGCGTGAGCTTGGTGCGAGCGCGGCCGAGGTGGTCCGGCTCAGCCTGCCCGACTCCGGGCTGGACCGCCTTGAACCGGAGCTCACCGTGTTGTTGTGCCAGCTGGCGTCCGGCTTCGACGCCTGCCTGGCACCGTGGGAGAACGACGTGCACGCCGACCACGAAGTGGTCGGCCGTGCCGCCCGGCGGGCGTCCCCGCGCCTTTTCTTCTATCCCATATGGATGTGGCACTGGGCCCGTCCCGGCGACCCGCGGGTGCCATGGGCACAGGCCTTCCGCGTCTCGCTCCCCGCCGTGGCCGCCGAGCGCAAGCGGGCGGCCATCGGCTGCTTCGCCAGCCAGCTGGAAAACAGGGCAGACGAGCTAGGCCCCGTGCTGGCGCCAGAATTCGTCGCCCACTTCACCCGCGACTTCGAGCTGCTGTTCACTGCGAGGTGCCCATGACCGTCTGCGCTAGCTACTTCGATGACATGTACGCGAACTCGCCCGACCCCTGGGGTTTCACCAGCCGCTGGTACGAGGCGCGCAAGCACGCCATCACCGTGGCCATGCTGCCCAAGGCGCGCTGCCGGGACGCGTTCGAGCCGGGCTGCTCGATCGGCGTACTGTCAGATCTCCTGGCGCCCCGCTGCGAGCACCTGCTGTGCTGCGATATCGTCCCGGCCGCGGTGAAGGCGGCCGCAGAACGCACGGCTAACCACGGCAATGTCGAAGTCCAGTTGCGTGCCGTCCCCCGGGAGTGGCCGGAGGGCCAGTTCGACCTCATCATCCTGTCGGAGATCCTCTACTATTTCGCCGGGTCCGACCTGGGCCAGGTGCTCGATCTCGCCGTCGGGGCACTGCGCCCTGGTGCCGCGCTGCTCGCGGTGCACTGGCGGCACCCGGTGGCCGAACACCCGCGCAGCGGCGACGAGGTGCACGCGGCGCTGGCGGCACGGCCGGAGCTGGCGCGGCTGGCCCGGCACACCGAGCCAGATTTCCTCGCCGAGGTTTACCTGGCCGACCGTGGGCAGCCAGTGTCGGTCGCGGCCGCCGAAGGGCTGACCTGACGGCCCGCCTTGTTAGGTCCGGCCGCTCTGGGTAGGGACAACCTCACGAGCATCTCCGGAGGTCAATATGGCCAAGATCGTTAATGCCCGGCGGGCGCGCTGGTGGGCTGTCAGAGACTGGGCCGAGGGCGCCCTGGCGCGAGCGCGCACCCCGCAATCAGCGCAGGGGCTGCTCGCCATCTATCTCAACGATCACCTGGCGGGGGCGACCGGAGGGGTCGAGCTGGCGCGCCGGGTGGCGGTCTGGTACCCCGTTCCCGGTCAGCAGGCCGCGCTCGAGGGCCTGGCGGCAGACATCGCCCAGGACCGGCAGACCCTGCTCGACCTGATGACCGCGCTCGGGATACCGGTCCGCCGCTACAAGGTCGGCGTTGCCTGGGCCGCCGAGAAGGCGGGTCGGCTGAAGCTGAACGGCAGCTTGCTCGGACGGTCGCCGCTGAGCAACCTTGAAGAGCTGGAGATGCTGCGGCTGGGTGTGGAAGGCAAGGCAGCCGGCTGGCGCACGCTGCGCGAGCTGGCCAAGACCGATGGCCGGCTGAGGCCTGGCACACTCGATGAGCTCACAGCCCGAGCCAGCGAGCAGGCCAGCCTGCTCGAGGAACTCCGGGTCCAAGCGGCGGCCCAGCTCGTTGGTGCTGGGGCTGCTACTTCCTGATCAGTCCCGGGATGCCGGCGACGCCCTCAATCGCCGTCGTGTGTTTCGGCCGCCTCACGGAGCCGGTCGAACACGCCGACCATGCTGTCGCTCAGCTCGCTGCGGTCGCCGGTCTCATCGTCGGCAGGCTGCGGCGCCGTCGGCTCTTCGCGTTCCTCGCGTTGCCCGTGCTCTGGATCCCCTGATGTCACTGATGTCATTGCTGAGCTGCCACGATCGCCGACCTCTCTGTTATCCCGGTGCCCTTCCCCCGGCCGCCGGGATAAACATGGTGCCAAAGGCAACCATCGGGTCATATGTTTGGCTCGGCCAGGCCGGGTGGCGATCAGTGCTCGCGGCGAGGCATGCAGGTCCTGGGCAGGACCACGCCATCACACGCGGACCTGAGCCTGGATCTCCAGCAGTTCCGGGACGCGCTCGCGGGGCTTGCGGCCCATACCGCACTCGGTCGCGACGCCGAACTCCCGCTGACAGTCGCGCCTGGCGGTGTCGATCCGCCGCTGCGTGCCCTCGACGCCGCCGGTGTGGTGCACGAGGCCGAGATAGAGCCGGGTGCGGTCGTGCAAGCGCAGATCGGCCAGCGGTTCGAAATACGCGTCATCGTCGCGCGAGAGCGGAACCGGCATCGAGAACCAGTCCAGCGGCCGTGCGGCGCGTTCCGTCACTGCATTCGCGACGGCCACCAGCTTCGAGGTGTCCGCGGGCTCCTTCCAGTGACGGCCCTCGCCCTCCTCCGAGGGAGCGTCGCCGTAGCAGAGGTGATAGCCGAGCAGCACCTCCGCCGGGATCCACCCGGAGAGCTCGCCGAGGCGGATGACGACGCCGCCGAACCGGTCGTCGAAGTGGGCTGGGAACACCCCCTCGACGATGCCCATCTCGACGGCCACGTGATCTTGGTGATCGAGTCACCGGCGATCGCGGCGACCGTGCGGAACACGTCATCTGCGCTCGGCAGGTTCAGCGAGCCGTCCAGGTGCGCGTCAGCCATTTTCGGGGACCTTTGCATAGCCGCGGACGTCGGGAAACGGCGGCTCGACGGCCTGCAGGTCGACCTGGCAGGCGTTGAGCAGCATCGCGAGCATCGAGAAGTTCCCGAGGCTGCCG